>Ga0247717_1000340_pt1 | contig 14478 bp, 14 predicted proteins | sample 24E_NmetaG_FD_189047 | JGI IMG/M metagenome (GOLD analysis project Ga0247717, IMG submission 189047) | Soil microbial communities from hillslope of Landscape Evolution Observatory, University of Arizona, Oracle, AZ, United States - 2-4-E_N | ecosystem: Engineered > Artificial ecosystem >... | reverse complement strand
GTCGGCCCCCGCCGGCGACGGTCGCTATCGGTGCAGCAACTCCCGCAGGCGCAGCTCGGCGCCGTGATCCTCCTTCAGAGCGAGAAGCGGTCGGAGCTCGGACCAGATGAGCTCGAGATCGAGTGACCCTGACTGGCGGATGACGATGCCTTCCACGTCGACCCAGTCGCGATCGCGACCGGCAAAGGCCTTGTGCACGATGAGGTCCTCGGCGCTGCACACCCGCAGCGCGTGTCCCTCACCCACGTCGAAGCGCGACGCCCTGCGCACTGCCCGCTCTTCGAAGGGAAGGGCCCCGAGTGCGATGTCGATGGGAACGCCGTTGTCGCTGCGGACCAAGACAACCCTGTGCCGACGGGCGAAGCCAGCGGTGTCCTCGACCCTGCCGCGAAATCCCGAGACGAGGGCCTCGATGAACGGCTCCTCGTTCCCGTAGCCGGTCAGCAGTGTCAGGTCGACATCCAGTGTGAGGCGTGGTTCGCCCCACTTCAGGACGGCGATCCCGCCGATGAAGCAGAAGTCCCAATCCCGCTGTACGCAGAATTGCTCGATCTCGCTGGCCGCAGCGAAGAGCGGATTCACACCGCGCGGGCGTGGAACAGCCTCTGCTGCTCGACCAAGCCGGACACCGCTTCCCGAGGTGGGACCAGTGGAAGCAACTCCAGGAGCGCGTCGGCCGCTGCCAGTGCCTCGCCGTCGCTCAGCCCTCGCAGCTCGTGGTCCCGCACTCGAGCAAGCGCGCCACCGGACTCCTGCCACTGGCGCACGACCTGCCGCTCGACGTCAGTCACTGCGTCCACCTGCATACGGTACCGGTGACTGCCCTCGTCCTGGACGCTGCCTGCCGATCCGCGGTAATGCACGACACACTGGTCGTGAACACCCGTCGGTAGCCAGTTCCGTTGCTGCCGAACCTTGTGGGTGACCAGCGAACACGTCGAGAGGGAGCCGGTCGTCAATGACAACAGCCATCCCGGCGGGTACTGGTTGGCGAGGTCATGAGCGGCGGGCGCGGGACCGCGCCCTCTCACGCAGAAGCCCCAGGCCGCTGACCTGGGGCTTCGTGTGCTGAAGGTGGCTCGGGGGGGAGGACTCGAACTCAGAGCACGGCCGTGACGGCCAATGACCGGACGTGGCGTTTGAAGCTGGAGGGATGGGCATGAAGTCCAGATGAACCGCCTCTGGGGTCGCCCGGTGCGCCCTCCTGCCATGCCGTTCGTGACCACGATGTGACCACCAGACCCAGCACCGCACGGCTTTTCGTGCGCGGCTCAGCCCGCGGCGGCGATGTCGTGCTCTCGATGCACGTTGACGACACGAGCGCCAGGCACCGCCAGCTCGACTGCCTTGATGGCGGACGCGACCGCCTCGGCGAAGTCCGCAGCCTCACGATCGAACTCCGCCGTCTGCACCCCATTGGAGACGCCGAACGTCGCGTCGTCGCATCCCGCCTCGAACAGCGCCTCCTGGGCGGTCGCAGCCATCACGTCGGCGCCCTCGATCGTGATCGTGAAGCTGAACTGGGTCATGAATTGCCTTCGCTCGGGGGCGGAAGTTCGTGCGGACAGTTTCGCACGCGCTGGCGGAGCCGGTTGGCGTGGTTGCCCGGGTTCTTCGGTGTCGACCAGATCGAGACCCGGCACGCGTCGCGACCGTCGTGGGCGCACACCATCTCGCCCCACCGGTGGCCGCTCGCCGTGGGCGTCACCGTCCAACGGTGCTGCTCCGCGAATCGAAGTGCCTGCTCGACGTCCTTCTTTGGGTGGCGGGTCCGAGCCGACACGCTGCCAGTTTCGTCGGTCCCGTCGACAGACTCAGCCATTGCCCTTGGGCCCGCTTCATGCACGGCGCCGAGCTACGCCCTGATCCCCGCGCGTCCTCGGATAGCCAATGACGCTGGAGGTAACGCACCAGACCCGGCACTGCGAGCGGTGACCGCGCACGCGATGCACGCACACGGCGGCGGAGCCCACGATTCTGGTGCACTTCGGGCCGTTCCCAGGCACGGCGGTGCACCCAAATCGAGGGGCGCGGACAATTCGGGCGCGCCCGGATGTGTAGATATGCCGGTGATCCTTGAGGCTTCTCATGGCCCGTCGCTGGGACGGGTCGGGAGGCTGGAAGGAGCCCTGGTTTGCCTACTCGAGATCCCTGTCTGATCGACGCGCGCCTGCCCGCCGATCGTCTGCCTGAGCTCGGTCATCCGTTGCTCGACCGCTACATCGGCTTCGTCGCGTCGCGGGCCCGACCCAACACGGTGCTGGCCACCGCGTCGGACCTGCGGGTGTTCTTCGCCGTGGTGGAGCGTGACCCGCTCGAGGTCACCACCGCCGACGTCTTGGACTTCATCGCCCAACAGCGCCGCCCCCGCGGCGATGGCCGGGTGGTGCGCCTGGCCGACGGGGAGGCGGGGCTGTCGGCGCGGACGATCAAGCGGCGCTTGTCCAGCGTGTCGGGCCTGTTCGGCTACCTCGTGATGGTGGGCGAGGCGGAGGCGAACCCGGTGCCTCGGGGCCTGGCCACCCGTCGGGCCCGTGGGCGACGGGCCCCGGGTGTGGCGCTGGTGCGCACGCCGCGGACGCTGCCGAAGATCCTCGAGCCCGGCGAGGTCGACGCTCTCCTCGGCGCGTTGCGGCGGTGGCGGGACCGGGCGATGGTCGAGGCGATGGTGCTGGGCGGGCTGCGTCGTTGCGAGGTCCTCGGCCTGCGCCTCGAGGACCTGCGTCCCGGTGAAGCACGAGTGTTCATCGTCGAGGGGAAGGGCGGCCATCAGCGCCTCGTGCCCATGTCGACCCGCTTCTTCCGCAGCGTGGCCGCCTACCTCGACGCCGAACGGCCTGCCGACGCGACGACCGAGCGGGTGTTCATCGTGTTGAAGGGACCGCGACGGGGCCAGCCGCTGTCCGATGACGGGCTGGATGAGATCGTGCGCGGCGCCCGGCTGCGGGCCGGGCTCGCCCATGGGACCTGCCACGAGCTGCGCCACACCTGCCTGACCCGCCTGCGGGAGGCGGGCATGGCACTGGAGGCCGTGCAGGCCCAGGCCGGTCACCGCTCGATCGAGTCGACCCGCGTCTACCTGCACCTGGCCAACGACTGGCTCGCCGCCGAGTACCACCGCGCCGCCGAGCTCATCGACGCCACCCAGTTCCTCGCGGCGGTGAACCAGTGAGCGCTCTGCCGGTCCCGACGCCGGCCTCGGCGGCCGAGCGGGAGTGGGAGCTGCTCGCCGGTCGGGCTCCACGCCTGGCCGCCACCGCGAGCCGCTATCTCGAGCAGATCGGCCTGTCGTTGCGGCCCTCCTCGGTGGTGGTCGCCGACGGGGCGCTCCGGCTCTTCGTCGGCTACCTCGTCGAGCACCACCCACACACGGTGTCGTTCGCCTCGGTGGGCCGGCCCGAGATCGAAGCGTTCAAGGTCTGGCTCACCCGCCGACGCACACCGAAGGGGACGACGCTGTCGGCCAACACGATTCGCCAGCGCCTCGGGACGCTGCGCACGTTCTTCGACCGCATCATCGAATGGGACTGGGCCGATGCCCCCGCCCGCACACCGATCTTCGGCGCCGATCTGCCGGTGGCCGATGAGCCCTCGCCCAGGTTCCTCGACGACGCCCAGGCCGCCCGGCTGCTCAGAGCAGCGGCGGCCGACCCCGACCCGCTGCGGCGTCTGGTGGTGGAGATGCTGGCCCGCACGGGACTGCGGGTGAGCGAACTGTGCGACCTCGAGGCCGACGCCGTGGTGCGCATCGGCGAGGGGTGGTGGCTCAGGGTGGGCCTGGGCAAGCTGCACAACGACCGCTACGTGCCGCTGCACCCCCAGCTCGTGGAGCAGCTGGCGGGCCGCAGCGGCGAGGGGCCGTGGCTGCTGATGCGCAACGGCGCGCCCCTCAACCGCCACGTGGTCACCCGCATGCTTCGCCGGGTGGCGGCCCGGGCCGGCATCGGCCACGTCCATCCCCACCAGCTCCGCCACACCCTCGCCACCCAGGCCAAACTGAGCACTGTTGCTTCTGACGCATCATTCGACAGGGTGGAGTGTCCAGCAACACGGCGTAGTTCTCGGGATCCTGCCTCGGGTCGCGGCGGCGGGCGCGATGTCCAATGCTGCTGGTGGCAGCCGGTATCCAACCGCCGTGTTGCATCAGGTGCAACGATGAGTCACCCAGCATCGTGCGGGGCAGAAGGCGGAATACCTGTGACCGGAGCTGGTGTGCTGGCTGGCTCGGCGCGTCTGGTGCTCGTCGACGGGGCCATCGCGTTGCGTCCGGAGGCGGCGATGTTCGAGGCGATCCTCGACGGCTGGCGGCTGCAGCAGGAGAGCCGGTTCCTGGCCGCGCCGACGGTGGAGAGCCGTGACAAGACCTTGCGACGGTTCCAGGAATTCACCGGCGACTATCCCTGGAGGTGGGGGCCCGGCGACATCGAGGAGTGGTCGGTGTCGTTGCGCTCGGCTGGGAGGTCGCGCACCACGATCCGCGCCTATCAGAACGCGGTCGCGATGTTCTGCGACTTCGTCTGCGACGGACGCTACGGCTGGGCGACCGAGTGCGAGGCCCGCTTCGGGGAGCACCCCAGCCAGATCTGTCACGACTGGAACACCGCCGACCACGTGGCCGACTACGAGGGCGACCCCGCACGTCGTCCCTTCACCCGTGAAGAGCTCCAGGGCTTCTTCGACTTCGCCGATGAGCGGGTGGCGGCGGCCCGCGCCCATGGGCGCAAGGGCGGGCTGGCGGCGTGGCGGGACACCGCGTTGTTCAAGGTCACCTACGCCTGGGGCCTGCGCCGCCGCGAGGCGGCGATGTTGGATGTCGCCGACTTCTCCACCAACCCGGCGGCACCCGAGCTGGGTCGGTTCGGGATGTTGTCGGTGCGGTGGGGCAAAGCCATGCGGGGCAGCCCGCCACGCCGGCGCAACGTCGCCACCGTGATGCCCTGGGCGGTCGAGGTCGTCGAGGAGTACCTGGCCGAGGTGCGCCCCCTCTACGGCTCGGACACGTCGGCTCTGTGGTTGACCGAGCGGGGCGGGCGGATCAGCGCCCGCCACATCAACGAGCGCTTCTGCGCCTACCGCGAAGCCATGGGCCTGCCCGCCGAGCTGACCCCGCACTGCCTGCGCCACTCCTATGTCAGCCACCTCGTCGAGGACGGCGTCGACCCGCTGTTCGTCCAGCAACAGGTCGGCCACTCCTGGGCCTCGACCACCGCGATCTACACCTCGGTGTCGGGCGACTACAAGAACAAGGTGATGCGCGACGCGCTCGCTCGCGCCTTCGCCGAGGAGGACCGTTGATGCGAAGCGTCGGCTACCGCTGGCACCTGCGGGCGGTGATGGCCGCCCGGGGGATGTTCGCGACCACCGAGCTCGGCCCTCTGCTCGCCGAGCGAGGGGTGGTGCTGTCGCGCGAGCAGGTCTACCGCCTCGTCACCGGCACGCCCGAGCGGCTCAACCTGACCACGCTGGCCGCGCTCTGCGACATCCTCGACGTCACCCCAGGCGACCTTGTCGAGGTCACCGCCACCTCCCGCCGTGTCCCCAAGTCGGCGTCGGCCTCGTCGCCCGCGCCGGCGGTGGTGCGCGACCTGCGGCCGCGTCGAGCCCGCGTCGTGCGTGACGACAAGAGATGAGTCGGGTGACCACCGCAGCCTCCACCGCCTGTGACGGCTGTGGGCGCGTCAGGCCGATCGTGTCGAGGCGCGACGACAAGTCGCTGTGCGGCTCCTGCTACAACCGCTCCGACCGCAGGCCGCAGAGGCGTTGCGGGCGTTGCGGGCGTGTCGCGGCCATCTGCGTGCAGGCCAAGGCAGGCGAGCCCGACATCTGCGTGGACTGCTACGAGCTCCCCGTCGGCGTCTGCGGGGTCTGCGGGCGGAGCCGGCCGTGCCAATGGGTCGCGTCGGGCGCGCCGCACTGCCTGCGTTGCATCCCCAGAGCGACCGCCCCCTGCGCCCACTGCGGCGAGCACCGCCCGCCGACCGCCCGCTGGGCCGAGGGCCCGGTGTGCGACCCCTGCTACAACGCTGCGCTCAGGCGGCGAGGCCGGTGCGCCGGATGCGGCGTGGAGCGCCGGCTCGTGTCACCGCCGGGCCCGCGAGCCACTCACTGCTGTGACTGCGCGGGGCTCGCCCCCACGCACGCCTGCGCGCAGTGCGGGCGCGAGGACAAGCTCTACGCGCGCGGCCGCTGTGACCGCTGCGCGCTCGCTCGCCGGGCGACCGAGCTGATGGCGGGACCCGATGGCGTCGTGCCGGCCGCGCTCATGAGCGTCCACGACGCGATCGTCGCCTCGGCCACGCCGCGCAAGGCGCTGAACTGGTTGCGCCAAGGAGCAGGCGCGCCGATCCTCGCCGAGATCGCGCGCGGCTCGCTGGCGCTGTCCCACGAGGCTCTCGACGACCTCGAGCGGCCGAAGGCCGCCAACCACGTCCGCCAGATGCTCGTCGCCCATGGCGCGCTCCCGCCCCGCGATGAGAGGCTCGTCTCCCTCGAGCGGCTCAACGCACAGACCGTCGCCGCCGTCGCCCGCCGCGATGACCGCAAGACCCTCGCCGCCTTCGCCACCTGGAAGGTGTTGCGCCGCCTCCGGGATCGCGCCGATCACACCACCACCAAGCCGACCGCCATCCGCCACGCGCGGACCCAGGTCCTCGCCGCGGCGCGCTTCCTCGACTGGCTGGCCGCACACGACCTCACCGTCAGCACCTGCGCACAAGGCGACCTCGATCTTTGGCTCGCCACCGGGCCGCTGGCGCGCCACGACGTCCGCTACTTCGTCGAGTGGGGCTCGCAGCGCAAGCTCACCGAGAAGCTGGTGGTCCCCCCGGTGCGCTCCGCTCCCGGCGACACCCTCGACGCCGAGGCGCGTTGGGCGATCATCGCGAAGCTCCTTCGCGACCCGGGCATCGAAGTCGCCGACCGCGTCGCCGGCAGCTTCGTGCTCCTCTACGCGCAGCCGCTCAGCCGCGTCGCGGCCATGAGCGTCGACGCGATCACGACCAGCCGAACCGCCGTCTCGGTCCACTTCGGAACTCAGGCGGTCATCGCTCCCGAGCCGCTCGCCACCCACATCTCCGAGCTGATCACCATCGGCCGGGCCCACCACATCGGCATCGGCTCGAGCGCGTCGAGCCACTGGCTCTTCGCGGGACACCTGCCCGGGCGGCCCATCACCGCCGCCCGGCTCGGTCAACGACTGGGTGTCTTCGGCATCGACGCGCGAGCAGCACGACGGGCCGCGCAACTCCAACTCGCCGCCGAGGTCCCGGCTGTGGTGCTCGCGCAGATGCTCGGCGTCAGCATCAACACGGCCGTGGATTGGGTCCACGCTGCCGGAGGCGACTGGGCGAACTACGCCGCCGCAACAGCCGGAGATACTGACCCCAGCTGAATGCTCAGCAGATGCAACATCTACCCAGCATGGGCGGGGCATTCGACATGGTTGGAATATCGGTCTCCACCAGTTTGGTCGCGGGCGTCGACGTCAAGATCGTCTCCGAACGTCTCGGGCACTCGAGCCCGCTCGTGACGTGGCAGACGTACCAGCACGTCATCAAGGGGATGCAGTCAGATGCCGCCGAGCGGGTCGCCGATCTGATCTTCGGCGCCAGCTCGTAGCCCAGGCGCCGCCACAGTCCGGATCACCGCCAGGAACGCGGCCGCGTGTAGATCTTGCCGGCTGCCGTCCTGACCTCGTGAGGCAACAACGATTGCCGAATCACTGCATCGCCGATGGTGAAGTTCGCGTCGACGACACGCCGAAGTTCGTCGGAGTGCCTACGCGGTGGGAACGCAGCCACGATCTTCGCCGCCGGTCGAAGCCGCCTGACCGCAGCCACCGCCGGAACGAGGTCGCTGTCGCCCGAGATCAACAATGCGGTGTCGAACTCCTGGTTGACGGCGTCCTCGACCATGCCAAGGGCGATGCTGATGTCGGTCTCCTTCTCCTCGTACGTGCGCCACGACCGCCCGCAGCTGTGGCAGCGAGCCGTCTTCTCTTGAAACCGGCCCAGCACGACGTCGACGTAGCGGCAGTGCGCACGGAGCGCGTCGAGGTACGTCTGCTGTCGGAACTGGGCCGGAGGATCGTTACGGACCGCGGCGGTGTAGTACCGCACGCGGTTGAACACCTGGTCGGGCTGGAGCAGCCGGTTGACCATGGCCTCGAGGTCCAGCCACATGTACCTCTTGCCGTGCTTCTCCTTGAGCCCGTTGTAGAGGTTGAACCCGTCGACATAGGCAACTACCTGGCGCATCACTCGTCGATGTTCCCACGGGCAGGCTCGCCGGGTACCATGAGCACAGAACCCCGCCAGGGGGGAAACCCTCTGGCCCGACGGCCCCCTCTTCGGAGGGGGTCGTTTTCTTCTTCCAGGCATCTCCGTGTCACGCCGTGCTGGCTCGTTCTGCGAAGCGCTCGTGACCAACTCGTGACCACGGCCTGCACCTCGTGGCATCTCACGCAGAAGCCCCAGGCCGCTGACCTGGGGCTTCGTCTCGTGACACGAGCTCGGGGGGGAGGACTCGAACCCCCAACGACAGGGCCAGAACCTGTTGTGTTGCCGATTACACCACCCCCGAAGGTGGAGGGATCACCTTACCCGGTCACCTGCCGGCCTGGACCCGCTCGACCTCGGATTTGATGCCGGCGACGCGCCGGTAGCCGACGACACGACCGAGGCCGACGGCGACCGTCTCCTTGGCCAGGTAGCGCACCTCCTCGGCGCCGCCGATGGGCGACGTGCGCGTGGGCGACACGTAGGCGTCGAGACCGAGCTCGTCGGCCATGGCGGCGATGCGCGCGTTGTGGAACGGGTCGGACACCAGCAGCACACGCGTCTGGCCCCGCTGCCTGAGGAAGTTGGCGGCCGAGGCAAGCGACTGCCACGACGTCTGTCCGGCGATCTCCCGCAGCAGGGCCGACTCGGGGACGCCGTGGCGGGTCAGGTAGGCGGCCGACGCCGACGCCTCGGTGGTGCGGTCGCCGGGCCGGCGGCCGCCCGTGACCACCACGTACCGCGCCAGGTCGCGCCGGTAGAGGTCGGCGGCATGGTCGAGCCGCGACTGGAGCACGGGCGACGGCCGACCGTCGTACTGGGCGGCGCCGAACACCACGATGGCGTCGACGGTGCGGGCCTGGTCCCTCGAGGACGCCCGCCACACCTGCACGAACGTGACGCCGAAGTAGACCACCGGGAGGGCGACGACGATCGCCACGATGCGCAGGATGGTCCGCCTCACACTCTCACTCCCGTGCGAGCCGCTCCCGTGCCTGTCGCATCCGCTCGAGGCTGAGCTCCCGCCCAACCACCGGGAGCGAATCGAACAGCGGAAGGCCGACCGTCCGGCCCATCACCGCCACCCGCACCGGCGCCTGCGCCTGCTTCAGCTTCACACCGTGGGCGTCCGCCACCTTCCTCATTGCCTCGTGCAGGGCGTCGGGCTCCCACTCAGCTCTGGCCAACGCCTCCAAGGCGGCCTCCAGCACGGCAGCGGCCGGAGACTTCATCGCCTTCTCCCACGACTCCTCGTCCACCTCGAAGTCTCCGAACACGAAGTCAACCAGGCTTGGTACCTCGGAAAGGGTGACCACGCGCTCCTGGACGAGCGGGGCCAGCAGGTGCCACTCGTCCGTATCGGCCCGGTCGCCGAGCCAGGGGCGGGCGCGGTCCGTGAACGCCTCTGTCGGGAGCAGCCGGATGTACTCGCCGTTGAAGTGGTCGAGCTTCTTGGTGTCGAAGTGGGCGGGTGACGGTACGACGTCCTCGAGCCGGAACCGCTCCACGATCTCGTCGACGGGCCGGATCTCGACGCCATCGGACGGGCCCCAGCCCAACACGGCGAGGTAGTTGCGGAACGCCTCGGGCAGGTAGCCCCGCTCGCGGTAGGACTCGACCGAGACGTCGTCGCGCCGCTTCGAGAGCTTCTTGCCCTGGGCGTTGACGATGAGCGGGAGATGGGCGAACACGGGCCGCTCGGCGTGGCCCAGGGCCTCGCGGATGAGCAGCACACGGGGGGTCACGTTGATGAGGTCCTCGCCGCGCACCACGTGGGTGATTCCCATGGCGACGTCATCGACGGCGTTGGGCAGGAAGAAGGTCGCCGTGCCGTCACCCCGCTGGATGACGAAGTCCTCGAGCGTGTCGTTGCGCACCTCGACCCGGCCCCGGACCACGTCGTCGAACGCGGTCACGCCTTCATCGGGGACGCGGAACCGCACGGCGACGCCCGGCCCTGGCGCGACATCGCGGTCGCGGCAGTGGCCGTCATAGCCGGGTGTGGGGTTGCCCTCGGTGCGGGCCTTGACCTCGTCGGGCGTGCAGCGGCACCGGTAGGCGTGACCGCCGGCCAGCAGCCGCTCGGTGGCCGCCGCGTACTGATCGGCGCGCGTGGACTGGAACACGGGATCGCCGTCGAAGCCGATACCGAGCCAGTCCAGGGTGTGGAGGATGCTGTCGAGGTACTCCGGCCTGTACACCGCGGCGTTGGTGTCCTCCACCCGCAGCACGAACTCGCCGCCCTCGTGGCGGGCGGCCAGCCAGTTGAACAGCGCGGTGCGGGCGCTCCCCACGTGGAGGAACCCGGTGGGTGCCGGTGAGAACCGGAGACGCATGGTCCCAGTCAACCAGCCCCCGGCCCGCCGAACTGACAGTTGAACCGCGCGCATTTCGGCGCGATCCAGGTGTCACTTCGGAAGTTGGGGCCGGATCGGTCGTCAGCCGAGGAGGCGCTTGGAGATCACGACCCGCTGCACCTGGTTCGTACCTTCGTAGATCTGGGTGATCTTGGCGTCGCGCATCATGCGCTCGACGGGGAACTCCCTGGTGTAGCCGTAGCCGCCGAGGAGCTGGACGGCATTGGTGGTGACCTCCATGGCCACGTCGGAGGCGAAGCACTTGGCCATGGCCCCGGCGACGGTCAGCTCGGGGTCGCCGGCGTCGATCATCGAGCACGACCGGTACACGAGGCCCCGGGCCGCCTCGATCTTCATAGCCATGTCGGCGACCATGAACTGCAGGCCCTGGAACTCGGCGATGGGCCTGCCGAACTGCTGGCGCTGGCGCATGTAGCCGGTGGCGTAGTCGAGCGCTCCCTGGGCGATGCCCACCGCCTGGGCCCCGATGGTGGGCCGGCTGCGGTCGAGGGTGCCCATCGCCACGTAGAAGCCCTGTCCCTCCTCGCCGATGCGGTGGGTGGCAGGCACGCGTACGTCCTCGAGGATGACCTCGCCGGTGGGGCTGCCCCGCACGCCCAGCTTCTCCTCCAACTTGCCGATGCGGATGCCCCAGTCGCGCTCGACGAGGAAGCAGCTCATCCCCCGGTGCCCGCCGTCGGGATCGGTCTTGGCGAACACGATGTAGACGTCGCTGATACCGGCGTTGGTGATCCAGTACTTCGTGCCGTTGAGCACGTAGTCGTCGCCGTCGCGCACGGCGCGGGTCTTCATCGACGCCACGTCGGAGCCGGCGTCGGGCTCGGACAGGCAGTACGACGCCTGGACCTCGCCGCTGGCCACCCCGGGCAGGTACTCGGCCTTGAGCTCCTCGGAGCCCCAGTTCATGACCGGGATCATCCCGAGCTTGGAAATGAGGGCGATGAGGCTGGTCGACGCGCACACCCGCGACAGCTCCTCGACCATGATCGCCTGGGTGACGTGGTCGGCCCCGGCGCCGCCGTAGTCGGCTGGGATGCCCAGGGCGGGCACCTCCATGGCCTTGAGTGCCTCGAAGTTGTCCCACGGGTACTCGGCGCGGCGGTCGACCTCGGCGGCCTGCGGAGCGAGCTTGTCCTCGCAGAACTGGCGCATGGCCGCCCGGAACTGCCGCTGCTCGTCGGTGAGGGTGAAGGCGGCGGTCACCCCGTCAGTCTGGCAGCCTGAACCCGTGTCGCCCGTAGCCCAGGTCCTGGCCCAGGAGCTGCCGCTCACCCTGCCGTGGTACTTCGGGCTGTTCCTGCTCGTCGTGTGGGTCGGGCTGGTTGTCGGGATGGTGGCCGTGGCCCGGCACCAACTCCGGCTCCGGGCCGAGAGGCGGCGGGCCGCCGACCGGCGGGCTACCCGGCCGATCCCTCGAGGTGGTCCGCCAGCAAGGCGGTGAACCGGTCGGGCGCCTCCTCGGCGATCCAGTGGCTGACGCCCTCGAGGACCTCGAACCGGTAGGGACCGTCGACGTGCTGGCCGGTCGCCTCGGCCGCCTCCCGGCCCAGGGCGGCGTCGTTGGTGCTCCAGACGTACAGCGTGGGCGCGGTGATCGGTCCCATGCCCCGCACGTCGCCGATGCTCGCCGCCCGGTACCAGTTGAGGGCGGCGGTCATGGCGTAGGGCTGGGTCAGAACCTCGACGTAGTGCTCGACGTCGTCGCCCTCGAGGCCGGTCGCGGTGTAGAGGCCGCGGAGGCCGGCGGCACCGTCGGCGAGGAACAGCTGCTCGGGGGCGTCGGGCTGCTTGAAGAAGTCCATGTAGGTCGAGCGTGTCGCCTGGTCGGCACCCTCCTGGCGCAAGGCGGTGGTGAAGGCGCGCGGGTGCGGCGTGGACGCCACCGTCAGGGTCCGCAGCCGGTCCGGGTAGCGGCCGGCCACGTGCCAGGCCACCGCCCCGCCCCAGTCGTGCCCGACCAGGTCGAACGTGTGACCGCCCAGCGAGTCGGCCACGCCGAGCACGTCGGCGACGAGGTGCTCCATGCGGTAGAGGTCGAGCTGCTCGGGCCGGGCCCCCGGGGAGTACCCCCGCTGGTCGAAGGCCACCGCTCGGTACCCCTGCTCCCCCAGGGCGGTGAGCTGGTACCGCCACGACCACGACGTCTGTGGGAACCCGTGCAGGAAGAGCACCAGGCGCCCGCCGGCCGGGCCCGCCGCCCGCCCCGTGAACGTCATCTCCCCCACGGCGATCTCGATGTCGTCCATCAACCGCGCCTCAGGTCGTGATCAGACTGTGCCAGTCGGACAGGCGGTCGCGGACCTGGGCGGGGGTCAGCAGCAGGGTCGACTCGGGGACGCCGTCGGCGATGGCCCGCTGCTGCCAGTAGTCGTGGGCGCAGGCCTGGAACAGTGGCCGGCGGTGGGCGACGAGGTCGGCGGGGGCGCCACCGAGGAACCCCCACAGCGTGAACGCGAACTCCATGTCGTGGATGACCGGCGCCCGCCCGAACCGGGCCGCCCGCTTGAGGCCCACGACCAGGCAGCCGGCCACCGCGTCCTCGGCGTGCTCGCCCTCGGCCAGCTCGAGGCGGTCGACGAAGCGGCGGGCCAGCTTGAGCCCGTAGCCCTGGTCGGGACCGGGGGCGCCGAGGCCCTTGCCGTCGGGCGCGCCCTTGGTCCACACCTCGGCCGGGCGGTCGGCCATCCATCGGTCGGCGGGCGGCATGCGCTCGGCCGGGCGCACCTCGTCGGCGCGGCTGAGCGGGACGTAGTCGGGCTGGGGCATCGGCGGCGAGCCTAGGGCAGCGCCGGAACTCCCGACTTTCCGTTCTGTTCTGCATCTCTGCCCCGTATATGGACGGAATTGCAGAAGGTACGGGGGGACTACACCGGGATGCTGCCAGTCACGCGGGTGCCCCGCCCCGGCGCCGAGTCGACGGCCAGCCGGCCGCCGACGGCGTCGAGCCGGTCGGCCATGTTCTGGAGGCCGGCCCCCGGGGGCGTGGCCGCCACGTCGAAACCGGCGCCGTCGTCGCACACCTCGAACGCCACCGCCCCGCCCTGTTCGGTCAGCCGGATGTCGACCTTGCCGGCACTGGCGTACTTGGCCACGTTCTGGAGCGCCTCGAGGCAGCAGAAGTACACCGTCGCCTCGACCTCCTGCGGGTAGCGACCGACGCCGTCCTCCAGCGCGAGCTCGGTGGGGACGGGCGCCTTCTCGGCCTGGCTGCGCAGCGCCGGGCCCAGGCCCTCGGCGGCGAGCAGCGGCGGGTAGATGCCCCGGGCCAGGTCGCGCAGGGTGTTCAGGGCCTCGTCGGTCTCGGCCGCCAGCTCCCGCAACACCTCGGCCACCTTGGCCGCGCCCTCCCGCTCGGCCAGCGTGCGGGCCAGGCCGAGCCGCACCTTGAGGGCGACGAGCTGCTGCTGGGCGCCGTCGTGCAGGTTGCGCTCGAGCCGGCGCCGCTCCTCGTCCTGGGCGACGACCAACCGCTGGCGCGACGCCCGCAGGTCGGCGATGAGGCGCACGTTGCGCAGGACGAGCCCGGCCTGCCCGGCCAGGTCGCGCACCAGCTTCTCCTCTACGCCGGAGAGCGGCTCGCGGGGAGGCTTGGTGATGGCCAGCGCGCCCAGGTCGTCACCGTGGTGCACCACAGGCACGACCAGGTCGGGCACGGCGGCGCCGGCGCCCCAGACGGCGGCCGGTTCCAGGTCGCCACCGATGCGCAGGCGCACCTCGGTGCCCGCCGCGCCCGTCGCCTCGCCCAGCAGGCGGGCCATCTCGACGAGGTGCTCCTCGGTGGCGACGGTCTCGCCCAGGTGGGCGGCGAACGCGCTGAGCACCTC
>Ga0247717_1000339_pt1 | contig 14503 bp, 11 predicted proteins | sample 24E_NmetaG_FD_189047 | JGI IMG/M metagenome (GOLD analysis project Ga0247717, IMG submission 189047) | Soil microbial communities from hillslope of Landscape Evolution Observatory, University of Arizona, Oracle, AZ, United States - 2-4-E_N | ecosystem: Engineered > Artificial ecosystem >... | reverse complement strand
GTGGCGAGCCGCTCGGGAGGGCCGGCGTCGGCGAAGCTTTTTCGCAGGTTCTGGTAGAGCCGGATCCAGTTGTCGGCCTCGCGGCGGAACTGCTCGGGAGACACGACGCCTTCGCGCAGATCGGTGATGCGCGGCTTGACCTCTTGCTGAAGGATGCGGCCGCCCTCGAAAGACAAATCCTTGACGACTTGCGCGTACGTCTGAACCGCGGCGCGTTCGGCGCGGCGGCTGGCGCGCGATCGGGGAACGACGATCGCAGCGACCACGCCCGCGATAACGATCACCGCCACGACGATGCGCACGATCCGGCGGCGGCGCTTGCGCGAACCCCATCGCTCGCTGCGAGCCGGGCTCACCGCTTGCGTGCTCCTCTCCGCTTCGGCTCGTCGTTGGGCTCGTCGTCGGGCTCGTCGTCGCCGAGATAGGACGCGACCAGCTTCGGGTCGGCGGCCAGGTCCGCGCTGGCGCCTCCCAGCACCACCTCGCCTTTGGCGAGCACGTAGGCACGGTCGGTGTTGGCGAGCGCCATGTGCACGAACTGCTCGACGATCAGGACGGCGCAGCCTGCAACGTTGACCTCGCGCAGGATGTCGAACAGCTGCGACACGATCTTGGGTGCCAGGCCGAGCGAGAGCTCGTCGACGATCAGCAGGCGCGGGTTCGACATCAGCGCGCGCGCCACGCCGAGCATCTGCTGCTCGCCACCCGACAGCGTGCCGGCGGCCTGCGCGGCGCGTTCGCGAAGAATCGGAAAGTGATCCATCACCCGGTCGCGCTGAGCGGCGAACGAGCCGTTCTTTCGCTGCGTCCAATAGCCGGCCCTGAGGTTGTCCTCGACGGAGAGCTCGGTGAACAGCTCGCGGCCCTCGGGCAGGTGCGCGATCCCCCGAGCGACGACCTGATTGGGCTTGAGCCCGTGGATCGGGGTTCCCTCGAACAGGATCTCGCCGGCCGCGGGAGCGAGCATCCCGCTGATCGCACGCAGCGTCGTGGTCTTTCCGGCGCCGTTCGCGCCCACGAGCGCGACCCGCTCACCTTCGCCCACCGTCATCGAGACCCCGCGCAGCCCTTGGATCGGACCGTAGAAGACGTCGATGCCGCGGATCTCGAGCAACTCAGCAGCCCTGCCCGCCGGCCGGGATCATGAACGATACGCGAAGCGGCTCCGTGCCCGACGCCCAGATGACCAGCACCTCGGCGCGCCCGGCGGGCGCGGCGGCCGGCACGACCCAGGTCGTTTCGTAGCGGCCGTTCGGCCCGGCAACGCCGTTGCCGAATCCGCTCGTGTAGCTTTTGTTGGTCAGCTCATTCGATCCGTCCGAGTACTGCGTGCTGTAGCCGGTGACCTCGTTGGGCTTCAGGCCGGTCACCGTCATCGTCTGGGTCTGTCCGGCGGGGACGCAGGGCCTGGCGAGGGAGGCGGCGACGGTGGAGGCGCTCGCCTGCGCGCTCGGCGCCACGCCGGCGCCGGGAGCCGTGCCGGGTGACGGGCTCCCACCGGTCCGCCCCTCCATCGCGGTCGCGGGCGAGGACGCCGCAGCCGGCGGCGGCGACGAGGCTCGGGGAGACGCTCTGTCGCCTACGGACGGATCGCCGCTGCACGCGGCGAGCGCGATCAGCGCAACGAGCGCGAAGCGCTTCATGCGTGCACCGCCTCGCCCAGATAGGCGGCGACCACGTCGGGGTGACGCTGGATCTCGGACGGCGTGCCGTCGGCGAGCGGCGCGCCGCGGTTGATCACGTAGATGTAGTCGCACACACTCGTCACCATACGGACATCGTGCTCGATCAGCAGGATCGACACGCCGAGCTCGGCCCGGATGAACTTCAGCAAGCGGGCGAACTCGTCGGTCTCGGTGTTGTCCAGACCGCTGGCGGGCTCGTCGAGCATGAGCAGCGGCGCGCGCGTCACGAGGGCCCGCGCGAGCTCGACGTGACGCAGGACGCCGAAGGGGAGGCCGGCGACGCGGCGGTCGGCGACGTCTTCCAGGCCGAGCATGCCGATGATCCGGCGGACGGATCGCCGCGCCTCGCGCTCGGCTTCGATCGCGGCGTCGGTCAGGGCGAGGTGGCGCAGCACGCCGGTGTCGTTGTGCAGATGCGTGGCGACGAGCAGGTTCTCGAACACCGACAGCTGCGGGAACAGCTGGATGAGCTGGAAGGTCCGGCCGACGCCCATCTGGGCACGCACGTGCACCGGCAGCGTCGTCGCATCCTGGCCGTAGAGGCGCACGGTTCCGCTCGCCGGCTCGTTCAATCCGGCGATCGCGTTGAAGGTCGTGGTCTTGCCGGCACCGTTCGGGCCGATGAGCCCCACGATCTCGCTTTTGCGAACCTCGACGGTCACATCGTCGGCCGCGGTCAGCCCCCCGAAGCGCACGACGATGTTGCGGGCCTCCAGGATCGGCTCGCGCTGCGACCGGTCCTCGGGAAGGTCGAGCGGCGCGGGCTGGGCGGTGCGCCAATCGCGGCGAGCCTGCTGCGCGGCGGCCGAGCCGATCACGGAAAGCTCATCGTCGCGCGGCTCGGACTCCAGATGCGAAAAGTCCAGGGCTCGCCGCTCGACGCCGCGCCGCCTCGGAACGCGCTGCCGCGCAGGGCGGGATGGCGCTTCGTCCGACACGCTTTCGCGGCGCCCGGATCGCGCGCGTTCCCGCAATCGCTTCCCCACGGCGGCCCCGGCCGCGCCCAGACCCCCGGGATAGGCCAGCAGCACCAGCAGCAAAAGACCGACCGACACAATGTCGAGATTGTCGGCGATCGCGCGGGTGAGCGCGGTGTCCCAGATCTGGCCGATCGCGTTCAGGAACGCGAACGCGCCGCTGGCGGCGATGGCACCGCCGAGCGATCCGATGCCGCCGGTGACGGCGATGCCGAGATAGAACAGCGAGCGAGTGAAGTCGAAGCCTGTCGGCGTCGCAGTCTTGAGGTCGGTCATCATCAGCGTGCCCGCGATCCCGGCGAGCGCGCCCGACAGCGCGAACGCGAGCAGCTTGTAGCGCGTGACGTCGATGCCGAGCGAGACGGCCGCGGTCTCGGAGCCGCGTACCGCGAAGAACGCGCGGCCGGTCTTGGACTCGCGAAGGTTCATCGCCGCGTACCAAGCCGCCGCCACCGCGGCGAGCACGACCAGATAGAAGACCTCCTTGGAGCGGAAGTCGAAGAACGTGACGGTGCCGGGACGGCCGATGGTTCGGTTCGGGATCGTGGACGAGCCGCCTTCGCCGACCAGCCACGCGGAGGTGAACAGGAACTTGTCGGCGACATAGGCGAAGATCAGCGTCGCGACCGCCAGGTAGAGGCCGCGCACGCGCAACGCGACGAGCCCCAGCAGCGACGCCACCGCCGCGGTCACCGCGACGACGATCGGAAGGTTGATCGGGAACGGGATGCCGGCCTCGCGCGCGAGCAGGCCGGTGGTGAACGCGCCGATGCCGACGAAGGCCCCTTGCCCGAGCGAGATCTGCCCGACCCAGCCGGTCAGGATCACCAGGCTCATCGCGATCAGCGCGTACTCGCCCGCCAGGTTCGCCGCCTGGACGAGCGCGGGCTGCGACGACAGCGGCGGCAGCCACGGCGCAAGGATCAGCGCGGCGACGACGGCGGCCCGGGCCAGCATCCGGTAGACGCGGCGGTCGGTCTCTGCGAGCCTCACAGGCCGCTCCGCACGTCCGAGGCCGAGAACCGTTGGCCGCGAAGTCCCATCACCACGACCGCGACGAGGCCGAGCACGGCCTGCTGGATGCCGACCGTTGAGCCGATCACCGGCAGCGTTGGCACGATGCCGATCACCATGCCGACGAAGATCGAGCCGATCACCGCGCCTTTGACGTCGTCGAGCCCGCCCAGCAGAGCCGCGACGAACGCGGGCAGCACCTCGAGCGAGAGCGTGTACGGATGCAGGTTCGTGGTTGCGGCAAGCAGCACGCCGCCGAGCGCCGCGAGCACGCCCGCGAATGCCCACGCGACCGCGGTGGTCTTCTCGGGATCGATGCCGACCAGGCCTGCGGCGCGCGGATTGTTCGCGCTCGCGCGCAGCGCCAGGCCGAGGTCGGTGTACTTGAACAGCGCGATGAACGCGGCGGCCGCGGCCAGGGCCACGGCGAACAGCCCGACCGATCCGAGCTGAAGCGTGGCGTTGCCGACCTGATAGATCTGCTTCGGGAAGATCTGCGGCGCCAGCAGCGGCGTCGTTCCCCACAGCCGCGCGGCGATCGCGATCAGCAATCCCAGGACCGCGACGGTGCCGACGGTCTGCGCGGTCGGGCCGCTCGGGCGGAGCCGCCGCACCACGATGCGCTCAACGCCGAGCCCGAGCAGCGCGCCGGCGACGAGCGCGACGGCCAGCGCGACGAACACACTCGTTCGCTGCGCCGCCGAGTAGGCGACGTAGGCCGGGAACATCGCCATCGCGCCGTGCGCGAGGTTGAGCACCTTAGAGCCGCGGTAGATGAAGACGATCCCGAGCGCGAACATCGTGTAGGCGCCGACGAGCGGCATCGTCAAGATGATGTTGACGAAGAAGTCGTTCACGTCAGGCCGCGTCCTTGCCGGCGTCGACGTCGTCGATGAAGCCGGAGTTCGCGTAGCGCCATCCCTGGAACGATCCGGTCTGCGCCAGCGACGCGAACGCCTGGGCCTTCACGTTGGGGAACTGCGGGCGGCCCTTCGAGAAGCGCATCGGGGGCGCCAGGCCCGTCTCGAAGGTCATCGTATCGAGCACCGCCTTGATCCCGAGCCGCGTCGGGGCCGGGCCGAGCCGCGTGAGCGCTTCGACGAGCAGTTGCATCCCGATATAAGCGCCCTGCACGTGCGGGTTGTTCGCGTCGGCCTTCGAGTTCACGCGCCGCAGGTCGGCCAAGTAGGTCGCGACCGCCGGCTCCTTGTCGAACGGGTCCAGCGGCGGCTTGAACGAGGTCCACACCAGCATGCCGTCGCAGTACTTTCCGCAGTCGCGCGCGAACGCGTCCACGAACAGCGGCTGCGGCGCCCCGATGCCAACACGCGGCCGCTGGTTGCCGTTGCCGAGCCCGCCGTCACCGACCCAGCGCGTCGCGGTGGCCGGCTCGAGCAGCATCGCAACGAAGTCACATCGGGCGAACGAGGTTCCGCCGCAGCTGCCGATGAAGTCGTTGACCTGGTTCGAGTACGACTGCTGCCCGCCCTGCACGCCCACGTCCGAGGTGACCGTGCCGCCGAGGCGCTTGATCGAGCCGAGGAACGCCTTGTGGCCTTCGACGCCGAAGCGGTAGTTCTGATCCCACACGATCCCGAACCGACGTGCGCCTTGCTGCCAGGCGTGGCGCGCCATGATGTGCATGACCGACGCGGTCGAGGTCGCGACCGGCCATACCCACGGATCCTGGTATTGGTCGATCAGCTGGCCATCGGAGCCGATCACCGGGAACTTCGCGTCGCGGATCACGTGCGAGTCGATCGCGCCGCGCACGCCTTCGCTGGACGGATTCACCGCGAGCCCGAAAAACTTCTTCGACTGGATCCAGCCTTCGATGATGCGCTGGCCGCGTGCCGGCTCCCACCCGTCGTCCTGATACGTGATCTGGATGGTGCGCCCGCACACGCCTCCCTGGCGGTTGACCTTCTGACGCACGGCCTCCATGCCGAACTGCGCGTCGGCGAGGAAGTCTTTGGCGATGCCGGTCTTGACCACGGTCGCGGCGAAGCGGATCTCCTTCGCCGTCACGCCCACGTCGGTCGCGCCGGCGTTGTGTCCCTTCGCGCAGTCGTAGACCTTTCCGCCGACCGTCGTGACCGGCGCGCTGCCGGCCGGCACCGGGACCGGTCCGTCGCTGCCGGCCGGCGCGGCCACCGGGGCCTCGCCGCCGGCGGGAGCGGCGCCGGGATCGGCGACCGGCGCGCTCGCATTGACGACGGGCTCGACCGTGGGCAGCCGGGCGGTGAATGCCGACAGCAGGCTGATCGCGATCACGATCCCGGCCGCGGCCCACGCGCCCGATCCCGACGACGGGGTGCGGCTCATACGTCCAGCACCCTGCTCATCGCACGGCGGCGGAGCGCGAGGTAGGCCGGCGCGGCGAGCAGGCTCCACAGCACGAACAGCATGCCGAACTCGCCGGGGCGGTTCCGCACAAACGCAAACGAGCGCACGATCGCCTCGGCCGGTCCGGCCGGTCCGGCCGGTCCGGCGGACATGCCCGGCCGGGGCCGCTCCGGCCGCGGATCCTCGGTGGCGGGGTCTGCTCCGCCGATGTCCGGCGCGGGATCGAAGACCACGACGCTCCCGGCGTCGCCGGGGATCTCGCCGGCGTCGGGAAGCAGATAGATCCCGTAGCGCGACTCGGCCTCCACGCCCGCGAGCGACACGATCACGCGGCTCCGCCCGGCGCTTCCGCCGCGGTTCGCCGGGCTGGAGTCGTTGTAGACGATCACGTCCAGGCCGTTAACGGTGATGGTGTCGTCGTCGTTGACCGCCTTGTCGGAGGCGATCAGGCCGGGCTCCTTGGCGACGATGCCTTGGTAGCCGCGGGGGCTCGCGAGCACGTGCGCATCCGGCACGCGGGCGCGCATCTGCGCGCCGAGGAGACGGTTGATCGCGTCCGCGACCGCCGCCGGATCGCATTCGGCGCAGCGGATTCCGGGGCCGCGGACGTCGCTGTAGTCGCGCGCGAACGTCGCGATCGTGGTGCCGGTACGGCCGTGTGCGCGAGTGACGGCCGTGGTCGCGATCCGGCCGATGACGATCTGACCGCCGATCTCGACGCCGGAGGCGACCGCGGTCGTGATCGTCTCGACTCCCTTGGGCGTTGCGCGGGTCGTCACGCTCGACGACGTCGATGCGACCGACAGCACGCCCGGGATCTCGACCGCCGCGGCCGAGGCGCTGCCCTCCGCCGCTCCGGAGCCGCTGTCGCAGGTCACAGCCGCGCGTCCGAGCGGCGAGTCGCCTCCCCGGTCGGTCGCCTTCGTTCCGTCGAAGTCGGTACAGATCGCGCCGGGAATCGGATACCCCTTGCCGCCGGTCCCCTGAGTTCCGGCGGCGACCGGCTCGAGCGGCTGCCCTTCCCCGTTGGGGCACGCACCCGCGATCACGGGCGCGACGAGGTCGCCGCCGCGGTCGGCGCCGCAGCGGCCGATCGAGCGGACGTCGGAGTCGGTGGCCGCGTCGGCGCTCGCGAAGCGCAGCACGTGCGCCGCGGCGACGGCACCCGAGTCCGATCCGGACTCCAGCGACGAGGACGCGACGAAGAACTCGCGGTTGCCGGGCGTGACCACGCGGTCCGCGGGACACCGGCCGAACTCGTCGCGATCATTGATGCCCGACTCCGACGTGCACAGCGCGTCCGCGTTGTTGACGAGCCGAGGGATGCCGCCGACGTTGACGACGTGCACGCCGAAGGCGGTCGCTTCGCTCGAGAAGGTGCGGCCGGTCTTTCCGTCGGCTTCGGGGATGTCGGCGGTGCCGGCGTCCGGGTCGTCCGCGGCGGCGCGGCGGGCGAGCGGAACCTCGTCGGCGACCACGACGAAGCCGCCCCGGCCGGGATACGGATAGAACAGGCGGCCCAGACGCGCGTCGATCGAGATCGGTCCCGGAGAGATACCGTCGGTCCGGTTGGTCAGCACCGGGTAGCTCACGCCCGGCGGCAGCGGTGTCGCCCGCACGTCGGCCAGGACCAGCCCTTTGCGGTTCTGGATGTAGAGCCGGCCGGTGCCGCCTGCGAATCCGCGCCAGTAGTCGTAGCGAACGCCCTCGTGGTCGAGCGAGACACCGGACGGCACGACGCCGTGGAAGCGCTGCGCCTCGGGATCGTAGACCCACACGCCCGGCCCGAACGGTGGACGGTCCTCGAGGATCAGCAGACGGCCGCTGCCGGAGTCCACGATCGGCGTGGTCGAGCGGCCGACCGCCGGGCTGACGCGCACGACGGCGTTCCCGTCGCCGCCGGTGACCGGACGGTCGCTCACCAGCGGGATCCACACGGCGCGGCCCTGCCCGCCCACGTAGCAGTACGAGATCACGCCGCGCGCGCTTCGGCCTACCACCGGATCGGCCGCGCTCGGGGTGTTGGTGTTCGTGTCGCACCGGTCCGACAGGTCGATCTCCCAGTCCAGCGCGAGCGTGTCGGCGTCGAGCTGGCGGATCACCGTGCTTTCGCGATAGCTGCGCACACCGCTGATCTCGAGCAGTGCCGACTCGAGCGCGCCCGCGCCGATCACGTAGAGCTTGTTCGCCGGCGCGTAGTAGGAGATCCCTCGCACGTAGAAGCTCACGCTCTGCCGGCCGTAGCAGGGGACCTGTGGCGTGGCGACCTTGAAGGTGCGCGTGTCGATCACCACCAGCGTGGAGTCCGCGCAGGTCGGCGCGGGACCGGAGGAGCGATAGAAGATCCGATGGTTCGCCTCGTCCACCGCGAAGGTCGAGCCGATCTGGGTGATGGGGAAGCGGCCGATCTTTTTGAGCGCCTTCAGATCGTAGACGTGCATGTGGTCGTCGTTGCCCGCGTAGAAGCCGCGATGCAGGACCGAGTCCACGGCCATCGGCTGCGCAGCCCGGGCGTCGAAGCCGAAGCGCATGAAGCCGATCTCGCGCACAGGCGGCGGCGTCGCACGAGCCCCGTGACGCATCGGCAGCACCGCGAGCAGCGCCGCGGCGGCAACGCCGAGCACGGCGGCCCGCCGCAACCGGCGGCCCGCCCCGCCGCTCCTCTCGCCGAATCCCGTCATCGCTGTTCCGAAACCTTCACCCGCCTCCTCGCGGAGGAAGGAACGAGGGGCCGGGCGCTTGATGGCCCGGCCCCCGAACGCTATCGCGCGTGCTAGACCGCGACGTAGATGCCGGTGAAGTTCGCCTGCGTGATCGGCGTCGTGACCCCGTCGCCCTGCGTCGGCGAGAACTGGGCCACGACCGTCACCGCAGAGTTCACCGGACGGCCGTTGATCGAGAACTTGCACTGGAGCGGCACGAGCACGATGGACCCCGCACGCTGATAGGTGCCCGCGCATCCGTTCGGCGGCGCGCCGTTGGTGATGTTCCCGGTCACGCTGAGCGCGTCGTCCACGCTGAACGGGAACACCACGCCCGCGTCGTCGGCCAGCGTCCCGCCGGTCGTGCTCCGGGCCGTCACCGAGTTCGACGTTCCGACCTTGACGCTGCCTGCGAACACCTGGCTGTTGTCGTTGGAGGTGAAGGTGCCGGTGATGAGCACCCCGGAGAACGTGATGTTGTTCTGCGGCTTGCGGCACAGCGGGTTGCCCGCCGGGCACGCCCCGATACCGTCGGTCGAAACCGTGCCCGTCACCTGACCGGTCCCCAGACCGGCCATCGCCGGCGTCGCCCCCAGCGTCGCGAACATGCCGAACGCGACCGCCGCGACGACCATGAGCCTTCTGACTCCCCGCATCGAATCTCCTCCCCGAGAATCGGACAAATCTCTCGCCTGGCGAAGGCGCTTCGTCGGTCGCGCCCCGTGCTCGCGGCCGCTCCCTGAGTGCGGCCGATCCCTCACCCGGCCCTCCGGCCTGCTGGCACAGTTCGACTCGCTCGCTGTTCACTCCTTCTGTTTCGCGTGCATTTCGTACAGGTTTTCCCAACCGGCCGGTCGCAAATGACGGCCGGGTAGAATCGGGACATGCGAATCAGCGCAACGGAGCCGGCCGCCGAAATGGTGCGTCGCGTGCGGCAAGAGGGCCGCGACAACCTCGTGATGGTGCTCGGGTCCGGCTGCTGCGATTCGACCGCGCCGTTCCTCTACGACAACTACCTGCCCGAGCCCGACAGCGTGCCGGTCGGCGCCGTGGACGGCGTCGAGGTGCTCGCGCCGGGCTGGCTCGCCAAGCTCTACGGCGCCGACGACGAGCTGATCCTGGACGTGGACCAAGGTGTGGTGAACGATTCGTTCTCGCTCGAAAGCGAGTTCGACGCGCGCTTCACGCTGCGCGTGCCCGAGCGCCCCGAGCAGCGCTGAGGCCGCCCGTGCCCTCGTCGATGCATGCGCACGACCACGCTCACGGTCATGACCACGGGGGCATCGAGGGCGTCTCGCCGCTGGGCTTCACCGGCGAGCGCGTCATCCCGGGCGACCCGAAGTGGGCCTGGTGCTTTCAGGCGCACCTGTTCGGCTATCACGATCTCGCTCGTCGCATGACGTCCCGGCCCGAGCGGCTGCTCGAGATCGGCTGCGGCGAAGGCTACGGCGCCTCCGTGCTGTCCCGGCACGCCGGTCACGTGGTCGCCGGCGACGTCGCCGCCGACGCGGTCGCCCACGCGCGCGACAAGTATCACGCGCCGAACATCTCGTGGGTGGTCTTCGACGCGCAGAAGCTTCCTTTTGCCGACGGGGCCTTCGGGGTGACCTGCTCGTTGCAGGTGATCGAGCACTTCCCGGACGCGGAGGCCCATCTCGACGAGGTCGTGCGCGTCACCGAGCCGGGCGGGCTGCACTACGTGACCACCCCGAACATCGACAACATGGGCGAGGCCGAGAAGGACAACCCGTTCCATCTCAGGGACTTCAACGCCGCGGATCTGGACGCGGTGCTGTCGGCCCGCTTCGACGACGTCGCGGTGGAGGGAATGTTCTACGTCGAGGACTCCCCGCGCTACCGCCGCATGGTGGCGGCGGAGGCGAAGGAGGAACGGCTGCGGCCGAAGCTGCGAAAGGTGGAGGACCGGCTCGCGAAGCTTCCCGGCGCGCTGCGCGTGCGGCTTCGTCCGCTCGCGCGCAAGGCAGCCGGCGTATCGCACTGGCCGCTGCCGGAGGCCGAGCGCGCCCGCAACGAGATCATCGCCGCCGACTTTCGCGCCGGGCCGGACGCGGAACAGTCCTTCTGCCTGATCGGCGTGGGACGAACCCCGCCGCGCAAGGGGGCCCCGGCGAAGAAGGGGCCGGACTCAGGCCCAGGCCGCAGCCGCTGAGCCGGCGCCTTCGGGTACCGGCTCGGGATCGCCGGTGAGGTCCTCGCCCGCGCGCCGGGTCCAGAACAGCACGTAGCCGAGCGCCGCGTACCGCACGAAGACGGCGACCTCGAGCACGTTCCGGAACATGTCGGTGTCGGTGCCGACGATGAACGAGTTCAGGAAGCCCCAGATCGCCCCGAGCACGAACAGATCGGCAAGCGCGAAGGCGGCGAAGGCGTGCCAGGGCACGCGCACCAGGACGAAGAACGGCAGCAGCCACAGCGCGAACTGGGGCGAGAACACCTTCGTGGTCATCAGGAACAAGATCAGGATGCCGAAGGCCGTGGTGAGCGCGCGGATCTCTCCGCGCACGGACTCGCGCCACAGCAGAATGAGCGACGCGATGCCGAAGATCGCGAGCGACCCGTACTGGGCGAACTTGCTGAAGGGGCCTCCGGCGGGGAACCAGAACGAGCCCCAATCCGGATCGGTCAGCCCGCTGCCGTGGTGGAGGATGAAGTACCAGACGGTCTCGAAGTTGGGGATCCGCTCGGACTGGAACTCGAAGGGAAACCACCAGCCGTCCACCCCGGCGAACAGCAGCACGACCAAGTTGGGCACCGCGAACCACACGATCGAGTACAGCATCAGCGGCCACGCGGGCTTGCCCTCGCGGCGCCGCGCGAGCATCAGCGCCGGCACGATCAGGCCGGGAAAGATCTTGGCGGCCGCCCCCAGCCCCAGCATTCCGGCGGCGAGCACGTCGCGCTCTTTCGTGAAGGCCCACAGCCCGACCGCCATCAATCCCAGAGCCAGCAGGTCCCAGTTCAGGAACGCATACGAGATCATCGCCGGCGCCATCACGTACATGACCATGCGCTTGGGATTGCGCGCCGCCGCCGCGATCGCGGCTGCGCCGATCACCCCGAACATCGCGAGCATCAACGCGTTCACCCGGAAGAACGCGACGGCGTCGCCGTTCTGCAGCGGCGCGTTCACCGCCGAGATCGCCAGGCCGGTCAGCGGCGGATACTCGAGCCGATTGTCGCGATAGGCGAGACCGCCCTCGCTGAACGGGACCGAGCGGCAGTCCGGGGACGGCTCGCCGTCGCGCACCTCGCAGTCGGGCCGGTACGAGAACTCGCCGCCGCGGTTGCCGTACAGCGGCAGGATGTCGGTGTAGCAGTTGTGCGTGTACTGATAGCCGTCCCAGGCGCGGGGCGGCTCACACTGCTTCTTGAGCACGAAGCCGCCGATCATCGCGAAGATCGCGCCGATCACCGCCATCAGCACGACGGCCATGCGGCCGACCCGGCGTTCCTTTTCCGGCGACCAGGCCGGAGCGGCGTCCTGTTCGCTCACGCCGCCGCCGTCCCGCCACCGGGCGACGGCGACGACTGCGCGTTCGTCGACGTCGGCGTCGGGGAAGGGCTGGGCGAGGGAGGACGGGACCGGGACTGCGTGGGCGTCGGGGCCGGCGACGGCGGCGGCTCGTGGCTCGGAGAGCCGGTGCCGGTCGGCTCCGGCACGACGGTGACCGGCGGACCGGTCGGCACGGCGGTCTGCGATCCGCTGGGCGAGGGCGCCGGCTCGCCGCTGGGAGCGATCGGCTCGGCGCCGGGGAACGACTTGACCTTGACGCCGCTGTGGGCCTTCTTCATGAAGGCCTTCCAGATCTGCGCCGGGAAGCTTCCGCCCACGACCTTCTTTCCTCGCACGTTGGACATGGTACGCGTCCCGTCGGGATACCCCATCCAGACGACGGTGGCAAGATTGGGCGTGTAGCCGGCGAACCAGGCGTCGCGGTGATTTTCGGTCGTGCCGGTCTTGCCGGCCATCGGCCGCCCGATGTCGGCGCTGCGGCCGGTTCCGGCCTTGACCACCTGCACCATCGCCTGCGTGACGTTGCGCGCCACGTTGGGCTCCATCTCTTTCTTGGCCGAGTCCGAGAATCGGTAGAGCTCCTTGCCGTCACGGTCGGTCACGCGCGCGATCATGTGTGCGGCGACGCGCTTGCCGTCGTTGGCCATCGTCGCGTAGGCGCCGGCCAGCTCGGACGGGGAGATCTCGAGCGTCCCGAGCGCGAGCGAGGGCACCGCGTCGAGCTTCGACTCGATGCCGAGCCGCTCGGCGACCTCGACGACCTTTTCGGGACCGATATCCATGATGAGCTGCGCGTAGACGGTGTTGACGCTGTCCGCCGTGGCGGCGGCGAGGTTGAGCGTGCCGTAACTCTTCTTGTCGTAGTTCGACACCGTCCACGGCTTGCCGCCGGTCTGCAGCGTGATGGTGGCCGGAGCCGGATAGGCGCTCGACAGCGACGAGCCGTTCTCGAGCGCGGCTGCCAGCACCAGCGGCTTGAACGACGAGCCGGGCTGGCGCTTGGCGGCGGCGAGGTCGAACTGCTGCTTGGCGTAGTCGCGCCCGCCGACGTACGCGCGGATCTCACCCGTGGCCGGATCGACCGACACCAACGCGGCCTCCGGGTCGGTGGCACGGTCGAGCACTCCCGCGACGGCCTCCTCGGCGGTCTTTTGCATCTCGACGTCCATGGTGGTGCGGATCCGCAGCCCGCCGCGCAGCACCTCGTCCTCGCCGAAGCGCTCAATCAGCTCGCGCCGGACCGCGTCCAGGAAGTACGCGCCGCGGCCGCTGATGCCGGTCCCGCGGGCGATCGTGGCGAGCTCGGCTTTCTTGGCCTCGTCCCGCGCGGTCTCCTCGATCATCTTCATCTCGGCCATACCGTCGAGCACCCGGTCGCGGATCTTCTTCGCGGCTTCGGCGTTCTTGGCGGGCTCGAGCTTCTCGGGCGCACGGACGATCCCGGCCAGCAGCGCCGACTGCGCCAGGTTCAGCCGCGACGCCGGGATGCCGTAGTAGGCGCGCGCGGCCGCGTCGATGCCGTAGGCACCGCGGCCGAAGTAGATCGTGTTCAGGTAGGCGCTCAGGATCTGATCCTTGCTCCACTTCCGCTCGAGCTTGACCGAGACCACGGCTTCCTTGAACTTGCGCATGAACGATCGCTCCCGCCCCACGAAGGCGTTCTTCACGTACTGCTGGGTGATCGTCGAGCCGCCCTGCTTGATCTCGCGGGCCATCAGGTTGCGGACGGCCGCACGCACCACGCCCAGCGGCGAGATCCCCTTGTGCTGATAGAAGCCGCGATCCTCGGCGGCGATGACGGCGTTGCGCGTGATCTCGGGGATCTGCTTGAGGGGAACGATCGCGCGATCCTCGCTGCCGTGAAGCCGGCCGACGAAGCGGCCCTTGTGATCCTCGACGACGCTCGACTGCGCGGTCGCGATGTCTTGAGGCTCGGGCACCTTGGCGAAGGCGTAGTAGATGCCGAACAGCAGGATGCCGAAGGCGAGCCCGACCCCTCCGAGCACCACGACGCGGCGAAGCCAGTATCGCGGCTTGCGCTCGTCCGCGGCACCGTCGTCGCCCGTCCGGCGGGCCTTGGTCTTTACAACCATCCCCGCTCTCCTGCGACCAGAACCAACCGCACCGCCAACCCGAGCGCCGCGATGCCGGCGACGGCGGTGAGGACGAGCCACGGTCGCGCCTTCGCCGACGCACGGCGCGAGGCCTCGACGGACCGTTCGCGCGGTGCGGGCAGCGCGCGAA
>Ga0247717_1000338_pt1 | contig 14509 bp, 13 predicted proteins | sample 24E_NmetaG_FD_189047 | JGI IMG/M metagenome (GOLD analysis project Ga0247717, IMG submission 189047) | Soil microbial communities from hillslope of Landscape Evolution Observatory, University of Arizona, Oracle, AZ, United States - 2-4-E_N | ecosystem: Engineered > Artificial ecosystem >... | reverse complement strand
GCCCAGAAGATCGAGGCCGCCCGCGCCCTCGACGACCACTGCGTCCTGCAGGATCCCCTTGATCTGGCGGATCCGGGCCTCCATCTTCCCCTGCTGATCCTTGGCGGCGTGGTAGTCCCCGTTCTCGGACAGGTCGCCGAGGGCGCGGGCGGCCTCGATCTTCTGGGCGATGTCGATGCGGCCGGCACCGGTCAGCTCCTCGAGCTCGGCCTGCAGCCGCTCGTACGTGTCGCGCGAGAGCTCGCGGGTCTCTGCCATGCCTCCGATGCTAGAGTCGCTCCGATGCGTCCCGTTCAGCCGACCGCCATCATCATCATCGTGTAGCGCAGGCCGGTCCCGGTTTGCGCTGTCCTGACCGCCCACCGGGCGGTCTTTTCCGTTCTGGAGTGACGTCATGGTCCATCGAGTAGGCGTGATCGCCGGCGACGGCATCGGTCCGGCCGTGGTCGCCGATGCCCTCAAGGTCGTGCGGGCCGCCGGCGTGGCGATCGAGGAGGTCGCCTTCGACCTCGGCGCCGACCGCTACGCCCGGGACGGCCACGTCCTCGACGACGACGATCTCGAGGGCATCCGCTCCTGCGACGCCATCCTCAAGGGGCCTCTCGGCCCGCCCATCGGCGACACCGTTGTCCCGCCGGGGACCGTCGAGCGGGGGATCATCCTCCGGCTCCGCTTCGCCCTCGACCAGTACGTCAACCTCCGGCCATTCGCCAGCAAGGAGCGCGACCTCGACTTCGTCGTCGTGCGGGAGAACACCGAGGGGTCCTACGCCGGCGAGGGCGGGTTCCTGCGGAAGGGCACGGCCCACGAGATCGCCACCCAGGGCAGCGTGAACACCCGCATGGGCGTCGAGCGCTGCGTGCGCTACGCCTTCGAGCTGGCGGAGTCCCGGTCCCGGCGTCACCTGACGCTCGTGCACAAGACGAACGTGCTGACCTTCGCCGGCGATCTCTGGCAGCGGGTGTTCGATGCCGTGGCGGCCGAGCACCCCGACGTCACCACCGCCTACAACCACGTCGACGCCGCCTGCATCTACCTCGTCGAGGATCCCGGTCGCTACGACGTGATCGTCACCGACAACCTGTTCGGCGACATCCTCACCGACCTCGCCGGCGCGGTGACCGGCGGCGTCGGGTTCGCCGGTACCGGCAACCTCAACCCCGATCGCACCGCGCCGTCGATGTTCGAGCCGGTGCACGGCTCGGCCCACGACAGCGTCGGCACCGACCGGGTGAACCCGAGCAGCCAGATCCTGTCGGCCGTCATGATGCTGGAGTTCCTGGGCGAGGCCGACGCCGCCGCCCGCATCCGCAAGGCGCTCGACGACGTCATCGCCTCCGATCCCGTCCCCACCACCATCGGCGACCTCGTCGCAGGGAGACTCTGATGCCCATCACCAAGACCGAGAAGATCTGGATGGACGGCGCGCTCGTCGACTGGGACGACGCGACCATCCACGTGCTCACCCACTCGCTCCACTACGGCTGCGGCGTCTTCGAGGGGATCCGCGCCTACGAGACCGAGCGGGGTCCGGCGGTGTTCCGGCTCACGCCCCACATCCGCCGGCTGTTCCGCAGCGCCAAGATCTTCATGATCGACATCCCCTTCACCGAGGACCAGATCGTCGAGGCCGTGAAGGACACCGTGCGGGCCAGCGGGCTGTCGTCGTGCTACATCCGACCGCTCGTCTACCTCGGCTACGGGGAGATGGGTCTGAACCCGCTGCCGTGCCCGGTGCAGGTCTCGGTGGCGGTGTGGCCGTGGGGCGCCTACCTCGGCGACGACGGGATCGCCAACGGGGTGAGCATGAAGATCAGCTCGTGGCAGCGCCACGGCGTGAACGCCATGCCGCCGGCGGCCAAGGGCACGGGCATGTACATCAACTCCTCGATGGCGAAGATCGAAGCCATCAAGGCCGGCTACGACGAGGCGATCCTGCTCTCACCGCAGGGCTACGTGAGCGAGTGCACCGGCGAGAACATCTTCATCGTCAAGGACGAGGTGATCTACACGCCGCCGGTCAGCGCCGGAGCGCTCGAGGGCATCACGCAGGACTCGGTGCGCACCATCGCCCGCGATCTCGGGATCGAGTACCGCGAGGCGAACCTCGTGCGCAGCGACCTCTACACCGCCGAGGAGGGGTTCCTGTCGGGCACCGCCGCCGAGGTGGTGCCCATCCGGGCCGTCGACGACCGGGAGATCGGGGAGCCCGGCCCCGTCACCCGCCGCATCCAAGAGGTCTTCCACGACGCCGTACGCGGCAAGGTCGATCAGTACAAGGACTGGAACGAACATGTCTGACGCGAGCGACCAGCGACGGTTCGTCGAGATCTTCGACACGACCCTGCGGGACGGGTCGCAGCTCGAGGGCATCAGCCTCACCGTCGACGACAAGCTGCGGATCGCCGAGCAGCTCGACGTCCTCGGCGTCACCTACATCGAAGGCGGCTACCCCGGGGCCAACCCCAAGGACGCCGAGTTCTTCGAGCGCCTGCACCGCGAGCTCGACCTCACGACCTCGACGATGGTGGCGTTCGGCTCGACACGCCGGCCGCTCGGCAAGGTCGACGACGACGACACGCTGCGCACGCTGGTCAAGGCCGGCACGTCGGCGGTCTGCATCGTCGGCAAGTGCTGGGACTACCACGTGCTCGAGGCGCTGCAGACGACCCTCGACGAGGGCGTGGCCATGGTGGCCGACTCGGTCGACTTCCTGCACGGTCACGGCCTGAACGTGCTCTACGACGCCGAGCACTTCTTCGACGGGTGGAAGCGCAACCCGGAGTTCTCGATGCGGGTGCTGGAGGCCGCGGCCGAGAAGGGAGCGTCGACGCTCGTGCTGTGCGACACCAACGGCGGCTCACTGCCGCACGAGGTGTTCGACGCCGTGAGCGCGGTGGTGGCGCACCTGGGCGACGACGTCAAGGTCGGCATCCACACCCATGACGACACCGGGTGCGCGGTGGCGAACGCGCTCGCCGCGGTGCGGGCCGGCGCCGCGCACGTGCAGGGGACGATCAACGGCTACGGCGAGCGCACCGGCAACTGCAACCTCACCACGGTCATCCCGAACCTCACGCTGAAGATGGACATCCGCACCATCCCCGACGACCGGCTGCCGCTGCTCACATCGGTGAGCCACCACGTCGCCGAGCTGGTGAACCTCACGCTCAACCCCCAGGCGCCCTACGTGGGCACGTCGGCCTTCGCTCACAAGGCGGGTCTGCACGTGAGCGCGATCGTGAAGCGGCCCGACGCCTACGAGCACGTGCAGCCCGATGCCGTGGGCAACGGCACCCGGTTCGTGGTCTCGGAGCAGTCGGGCAAGGCCACGCTCAAGCTGAAGGCCGAGGAGCTCGGGATCGACGTCGAGGGCAAGACGCTGGTCGACATCGTCGAGCGCCTCAAGGAGCTCGAGCATCAGGGCTTCCACTTCGAGGCCGCCGACGGCTCCCTCGAGCTGCTGATGCGCGACGCCGCCGGCTGGACCCAGCCGTTCTTCGAGCTGGAGTCGTTCCGGATCACGGTCGATCACGGCAACGACGGGTCCTTCACCACCGAGGCGACGGTGAAGGTGCACATCGACGGCGAGCGGGTGATCCGCACCGCCGAGGGCAACGGGCCGGTGAACGCGCTCGACGCCGCCCTGCGGGCGGCCATCGGGTCGAAGTACCCGACCCTCGAGCGCCTGCACCTCACCGACTACAAGGTGCGGGTCCTCGACACCCAGAAGGGGACGGGCGCCGTCACCAGGGTCCTCCTCGACTCGACCGACGGCGAGCACGACTGGTCGACCATCGGCGTCTCCGAGAACATCATCGAGGCCTCCTGGCAGGCCTTGCAGGACTCGGTCGTCTACGGACTCCTCCATGCGCCCGAGGTCGAGGGCGACAACTAGCGCCGCGTCCGGCAGCGCCTTGACCTGTCCTCCACCGGCACTTCGCCGCCGTTGGCCGCTTGCCAAGTCCTGCACCGTTGGTTGGCAGGCCGAACCTCAGAGATCGCCGGCTTTGTGCGTCCACGCTCGGTAGAGCAATCGTCGTGATCCAGCCTCAGAATGGCGATTCCACGACGATTGCTCTGCAGGAGTTGAGCTCCGACGCCCGGACCGATCGGCGCTTCTTCGACCCCGACAGATCGTCGCTGGCGCTCGTGATCTGATAATCTGATCAGGTGCCTGACGTGACAGCGACCGACGCAGCTCGGAACTTCGCTGATCTGCTTGACGCCGTGGAGCACCGCGGCGAGCACTTCACGATCGTTCGGCGAGGTAAGGCGATCGCCCATCTCGAACCCACCAGCCGAGGCCGAGGCGCTGATGCCAAGGCGTTGCTCCGCCGACACCGACCAGACTCCCGGTGGACGAACGACCTTCGATCGGTGCGCGAGATCCTCGAAGTCGACGACCGCGCGTGAGTCAACTGCTGCTCGACACGACCTTCCTCATTGACGCCGAGCGCAGCGGATCAGACCTCGAAGAGGTCATCGACGACGAGGACGACATCGCCATCGCAGCCATCACCGTCGCTGAGCTACGCGTTGGTGCGCTGCTCGCCAGTAGCCGAACGCGGTCAGCGCGGAGCGCCTACGTCGATGAGATCGCCGCAACCATCCCCGTTGTCGGCTACGACCTCACGGTGGCCGAGGCTCATGCGGTATTGCTTGCTCATGTCCGCAACCAAGGCCGCCCGAGAGGCGCCCACGATCTCGTGATCGCGGCGACCGCCAAGGCGTTCGGCCGCACAGTCGTGACGGCGGACGCGTCCGCGTTCACCGACCTGCCGGAGGTCGAGGTGCGTCCCCATCGCTGACCCGTCGAGCCGTGAATTTGCAGGGGTCTGACCCGCACCTATCGCCCGCTCCGAATCGCGTGACACCAACGGACCTCCGCCGCCAAGATCGGCGCGTACTCGCGGAGAGAAGCGAGCGAGAGCAACGCCATCCCGGAACCTGGTGGCACACCGACTCGGACCCACAGAGGGTTCTCACGTGCACTCGTCGGAGTCCGAGTCCCCGCCAAGAGGGGGGAACCCTCTTCGTCTGCCATCAGCATCACCCACGACGCGAGCTCCGAGAGTCCACACCACCAAGGAGTCCAACGTTGCCTGGCGCGGCACTAGGTTGGGGCTGATGGCGGCGCCGGAGTACGTCCCGACCACCAAGGAGCAGCAGCCGCGGCGCGGCCTCGGGCTTCCGCCGGCACGCGCGTGGCGGGCCGACCGTCCCGGCGAGCTCGGGCCGGCCCAGCCCGAGGGGCCCAGCCTCGGCTCGCCCGGCCCCGACCAGGGCTATGCGCTCGTGCTCGCCCGCCGGTTCGAGGACCGTCTCGTGCTCGACGGCGTCCACCGGGAGGACGCGGTCGCCGGTTGCCTCGGCGTGGCGCTGCGGCGGGCGTCGCTGTTCGGACGGGCGCCGGTGATCCACGACCTCGACATCGCCTTCCGCGTCTGGGGCTTCCTCGGCGACGCGCCGCCCGAGCTGGTCGAGCTCCGGGTCCCGCTCTTCGAGGCCGCCGCCCACCACTACTCGGACCAGCGGGCCATCGTCGATCACATCCCGGAGGCGACGTTGCGCCTCACCCACCAGGCGGTGGCCTCCCGCTTCCCCGGCGACTGGCGCGCGCTGGTCGGCCTCGACGCGCCGGGCACGCCGGCCGCCGCGTAGGTCTTCGACGCCGCGCCGATCGCCCGCCCCGGGCATCGCGGTTACCTTCGCCGCCGTGCAGACGCTCGAGATCCCCGTCGGCGCGGACACGTTCGCGGCGCGGGTGGCCGGTCCCGACGACGGCGATGTCGTGGTCCTCTTGCATGGCTTCCCGCAGACGTCGTGGTCGTGGCGTCACCAGCTCGACGCCCTGGCCGCCGCCGGGTTCCGGGCCGTCGCCCCCGACCAGCGCGGGTACTCCCCAGGGGCCCGGCCGGCCGCGGTGGACGACTACGCCATACCGCATCTCGTCGCCGACGTGCTCGGCATCGCCGACGCCGTCGGGGCCGAGCGGTTCCACCTCGTCGGCCATGACTGGGGCGCGGCGGTGGCGTGGCAGGTCGCCGGCCGGCACCCCGAGCGCGTGCGGACGCTCACGATCCTGTCGGTGCCGCATCCCGCGGCGTTCGGGCGAGCGCTGGCGGGCGAAGGTGGGGCCGACCAGGCCACGCGGTCGTCCTACATCGACTTCTTCCGCAGCGACGGCGCCGCCGAGGCCTTCACCCAGAACGGCGGCGATGGCCTCCGCAACCTCTTCGCCATGACCGGCCTCACCGACGTGGAGCCGTTCGTGGAGGTCCTGCTCCAACCGAGCGCCATGCAGGCGGCGCTCAACTGGTACCGGGCGGCGTCGCTCACCGATGCCGAGTCGCTCGGCCCGATCGGCATGCCGACCTTGTTCGTGTGGAGCACGGACGACGCTGCCCTCGGGCCCGACGCCGCCCGCTGGACCGAGGAGTACGTGGCCGGCCCCTACCGGTTCGAGGTGCTCGAGGGCATCGGCCACTGGATCGCCGAGACGGCGCCCGACCGGCTCAACGCCCTCCTGCTCGAGCATCTGCCGACGGCGTGACCGAAGCCTCGGCGCCGCTGTCTCCCTATCGCCGCGTCCGGGCCGATCCCGCCGACTGGTTCGACGTCGAGGAGATCGCCCGGGGCCGCGCCTACGTGCGGCCCATCCGGCGAATGCTCCACGTCCAGACCGTGCTCACGACGACCATCGCTGTGGCGTTCGTGGTGGGCGAGGCCGGGCCCCGGCTCGTCGAGGGCCTGGACGTGTCCGGGTGGGTGCTGCAGCTGGTGGTCGTGGCCGCCGCGTTCTTCGCCGTCGACCTCGGGGTGACGGCGTGGTTCGACGGGTGGCGGGAGCTGGTGTGGGACAAGCGGTGGGACATGAGCACCCAGACGGTGCGCGGCTTCCTCGCCGACCAGGTCAAGGGCGTCGCCGTGAACGTGGGCGTGACGCTGCTGCTGCTCATCCCGCTGTGGGCCCTGATCCGGGCCACCGACTGGTGGTGGCTGTACGGCTGGCTGCTGCTGGCCGGGTTCGCGCTGCTGGCGGCCACGCTCGGTCCGGTCGTGATCGCCCCGATCTTCAACAAGTACACGCCGATGGAGGACGAGGTGCTGCGTGACGTGCTGCTCGACGTCGCCCGCATCGCCGAGCTCGACGTGAACGAGGTGCTGGTGGCTGACGCGTCGCGGCGATCGCGGGCCATCAACGCCCACGTGAGCGGGCTCGGGAAGACGCGCCGGGTGGTGGTGTTCGACACGCTGCTCGACTGGGACCCCGCCCATCTCGAGCAGATCGTCGGCCACGAGCTCGGACACTGGCGGTTCAAGCACGTGCGGCGCCGGGTGCCCGTCCTCGTCGCTGCCCAGGGGCTGGCGCTGGTCGTGGCGGCGGCCGCCTTCGAGTGGGACTGGCTGCTGGAGACCGCCGGCGTGTCGGGCATCCGCGAGCCCGCCGCCCTCCCGCTGTTCCTGCTCGTGTTCCAGGTCGGGTTCCTGCTGTCGACGCTGGTGACGTCGTGGCTGTCGCGGGCCGACGAGCGGGCCGCCGACCTCTACGCCCTCGACCTGCTCGGCGACCCCGATGCCTTCACCGGCGCCTTCCGTCGTCTCGCCGAGGTCAACAACGCCGAGGTCGACCCGCCCCTCTGGAAGCGCCTGACCCACACGCACCCGCCCATCGCCGAGCGGGTGGCCATGGCCGCCGCCTGGCGATCCCGAACCTTGTCGCGCTGACCCGCCCCGGGCGGGTCAGCGCGACAAGGTTCGGGGTCTAGGACCCGAAGTAGAGGCTGGGAAGGCGTTCGGCGCGGTAGACGGTCCAGCCCGAGGGGGCGCCGTCGGGGCGGGCGGCGCCGGTGCCGACCTCGAGGTCGAGGACGATGTCGTCCTCGGAGCCGTCGGCGGCCGGCCCCTGGACCACCTCGACGATCTTGGCCAGGTAACCCCCGTCGGCCGAGCTGCCGCCCCCATGGGTGATGAGGACGTTCCCGTTGCCGAGGCGGTCGACGTCGCCCACGAACGGGGTGAAGATCGGCCGGCCGTCGTTCCAGGTGTCGCGGTGCTCCCAGATCTGGGTGACGACCCCGCGGTCGAGGTCGAGCCGGTACTGCACCGCCCGGCTGAACGGCGGCTCGCTACCACCGCCGACGACGGTCCCGGGCCGGAGGTTGCCGTTGTCGTAGAGGATCATCGTGTCGGGCCCGTCCATCTCCATGGCGTGCTGGTGGTACGGCGGCTCGCCGTCGAGCCGCAGCGTGCCGGTGACACCGAAGCTCCACAGGAGCTCGCCGGCGGGACCGTCGTCGTCGTCGTGGTAGCGGATGGCGAAGATCCCGTCGAAGTGCCGGGCGGAGACGATCAGCGCGTTCCACGGCTCGTACAGCTCCACCGCGTTGGCGTGGCTCCAGTCGCGGATGCCACCGTCGCGGTTGTAGAACCAGTTGGGGGGCGCCAGCAGCGGCCCGTCGACGCACATCTCCGTACCCGGGTGCTCCACCGGGTCGTAGACGTCGGAGAGCGGCCACTCCTGGACGATCTCGCCGTCGCGCGTCAGCTCGACCACCACGTCACCGACGAGCCGCGGCTCGGGATCGTCGGGGCACAGCCGGGCGGCGGCGGCCGGGTCGATCTCGAGCAGCTCGGTGCTGAGCGTCATCAGGTTCCCGTTCGGCAGCTCGATGACCTCGTGGTGGGCGCTGTCGGTCTCGATGGCGAGGGCGTCGTCGCTGGCGAGCCGGCGACCCTGCAGGTCTTCCACCGCGTACGTGGTCGCCACCCGCGTCGCCCACTCGTTCACGACGGCGCCGAACAGGTCGATCTCCTGGATCACCGACTCGCCGGCGGTGACCAGGAAGGTCCCGCGTGTCGTGGTCGCCACGTCGAGGAGCTGGTGGGTGAGGCGCTGGTACCAGACGACGGCGCCGGCGTTGTCGACGGCGAGCAGGTAGCCGGCATCGGGCGGCTCCTGACCCTCCGGCACCGGATCCCAGCTGAACGCGCTGAAGACGGTCACCCCCGGCTGGATCCGGTCGGGGTCGGCCTGATGGGTGGTGACGGGCGGCAGGTCGTCGGGCAGCCGTCCGGTCACCCAGTCGAGGGTCTGGGTGGTGCGGCCGGCCCGGACCGTGACCGTGTAGCTGGTCTCGGCCCGCATGCCCACCACCGGGAGCCGGTGATCGGTGGCCACGCCGGTGGCCGGGATCTCGAAGCTCCCGCCGAGGCCCTCGACGGTCGCCGTCACCGATGACGCCGGCTCCACCGTCACCTCGAGGACCGCGCTGATGGCGCTGACCGGGTGCGCCGACAGTGTCGCCTCCAGCGTGACGCCGGCGTCCGCATCGCTGGTACAGGCGGCCGCCACCGTCACGAGGAGCGCCACGAGCGCGACGCGGGTCATCCGGCACATGGCGGAGGACGGTAGCCCGACGGGCCCGTGCGGCGGTTACCGTCGGCGGGTGGCTCCTCGCCTGCGATTCGCGCCGTCGCCGACCGGCTACTTCCACGTCGGCGGTGCCCGCACGGCCCTCTACAACTGGGCGTTCGCCCGTCAGCAGGGCGGCACGCTCATCCTCCGCATCGAGGACACCGACGTCGAGCGCAACAAGGAGGAGTGGGTCGAGGGCATCTACGACGCGATGCGGTGGGTGGGCCTCACGTGGGACGAGCTCTACCGCCAGTCCGAGCGCATGGCACTGTACGAGGCCGCCGCCGCCCAGCTCGAGGCCACCGGCCACGCCTACTGGTGCGACTGCACGCGCGGCGACATCGACGCCCGGGCCAAGGAACGGGGCGGTCCGCCCGGCTACGATGGCCACTGCCGGGATCGAGGCTTGCGCGCCGGCGACGGCCGGGCTCTGCGGTTCCGCACGCCCGACGACGGCGTCACCGTCGTGCACGACATCATCCGCGGCGACGTCGAGTTCCCGAACGCGACGCTCGACGATCCCATCATCGTGCGCTCGAACGGCACGCCGATCTTCGTGCTGGCCAACGTCGTCGACGACGCCGACATGCGCATCACCCACGTCGTGCGCTCCGAGGAGCACCTCCCGACGACGCCCAAGTACATCCTGCTCTGGCACGCGCTGCGGGCGGGCGGGGGCGCGGAAGGCCGCCCGGGTGAGCTGCCGGTCTTCGCCCACTGCCCGGTGGTGGTCAACGAGCAGCGCAAGAAGCTCTCCAAGCGGCGCGACCCGGTGGCGCTCGAGCTCTACCGCGACGAGGGCTACCTGCCCGAGGTGATGGTCAACTACCTCGCCCTGATCGGGTGGTCACCACCGGACGGTCGCGAGCGGTTCACGCTCGAGGAGATGGTGCGCGACTTCCGGCTCGAGGACGTCGGGCGATCGCCGGGCTTCTTCGACGTGAAGAAGCTGCGGGCGTTCAACGGCGATGCCATCCGCGCCATGACCGTCGACGACTTCGTGGCCGCGGTCGAGCCGTTCGCCGTCCAGCTGCCGTGGGCCGACCAGTTCGATGTCGACCGGTTCCGCACCGTGGCGCCGCTCGTGCAGGAGCGCGTCGAGGTCCTCAGCGAAGCGGCGCCCATGGTCGACTTCCTCTTCCTCGACGAGCCCGTGGTCGACGAGGCCGCGTGGGCCAAGGCGATGGGCGATGAGCAGGCGGGTGCCGTGCTCGACGCCGTCGCCACGTCGTGGGAGTCCATCGAGTGGCGGGCCGACGTGATCGGCGAGGTGACGCTGGCGGCCGGGGAGCCGCTCGGGTTGAGCCGGAAGAAGGCCCAGGCCCCGGTGCGAGTCGCCATCACCGGCCGCAGCGTCGGACCTCCCCTCTGGGAGTCGCTCGAGCTCCTGGGTCGCGAGCCGGCCCTGGCGCGGCTCCGCTCGGCCCGGGCCCGTCTCTGAGGTGCGGCGCCGACTCCTCCTCCGTCGGCTCCTCCTCGGGTCGGGCGCGCTCGTCGTCGCCTACTTCGGCATCACCTTCGTGCAGGTGTGGCGCGCCTCGGTCGACCGGTCCGTGGATCCGGCGCAGGCGATCGTGGTCTTGGGCGCCGCCCAGTACGACGGGCGGCCCTCACCCGTGCTGCGGGCCCGGCTCGACCACGCCATCGAGCTCTATCGCGAGGCGGTCGCGCCGCTGATCGTCGTCACCGGAGGTCGGCGGCCCGGGGACCGGTTCACGGAGGCGTCGGCGTCGGCGTCGTACCTGATCCGAGCGGGGATCCCGGAGACGTCGCTGCGGCTGGAGTCGCAGGGGACCTCGTCGTGGGAGAGCCTGGCCGCCGCCGCCCGCTTCCTCCGCAACGAGGGCATCACCGACGTGGTGCTCGTCTCGAGCCCGTACCACGCGCTCCGCACCGAGCGCATCGCCGCCGAGGTCGGTCTCCACGGCGAGGCGTCGCCGTCGCGGGAGTCCGCCGGGTTCCTGCGCAGCCTGGGCCGGCTCGGCCGGGAGACGGTGGCCGTCGGGCTGGGCCGGATCATCGGCCACCGCCACCTCGTCGACCTCGATGTCCGGGTTCGTGACGTGAGGGGGAGTCGCTAACCTGGCGGGTCCCACCTTCGGGGGTGGTGTAATCGGCAACACAACTGGTTCTGGTCCAGTTATTCGGGGTTCGAGTCCTCGCCCCCGAGCTTCGAGGCGTACGACGGCCCCGCTGCGGCGGGGCCGTCGCCTTTCCCGCCGTCGGTCTGCCCCGGAGCGAGGAGTGCACGGCGCCGGCGGCGAATGCAGCGACGTGCGCCGGGTCCTCACCATCGTGCTGCTCGCGATCCTGGCGAGCCCGCTCGCCCCGGCGCGCGCCGAGATCGCCGGTCCGACGTTCGACGCCCACCGCGGGCCGGGACGCGACTACTGGCTGTTCACGCCATCGGGCGATCCCGCCGTCGCCCGACCGCTCGTGATCTACCTGCACGGCTGCAGCCAGACGGCCGAGGACGCGGCGCGCGGCACGCGGTGGAACGAGCTGGCCGAGCGGGAGGGGGCGCTCGTCGTCTACCCCGAGCAGTCGCCGGCGGCCAACGGCGCGCAGTGCTGGAACTGGTTCGAGCCCGACCACCAGGTGCGGGGGAACGGGGAGCCGGCGATCATCATGGCGATCGTCGCCGAGGTGATGGCCGCTCGCCGGGTCGACCTCAAGCGCGTGTACGCCATCGGCGCGTCGGCGGGGGCCGACATGGCGACCATCCTCGGCGCCACCTATCCCGATGTCCTCGCCGCCATCGCACCCTTCGCCGGGTGCGCCTACCTGACGTGTGCCGACGTGACCGGCGAGGCCGCGCGTGCCGCGATGGGCTCCCGTGAGCGCTCGATGCCGGCCATGGTGGTGCAGGGCACCGCCGACCCGCTCAACAACGTGGTGCTGGGGGAGAGCGCCGTGCGCCAGTGGCTCGGCACCAACCGCCTGGACCCCACGCCGACCTCGACCGAGGACCACGGTGACCCGAGCGCGGTCGAACCCGGATCGGGCGACCCGTGCGTCCGCAACCGGAACTTCCCGTGCGCCGGTGGGGCACTTGGGTGGTCGGCGTACCCGGCAACCGTCCATCACCATGCCGACGAGCGCGGCTGCGTGGTGGTCGATGCCTGGTATGTCCACGGCCTCAGCCACGACTACCCGAGCGGCGACCCCGAGGGGTCCTTCACCGACCCGATCGGCCCCGACCTGACGGCGGCGGCGTGGTCGTTCTTCCAGGCGCACCGGGTCGGTGCGCCGTGCGGCGAACCCGTCGCCGGCTAGGACGCTCCGACGACGGCGGCGCCGACTGCCGCCCGGCCCCGGTCGCCGAAGATGATCGAGTAGTGGTTGGTGTCGGCCACCACCTCGTCGACCAGGTTCGGCAGCGCGTCCCGCCAGGGGGCGACGGCCTCGTCCGGCAGCAGCGGCGGTTCGGCGTTGACGAGGTTGCGGGTGGCCCGCAGAAGGTGGATCGGGCAGCGAACCGCACGCAGCGCGGCGTCGAGCGCCCCGACGTTCCTGATCGTGTCGCGACCGTCGGCCCGCACCGCCGCCTCGCTCACCTTCGACCGGAGCATGGGCTCGTCGCCCTCGAGGTCGTAGCGCAGGTAGGCCTCCACGTCGGGCCCCCACGCCTCGGAGAGGGCGGGGTGGACCCGCCAGTAGTCGAAGTAGGCCTCGACCGAAGGGAACGTGAGCCGGAGCCGCTCGATGGCGGGACCGAGCAGGCCGTCGACGATGGCGTCGGGGTCGGCATCGCCCACCGGGATGGGGAGCGGCAGTCCGCCGTCGACGAGCACGACACCGGCCACGAGATCGGGGTGACCGGCGGCGAGGAGGATGGCGACGTACGCGCCCATCGACTCGCCCACGACGGTGACCGGCGTGTCGCTCACCGCCTGCAGGACCCGGGCGCAGTCCTCCGCGTGGACGGCGAGCCCGTAGGGACCCGGAAGGGCGGCGCTTCCGCCCCGTCCCCGCAGGTCGGGCGCGACGACGCTGCGGTCGGGTAGCAGCACGGGCGCCAGCGGGGCGAGGGAGATCGACGACGCGGTGATCCCGTGCAGCCCGAGCACCACCTCGCGCGCCGCGCCCCACCGCGCCACCCGCAGGCGACCGCCGTCGACGTCGACGTCGAAGAAGTCGGGCTCGGTCATGTCGGTGCTCCCTCGCTCGCTCCCGTGGCTGCTCGCGCTGTGCTGTCGGCTCGCGCGGTGTTGTCGGCTCGCGCCATGCGCACCGCCAGCTCACCGTAGGTGTCGGCCACCTCGTCGATCCCGATCTCCAGGTCGGCGGCGAACCAGGCGGCCACGCGGATGCCCATGCCGCCGATGGCGGCGACGGTCATCCAGGTGTGCGGCGGATCGAACACGCCGCGCTCGATGCCCAGCTCGACGATCTCCTGCAGGAGCTGCTCGGACTGGGCCCGCAGGGCCAGCGCCGGGGCGGCCAGCGCCGGCGGGAGGGCATGGAGCTCGTTGTTGCAGACCGTCGCCAGCACCGGGTACTCGGCGTGGAACCGGGCGTGAGCGCCGACGACGCCGCGCAGCTGCTGTTCGGGATCGCCGGCGGTGCCGAGCGCGGCGCGCCGCAGCCGGCCGTGATGTTCCTCGTGACCGATGCGCACGAGCTCGGCCAGCACGTGGTCCTTCGACTCGAAGTGGGCGTAGAGCGCCGCCGACGCCAGGCCCGCCTCGGCCGCGATGTCGCGGATGGACGTGCCGCTGAACCCATGCCGGGCGAACAGCCCGAGCGCGGCCTCGAGCACGCGCCGGGCACCGGGGCGGGCCGACCCGGCCGGCAGGTCGGGCTCGGTCGCCTGCAGTCGTGACGCGGCGTCGGCCACCCACCCCCCTTTTCGATGATCGTCCGATCAGGGTCGCCGTCCCGGCGACCCGATTTGTCCTGTGCGAGAGGGTTTCGCTGCCGAGCGCCGAACTCCTTGTCCGGCTGATCGTTCGATCAGGAGGGGGTTCCCATGCGACGTCACTGCAAGCGGGCGCTGTGGTTGGTGGTGGCCATGGCGGCCACCGCCGCGTGCTCGGCGGCGCCCCGACCGGCGACGACCGTCGACGCGGCAGCGCCGACCGTGCC
>Ga0247717_1000336_pt1 | contig 14653 bp, 12 predicted proteins | sample 24E_NmetaG_FD_189047 | JGI IMG/M metagenome (GOLD analysis project Ga0247717, IMG submission 189047) | Soil microbial communities from hillslope of Landscape Evolution Observatory, University of Arizona, Oracle, AZ, United States - 2-4-E_N | ecosystem: Engineered > Artificial ecosystem >... | reverse complement strand
ACGAGCCGGCCGGGCGCTGCCAGGTCGACCACGTGGAGCCGTGGTCGGCCGGCGGGCGCACGGTGGCCGCCAACGGCCGCCCGGCCTGCGGGTTCCACAACCGGGCCCGCCACCGGGGACCACCGCCCGGGGCGTAGCAAGGCAGGGGGGCGGGCGACAGGTCGGCTTCGACGGAGGCGCCCGCCGGAGCGACATCGCGCCGCGGACAGGGACGGCCGGAGGGCTGACGCCTGCCGGAGCGACACGTCCCCGCCGACAGGAACGGCCGGAGGGCTGACGCCTGTCGGAGCGACACGTCCCCGCCGACAGGGACGGTCGGAGGGCTGACGCCTGCGGGAGCGACACGTCCCCGCCGACAGGGACGGCCGGAGGCTGACGCCTGCGGGAGCGACACGTCCCCGCCGACAGGGACGGCCGGAGGCTGACGCCCGCCGGACCGACACGTCCCCGCCCATGCCATGCGCCCGACCGCCGCGCCGTCATGGCGACGAGGACGTGCCCGTGGAAGCCCTCCGATGCCTCGGTCGGTCGGGCGACCGCACCGCCGACCCCACGCGGTCCGCGCGCACGGCCCCGACCGTCGACCGGCCATCACCTTCGTCCGAGCGCCTCCAGGGCGACATCGGGGACGTCGGTGATGATGGCGTCGACGCCGCACCCGGCGACGAAGCGGACCCGCTCGGGGTCGTCGACCGTCCACGTGTGGACCGCCAGGCCCTTGGCCGAGGCGGCGGCGACCAGGTCCGGGGTGACGGCCTCGTGACGGGGCTGGACGGCGAAGTGCCCACGGGCGGCGACCAGGGCGATGGCGTCCACCTGGTCGTAGGAGGCCAGCGTCAGCCACCCCGTGCGCACCGCCGGCTCGGCCTCCCGGGCGGCGTCGATGGACGCCATCGAGAACGCCGAGACGAACGAGGACCCGGCCATGCCGAGGCGGGCCAGCAGGGCGGCCGTCTCCCGGGCCGCCGTCTCCTCGGGATCGAAGCCCGGCTCGGTCACCAGGTTCTTGATCTCGGCGTCCACGACGAGGCCGCGGCACTCCTCCAGGGCGTCCTCCAGCGTGGGGACCCAGGCAGGCAGGTCCGCCACCGGTACGGTGGCGACGGCCCGGCCGTCGGGCAGCGTGGCGTCGTGGTGGACGACGAGGACGCCGTCGGCCGAGCACCGCACGTCGAGCTCCACGCCGTCGGCGCCCACGGTGCGCGCGGAGGCGAACGCCTGGAGCGTGTTCTCGCGCGCGCTCGCCGTCATCCCGCGGTGCGCCAGGACCAAGGTCACCTTTCTGGCCACCTCGCCCTTGCGGCCGCATACCCCGCCCGGTAGTCTGCGGTCACCCACATTTCGCACGCCGTACACAAACGCGGTAGCTTGTGAACAATTTCACGAACATGCGGACGGCAGACAGCCGTCCGAGGAGGAACCCCACCGTGGCGCTCACCTGGAGTCGCTCGATCGACTGGGACACCGACGATTGGCGGGATGTGTCGGCATGCCGGGACACCAGCCCGACCCTGTTCTTCCCGGTCGGCACGACCGGACCGGCCATCGAGCAGATCGAGGCGGCCAAGGCGGTGTGCCGCAGCTGTCCTGCCCAGGCGCCCTGCCTGGAGTTCGCGCTGGCCACCAACCAGGAGTCGGGCGTGTGGGGGGGCACCTCGGAGGAGGAGCGCCGCAAGCTCCGCAAGGTGTGGCTCTCCCGGCAGCGCCAGGCCGCCGCTTCCTGACCTCACGCCGGCCGGCCCTGGTCCAGGGGTAGGCGCAGCTCCACGATCGTCCCCCCGTCGGTCCACATGCGGATGGACCCGCCCAGCTGGCCGGTCACCAGGTTGCGCACGATCGACAACCCGAGCGTGTCCGTCTTCTCGACGGAGAACCCGGGTGGCAGGCCGCGGCCGTTGTCGCACACCTCCACCACCAGCATCGGGCCCTCGTGGCGGAGCCGGACCTCCACCCTCCGCTCGTCGCCCTCGCCGAAGCGCTCGGGCGGGAAGGCGTGCTCGGCGGCGTTCTGGAGCAGCTCGTTGACGACGACGGCGAGCGGCGTGGCCAGCTCGGCGGGGAGCTGACCGGGCTCGCCGGTGGTCGTGAACGACACCGACCCGCCCGGCGACACGGCCACCTCCTTGGCCATGCGCAGGAGAGGGTCGAGGATCTCGTTGAACGGCACCTGCTGGCTGGGGTCGCGGGAGAGGATCTCGTGCACCAGGGCGATGGACCGGATCCGCCGCTCGGCCTCGGCCAGGGCGTCCCGGCCCTCCCCCGCCGAGAGCCGGCGGGCCTGGAGGCGCAGCAGGGACGAGATCGTCTGGAGGTTGTTCTTGACCCGGTGGTGGACCTCGCGGATCGTGGCGTCCTTCGACACCAGCAGCTGGTCGCGGCGGCGCAGGTCGGTGACGTCGCGGAGCAGGACGAGCCCGCCCGACACCTCGCCCGACTCCAGCAGGGGGATGCAGCGCAGCAGGACGATGATGTCGGGGTGGCGGCCGATCTCCTCGGTGACGGGGATGGCCCGGAAGAACGCCTGCTGGATGGCGGTCTCCTCCACGCCCAGCTCGTCGAGGCGGAGGCCCTCGGCGTTGGAGTAGATGCCCATGCGGTGCAAGGCGTTCACCGCGTTGGGCGAGGCGTACTCGACTCGGCCCGTCGAGTCGAGGGACAGGACGCCGTCGCCGACGCGCGGCGCCTCGGTGGTGGGCGCGTCCTCCTGCTCGAACGGGAAGTGGCCGGTGACGATCATGCGGGCCAGCCGGTCGAACGTCTCGGCGTAGACGCGCTCGAGCTCGCCGGGGCGGCGCCCACCGACGGCCAGGGGCGCCTCCCGCGTGAGCACGGCGACCAGCTCGCCGTCCCAGCGCACCGGGATGCACTGCACCCGCGCCCGCTCGCCCCGGTCGACGCCCGCCTCGCCCTCGACGATCTCGCCCAGCCGCCACGCCCGGGCGACGAGGGGTCGCTCCGCCTCGGAGACCACCCGTCCGACCAGGTCGTCGTGGTAGAGCGTCTGGCCCGTGGTCGGGCGCATCTGCCCGTGGACGACGAAGCGGGTGGGGTCGCCCGACGCGGCGGGCACGTACAGGACCAGGTCGGCGCGGGAGAGGTCGGCCAGCATCCCCCACGTGGCCATCAGGCGCTGGAGGTGCGCCTGGCCCCCGTCGGCCGGCGACTCCGCCTTGGCCGCCGGCGCGGTCACCGGGCCCCTGTCGCCGTCTGGCACCGGGATCCGACACCATGGTGTCGATTCCCGGTGCCAGAGCCGGCATGGGGGCGGTGCGGGCGCCTCACAGGGCCACCGGGCGGGGGCGGCGCCCGCTGAAGGCGGTGAGCTCGCAGTACCCGGCGGCCTCCACCATCGATCGCAGGTCGCCGGCGCGGTCGGCCACGTCGGGGAGGACGTGGGCGTCCGACGCGGTGGTGACCGGGACGCCGCGGGCGGCGAAGCGGCGGAGCAGCTCGGGCGCCGGGTACGCCTCGCCCACCGGCTTGCGCCAGCCGGCCGACGACACCTCGGCCGCCATGCCGCTGGCCGCCGCCGCCTCGGCCATGCGGTCGTAGAACTCGTCGGGCACGGCGGGGACGCGGCCCGTCACCTTGCACAGGTCGGGGTGGGCGAGCACGTCGCACACCCCCGAGGCGGCCAGCTCCTCCAGCGCCCCGGTGTAGCCCCGCCATGCCTCCTCGGTGCCCCGGCGGGCCCACTCGGCGGCGACCACCGGGTCGTCGTAGTCGTCGAAGCCCCAGGCGCCCACCCAGTGCACGGAGCCCAGCAGGACGTCGAAGGGGTAGCCCGACAGCAGGGCGGCGACCTTGTCCATGCGCCCGGCGTAGTGGTCGACCTCGAGGCCGAGGACGACGGGGAGCCCGGCCGCCTTGGCCGCCAGGCCCGCCTCGACGTAGGCGTCGAGGTCCTCGCGGGCGTGGTCGGCCCAGTACGCGGCCATGGTGCGGCGCAGGGCGGGATCCGGGTCGTCGTCCCAGAAGCCGGCCAGCACGGCGTCGGCCTGGGCGAAGCGGAACAGGTGCTCGGTGACGGCGATCTCGGCCACGCCGGCCGCCCCCGCCCGCTCGCAGTACGCCGCCAGGCGCTCGACCGTCTCCCCCTCGGCCCGCCGTCCGTGCGGCCACAGGTGGAGGTGGTAGTCGAGCACCCCGTCAGCGTCGCGCCACGAGCGTCACCCCGTCGCGCACCGGCAGCTGGACGCACACCACGCGGGGGTCGGCCCGCACGCGGTCGTTGAAGGCACGGATGGCGACGGTGTCCTCGGAGTCGTCCGCCTCCTCCAGCACCCGGCCGCTCCACAGCGTGTTGTCGACGACGATCAGCCCGCGCTCGGCCAGCTTGGGCAGCACCGCCTCGTAGTAGCTCGTGTAGTTGACCTTGTCGGCGTCGACGAAGACGAGGTCGAACGGGCCGTCGAGCGTCTCCAGCGTGTCGAGGGCGGGGCCCACCCTGATCTCGATGCGGTCGGCGTACCCGCTCCGGTCGGCGAAGCGGCGGGCCACCTCGGCATGGCGGGGCTCGATGTCGCAGGTGACGATGCGCCCGTCCGGTGGGAGCCCGGCCGCCATCGAGAGCGCCGAGTAGCCGCTGAACGTGCCGATCTCCAGCACCCGGCGGGCGCCGGTCGCGAACACCAGCAGCTCGAGGAAGCGGCCCTCGACGTGGCCCACCATCATCCCCGGCGACGGCAGGGAGCGGGACGTCTCTTCGGCCAGCTCCACCAGCAGCGGCGGGGGCGGCGTGGAGTGCGCCTCGGTGTACGCCTCGATCGCGGGATCCACCACGGGCATGCGCGGAATCTACGCCCAGACCTTCTCGGCCAGGCGGAGCAGGCCCCGCAGGTCGCAGATGTCGGTGTCGAAGTAGGGGACGGAGACGACGACGTCGGTGGACACCGACAGCTCGGCCCGCTGCTCGGCCTCGCGCTGGGCGACCACCTGGAAGTTCAGGTAGCTCTCGGCGATCTCGGCCAGCACCCGGGCGACCTGCGCGTCCCCGCCCACCCCACCGCCGTCCCCCAGGCCGGCCAGCGCGGCGGCCGGGTCCTCGGCCAGGCGGGAAGCCGCCGCCGCGGCACCGTCGTCCAGCAGCCACGCCGGCAGCACCCGGTTCAGGACGACGGCGCCCAGGTGGAAGCCGCGCCCGTCCAGCGCCTTGACGAACACCTCGGCCTCGTGGAGCGGCGCCGCCTCCAGGGTGGTGACGACCACGTAGGACGTGCGGTGGTCGCGCAGGAGACGGCTCACCGCCTCCGCCCGCTCCACGAACCCCGGCGCCATCGTCTGGAACAGGGAGAAGAACTCGGCGATGTCGTGGAGGAACTGCGAACCGAGCACCCGGTCGGCCACCGTGAAGAAGGGCTTGGAGGCCAGGTTCACCACCCGGTGGCGGGCGGGGGCGGTGAGGACGCGGAGGAAGCGGCTCGAGAAGAAGTCCGCCATGCGCTCGGGTGCCGACAGGAAGTCGAGGGCGTTGCGGGTGGGCGGCGTGTCCACCACGATCAGGTCGTAGCTGCCCTCGGAGTGGATCTCGTAGAGCCGCTCCATGGCGATGTACTCGTGGCTCTGCACGAACCGGCCGGCGATGTTGTCGTACAGCTTGTTGTCGAGGATGCGCCGGGCCGTGCGCCGGTCGGGGGCGTGCTGGGAGACCAGGTCGTCCCACGACTTCTTGGTGTCGAGCTGGGCGGCCCACAGCTCGCCCCGGGCCGGGTGGCCGGCCGCCGCGAACGCCTCGGCCGGCACCCGCCGGGCGTCGTTGCCGAGGGCCCGCACGCCCAGGGCGTCGGCCAGCCGGCGGGCCGGGTCGACGGTGAGGACCAGGACCTTGCCGCCGTGCCGGGCGGCGGCCATGGCGGCCAGGGCGGCGGACGTCGTGGTCTTGCCGACGCCGCCCGACCCGCAGGCGACGACGATCTCCTTGGCCGCCAGCAGCTGCTCTACCGACACGGAGGTGCGGGCCCGGTCCATCAGTAGCCCAGCTCGGCGGCCAAGGCCTCGGACACCTGGTGGGTGGCGCGCAGGCCGTGCGAGCGGAGGAACAGGTACGGGACGTACAGGAGGGGCACGGACGGGTCGACGCCCGCCCGCAGCCGCTCCAGGTGGTCGGCCCGCGTGCGGCGCAGGGTGACCGCCAGCCGGGCCGCGTCCACGATGGGGCCGACGTCGCCGCCCGCCACCTTCGACAGCGCCTGCGTGTGCCCGGGCTCGGCCAGGCGCTCGAACACCGCCTCCTCGCCCCGCCCGAACAGCTCTGGAAGGACCCGGTTGACGACCACGCCGGCCAGGTCGACGGCCGTCTCCGAGCGCAGGCGGGCGGCCAGGTCGACGGTCTCGCTGACGGGCATCTCCTCGGGCGTGGCGACGATGACCATCCCGGTCCGGCGGGGGTCGGAGAGGATGTCGAGCATCCAGCGGGTCTGCTCGCGGATGATCCCGACCTGCACCAGCTCGTTGATCGCCTGGGGGGCGGCCAGCTGGCCGACCACGTGGCCGGTGGCGGCACCGTCGACCACCACCAGGTCGTAGCGGCCCTGGCGCACCTCGTAGGCGAGCTTGCCGATGGTGAGGATCTCCCGCACGCCGGGGGCGGCGGTCGCCACGAAGTCGAACATGCGGGCCAGCGGCCCGATGCGGGCGGCGACGGGGAGGCGCAGCTGGAGGGCCAGGTACTCCTTGAGCGACGCCTCGGTGTCCATCGTCATGGCGAACAGCCGGGGCTGGACCTCCCGCTCGGCGAAGGTCGTCGGCCCCGTCTCGAACACCGCCGCCAGGTCGCCCTTGGCGTCCACCTCGCAGGCGAGCGTGCGCTTGCCCCGCTGGGACGCCAGCAGGGCGAGCGCGGCCGCAACGGTCGTCTTCCCGACGCCGCCCTTGCCCGTGACCAGAATCAGCTTCCGGTCGAGGAGATCGCCCACTCAGGGGGCGCCGAAGCCCACCCGGCGCTCCTCGGACGACGCGCCGATCTCGACGTAGGCGACCTTGGCCGACGGCACGCCGACCCTGCGGCCCTTGCGGTCGGTGAGCCAGAGGACCCCGTCACCCGAGGCGAGCGCCTTCTCCACCTTCTTGGCGACGGCCTCGGGCTCCTCGCCCATGTCCAGCTCGATCTCCTTCGGCGTCTGGGTCACGCCGATGCGGACGTCCATGTCGCTTACTCCTCTCGTTCGTCTCGCTCGGGCCCGGCGGCGTGCGCCGCGGGCGGGTCCTCGTCGCCGGCCCGCGCATTCGGCTCGGACGCGGCCGCCACGGCCGGCACCGGCGCCTCGTCCCACCGGCCCCACGCCGGCGTGCGGCGCACGAAGGCGATCCACGCCGTGCACACCGCGACGGTGGCGAGGGCCGTCATCTGGCTGCCGGTGAGGCCGAGCCGGCGCACGTCCTCCCGCAGGAAGTCCTCGACGACGCGCTGGGCCCCGTACCAGGCGCCGAACACCATGACGAGGAAGCCGTCGAAGCGGGGCGTACGACGCAGGCGCAGAAGGACGGCGAGCAGCACGGCGGTCAGCACCAGGTCGTACAGGGCCGTCTGGTGGACGACGGACCCCGGCTCGCACGGGAACGCCGTCTCCACGCCGGCGGGCGGGCACCGGTACCCGAGGAAGAAGTCGGTGGGCTTGCCGAGGTGGTCGGCGACCACCAGGTCGCCGACCCGGCCGACCACCACGCCGAGGGCCATGCCGGGCGCCGCCGCGTCCATGACCTTCCAGAACGAGATCCGCCGCCGGCGCATGGCGGGCATGGCGAAGGCGATGGCGCCGAAGAAGCCGCCCAGCAGCGAGATGCCGCCCTCCCACACCCGGAGCACCTCGGCCACCGAGGCGAACTCGGAGGCGTGGTTGACGACGTAGGCCAGGCGGGCGCCGACGATGGCACCCACGGCGGCGAGGGTCAAGAGCGCGTAGACGTCGTCGTCGTCGATGCCGATCCGGCGGGTGCGGGGGATGAGCAGCCGGGCGCCGGCGAGGAACCCGGCGGCGGTGCCCATCCCGTGGGGGGACAGGGACACCGGGCCGAGGTCGATGTGGACCACGGGGTCGTAGGAGATGGCGCCGAGCACCCTTCACGTTCTAGTGCCCCGCCGCCGGGACGGGGACGGCCCACTGGCAACGGCCGGCGGCCCGACCGGGCTCAGGGCCGGCGGTGCCCGGCGGCCCGACCGGGCCGATCGAGGGCGTCCAGCATGCCGTGCAGCGCCGTCTCGATGGCGTCCGACTGGCGCCGGTGGTGGGCGGCGCCGAGCCGGTGGCCGGCCAGGGCGGCGGCCGCGCCGGCGGGGACGGCGGCGGCCGTGACGGGATCGAGCCCCAGCAGCAGGAGCGAGCCGCCGGCGGCGGCGGCACCGACGACGCCACCGCCCACGACCATCGCCGCGGACGCCCGCCGCACGCCGCCCACGTCGAGGCGCAGGTGGACCAGGGAACGGGCGCCCGCCTCGCCCGGGTCCTCCACGACGGCCACCTCGATCCCGCCCACGTCCTGGAGGCACAGGCGGCGCTGGATGCGCCGGTCGATGCTGCGCCGGACCGACGCCGCCAGGTCCTCACGCGGCACCCACCGCGACCGGCCGCCGGCGTGGCGGACCACCCGGAACAGCTCGCCTTCGAGGAAGCGGTGGACGGCCGCCTCGACGGCGGGGGCGGCACCCGCGACGCCCCGCGACACTTCGAGGGTCCCCGGGCCGAACAGCCGGGTGGCCCGCACCGGGCGGCGGTCGGCGGGAGCCGCGAGGGCACCGACGCGCAGCTCGGCGATGGCGCGGCGCACCGACTGGCGGGACAGGCCCACCTCCACGGCCACCTCCTCGAGGGTGGCGGCATCGAGGCCCCCGGCGTCGCCCGGCGCCCGCTGCTCCAGCTCGGCCGCCCGGCGCAGGACGACGGCCGTCTCCTCGTCCGTGAGACGGTCGCCGTCCACGCCCGCGACAGTACCGGCGCGGCGCCGGTCGCCGGCCGCGTCACAGGCGCTCGGTACGGTGAGCGCATGGCCGGACACGCCTTCGCCACCGCCCACCGGGCCGCCGCGGTGGGGCCGGCGCCCCTCCCCCTCGCTCGCCGGGAGGCCCGCGAGGAAGCCGAGCACGCCCTCCTCGCTCCCGGTGCCACCCGGGCGGTGGGCGCCGGTACCCGGGCCCGCCCGGAGGAGGCGGACCCGTTCCGGACCTGCTTCGAGCGCGATCTCGACCGGGTCCACCACTCGCGGCCGTTCCGGCGCCTGGCCGGCAAGTGCCAGGTGTTCATCGCTCCCGACGACGACCACCTCCGCACCCGCCTCACCCATGCCATCGAGGTGGCCCAGGTCGCGGTGGGCATCGCCCGGCCGGCGGGGCTGAACGTGGCGCTCACGGCGGCGGCCGCCACCGCCCACGACTGCGGCCACGGCCCGGCCGGCCATGCGTCCGAGGAGGCCTTCTCGCCCTTCCTGGAGGGCGGCTACCACCACGCCGTCTACGGGGCCGACGTCGTGCTCGGCCCGCTCAACCTGTGCGCGGAGACGCTGGACGCGGTGCGCAACCACTCGTGGAACCGCCCGGCGCCCCACACGCCCGAGGGCGAGATCGTGGCGTGGGCCGACCGCATCGCCTACGTGTGCCACGACTTCGAGGACGCGGTGCGGGCGGGCATCGTCGAGGCCGACGACCTGCCGGCCGACGTGGCCGCCGTGGTCGGCCGGCGTCGGTCGGCCCAGATCAACGCCCTCATCGGCGCCGTCCTCGCCACCATCGCCGACACCGGCCGGGTCGGGATGCGGGCGGCGGAGGCGGAGGCGCTGGCGGCCTTCCGGGCGTTCAACTTCGAGCGCATCTACCTGCGCCCGGCGTCGGTCGCCCAAGCCGACCGGGTGGTCGAGCTGCTGCGGGCCCTGGTCGAGTGGTACGCCACGCACCCCTCCGCCGTCGACGGCGACGGCGAGCGCTCCGGCGCCGACCCCGTGGCCGCGGCCGTGCGCCACGTGAGCGGCATGACCGACCGCTACGCGCTGCGCATGGCCGAGCAGCACCTGGGCTGGGGCCCCGACAAGCTGCCGCGCGGCGTCTGACGGCCGCCGTCGCCGCCCGTCACCGCGGGCACCGATGCCCTTGCAACCGGCCACCGAACATGTACTTTCTGTCAAATCGGACGCAGGCTCACTTCCCCGGCTTTTCCCCGCGTGGGGTGGAAGGTCTTCGCCGCGCTGGCGGCTGCCGCCGTCGCGGGGCACTACCTGGTCCCCGACACCGACGTGCGGGGCGCCGTCTACGTGGGGCTCGCCGTCTCGGCGGTGGTGTCCTGCGTCGTCGGCGTCCGCGTCAACCGGCCCGAGTACCCCACCGGGTGGTACGTCTTCACGGCCGGGCTGCTGGTGTTCTTCCTGGGCGACGGCGTCTACTACTACGACACGTTCATCCGCGACGTCGAGCGGCCGTTCCCTTCGGTGGCCGACGGCCTGTTCCTCTCGAGCTACCCGTTGCTGAGCGCCGGTCTCCTGTTGATGATCCGCCGGCGCGACCCGGGCGGCGACCGCAGCAGCCTGGTCGACGCGTGCATCGTGGCCACCGGGTGCGGGCTCCTCGCCGAGGTCTACCTGATCGCCCCCGCCGTCCAGTCGGGCATGCCCTTCATCGAGCGGGCCATCACCACCGCCTATCCGGTGGGCGACGTGCTCCTGCTGGCCGTGGCTGCCCGCCTCGCCATGACGACCGGGGCCCGGCGCCCCGCCTACTGGCTCCTCGGGCTCGCCGTGACGTCGCTGCTGACGTCCGACCTCGTGTACGCCGTGAGCCAGCTGTCGGGCACGTTCGAGCCGGGGACGGCGCAGGACATCGGCTGGATGGGCTTCTACGCCTTCAGCGCCATCGCCGCCCTGCATCCCTCCATGGCCACGCTGTCCTCCCCCGGCCTCGCCCACGAGAGCGGGTCGGGGCGGGTCCGCATCTTCGTCTTCGGCACCGTGGTCCTGGTGGCACCCGCCGTGCTCGCCGTGCAGACCGTTCGGGGCGACCTCGACGAGCTGGAGTTCGTCGCCGGGGCCTCCATCGTGCTCTCGCTGCTGGTGCTGGCCCGGGTGGGGATCCTGGTGGGGTCGCTCGCCGACACCGCCGCCCGCGAGCGCACCCTGGGGAGCGCGGCGGCCGCCTTCGGGGCGTCGGAGGACCGGGAGGCCATCTGCGCCGCCGCCCTCGACGCGGCGAGGGAGCTGGCCGGCCCGGGGCGCGAGGCCCACCTCGCCATGTGGTCGAACGAGGACGTGGTGGCGAACCAGGAGCGGGAGCTCCACCCCGACGGTCACACCTCCGGTGAGCCCGCTCCCGTGGCCGGCGCGCTCGGCCTCGAAGACCTGGACGCCGTGCTCCAGCGCCCCGGCGGCGGGCGGGACGACGCCCTCCACACCCTCATCTCCCCCGTCGTGGTCCAGGACGAGCTCCTGGGCGCCGTGGTGGTCCGGTCCGACCGGACGCTGCCCGTGGGGCTGGTCGACTCCGTGGACACGCTGAGCTCGCAGCTGGCCATGGCGCTCGAGCGGTCGGCCCTGGCCGAGGACCTGCACCAGCGCCGGGGCGAAGCCCGCTTCCGGTCCCTCGTCCACAACTCGTCCGACGTCATCACCGTCGTCGACGCCGACTCCACCATCCGCTACCAGACCCCTTCGGTCGAGCAGGTGCTCGGGTACCGCCCCGACTCGCTCGTGGGCAGCCGGCTCCTCCGGCTCGTCCACCCCGACGACGTCGCCGCGGCCCTCGCCCTGTTCGAGGAGGCCACCACGGCGACGGCCCGGCCCAAGGTCCCCATCGAGCTCCGCGCCCGGCGGGCGGACGGCCGGTGGGTGGACGTCGAGGCCGTCGGCGACAACCTGCTGGGCGACCCCAACGTCGGCGGCATCGTCGTCACCCTCCGGGACGTGAGCGACCGCAAGGCGTTCGAGCGGAAGCTGCGCCACCAGGCCCTGCACGACTCGCTGACCGGCCTGGCCAATCGGGCGCTGTTCACCGACCGGGTCGAGCACGCCCTCTCCCAGCGCGCCCAGGGCAACCGCCAGGTGGCGGTCGTCTTCCTGGATCTCGACGACTTCAAGACGGTCAACGACAGCCTGGGCCACGCCGCCGGCGACAAGCTCCTGTCGACCGTGGCCGCCCGGCTGGCCGAGAACGTCCGGCCGGGCGACACCACCGCCCGCCTGGGCGGCGACGAGTTCGCGGTGCTCCTGGAGGGCCCCGGCGCCGCCGACACCGCCTTCGCCGCCGCCGACCGGCTGCTCCGGGCGTTGAAGGAGCCCTTCACCATCGACGGCAAGGACGTGGACGTCTCCGCCAGCCTCGGCATCGCCGTGGCCGACGGCTCCGGCGGGCGGGCCGAGGAGCTGCTCCGCAACGCCGACATCGCCATGTACACGGCCAAGAGCCACCACAAGGGCGGCCGGGCCCTGTTCGAGCCCCGCATGCACGAGGCGGCGCTGCGGCGCCTGGAGCTCAAGGCCGAGCTCCAGCGGGCCGTCGACGCCGGCGACTTCCTGCTCCAGTACCAGCCCATCGTCGACCTGGGGACCGGCTCCGTCGAAGGCTTCGAGGCGCTCGTCAGATGGGCGCACCCGGAGAAGGGGATGGTCCCTCCCGCCGAGTTCATCCCGCTGGCCGAGGAGACCAACCTCATCCTCCCCCTCGGGCGGTGGGTCCTGGAGCAGGCGTGCCGCCAGGCCCGCACGTGGCACCGGGCGCTGGGCACGACGATGAGCGTCAACCTGTCGCAGAAGCAGGTGGCCGAGCCGGGGCTGGTCGAGGACGTGGCGGGCGTGCTGCGGCGCACGGGCGCGGCGCCCGGCTCCATCACCCTCGAGATCACCGAGAGCGTCGTCATGCACGACGTCGAGCAGACGGTGGACGTCCTCCGGCGCCTGCGGCAGCTGGGCGTGTCCGTCGCCATCGACGACTTCGGGACCGGGTACTCGTCCCTGGCCACGCTCCGCCAGCTCCCCGTGGACGTCCTCAAGATCGACAAGGCCTTCGTCGACGACGTGGCCACGTCGTCGGAGGACGCCGTCCTGGTGGGGACGGTCGTCGACCTGGCTCGCGGCCTCGGCATGGTGACCGTGGCCGAGGGCATCGAGGACGCCGCCCAGCGCCACCGCCTCCGCCAGCTGGGCTGCGCACGCGGCCAGGGCTACCACTTCGCCCGGCCGCTCCCGCCGGCCGACGCCGAGGCCTACGCAGTCGCCCAGGGCCGCCACGGTTGACGTTCCCGACGGACCTGGCAGACTGGGCGAAGCGGGCACGGCGGCCGCAGCGATCGGCGTACGTCCGCAAGGAGGAAACCATGGACTACGCGACGCGCTGGGACGGGCCCGTCCGCGACGCCATTCCTTCGCCCGGCGGCCATGCGTCGTACCGGGCGACCACCTCGGTCATCCGCGGTCCCGCCGTGCTCGAGGCGCCGGGCGGCGCCGAGCTCGACGACCTCCTCGAGGCGGCCGGGGCACCGCTGACCGCCCGGCGGACGTGGCTGCGGGCGTGGGTACGGGCCTACGAGCCGGCCGGGCCCGAGGCCGTGGTCGTCCGGGACGAGGCGACCGGGCGGCTCGACGGCGTCGCCGTGCTCTGGGCCCGGGCCGGCGCCGACCACGACGTCGTCGCGCCACTGGGCCGGCGCCAGTCGGACCGGGGGGCGCTGCCGGCCCGCCACGCCGCCGCCGCCGAGGCCCTGGCCGCGGCCGTGACCGCGCACCTCCGTGCCCGACGGCGCCCGTGGCTCCTCAGGCTCGGCCAGCTCCCCGCCGGCGACCCGGTGGCCGCCGCCATGGTGCGCCGGCTCGGCGGCGGCGCGCGCCTGGTGCCGGGCGTCGCCATCCCCAAGGTCGAGTTCGGGGGCGCCACGTCGGTGGCCGACTGGCTCGGCGGCGGCCTGCGCAAGCAGCTGCGAAAGGCCCGCAACCGGCTCGACGTCGACGGGGTCGAGGCCGCCACCGCCTTCACGTGCGACGCGGGGGAGGTGGCCGTGCTCATCGACGAGATCGAGCACACCCACCGGGCGAGGGAGCGCGACGCGGACCGCACGAGCGACCTCGACGCGCCACCCGGGCTGCGGTTCTGGCGGGCGGCCATACTCGACCACGCGGCGCGGGGCGAGCTCGAGGTGGCGACGCTGCGCCTCGACGGGCACCTGGCCGCCTACGTGGTGTCCCTGCTCGACCGAGACGTGCTCCGGGTGTTCGACGGCCGCTGCTCCACCGCGTCGGCCCGGTACTCGCCGGGGCGGCTGTTGGAGACGGCGGTGCTCGAGCGGGCACTGGCCGAACCGCGCTTCGCCCGGGTCGACTGGATGAACGGGCTCGCATCCGAGAAGCTGTTGACCGCCAATGCCGTCGAGCACACCGAGCACCTGGTCGCCGCCTCCTCGGGCCTGGTCGTCGACGTCGACGTGATGGGGCACGCGCCCGCGGCGGCGGCGCCCGGCGCCGGGGTCCTCACCCTGGCCAGCGGAGCCCGCTGAGGCCGCTTGCACCTCGTCCTCGCCCTGGTGGCGGCCGCCACCTGGGGCGCCTCCGACTTCGTGGGCGGCCTGGTCGGCAGGCGCGTCTCCGGCACGTCGGTGGCCTTCGCCTCCCAGCTCGTGGGGCTGGGAGGCCTGGCGCTGCTGGCGCCGCTGGTGGGGGGGTCGCCCGATGGTGGCGACGTGGCGTGGGGGGC
>Ga0247717_1000335_pt1 | contig 14718 bp, 11 predicted proteins | sample 24E_NmetaG_FD_189047 | JGI IMG/M metagenome (GOLD analysis project Ga0247717, IMG submission 189047) | Soil microbial communities from hillslope of Landscape Evolution Observatory, University of Arizona, Oracle, AZ, United States - 2-4-E_N | ecosystem: Engineered > Artificial ecosystem >... | reverse complement strand
GTGCTGCGGGACCCCGAGCGCCGCCGCCGGCCGCCCCCGCGCCCCGCAGGCCCTCGACGCCGTAGGTGTCGTACCGGCGTCGGCGCTCGGGGTCCCGCAGCACCTCGTAGGCCAGGGTGACCTGTTTGAACCTCTCCTCGGCGTCCTTGTCGCCCGGGTTCCGGTCGGGGTGGAGGTCGCGCGCCAGCTGGCGGTACGCCTTCTTGATCTCGTCGTCTCCGGCCGTGCGCGCCACGCCGAGCAGCTTGTAGAAGTCGGTCTCCACGAAGGTCCTAACCCTCGCTCAGCCGCTCGCCCAGGCGCTGGCTCACCATGGCGACGGCGGCCAGGGCCTGCGGGTAGTTCATCCGGGTGGGGCCGAGCACGCCGATGGTGCCGCCGATCCTCCCCTCGACCTGGTACGGCGAGACGACGACGGCGCACGTGGACAGCGGCTCGAGGCCGTGCTCGGAGCCGATGGCGACGGACAGGCCGCGATCGAGCACGTCGCGCAGGAGGGTGACGACCACGTACTGCTGCTCGAGGGTGCCGAGCACCTTGCGCACCGTCTCCACCGCGTCGAACGCCCCGGCCATCCGCGAGACGCCGCCGAGGAACACGTGGTCGGGCCCGTCGTCGGCCGTGTCGACCAGAGCCCCGAGCGCGGTGGCCACCACTGTGTCGGCGACGGCGTCGCCGGTGGGCGCCGCCGCGCCGCGGTGGCCCAGCGTGTATCCGGTGAGGTGGGCGGCGAGGCGGGCGCTCGCCGTCGCCACCCGGCCGTCGTCGACGTTCTCGGCCAGCTCGACCACTCGCTTCTCCACCACGCCGTTGCCGAGCACGACGACCACGAGGGCGACGTGGGGGGCCAGGCGCACGATCTGCGCCGACCGGATGACCGACGCCTCGTGGGGCGGGCCCACGACGACGGCCGCGTAGTCCGTGAGGCTGGACAGCAGGCGGCTGGTGTCGTGGAGCATGCGCTCGAGCTCGCCGTGGGCGGTGTCGAAGAACTCCCGCACCCGCTGCCGCTGCTCGGCCTCCAGGGTGCCGGGCGCCGTCAGCTGGTCGACGAAGAAGCGGTAGCCCTTGTCGGTGGGGATGCGGCCGGCGCTGGTGTGGGGCTGGACGAGATAGCCCTCGTGCTCGAGCACCGCCATCTCGTTGCGCACGGTGGCCGACGATACGGGCAGCCGCGCCGTCCGAGCCACGTGGGCCGAACCGACCGGCTGCGCCGTCTCGATGTACTCCTCCACGACGGCCCGCAGGATCGCCGCCTTGCGTTCGTCCAGCATCTCCACGTCCTCAGGCCCTCGACCGGCAGCCGGCGGCCTGGCACTCGATTGTACCGAGTGCTAACCGCGGGGAGCGCGCCGCCCCGCCGTCAGGCGCGCCGCTCGGCCGCTTCGACGACCTCGCGGCCCACGCGGCCCTCGCCGCCGCCGTCGCTGCTGCCGTCGCCGTTCGAGCTGGCCTTCGCCGCCTTCTTGCCCGGCGCCTTCCTGGCACCCGCCGCCGCGGTCGAGGTGGAGGACGACCTCTTGGCCGGGGACGCCTTGTCGCCGGAGGCCTTCTGGGCGGAAGCCTTCTTGACCGGCACCTCGTGGTCGTGGTCGTGCGCCTCCCCCTGGTGCTCCGACTCGAAGTCCTCGTGCGGGTAGTGGGCGTGGGTGATCGACGCGTGGTCGTGCTCGTGCTCGTGCTCGGAGCTGAGATGGTCGAACCCACCGGCGATCCGGTTGTGGTTGTGGGTCACGTGGTAATGCCGGTGCGTGTGCACGACGGCCTCGTGCTCGTGCGACTCCCAGGAGGTCTGCTCCTCGTGTCCCTCGGCCATGGCCCCTCCTCGTCGACGGTCGGTTGCCTCGTTCCTACCCCGCCTCCCCCGGTTCGCACCTTTGGCCGGGTGCGCCCCCCAGCCTAGGAGAGCGCCCGGCCCGGCGCCGCTGCCTCGATCTACAGGTGCTCGACGTTGGGGGCGGCGGGCAGGCGATGGCGCGTGTCGAGGACGTAGCGGGCGGCGGCGACGGCGTCGTAGTCGAAGGCGTCGTGGTCGGTGAGGACGACGACCGCGTCGGCGGCGGCGACCTCGGCGGCGGTGACGTCCACCCGCACCACGCGGGCGTCGACATGGCCCTCGACCACGTGCGGGTCGGCGGCGTGCACGATGGCGCCGAGCCCCAGCAGCCGCTCGGTGAGCACCGTCGCCGGCGACTCGCGGTCGTCGCTCGAGTTCTTCTTGTAGGCCAGGCCGAGCACGAGCACGCGGCTCCCGTTCAGGGGCAGGCGCCGCCGGTTGAGCGCCACCATGAGCCGCTTCACCACGTAGTCCGGCATGTGGTCGTTCACGTCGTTGGCCAGCTCCACGAAGCGGAAGCTGTGGCCCAGCCGCCGCCGCACCCGCCACGACAGGTAGCTCGGGTCGATGGGGAGGCAGTGGCCGCCCACGCCGGGGCCGGGCGTGAAGCGCAGGAAGCCGAAGGGCTTGGTGGCGGCGGCGTCGATCGTCTCCCACACGTCGATGCCGAGGTCGCCGGCGAACATGGCGATCTCGTTCACCAGGGCGATGTTCACGTGCCGGAAGGTGTTCTCCAGCAGCTTGGCGAGCTCCGCCTCCTTGGGGCTGCTCACCGGCACGGTCCGCTCCACCAGCGACCCGTAGAACGCCTCGACGGCCTCCAACGAGCGGGCGTCGATCCCCGACACCACCTTGGGCGTGTTCCGAAGGCCCCACGACGGGTTGCCGGGGTCGATGCGCTCGGGGCTGTACCCGAGCAGGAAGTCGCCGCCCGCGGCCAGGCCCGACGTCTGCTCCAGCAGCGGTCCCAGCAGCTCCTCGGTCGTCCCCGGGTACGTCGTCGACTCCAGGACGACGGTGGCGCCGGGCCGGAGGTGCCCGCCCAGGGTGACCGCCGACGCCTCGATGTACGAGAGGTCGGGGTTGCCCTCGCGCAGCGGCGTCGGCACGGTGATGACGGCGACGTCGAAGCCGGCCAGCGCGCCGGCGTCGGACGTGGGCACGTACCGACCGGAGCCGAGGGCCGAGGCCACGACGTCGCCGGGCACGTCCTCGACGTATGACTCGCCCGAGGCCAGCCGCTTCACGCGACTCTCGTCTACGTCGTAGCCGACGACGTCGTGGCCCACCTCCACGGCCCGCATGGCCAGTGGGAGCCCGACGTACCCCTGCCCGACGACGACCACCTTGCGCGAAGCAGACCCGTCCACCGGACCATGGTCGCGTACGGGACGGACGCCGCCGTCAGCACCCGGGCGCTGCCGCTCGCTGCGGGGGCCGGCCGGAGTCAGGGTTGGCCCGGCAGGCGCCGCTCGCGCGGCGACTTGCGTCGTGTCTTCTCGGCGAACATGACCTCGTCCGCCTCGCCCCAGGCGTCGGCCATCCCCGCCGACGGGCGCCGTACGGCGCCGCCGACCGACGCGGCCGCGCCCTCGGCGGCCAGGGCGTCGCGGAGCCGGGCCACGAGCGTCTGCATCTGGGGCTCGTCGCAGTCGAGCGCGAGCACGGCGAACTCGTCACCGCCCGTGCGGGCCAGGAAGTCGCTGTCGCGGCTCGACTCCCGGATGACCCGGGCGACCAGCTTGAGCAGCAGGTCGCCGCTGAGGTGGCCCTGGGTGTCGTTGATCTCCTTCAGTTCGTCGAGGTCGACGACGATGACCGCCGCCGGACCGCCGTAGCGCCGCCGGCGCCGCTCCTCGCTCGCCAGGGCCCGGTCCCAGCCCCGCCGGTTGGCGAGCCCGGTCAAGGGGTCGGTGAGCGCCTCGACCTCGACCTCCCGGATCTTGCGCGCCGCCGCTTCGGCCCGTTCGGCCTGGGTGGTGGCCTCCCACTCCGAGATGGCCAGCGCACCGAGGAGCTCCGTGAGGGTGGCGAGGTGGGCGACGTCCACCCCCCCGCCCGTGGCCGTCTCCGCACCGATGCCCACCAACGCGCCGAACGTGACGCCCTCGGCGGCGATGGGCACCACCAGGTCCGACCCCGGGTCGGGCCGCAGGCGGTAACCGGGGGCGGGCCGGTTCCCGTCACCGGCCGCCGAGACGACGACCAGCTCGTCGCCGTCGCCGTCGCCGTCGCCGTGGGCCACCACCCACACCCCGCTCCCGGCGTACCCGGCGGCAGCCTCCGCGACCCGCTCGGCCACCCGCCGGAAGCGCACGGAGACGGGGCTCCGCCTGTCCGCCATGGAGCTCATGCCCACCTCTCTCCTCCGTCGGCAAGGGTAGAGGAAGGATCCGCTGGGTGAACGGCGGAAATGCACGGCGGTCACGTCGCCGACGACAGGCCGCCCCGCCGGCGATCGCGTCACGAGCGACGGAGCCGACCGCGTCAGTCCTCGTCGAGGCGGAGGGCCGACACGAACGCCTCCTGGGGCACCTCGACCCGCCCGATGTTCTTCATCCGCCGCTTGCCCTCCTTCTGGCGTTCGAGCAGCTTGCGCTTGCGGGTGATGTCGCCTCCGTAGCACTTGGCGAGGACGTCCTTGCGCTTCGCCTTCACGGTCTGGCGGGCGATGAAACGACCGCCGATGGCGGCCTGGATGGGCACGTCGAAGAGCTGGCGTGGGATCAGCTCGCGCAGCTTCTCGCACATCCTGCGGCCGTAGTCCTGCGCCTTGGTGCGATGGATGATCGAGGAGAAGGCGTCGACGGGCACCCCGTTCAAGAGGATGTCGATCTTCACCAGGTCGGACGCCTCGTAGCCCGCCGGCTCGTAGTCGAGGCTGGCGTAGCCCTTGGTCCGGCTCTTGAGCTGGTCGAAGAAGTCGACGACCACCTCGGCCAGGGGGACGCGGTACACCAGCTCCAGCCGCTCGGGCGACAGGTACTCCATCTTCACCATGTCACCGCGCCGGGTCTGGCACAGGTCCATCACCGTCCCCGTGTACTCGGCGGGGAGGAGGATCGTGGTGGTGAGGAACGGCTCCTCGATCGCCTCGACCTGGTTGGACGCGGGCATGGCGCTCGGGTTGTCGACCTCGACGACGGCGCCGTCGGTGAGATGGGCCAGGTAGGCGACGCTCGGTGCGGTGGCGATGAGCGCCAGGTCGAACTCGCGCTCGAGGCGCTCGCGCACGATCTCCATGTGGAGGAGCCCGAGGAACCCGCACCGGAAGCCGAACCCCAGGGCGCCCGACGTCTCCGGCTCGTAGGTGAAGCTCGAGTCGTTGAGCCGCAGCTTCTCGAGCGCGTCGCGCAGGTCGGCGAAGTCGTCGCCCTCCACCGGGAACAGGCCGCAGAACACCATCGGCTTGGGGTCCCGGTAGCCGGGGAGCGGCTCGGTGGCGCCGTGCGACGAGGTCGTCACCGTCTCACCGGAGCGGGCCTCCCCCACGTCCTTGATCCCGGCGATGAGGTAGCCCACCTCGCCCGGCCCGAGGGTGGCGACCGGGGTGGGGACCGGAGTGCGGATGCCGACCTCCTCGGCGTCGTGGGTGGCGCCCGCCTGAATGAAGCGCAGGCGCTGGCCCACGCTGAGCGTGCCGTCGACCACCCGCACGGCGCTCACCACGCCGCGGTACTGGTCGTACGACGAGTCGAAGATCAGCGCTCGCAGGGCGGCTTCGGCGTCGCCCCTCGGCGCCGGGATGCGCTCGACGACCGCATCGAGCAGCTCGGGGACGCCGGCGCCGGTCTTGGCGCTGATGCGCAGGATGGTGTCGGCCGGGATGCCCAGGACGTTCTCGATCTCCGCCGCGTACCGATCGGGGTCGGCGGCCGGGAGGTCGATCTTGTTGAGGGCGGCGACGATGTCGAGGTCGTGCTCCAGGGCCAGGTAGCAGTTCGCCAGGGTCTGCGCCTCGATGCCCTGGGCGGCGTCGACGAGGAGCACGACGCCCTCGCACGCCGCCAGGCTGCGGCTCACCTCGTAGCCGAAGTCGACGTGGCCGGGAGTGTCGATGAGCTGGATCACGTGGTCCCGCCACGCCACCCGCACGTTCTGGGCCTTGATGGTGATGCCGCGCTCGCGCTCGAGGTCCATGGAGTCCAGGTACTGCTCGCGCATCTCGCGTGGGTCCACCGCGTTCGTCGCCTCGAGGATGCGGTCGGAGAGCGTGGACTTCCCGTGGTCGATGTGGGCGACGATGCAGATGTTGCGGATGCGGTCGAGGGGGGTGCCGGGCATGTAGCGGTCATCGTACGGGCCGGGCTCCCCCCGCCACCGCGCCGCGTGGTCGTCGCCCGGCAGGTGCCGGAACCGGAACGTCGCCGGCAAGGTGCGCGATCCCGTCGCACCCCTCCTTACCCCCTTCCTGCTACCAGCTGGGTTGCAACCCTTCAACCCCGAGGGGCCCTGCCGATGGAAGGGTCGGCTGTTCGGGGCGGCAAGGAGGGAGAACCGGGTGAGGCGCAGGGGCGACATGGCCGTCTTTCGTTCGCATCGCGGCATGTGGGGCGGCATCGCTGCCGTCACCGCCGCCATCTCGGTGGTCGCCACGCTGGCCGGGGCTCCCGCGCCGGCGCCGGCCTCGCGTGGGCCCGCCGCCGACGACCGGCCCCTGGCCGAGGTCATCGTCCAGGGCAGGGGCACCGACGCCGCCGCCGCCGTCGAGCGGGCGGGTGGCACGGTCACCCGTGCCCTCCCGGTGGTCGACGGCGTGGCCGCCAGCGTGCCGGCGGCCGGCCTCGGGGCACTGGCGGCCGAACCCGGCGTCGTGGTGACGCCCGACCTCCCCGTGCGCGTCCAGGCGACGGCATCCAGCTCGTCGTCCCCCAACTCGGTGTACCGCAAGGTCATCGGCGCCGACGCCTTCGACGCCGCCGGTCACGACGGTACGGGCGTCACCGTCGCCCTGATCGACACCGGCGTCGCCGCCGTTCCCGACCTGTCCGGGCGGATCGTCCCCGTCCGGGACGACGTCAGAGGCACGGCCTCGTCGTGCGTGAACCTTTCCGGCGAGTCCGGCTGCGGCGACTCCTACGGCCACGGGACGTTCATGGCCGGGATCATCGCCGGCACCGGGGCGTCGTCGGGCGGCAAGTACCGGGGCGTGGCGCCCGGCGCGCGGATCGTGTCGCTCAAGATCGCCGGCCGGGACGGCGCGGCCGACGTGTCGACGCTGCTCGCCGCCATCCAGTGGGTCGTCTCGTTCAAGGACACCTACGGCATCAAGGTCCTGAACCTGTCGCTCGGCACCGACTCCACGCAGACCTACCGCACCGACCCCCTCAACTACGCGGTGGAGCGGGCGTGGGGGTCCGGGATCGCCGTGGTGGTGGCGGCGGCCAACCTCGGCCCGCTGCCCGGCACCATCTCCAAGCCCGCCGACGACCCGTGGGTCGTGACGGTCGGTGCCGTCGACGATCGCGGCACGCCCGGCCTGGGCGACGACCACCTTCCCGACTTCTCGTCCCGCGGGCCGACGGCCGCCGACGGACTGGCCAAGCCCGACGTGGTGGCACCCGGTGCCCACATCGTGTCGCTCGACGCCCCCGGCAGCGCGCTGGCCTCGGCGTTCCCGGCGACCATGGCCGGCGGCTACCGCAAGGGCAACGGGACGTCCATGGCCGCCGCCGTCGTGTCCGGCGCAACCGCCCTGCTGCTCGACGCCGACCCGGCGATGACGCCCGACCGCCTGAAGTTCGCGCTCACCGCCACCGCCGCGCCCACCGCGACCAGCGACGTCATGGAGGTGGGCTCGGGCATCGTCCAGGCCGACGACGCCCTCGCCGCCCCGGCGGGCGTGGCCAACGCGGGCCTGGACCGCTCGAACGGCACCGGCAGCCTCGACGCCAGCCGCGGCACGGTGAGCGTGCAGACCACCAGCTGCGGCCTCCTGGGCTGCGTGCTCGGCACCGTGGTCACCGGTTCGTACACCGCCCAACTCCTGCTGTGGGACCCGATCGGCTTCACCACGGGATCGTGGGGCCCGGCCACGTGGTACACCTCCACCTTCTACCTGTCACCCTGGCACACCGTGACGTGGGAGGGCGGCAAGTGGCAGGGGGGCAAGTGGCAGGGGGGCAAGTGGCAGGGCGGCGCCGACGCTACGACCACCTACGGCGGGAAGTGGCAGGGCTCCGCCTGGTACGGAGCGTGGGAGTAGACGGCGGCGACGCCTCGCGGGCGACAACCGGCGATCGACCGATCCCGCTGTCGATCGCGTGGGTGACCGCCGGCCTCGGCGCCGGCGCCGCCGCCGCCGGGATCCTCTCCGGCGAGATCCGGGAGCCGGGGGTCGCGACGGACGAGCCCTTGCTAGCCATCGTCGCCCTCCTGGCGGCGCTGACGGTTGCGGCGCGGCTCCAGGTGCGCTTCTCGTACCGCGACCACTTCGAGGCGCTCGACCTGTTCGAAGCGGTCCTCGCTCCGATTGTCTTCGTCCTCCCCGGCCCCACCGCCGTCGCCATGGCGGCCGCCGCCATGGCCGTGTCCGAGTCGCTCCTCGGCACCTCGGCGGTGAAGCGGTGGTTCAACGTCGCTCAGTGGGCGGCCGCGACGGGGACCGGCTCGCTGGTGTTCGCCGCTCTGAGCGACAGCGGCGGCATGTCGGCGCGCAACGTCGCCGCCCTGGCGGCGGCCATGGGGACCATGGCAGCCGTGAACCACATCGCCCTGATGTGCGTCTTCGCGCTGAGCTCGCCGGGCCCGTTCCGCCAGGTGATCGACGGCATGGCCCCGGCCATCCGGCTTCTCGCCGTCAACGGGGTGGCGAACTTCGCCTTCGGCGTGCTCCTGGTCGCCGCCATCCAGGCCGGCGCTTGGGTGACGCCGCTCTTCCTCGTCCCGCTCGGGATGCTTCACTGGGCGAACCGGGGCTACGCCGAGAGCCGGGCCGACCGCGCCCGGCTGCGCGGGCTCCAGCAGGCCACGCACGCCCTGGTCGGCCCGCTCGACCCCCGCGACGCCGTGGGCGACTTCCTGGCCGAGGTGCGGCGGCACTTCGCCGTCGAGGTCGTCGAGGTCGTGCTCCCCGAGGGCGACGGCTACCGGGTCGTGCGCCTCTCCCGCGACGAAGCGGTCGACGCCCGCTCGTGGACGTGCCCGGCCGACGCCGACACCCTCGCCCTCGCCCTCCTGCGCGGCGGCGTGCCCGCCCGGGTGGGGGCCAGCCAGGGGGACGGTCCGCTCCGCGACCTCCTGCGCTCCGAGGGCTGGCGCGACTGCCTGGCGGCGCCGCTGCCTTCCAAGGGCCTGGTCGACGGCGTCCTGTGCACCTACAACCGCACCGGCCTCCAGGGGTTCGAGGCGGGCGAGCTGGCGGTGCTCGAGGCGCTGGCGCGGGAGCTCGCCGCCGCCCTGGAGAAGGCCGACCTGGTCCAGGAGGTCCTTCACCAGGCGCTCCACGACGGCCTGACCGGGCTCCCCAACCGCACCCTGTTCAACCAGCGGGTGCAGCGGGCCATCGCGGCGGCCGAGCCCGTCGCCGGGCAAGTGGCCGTCCTGCTCATCGACGTCAACCGCTTCAAGGAGGTGAACGACACCCTCGGCCACCACAACGGCGACCTGCTCCTCCAGGACTTCAGCACCCGCCTCCAGCACACCCTCCGCCCGGGCGACACGGTGGCCCGCCTGGGCGGCGACGAGTTCGGCATCGTGGTGCCCCGCGTGGTCGACGCCGACGGCGCCGTCGGGGTGGCCGAGCGCGTCCTGCGGGCCATCGGCGATCCCTTCCCCCTCCACGACATGACCCTCGACGTCGACGCCGCCATCGGCATCGCCGTCTTCCCCGAACACGGCGAGGATCCCCTCACCCTGTTGCAGCGGGCCGACGTGGCCATGTACGCGGCGAAGTCGTCGCACGCCGGCTACGAGGTCTACACGCCGGAGAACGACCGCTACAGCCCCCGCCGGCTGGCCCTGGTCGGCGAGCTGCGCAGCGCCGCCTCCCACGGTGAGCTGCACCTGCACTACCAGCCGAAGTGCGACCTGCGGACGGCGCGGATCACCGGCGTGGAGGCGCTGGTGCGCTGGGAGCACCCCCGGTACGGGCCGGTGGCGCCCGACGAGTTCATCCCCGTGGCGGAGCAGACGGGCAGCATCGCCGCGCTCACCAGGTTCGTGCTGGAGGAGGCGCTGGCCCAGTGCAGCACCTGGGGGCGGGCCGGGGTCGACCTCGGGATGGCGGTGAACGTCTCCGCCCGCTCCCTCCTCGACACCGACCTGCCCGACGAGATCGACGCCCTCCTGCGGTCGGCCGGCGTCGCCGCCCACCGCCTCACCCTGGAGGTGACCGAGAGCAGCGTCATGGCGGACCCGGTGCGCACCACGTCGGTGCTCGACCGCCTCCACGACCTCGGCGTCCACCTGTCGATCGACGACTTCGGGACCGGGTACTCGTCGCTGTCGTACCTCCAGCGCCTCCCCGTCGACGAGATCAAGATCGACCGGTCGTTCGTCCAGCGCATGGCCGCCGACCGCAGCGACGACGTGATCGTGCGCTCGACCATCGACCTCGGGCACAACCTGGGCCTGCGGGTGGTCGCCGAGGGCGTGGAGGACAAGGAGAGCTGCGACCGGCTGTCGTCCCTCGGCTGCGACGCCGCCCAGGGATATTGGCTCAGCCGCCCCGTGCCGGCCGCCGAGATCACCGGGCTGGTGGCGCGGCGCGAGGAGGCGGGCTCGCTGTTCCCTGCCGCCGGCTGAGGTCGGGCGGACGGTGCGGCCCACCCGCTGCTAGGGTTGAACCCCCGTGGCGAACATCAAGTCCCAGATCAAGCGCAACCTCCAGAACGAGCGTCGGCGCCTGCGCAACAAGGCGGCCCGCTCGGAGATCAAGACCCGCGTCAAGCGGGCGGTGTCCGCCGCCGAGGCGGGTGCCGAGGAGAGCGCGGAGGCGTTGCGCCTGGCCGTCAAGCGCCTCGACAAGGCGGCGGCCAAGGGCATCATCCACAAGAACCAGGCGGCCAACCGCAAGTCCCGCCTGATGCGCCGCATCGCCCGCATCTCCGCCGAGAGCTGACCTCCCCGCTCCCTCCCCCGGTCAGCGGGCGGACCTGAGCCGGCTCAGGCGGGCCACCAGCACCTCCATCACCACCGACCCGGGCAGGGCCGTCGCCCCCCGCAGGTCCAGGTCGGCGCCGGCCAGCAGGGTGATGGCCCGGGCGACGCCGTTCGGGCCCAGGCGCCGGGCCTGGTCGAGCGCCTTGCGGGCCGGGAACGGCGCCGTCCCGAGCAGGGCGGCGGCGGTCCCCTCGTCGGCCACCCCGGCGCCGTCGAGACGCAGCATGCCCGCGTAGTGGCGGTGCAGCGACGCCATGATCGCCAGCGGGTGGCGGTCGCCGGCGCCCATCATCCGGTGCAGCTGGGCCAGGGCCGCCGCCGTGTCGCCCTTGTCGACGGCGTCGGTGAGGGCCCAGGGGGCGACGCCCCCGGCCTCGCCGAGGAACGGCTGGAGCTCGGCCTCGCCGACCCGCGCCCCCACGCCGTAGGCGGCGGCCAGCCCGTCGAGCAGCGTGGTCAGGCGGCCGACGTCCTCCCCGAGGTGGCGGCCCAGGGCGGCGGCGGCCCGGGCGTCGAGCTTGACGGGGGCAGACTTGAGCCGGGCGGCCAACCACTGGTCGCGGGCCTTGCCCGTCCCGGCGCCGGCGTCGACCACCTTGCCGACCTTGCGGACGGCGTTGACCAGCTTGGCGCTCACCTGGCCGCCCCCGCCCGTGAGCACCAGGGCCGTCGTCGGCAGGGGGTCGGCCAGCCACGCCAGCATCGGCGCCAGCTCCTCGGTGACGAAGCGCCCCACCTCGCGGGCCACCACCACCCGGCGCTCGGCCAGGAACGGCGGGGTCGAGCAGGCGTCGGCGATGGCCGCCGGCGTGGCCTCGTCGCCGGCCAGCTCCTCGACGGCCATGGGGTCGCCCCCGCTGAGCTCGCCGACCAGGCGGCGCACCTCCTCCCCCACCAGCACCGGGTCGTCGCCCTTCACCAGCCAGGCGTGGAGGGCGGTGCCGCCCGCCGGGGTCAACGGGCCTCCAGGACGGCGGCCACGGCGTCTGCGACACGGCGGGCGGCCCGCACGTCGGTGGTCCGGACCACCCGGTACCCGAGGGCGACGCCGACGCAGGCCGTGGCCAGCCCGGGCCGGGGACCGAGGTCCAGCACCAGCGGGCGGCCGGCGCGGCCGGCGCCCGGGAAGGGGAAGCCGGGGTCGAGGGCGATGCGTTCGGGCCGGATCCCTGCGGCCTCCGCCTGGGCGGCGCGGGCGTCGAGGGCGGCGGCGCCGGCGGCCCCGGGTACGGCGAGCACGACGGTGGCGCCGGCGCCGGCGGCTGCGGCCAGCCAGTCGGGCCCGGCCGAGCCGAGGCGGTCCTCGGCGAACGCGGCGCCCGCCTCAAAGGCGGCGACCGCCACGCCGGCCGACGTGGAGGCCACGCCCACCGGGGCCTCGTGCGCCGCCGCCAGCACCTCGACCGCCGCGACCAGGCCGTCGCCTCCGTCCACCACCGGTCCATCGCCTCGGTCCACCACCAGGGCGTCGGCCCCGTCGGCCACCAGCGCCCCGGCCCGCTCGACGCGCGACGCCTCGACCACGCCGATCACGAGCGCCCGGGAGCGGAGGTCGAAGGCACGCGACCCGAGGCAGAGGAGCACGGGGGGAACGTACACGGGCCCACCTCGACGGCGAGGCGGGGCGCCACCGCCGTCACCCGCACCACCAGGCGCCCGGCCGTGACCGTGGTCCCCGGGCGGGCGTTCGCCGCGGTGAGGACGAGCCCGGCCGGGTGGCGGTCCAGCACCGGGGCGAGGGCGGCACGGGCCGACCGGGAATCGCTGGTGAGCACCACGACCGACACGCCGCGCACCCCGCTCGCCCGCAGGGCGCCGAGCAGCGGCCCGGGGCGGGGGCGGTCCACCACCAGCACGGTGGCGTCACCGGAACGCCACAGCCGGGCGTCGCCGGCCAGCACCCGCCCGCCCGCCGACGGCGCCGGGGCGAGCATCGGCCACAGGCACACGCCCAGGGCGGCGACCGCCGCCGGGCCCCTCGCCCGGCGCACGGCGAAGGCCAGCAGGGCGAGCACGCCGAGGACGGCGACCGCCCCGGCACCCAGCTGCCCGAACGGGGCGGCGGCCGCCCAGCGCGCCACGCCGGCGATCCAGGCGACCAGCAGCCGGGTGGGGAGGTGCACGGCGCTCGCCACCGGGTCGCCGACCAGCCCGGCGGGCAGGCCGGCGGCCAGGCCCCACATGGTGACGGGGGCGGCGGCCGGCACGGCCAGCAGGTTGGCGGGCAGCGACGCCACCGGGATCCCGCCGAACAGCGGGACGATCACCGGGACCACCCCCACCTGGGCGGCGACGGTGACGGCCAGGGGCGTCGGCATCCGCCGGCTGAGCGGCCCGGCCAGCACGGCGATGCCGGCGCAGGCCCCGCACGACAGGACGAAGCCCACCGAGCCCACCAGCAGGGGGTCGACCAGGAGCAGGGCGGTGACCGCCAGGGCCAGCGCCCGGGCGGTGGACGCCGGGCGGCCCGCGGTGGTGGCGAGGAGGGCGACGGCGGCCATGGCCGAGGCGCGGATCACCGAGGGCTCCCAGCGGGTGAGGACGCCGAAGGCGACGAGCACGCCGACCCCGCCCAGGAGGCGGCCGCGCAGCCCGAGCGGGCGCAGGGCGGGCGCCGCGAGGGCCAGCACGAAAGCGACGTTCTGCCCGGACACGGCCAGGAGGTGGGTGAGGCCGGCGCCCCGGAAGTCGTCGACGCTCGCCGGGTCCTGCTCTCGGTCGTCGCCCAGCACCAGGCCGGTGAAGAGGGCACGGAGCTCGGGCCGGAACGACGACGTCCCCCGCAGCAGGGTCCGCCGCACGTCGTTCGCCACCCGGGCCAGAGGGTGGCCCGGCGTCCACGACCCGACCTCGTCGACCGACATCCGGGCCGCGACGTGGCGGCGGGCGAGGTACGCCCGGCTGCGGGCGGGCACGGGCGACAGGCGGCCCCGCACGTCGACCGTCTCGCCGGCCAGCCGGGGGCGCAACGCCGACGCCGGGGCGCCCCGCGCCCAGGCCTCCACCCGGCGGCCGCCGAGGCGCAGCTCGACCCGCAGGGCGCCGTCGACGTCGTCGGGGTCGGTGACCAGAACGGCCCGCCCGCCGGCGCGCGTACCCGCCGCCGGCGGGTCGAGCCCGGCCCACGAGGCGGCGCCCAGCGCCGACGCCAGGACGGCCGCCCCGACGCAGAGCCACGCCGGCCGGCGGGCGGCGAGGGCGACGACCACCAGAGCGACCCCGGCGCCGCGGGGAAGGGGCCGGGCCAGCCAGGCGCCGAGGGCGGTGGCCGCCGCCAGCGCCACCGCCCACCGGTCCGTCACCGGCTCACACCTTCACCTTGGAGCGGAGTGCGGCCAGCTTGGCGTCGCCGATGCCCCGCACCTCCAACAGCTCGTCCACCGCCGCGAACCGGCCGTGCTCGGCCCGGTGGTCGAGGATCGCCTGGGCGGTGGCCGGCCCGACGCCGGGGAGGGCGTCGAGCTGCTCGAGGGTGGCGGTGTTGAGGTCGACGGGGCCGGCCGCCGGGCTGCCGCCGGGCCCGCCCGCCCCCGCTCCCGCCGGCGGCGCCTCGCCCCGTCGGGGCACGTACACCCGGTCGCCGTCGGCGACCCGGGCGGCCAGGTTCACCTGGTCGAGATCGGCGTCGGGCCCCGGGCCGCCGGCGGCGTCCACCACGTCGACGACCCGCCCGCCCGGTCGCACCCGGTAGACGCCCGGGCGGGCCACCGCCCCTGCCGCGTGGACGTGGGCGTCGGGGTCGCCCTCGGGCGCCCCCGGCCCGCCGGGCGCCCGAGGGC
>Ga0247717_1000333_pt1 | contig 14757 bp, 11 predicted proteins | sample 24E_NmetaG_FD_189047 | JGI IMG/M metagenome (GOLD analysis project Ga0247717, IMG submission 189047) | Soil microbial communities from hillslope of Landscape Evolution Observatory, University of Arizona, Oracle, AZ, United States - 2-4-E_N | ecosystem: Engineered > Artificial ecosystem >... | reverse complement strand
GATCGGTACGCCACCGCCGCGCTCCCGCCGAGCACGACGATCGGCACCGGCGCCAGCTCCTCGAGCGCACGCCGGGTGGCGTCGGGAAGGGCGTCTCGCGCCGTCAGCAGGAGCACGCCGCGGTCACCGGCGGCCGCCGCCCCGCCGGCCAGGGCATCGGCGAAGCCGGTCCCCGAGGCCACGTACACCACGGTGGGCGACGGCACTGTGGCCGCCACCGCCGCCGCCGTGGCGTACCGGTCCTGGCCGGCGATCCGCGTCACCGGGGCGTACTTCCCCAGCTCGGCGGCGGCCGCCGCCGACACCGCGCCGGTGCCGCCGAGCACCACGATGCGCTCGGGGTCGAGCCGGGCCAGCTCGGCGGCGGTCGCCGCCTCCACCGCGTCGCCCTGCACCAGGAGCAGCGGTCCCCCGGCGGCGGCCGCGGCCGCGCCGCCGGCGAGCGCGTCGGCGAAGTGGGTGGCGGTGGCGACGTGCACCGCCGGCACCGCGCCGGCGAAGGACGACGCGGCCACCGCGGCCGCCGTGGCGACCCGGCCGGACCCCGACCGGCGCGCCAGGTCGACGACCCGCATCTGGCCCATCATCGAGTGGTCCTCGTGCTCGAGCACGTGGCAGTGGAACAGGTAGGTGCCGGTGTGGCCGGTGAAGCGGGCGGCCAGGTGCACCGTCTCGCCCGGCGCCACCCGCACCGTGTCCTTCCACCCCCGCTCGGCGGCCGGCGGGTTGGCGAGCCCCCGCTGCAGGACGCGGAACATGACCAGGTGCAGGTGGAAGGGGTGCATGAACGTGGAGTCGTTCACCAGCACCCAGCGCTCGGTCGAGCCCAGGCGGGGCCGGAACTCGATGCGGTGGTGGTCGAACGGGCGCCCGTTCAGCACCCACTCCCCGCGGGCCTCGTCGAAGCTCAGGAGCAGCTGCCGCTCGCGGGTCGGGGCCGGCAGCTCGTCGATGGTCCGCAGGGTCGCCGGCAGCGCACCGCCGCCGCTGCCGCTCCCCGCGACGTCGAAGCGCACGACCCCCTGGCCGGTGATCGCGTCCTGCAGCTCAACCTCGTCGCCGGCGTCGAAGGTCGAGAAGTCGATGACCACCTCGGCCCGCTCGGCGATGCCGAGGGTCACCGACGGGACCACGACCGGTGCCGCCAGCAGGCCGCCGTCCGACGCGATCTGCGTCATCGATCGACCGGAGAGGCGCAGCTCGTAGGGCCGCATGTTGGACGCGTTCACGATCCGGAACCGGTAGCGCACGCGGTCGACCTGCAGGCGCGGGAACGGCACGCCGTTGACCAGGAAGACGTCGCCGGTCACGCCATCCCGCCGGCGCGGGCTGCCGGGCTCCGGGTACTCGAGCGCGCCGGACGACGTGAAGCTCCGGTCCTGGAGGAGCAGGGGGACGTCATGGTCACCGGCGGGCAGGCCGAGGGACAGCTCGTGGTCGTCCTGCAGGACGTAGAGGCCGGCCAGCCCCATCCAGATGTTCTGCGCCGTCCGCATCATGGCGTGGTCGTGGTACCAGAGCGTCGAGTGCGGCTGCGCGTTCGGGTACTCGTAGACGCGGCTGCCGCCGGGAGGGATGAAGTCGTGCGGGTGGCCGTCGTGCTCGGGGGCGACGTGGCCGCCGTGCAGGTGGATGGCGCTGTCAACCGGCAGCGAGCTGGCGAAGGTGACCGACACCGGCCGACCCGACCGGGCGGCGATCGTCGGGCCCGGGAACAACCCGTCGTAGCCCCAGATCGTCGTCGACAGCCCGTCGAGGATGCTGACAGAGGCCACCCGCTGCTCGATCTGGTAGCGATCCACGCCGCCGGACGTCGAGACCGGCACCGCCACCGGAGGGACCACGAGGTCACGGGTGAACGGCGTCACCGCCGGGGACGCCGCCACCGGACGGACGCCGAGCCGCGCCAGCGCGACCGCGCCGGCACCCGCCGCGCTCAGGCCGAGGAATCGACGTCGGTCCACTTGCCACGCACCTCCGGGAGGCTTCGCCACGTTCTCGCCGGAGAGGGCAGCCCTCCGGACCGATTGGTCACCTATTGTGCGCCAGCGTCCCACCGTTCGTGGTGGCAGCTCCGCACCCGGGACGGCCCACGCCAGACGACAGGGAGACACACTGATGAGACGGATGAAGGCCGGCGGCGTCGCCGTGCTCACGTTCCTCGCAGGATCGATGTTGGCCGTCGCGCCGGCCGCGGCCGACGAGGTGGACGTGGCGGCGGCGAACTTCGAGTTCTCGCCGCGTGAGATCCAGGTGCCCGAGGGCACCACCGTGACCTGGACGAACACCGACCCCGAGCCGCACACGGTCACGGCCGACAACAGCTCGTTCTCGCTGCTGATCAACCCGGGCCAGTCCGTGTCCCGGACCTTCAACAGCCCGGGCGAGGTCCCGTACTTCTGCAAGCTCCACGGCGCGCCGGGCGGGCTCGGCATGGCCGGCACCATCTTCGTCGGCGACACCGAGCCGCCGCCGACGGTGAACCTCGCCGGCGCCGACAACGTCAGCCGCGCCATCGCCTGGAGTCAGTCGACCTTCCCCGACGGGAGCGGGTTCGCGCTGCTCGGCCGAGCCGACCTGTTCGCCGACTCGCTCGCCTCCGGCGGGGCGCAGGGCAAGCTCGACGGGCCGCTGCTCTTCACGCCGACCGGCGCGCTCGACGCCCGCACCAAGGCTGAGCTCGACCGCCTGGGCACCAGCACGGTGTACGTGCTGGGTGGCACCGCCGCCGTGTCCGACGGGGTGGTCGCCGAGCTGCGGGCCGCCGGCTACGCCGTGAGCCGGGTCGCCGGCACCGACCGACTCGCGACCGCGGTGGCGGCGGCCGAGACGTTCTATCCGGAGGCCAGGTCGGCGCTGCTGGTGCGGGCCTTCGCCGACGGCGGCGATCCCACCCGTGCGTTCGCCGACGCCCTGGGCGCCGGCGCGGTGGCCGCCGCCACCGGCCAGCCGGTCCTGTTCACCGAGACCGGCCGGCTGTCCCCCGCCACGAAGGCGTACCTGCAGAGCCGCCCCATCGACGCCGTCACGGTCGTGGGCGGGACGGCGGCCATCGCCGACGCCGTGCTCGACGAGCTCGACGGCATCGGGGTCGAGGCCGATCGGGTCGCGGGCGTCAACCGGACGCAGACGGCCGCCTACCTCGCCGAGGGAGTCGGCGACAGCGGCGAGGTCGTGCTGATCGACGGCACGAGCGCCGACTCGTGGGCCGACGGGTTCGCGGCCGCCAGCCGCCGCGCCCCGGTGCTGCTCACGTCGGGTGACGTCGTGACCGGTGCCACCGCCCAGGTCCTCACCTTCCTGTTCGGGCACAGGCTCGTGTGCGGCGCCACGGTGTCTGCCGTCGGCTGCGCCCGGGCCGAGGTGGTGGCCGGTCTGAACACCGAGTTCCCCGAGCTCGGTGCATACATGACCGGCGAGGCGGCCGACGGTGAGGACGGGGCCGTCGGCGTGTCCGGCCTGTACGTCGGGTCGGGCGGCACGACGCTCTGCTACGACTACTTCGGCACCATCGGCGACTTCACCGCCAGCCACATCCATCGCCACGTCGACTCGTCGATCGCGGTGCCGATGAACCTCGACGTCGGCGTCGAGGACTTCTTCGGCTGCACCTACGACGTCCCGGCGGCGATCCTCGCCGACGTGGTCGCCAACCCCGGCGACTACTACGTGAACATCCACACCGCCGAGTTCCCGGCCGGGGCGATGCAGGGGACGGTGCAGAACCTGACCTTCATCGCCTTCGCCGCCATGCTCGGCGAGTCGGAGATCCCGGGGCCCGGCGACCCGAACGGCATCGGCTTCGGCGGCCTCATCACCACCGACACCCCGGGCGAGCTGTGCAGCTTCATCTTCGTGGACATGCTGGGCTCGGCCCCGACCGCCGCCCACATCCACGAGGGCGAGATCGACCAGAGCGGTCCGCCGGTGCTCACGCTCCAGACGCCGACCGAGGACGCGTTCCCCTTCGCGTGCTACGACGCCGGCGAGTCGCTCATCGCCGACATCCAGGCCGACCTCGACGGCTACTACATGAACGTGCACACCGGTCAGTTCCCCGCCGGCGCCATCCGGGGCCAGCTGTTCACGTTCTTCTGATCTGACGCCCGCACCGTTGTGCGCGCTCGTGCCGGAATCCCGGCACGGGCGCGCACAACGGATCAGCGGCTGGGCTGGTAGGTGCCGAACTCCTCGCGGAGGGCGTCGCTGACCTCGCCGAGGGTCGCCTTGGCCTTCAGGGCGTCCCGCATCGGGACCAGCAGGTTCTGGGTGCCGCGGGCCGCCGCCCGCACATCGTCGAGGCGGGCCGCCACCTCGTCGTTGTCGCGGCGGGCGCCCTGCTTGAGGGTGCGCACCTTCTCGGCCTGGGCCTGCTGGAACGCCGGGTCGATGGGGAAGACCTCGGGCTCCTCGGCCTCCTCGTCGACGTAGCGGTTGACGCCGACGATGATCTTCTCCTGGTCGTCGACCGCCTTCGTGTACTCGTAGGCGGCGGCGTCGATCTCGTCCATCTGGTAGCCGGCCTCGATGGCCGCCACCGCCCCGCCCAGGGCGTCGATCTTCTCCAGGTACTCCCAGACCCGCTTCTCGATCTCGTCGGTGAGCGACTCGACGAAGTACGAGCCGGCGAGCGGGTCGGTGGTGTCGACCACCCCGGACTCGTTCTGGATGATCTGCTGCGTGCGCAGCGCCAGCCGGGCCGCCTTCTCCGTGGGCAGGCCGATCGCCTCGTCGAAGCCGTTGGTGTGCAGGCTCTGCGTCCCCCCGAGGGCGGCGGCCAGCGCCTGCACCGTCACCCGGATCACGTTGTTCTCCGGCTGCTGGGCGGTGAGGGTCGACCCACCCGTCTGGGTGTGGAACCGCAGCATCTTGCTCTTGTCGCTGGTGGCGCCGAACCGCTCGGTCATGATCCGGCTCCAGATGCGGCGGCCGGCGCGGAACTTCGCGACCTCCTCGAAGAAGTTGTTGTGGCCGTTCCAGAAGAACGACAGGCGCGGCCCGAACTCGTCGACCGCCTGGCCCGCCTCGACCGCGGCCTCGACGTAGGCGATGGCGTTGGCGAGCGTGAACGCGATCTCCTGCACCGCCGTCGATCCCGCCTCGCGGATGTGGTAGCCGGAGATCGAGATCGTGTTCCACGTCGGGATCCGCTCGGTGCAGTACGCGATGAGGTCGGTGATGAGCCGCATCGACGGCCGCGGCGGGTAGATGTAGGTGCCGCGGGCGATGTACTCCTTGAGGATGTCGTTCTGGACGGTGCCGCCGCCGATCTTGTCGGCGGGCACGCCCTGCTCCTCGGCCACCAGCTCATAGAGGAGCAGCAGGATCGCCGCCGTCGAGTTGATCGTCATCGACGTGGTGACGGTGTCGAGCGGCATGCCGTCGAGCAGCACCCGCATGTCCTCGATCGAGTCGATGGCGACGCCGACCTTGCCGACCTCGCCCTCGGCGCGGGGCGAGTCGCTGTCGTAGCCGATCTGGGTGGGCAGGTCGAAGGCGCAGGACAGGCCGGTCGACCCGTTCGCCAGCAGGTACTTGAATCGCTGGTTGGTGGCCTCGGCGGTGCCGAAGCCCGAGTAGGGGCGAATCGTCCAGGGCCGGTCGGGCCGGACGCGGGGGTACACGCCCCGGGTGAACGGCGGCCGGCCGGGCTCGCCCAGCTGCGCGATCGGGTCCCAGCCGGCGAGGTCGTCGGGGCCGTAGACGGGCTTGATCGGGATCCCCGAGTCGGTGCTGCGCTCGTCGGCCACAACGGAATGGTGCCCTGCTCGACCCCCATGGGGCCAACCGCGGCACCGCGCGACGTCCCGACCCGTTCTGTGTCGGATCTGCGTGCCTGGGGCACGCAGATCCGACACAGAACGCAACCGGCGGTGGGTGCGGCGCCGGGTCGCCAGGCGCGGCAGAGTGCACCGGTGCAGGAGGCGACCAGGGACCGGCTGGTCAAGGCCGGACGGGCGGCGTTCGCCGTCGTGCTCATCGGCGTCCTCGTCCTCGCCGCCATCGACAACGCCGAGAAGCTGCGCGACGTCCGGCTCCAGCCCCAGCCGGGCTGGGCCCTCGCCGCCATCCCCTTCACCTTCGTGGGCGGCCTCGTGCTGCCCCTCGCGTGGCGGCACGTGCTCGTCGCCTACGGCGTCACCCTCGACCGGGCCACCGCGGTGCGGGTGTGGTGCGTCTCGCAGGCCGGGCGGTTCGTGCCCACGGGCGTGGCCCTCGTCGCCTCCCGCCTCCTGCTCGCCTCCCGGGAGGGGGTCCCCCGCTCGCTGGCCGGCGCCAGCCTCGCCGTCGAGCTCGGGCTGATCCTGATCTGGGGCGCGTTCTACACGGCGTGGCTGCCGTCGTACTGGCTGCCCGGCCCGCTGCGGGCGCTGCTGGCCACCGGCGCGGTGGCGGTGCTCGTTGCCCTGCCGTGGCTGCTGCGGGTCGTCGGCCGCTTCCTCCCCCGGTTCCCGGCCATCGCCCCCGAGTCGCTCCGGGTGCGCCACCTCTACGAGGCGATCGGGCTCTACGGGGCCAACGACCTGGTGCGCTGCGTCGGTCTGACCCTCGTGGCCGCGTCGCTGCACACGATCGATCCGTCCGACCTGTTCCGGGTGACGGCGGCGGTGAACCTCGGGTTCGTGGTCGGCATGGTGGGCATCACCCCCGCCGGCCTCGGCGTGCGGGAGGGCGTGGTCGCCGCCCTGCTCGCCCCCCGGTTCGGGCTCGGGACGGCGGCGGCCATGTCGGTCGCCTTCCGGGCGTGGGACTTCCTCTTCGAGCTGGTGTGGATCGGCATCGCCCTCACCTGGGAGCGGCGCACGCGGCGGGCCGGGGCGTCCGCCGATGCGTAGGCGCCGGCCGATCGGGAAAGATCGGGCCATGCACCGCTTCCTCGCGCTCCTGTTCGCCCTCGCGCTCACCTTCGGGCTCGCCGCCGGCTGCGGCGACGACGATGACGACGCCGGCAACGGCGACGACGACCGCACCGAGCAGACCGGCACCGGTGACGGCGACGGCGCGGCGCGGGAGGGCAACCCCGAGGTGTACGAGCGCATCGAGGGGCTCAGCGACTGCGACGAGCTCGAGCGGGAGCTGACCGCGGCGGAGACGAACGCCGAGAACCGCGCCGATGACCCCGACCGCCAGGCGATCCTCCTCAGCTACGCGGCAGCCGCCGAGGAGCGGATGGACGAGGTCGGCTGCTGAGCCGTCGATCACCCGTGCGGTGAGCGACCAACGGCGCTGCCGGTCGTACGCTCGGTGCCGATGCGCATCCTCGTCACCGGCTCCTCCGGTCAGATCGGCACCAACCTGGCGCTGCGGCTGCTCGCCGACGGCCACGAGGTGCTGGGCGTCGACAAGGCCCCCAACCCGTGGACCGACGCCATCGACACCGAGAAGGTCGACCTGGTGACGCTCGGGCGCAGCGAGCAGACGTGGTCGCCGCCGTGGTCGCCCGACTGCATCGTGCACCTGGCGGCGTGGGCCAAGGTCCACCGACTCGTCGTCGAGCCCGACAAGGCCCTCGAGAACATCGAGATGGCCTTCGCCGCCCTCGAGCTGGCGCGGGCCAGCGGGGCGCCCATCGTGTTCGGCTCGAGCCGAGAGGTGTACGGCGACATCCACCGTCACGTCACCGACGAGGCCATGGCCGACTTCGTCGTGGCCGAGAGCCCGTACTCGGCCAGCAAGATCGCCGGCGAGGCGCTCTTCTACAGCTACGCCCGGTGCTACGGGATCCGTCACCTCGTGTTCCGGTTCAGCAACGTGTACGGCCGCTTCGACAACGACCTCGACCGCATGGAGCGGGTGATCCCGCTGTTCGTGCGCGAGATCGCGAACGGGCGGCCGATCACCGCGTACGGGCGCACCAAGATGTTCGACTTCACCTACATCGACGACTGCGTGCGCGGCGTCGTCGCCGGCATCGAGGCGCTCACCCGCGGCACCGTCGAGAACCAGACCGTCAACCTCGCGTACGGCCAGGGCCAGACGCTGTTCGACCTCATCAACCTGATCGAGATGGCCGTCGACCGCGACGCCGAGGTGACGTACGCCCCGTCGCAGACGGGCGAGGTCACCCGCTACGTCGCCGACATCAGCAAGGCCCGCGAGCTCCTCGGCTACCAGCCCGAGGTGCCCCTCACCCTCGGCATCCGCCGCTACGTCGAGTGGTGCCGCGAGACCGGCTTCATCGACTGACCCCCCGGGGCCCCCACGATTTCTCGGCGCACCCAGACCGGCTGTACCGGCCTGGGTGCTCCGAGATCTTGTGGCGGGGGTCAGAGGTGGTCGAGGTCGCCCCAGCCGATGTGCCAGGGCTGGGTGGTGAGGTGGGCGGCCGACCCGGAACCGGCGTTGTCGACGAAGCCGAACCACAGGCCCTTCGGCTCGAGCCGGACCGGGAGGGTGCGCAGACCACCGGCGCGCGCCAGGCCGTGCAGCGGGCCGTCGTCGACGGCGACGGTGGCGATGCCCGACACCTCGCCCACGTTGCGGGCGACGGCCCGCACCACGCGGCGAGCGGCGTCGCCGTCGTCGGCCATGAGCTCGAGCAGGTAGGCGAACCGACCGCCGAAGTCCTCCCGCACCACGACGGCGGCGGCGCCGGCGAGCCGCTGGCCGTCGCGCGCCTCGAAGTAGCGGTACGCCGACATCGGCGAGTCGGCGTAGCGCCACTGCCACCAGGCGGCGTCGCGGATGATGCCGTTGCGGATCCCGTGGCGGGTCACGAACCGCGCCCACAGGCCGTCGAGGCCCTCGGGCGGCGCGCCGACCTCGTCACCCGCCGGGCCCCGGCCGAGGCGGAATCCGACAGCCCGTGCCGCCCGGGCGGCGACGCGCGGCACCTTGAACCGGCGCGCCATCCACCCGTCGTCGACGGCGAGCACGAGCGTGCGCAGCCGCGCCACCTCCAGCCACCCGGCGCTGCGGATCCCCTTCACCGCGATCGGGTTCGACGGGTAGGCGAGGGAGACGCGCATGCCCTTCGTGGCGCTGTGCCGGTAGAGGGCCTCGTTGAGCGGGCGCATCAGGCGGCGGCCCTGGAAGTCGGGCGACACCGCGGCGTCGACGGCGATGCCGGCGGTCGCCGCCTCGCCGTCGAGCAGGCACGGCACCGGGTAGTTGGCGTAGTGGCCGACGATGCGCCCCCCGGCGTCGTACACCCACGCCGACAGCTCGCCGAAGGGGTTGTGGTACTGCCAGTGGCGGACGGTGGGGTCGACCTTCGGGTTGTCGTCGAAGGACTCCTCCAGGCAGCGCTGGATGCCCGCCTCGTCCTCGGGCCGCGCCTCGCGCAGGACCGGCTGCTCCTCGGACGCCATCAGCTCAGCTCCCGAACCGGTCGGCGAGCGCGAACCACTCGGCGGCCGGCGCCACGAGATAGCCCTCGACGTAGCCGGCACCGACGGTGGCATACGCCGAGCGGTAGCGGTTGAGACCGAGGATCGAGCTGACGTCGAAGCCGAGGTGAGCGGTCTCGTGCGCGGCCAGCGCCGCCTCCTTCCGGGCGAACACCCTCGTGATGTCGACGTGGCGGTTGGCGGTGAGCGGCGTCCACGTCTCGTAGCCCCACAGCTCGACGTCGTCGGGCACCGCCGCCTGCCGCAGCGCGCGGTACACCGCCTGGTGGTCGGGATGGCCGTCGAGGAACCACGGCAGGAAGATCGCCTCCGGCGCGAGGTCGGCGACGAGGCCGCGCAGGTCGGCGGCGAGGGCGTCGACGTGGTCCGGGAGCGCGCCGTCGGGATGGGCGAGGAACCGGGGCGAGCGGGCGCCGAGCAGCTCGGCGGCGCGGCGCGACTCGGCCTCGCGCCGGCGGGCCGTCTCCTCGGGCGGGAACGGGGCGCCGGCGGTGGCGTCGCCGCTGGTGGCGACGGCGATGTCGACGACCGCCCCGTGGTCGGCGAGGAGGGCCATCGCCCCGCCGCAGCCCGTCGTCTCGTCGTCGGGATGGGCCGCGAGCACCAGCACCCGGCGGAAGGAGGGATCGGCGAGCAGCGGGCCGGCCCCGGCCAGGGACCGCATCGTGGTGAGCAGCGGCCACGCCGACGCCGGCACCAGCGGCTTCGCCCGCGCCACGGCCCGGACGAGCGGCCTGGGCAACCTCACGACGGGGGACGGTATCCGCCGACTACCGCAACGCGCGACGAGTCAGCGGCCGCCGATTCCCTCCTTGACGACACGGGCGGGGACGCCGACGACCTGGACACGATCGGGAACGTCCTTCGTCACCACGGCCCCGGCGCCGACGACCACATCGCTGCCAACCGACATCCGGTCGATAACGATCGATCCGATTCCGATCCATGACCGATCGCCGACGCGACATGCGCCGGCAACCATTGCGCCGGGTTGGATCGAGACGAAGTCTCCGATCTCGGTGTGATGGCCAACCATGGCCCCGCGGTTCATGAAGACGTGGCGGCCGAGAATCGAGCGAGCAGCGACGACGGCACGCACGCCGATCACGCAGCCTTCACCGATCTCGGACCGGGGCGACACCGCTGCGGTTGGATGGATCACCGTCGCGAAAGACATACCGAGTGCTGCAGCTTGGTCAGTGAAGAGACCGCGACGCGTGGTCCCCAAGCCGAATACGGCAAGATGCGAGTCTCGCAGGCCGGCGAGGTCATCGATCCAGATGACCGGCACCCCTTCAAGTGACTGGTTGCACCGACCTGGGTCGAGATTCTCAACGAACGCTTCGATTGTCCAGCCCGCTTGCTCGGCGACATCGGCTATCTCTACAGAGAGGATGTGACTGCCGAGAATGACGAGTGGCTTTTCGGTTGCGGTCACCAGCCACCGCCGATCACAGCGCACACGCGTTCGACATCCCCGTCACTCAACGCGAGATGCATAGGAAGCGACACAGCACGGCGCCAAAACCACTCGGTCGCGGGCAGGTCAGCAGACTCGAACGCGCTGTGACTGTCGATCCGTCGGTAGTGAACGCCCGCGGTGATGTCGGACGCTGCGAGCTTGTCGATCAGCGTGTCGCGCTGCTCGGCCAAGATGACGAAGAGGTGGTCGTTGCCCTTGCGATCGGCCGGCACGTCGAGCAGCCGGAGACCATCAACGCCCGCCAGTCGATCGCGATAGAGCCCTGCAATCTCTGCTCTACGGCCATTCTCGGCGTCGAGTCGCGTCAGCTGCGCAAGCGCCAACGCCGCCGGCACATCCGTCATGGCACAGCCGTGGCCGATCTCTGAGACCTCGTAGTCCCACACGGGCCCTCCCGCCGAGACGCGCTCAAACGACTCACGATCGACGCCGTGCGAACGCAGGCGGCGCGCTCTGGCCGAGTCGTCTGCGTCATCCGTGAGGAGCGCCCCCCCGGCTCCTGCCGTGAGGTTCTTGGTCGCGTGCAGCGAGAACGCATGCAAGTCGCCACCACCTCCGATGCGCCGACCCTTGTAGGTCGCGCCGACCGCGTGGGCGCAGTCCTCGATGACGCGTAGGCCCGAGCTGCTCGCGATAGCTCGGAGTTCGTCCAAGTCTGCGGGCAGCCCTGCGTAGTGGACGACCATGATCGCAGCGGTACGTTCACTGACCCTCGAGGTGACTGAGGCCGGGTCGAGATTCCCGGTGTGCACATCGATATCGGCGAAGACCGGAACTCCACCGGCGTGCACGATCGCGCCCGCCGTGGCTACGTAGGTGAGAGCGGGTGTGATCACTTCTCGTCCCTGTACCCCGGCGATCTCGAGCGCGAGCAAGAGCGCATCGGTGCCTGATGAGGTACCGACGCAATAGTTCGAGCCGCAATAACGAGCGAAGGCGCTCTCGAACTCGGCGGTGACGGGGCCGGTGCCGAGCCATCCCGATCGAAGAACTGCCCCGACGGCTTCGATGGCACTGTCCGAGACGACGGGTTTGAAGAGTGCGATCGGTTCGCTCATGCGACGAGGATCTGCTCGGCCACTGCTCGGAGGTCGGGCTCCTGATCCTCGATCAGCCGGCTCGCGTTCTCGGCGATCGCCAATCGGCGAGGTTCGTCCGCCAGGAGCTCCAAGACGGTCGCACCTAGATCCTCGAGCGGAGCGGCAAGCAGGTGGCGGCCGACCACGAAGGGCTCCAGATCCGGAACGGGAAGCTCCGATACCACCGCTGCTCCGCACGCCATGCTCAAGTGGAAGCGGATCCGCTCAAGGTGCCAGGGGAACTTGTGCACATTGACGCTCACTCGGCAACGGTTCAGGAGAGCTGCCCGCTCCTCACCGAAGTAGGCGCGATCGACTTGAACGAGACGGACGCCCGCCGCTTGAAACTGGGCCTCCAGACGCGCAATGCGATCGGCTCGGCTGTCCAGGGTGGTCCCAAGGAAGATGACATCGATGTCGCGCTCGTGATGCAGGTTCCTCCCCATCGAGGGATGGAATCTCACGGTCGCTAGCTCCGAGGAGATGCCACGAGCGGCAAGGCTCCTGACTGAGGACGCCGACGAGACCAGGACGCGGTGGATCCTTCCGGCGGAGACTGCTGACTCGAGCCAGGCCAACCGTTCGAACGCGAACGCCATCTCTCTCGGCATCGGTGACCCAACTCTGGCCATCCCCACCGCGGCGGCACGTGCCGCTCGACGAACAGCGCCGAACCGACCTGAAGGGCCGAGTAGCGATCCCGTGCGCTGATCCAGACGCCGGAGACGGCCGAGCCGTCGTCCTGCGGTCATCCCCGCAGCGCCGCCCTCCGCGATGACGTCGGGTGGCGGCAGTGGATCGAGCCCCCACAAGACGACGCGGGGTGACTTGATTCCCAACGATGCCGCGCTCGTCAAGGCTGCATCGAACTCCGGTCCGGCCCCAAGCAGAAGAACGACCCGTCCGTCGCGCACAGCGTCGTCACGGCTGTCACAGACGCCGACATCTGCCCCAAGCGTTCGCATCGAGTCGGCGAGCATCTCTCCAAGCTCTCCGAGCACACCACCGAACCGGCTGCGGACGATGACGACGTCCATCGATCATCGGCTCCGGAGCCCGAGACGTCGACGAGCTTCGACAGCCGTCGAAACGGGTCGACCCGCAAGTCGGGCTGCCTCCACGGCTACTTCGACGGCTGCAACGTTGCTCGAGGGCCTTCCGTCGATGTCGCGTGGCGCATCCTCGAGGCCAGTGCGAACGTTCCCACCCATCGCGATCGCGGCCATGACCATCGACCGTTGGAACACGCCGATACCCGCCGCAGCCCACTCACAATCCGGCAGCCGATCCACGATGTAGGCGAGATCACCGACGAACGCGGGGGTCGATCCAAGCGAGCCAAGAAGGATGTTGACGTACGGACGTTGCCGCACGAGTCCCCGGGTCTGGAGCCAGTGCAGCGTGTTCACCATTCCCAGCTCAAACACCTCGAACTCGGGACAGATGCCCTGCTCGTTCATCTCCAGCAACAGCGCCTCGATGACCTCCGGGGGATTGCTGCTGATGACGCGCGGGAAGTTGAACGAGCCCAGGGTGAGACTTGCCATGTCGGGACGCAGGGCAGGATCCAGATGTAGGACTGTCATGCGCTCCCGGATCTCTCCGCTGACTCGCCCGCTCGTCGTGCCACACACGATGAGGTCGGGCGCTCCGTCACGAATCGGCCCTATGGCCCGCTCGTAGAGATCTGCCCGGTGGACTGGCCGACCCTCCTCGTCGCGGACGTGGAGATGCACGATCGATGCACCTGCTCGTGCACACGCGATGGCGTCGGCCGCTATCTCTTCAGGTGTGAGCGGGATCGCCGGAGTATCCGCTTTGCCGGGAACCGCACCGGTCAGGGCGACATTGATGATGACAGGCTCATAGCCGCGCAGCGGCGGCGGCGCCCATGAAGCTGACGTGGTCGTGGACAGGCACCCATTCTGTCTCAAGCGGGGCCACCATCGAGACCCTGATGGATCCCTCGAGGGCGACGGAGCCGTACGCTGGCCCAACCATGCCGGATGCCCTCGACGTCTCCGTCGTCCTGCCCGTCTACAACGAGAAGGGCCACCTGCGGGACGAGATCGACCGCATCTCCGCTGCCCTCGACGCGTCGGCGTACTCCTACGAGATCATCGTCGTCGACGACGGCAGCGACGACGGCAGCGACGTGCAGATCGACGCCGCCTGCCGGGAGCGGCCGAACGTGCGGCTCATCCGCTTCGGCGAGAACCGCGGCTCGGGTTCGGCCCGCAAGGCCGGCAGCAACGCCGCGGCGGGCCGCGTGATCGTGTGGACCGACGCCGACATGACCTACCCGAACGACGAGATCCCCCAGCTGGTGAAGGAGCTCGAGGGCTTCGACCACGTGGTGGGGGCCCGCACGTCGGAGCAGGGCACGGCGAAGGCGCTTCGGGTGCCGGCCAAGTGGTTCATCCGCAAGCTGGCGTCGTACCTCGTGGAGAAGGACATCCCCGACCTCAACTCGGGGCTGCGGGCGTTCCGGGCCGACGTCGGCAAGCAGTTCCTCCACCTGCTGCCGCCCGGGTTCTCGTGCGTGACGACGCTCACGATGGCGTTCCTGTCGAACGGCTACTCGGTGAAGTACGTGCCCATCGACTACTTCGAGCGCGCCGGGCGGTCGAAGTTCCACTGGTACCGCGACACGCAGCGCTACCTGCTCCAGGTCGTGCGCATGATGCTGTCGTACAACCCGCTGCGGATCTTCCTGCCCGTGGGGATGCTGCTCGGCGTCGTCGGCGTCGCCAAGCTCGGCTACGACTGGGTCGACAAGGACTTCCGGCTGGCGGCCAACACCCTGCTCGTGCTGTTCGCCGCGTTCCAGGTCTTCGCCATCGGT
>Ga0247717_1000332_pt1 | contig 14780 bp, 13 predicted proteins | sample 24E_NmetaG_FD_189047 | JGI IMG/M metagenome (GOLD analysis project Ga0247717, IMG submission 189047) | Soil microbial communities from hillslope of Landscape Evolution Observatory, University of Arizona, Oracle, AZ, United States - 2-4-E_N | ecosystem: Engineered > Artificial ecosystem >... | reverse complement strand
TTCTCCTTGTCGCCGAGTCGCTGGATGCGCTCGAGCGGGATGCCGATCACCTCGTGCCAGATCGCCTCGGCGTCGTCGTCGGAGGTGTGGATCGTCGGCCAGATGCGGTCGCCGTCCATGCCGATCTTCTCGGTGACGAGCTCCCAGGCCATGCGGATGGCCTCTTCCTTGAAGTAGTCGCCGAAGCTCCAGTTCCCGAGCATCTCGAAGAAGCTCAGGTGCCGGCGGGTCTTGCCGAGCTCGTCGACGTCGTTGTGCTTGCCCGAGATCCGCACGCACTTCTGGACCGACTGGGCCCGCGGCCAGGGCGGGTCCTCCTCGCGGAGGAAGTACGGGACGAACTGCATCATCCCAGAGTTGGTGAAGAGCGGCGCCGTCGGGTGCGTCGGGATCAGGCTCGCCGACGGCACCAGCGTGTGGCCCCGCTCGGTGAAGAAGTCGACCCAGATCCGTCGCAGCTGGTTGGCGTCCATGACGCCGTCAACCCTAGAGGTCGATGACCGCGGGCCTGCGGCCAGTTCGCGACGCGTCGACCTCGGCCCGCAGCTCCTCCTCCCGCTCCGACATCGCGGCGCGGCCCTCGCGCACGGCGGCCCGGATGTCGTCGCCGAGCTTGGACAGGGCGCCGGCGAGATCTTGTGACACCCGCTCCGGGCGGTACTTGTCGACGGTCTCGCGGAGGAAGCGCATGAACCAGAACGACAGGCCGAACCCGAGGCCCAGCCCGACCGCCAGCCAGAAGATGCGCTTGAACATCCCGACTAGTCCCTGCGGCGGAAGGCGCGCACGGCGCGGCCGGTGCCGGTGGCGAACGCGATGGCCTTGATGACCGGGTTCGAGAAGGCGAGGTAGGCGAGCTGGCTGGCGGAGTCGACGGTGTTGGTCACCGAGGTCGCCGAGTCGAGCAGGCCGTCGAGGCGCTCCAGGTCGGCGTTGGCCTGGCTGACCGTCCGTTGCAGCTCGTCGATGACGGGGAGCGTCTCGCGCCGCAGCTCCTCGATCGAGAGCCGGAGCATCGCCAGGGTGCGGGTGAGGGCGACGAGCGCGAAAACGAGGACGACCACGCCGAGCACCGACGCGACGGCGACGATGATCGCCGCCAGCTCGCTCGCGGTCATCTCCGCCACGACCACCGGCATCACCGCGAACGTCGGGCTCATTCGCCGTCGTCCTCACGGACGAGCGACGGCGGGCCCGCGGAGGAGCGCCCAGCGTCGGCCTGCGTGGCCGGGGAACGCAGAGTGATTGCACGCATGCGCCTGGCGATCTCCACTTCGTTGCCGTGCGGGGAGGGCTCGTAGTACGTGCGGCCGGCGACCGCGGCCGGGCGGTACTGCTGGTCGACCCAGCCCCGCGGGTCGTCGTGAGGATACTCGTAGCCCTTCCCGTGCCCGAGCGCCGCCGCCCCGCCGTAGTGGGCGTCCCGCAGGTGGGCCGGCACCTCGCCGGCTTGCAGCTCGCGCACGTCGCTCCGGGCCTGCCAGATGGCGAGGGCCGACCGGTTCGACTTCGGCGCCGTCGCCAGGTGCACCACGGCCTGGGCCAGGTTGAGCTGCGCCTCGGGGAGCCCCACGAGCTCCACGGCATGGGCGGCGGCCGTGGCCACGACGAGCGCCATCGGGTCGGCCATGCCCACGTCCTCGGAGGCGAGGATGACGAGGCGGCGAGCGATGAAGCGGGCGTCCTCGCCGGCCTCGAGCATGCGGGCGAGCCAGTAGAGCCCGGCATCGGGGTCGCTGCCCCGGATCGACTTGATGAACGCCGAGATCACGTCGTAGTGCTCGTCGACGCCGTAGCGGAGAGCGCGGGCGTCGAGCGCCGTCTCCGCGACCGCGAGCGTCACGTGGCGGCCCGGACCGGCGAGGGCGACGGCGACCTCCAGCGCGGTGAGGCTGGCGCGGCCGTCGCCCTGGGCGCGGTCGGCGAGATGGGCCAGGGCGTCGTCGTCGGCGGTGGCGCCCTCGACCTCGAGGCCCCGCCCGAGCAGCCGCACCACCGCGTCGGTGTCGAGAGGGTGGAGGCGGAAGAGCGTGCTGCGGGAGAGCAGCGGCGCGTTCACCTCGAAGTACGGGTTCTCGGTGGTGGCGCCGATGAGCGTGATCGTCCCGTCCTCGACGCCGGGGAGGAGCGCGTCCTGCTGGGCTTTGTTGAACCGGTGGACCTCGTCGAGGAACAGGATCGTGCCCTGGCCGTGCTGGCCGAGGCGGTCGGTGGCCCGGGCGATCACCTCCCGGACGTCCTTGACCCCAGCCGTCACCGCGCTGAGCGACTCGAACGCCCGCGCCGTCGTGTTGGCGATCACCCGGGCCAGTGTCGTCTTGCCGGTGCCGGGCGGTCCCCAGAGGATCACGCTCGACAGCCGGTCGGCCTCGATCAGCTCGCGGAGGGGGCGGCCCGGTGCCAGCAGGTGCTCCTGGCCGACGACGTCGTCGATCCGCAACGGTCGCAGCCGTGCCGCGAGCGGTGCCGTCGTGGCCAGGCGCTCCCGAGCGGCTTCGGCGAAGAGGTCGCCGGACAGGCCGCTCAGTCCTTCTTCGGCGGCAGGACCCGGATCCCGAGCTCGTCGAGATGGCCGGCGGCGATCGGCGTCGGCGCCGAGGTCATGGGGTCGAGGCCGCTCTGGGTCTTGGGGAAGGCGATGACCTCGCGGATGTTGTCCTCGCCGGCGAGGATCGCCACGAAGCGGTCCATGCCCACGGCGAAGCCGCCGTGGGGTGGGGCGCCGTAGCGGAAGGCGCCGAGGAGGAAGCCGAACTTCGCCTCGGCGTCTTCGTCGCTGATGCCCATGGCCTTGAAGACGCGCGACTGGATGTCGGCGCGGTGGATCCGGATCGATCCCGAACCGAGCTCCCAGCCGTTGAGCACGAGGTCGTAGGCCTGGCTGCGCACGCGCAGCGGGTCGGACTCGAGGAGGTCGAGATCCTCGGGGAACGGCATGGTGAACGGGTGATGGGCGGGTAGCGGGTTGCCGGCCTCGTCGGTTCCCTCGAACATCGGGAACTCGGTGATCCACACGTACCTGTAGGGGCCTTCGCTCACCGGCGGGCGGCCCAGGTCGGTCCGCAGCGTCCCCAGCACGCTGCGGACGACGTGCCGGTCGTCGGCGACCAGCAGGAGCAGGTCGCCGGGCTCGGCCTCGAGCGCGGCGCGCAGCTTCGCCTGCTCGTCGTCGGAGAGGAACTTCGCCACCGGCGAGTCGAGCCCGTCGGCGGTGACCTTCAGCCACACCAGACCCTTGGCCCCGAGCGACTTGGCGCGGTCGGTCAGACCGTCGAGCTTGTTGCGCCCGAAGTCGTCGGCACGCCCCTCGACGCGCAGACCCTTGATGCACCCTGCTCCGGAGAACGCCTTGAACTCGGTGGCGGCGAAGACGTGGGTCAGCTCGACGAGCTCCATGCCGAACCGGAGGTCGGGCTTGTCGCTCCCGTAGCGCTCGGCGGCGTCGAGCCAGGTCATGCGCGGGATCGGATCGGGTCGCTCCCCCAGCGCAGCCTCGGCGGCGTCGAGCACCGCCTCGCCGATGAAGTCCATGACCTCGTCCTGCGTGGTGAACGACGCCTCGGCATCGAGCTGCATGAACTCCCACTGCCGGTCGGCGCGCAGGTCTTCGTCGCGCAGGCAGCGGGCGATCTGGTAGTAGCGACCCACGCCGCCCACCATCAGCAGCTGCTTGGCGATCTGCGGCGACTGTGGGAGTGAGTAGAAGCTGCCGTTCATCTTCCGGCTGGGCACGACGAACTCGCGGGAGCCCTCCGGAGTGGGCACCCAGAGCAGCGGGGTCTCGATCTCGACGAAGCCCTGCCGGTCCATCGCCGCCCGCATGGCGCCGTTGACGGCGGCCCGGACCCGCAGGTTGCGCTGCATCCGCTCGCGGCGGAGATCGACGTAGCGGTACGTGAGGCGGACGTTCTCATCGGCGTCGACACGGTCGGTCACCGGGAACGGCGGCGGCTCGGCGGCGTTGAGGATCTCGACGGCGCAGTCACCGATCTCGACCTCGCCGGTGGACAGGTCGGGGTTCGTCGTACCCTCCGGCCGCGCCCGCACGGTGCCGGTCACCCGCACCACGAACTCGCTGCGGAGATCGGCGGCCCCGTCGACGACGCACTGCACGATCCCGGTGTGATCACGCACGTCGACGAACGCCAGGTGCTCGCCGTGCTCGCGGCGGCGGGCCACCCAGCCACAGACGCTCACGGTCGAGCCGGCGTCCTCAGGACGCAGGTCGCCGCAGAGGTGGGTGTACATGGCCGTCATCGCAGGGCCGCCAGGAGGTCGCCGCGGCCCACCCGCCGCTGCTCGGAGGTCGTGAGGTCCCTGAGGGTCACCTCGTCGGCGGCGGCCTCGTCCTCGCCGACGATCACGACGTGGGCGGCGCCCGACTTGTCGGCCAGCTTCATCTGGCTCTTCATGCTCCGGTTGGTGGTGCCGGTGCTGAAGGCGCGGTCGGCGCGGATGCCGGCCCGCCGCAGCTCCGCCGTGATGTCGCGAGCCGCGGCTCCGCCGGTGACGTCCACGACGAAGACGTCGACGCGGTGCTCGGCGGGGGTGAAGACCCCCTCGCTGTCGGCGGCCAGGAGCACCCGCTCGACACCCATGCCGAAGCCGATGCCCGGCGTCGGCGGTCCGCCGAGCGCCTCGACGAGACCGTTGTACCGACCGCCCCCGCAGATCGTTGACTGCGCGGCCTCGATCTCGTTGTGCTGGAACTCGAAGGTCGTCCGCGTGTAGTAGTCGAGGCCGCGCACGAGCCGGGGCTCGATGGCAAAGTCGATGTCGAGCGCGCTCAGGCCCTCCTGCACGCGGTCGAAGTGGGCCTTGCAGGCCTCACAGAGGTGATCGGTGATCCGGGGCGCGTCCCTCGTGGCGTCGCGGCACCGCTTGCGCTTGCAGTCGAGCACCCGCATGGGGTTCTCCGCCGCCCGCTCCTGGTGCTCGTCGCACAGCTCGTCGCGCCGCGCGAGCACGTGCTCGAGGAGCGCCTGGTCGTAGTCGGGCCGGCACGCGCCGTCGCCGAGGGAGTTCACGAGCAGCGCGTAGCGGGTGAGGCCGATGCCGGCGATCACGTCGCTGGCGATGCTGATGACCTCGACGTCGACATCGGGATCGTCGGTGCCGAGCACCTCGATGCCGAGCTGGTGATGCTGGCGGTAGCGCCCGGCCTGGGGCCGCTCGTAGCGGAAGTTCGTGGCGAGGTACCACGCCTTCCACGGGATCGGAGGGTGGTGCTGGACGAACGCCCGCACCACGCCGGCCGTTCCCTCGGGCCGCAGCGCGAGCTGGCGGCCGCCCCGATCCTCGAAGACGTACATCTCCTTGCGCACGACGTCGGTCTCCTCGCCCATGCGCTGGAAGACGGCCAGGTCCTCGAACATGGGGCCGATCACGAGGCCGTAGCCGCCGGCGTTGGCGGCACCGGCGAACCGGTTCACGAGGTCCTGCCAGCGGGCGGACTCAGGGGCGAGGATGTCCCTGACGCCTGTCGGCGCCTTCAACGGCTCGGCCACCGCCGCAGGCTACCGGCGGGCCCCGACCTCCCCGAACCCCGTTTCACCCCGCCGCCGGCCTGTCTTGTGGCACTTCCTTTCGCCTGGCGAAAGGAAGTGCCACATGTCGCGGCTCGAGCGTGTCGCTAGGTGTCGCCGCCGGCGCCGGGGAGCACCCGGTAGGCGTCGTAGACGGAGTCGACCTGGCGGAGGGAGGCGAGGAGGGAGTCGAGGTGGCCGGGGTCGGCGAGCTCGAAGTCGAAGCGCATCCGCGACATGCGATCGGCGGCGACCGAGCTCTGCGAGCTCACCACCGACACGTGGTGGTCGCCGAGGACGGCGGCGACGTCGCGCAGGAGGCGAGCCCGGTCGAGCGCCCGGACCTCGATGGACACCACGTAGGTGTCCATCCCGTGGTCGCGATCCCACTCGACGTCGATGAGCCGGCCGCCCTGGTCCGACGACAGCGAGACGGCGTTCGCACAGTCGGTGCGATGCACCGAGACCCCCCGGCCGCGGGTGACGAAGCCCATGATGTCGTCGCCCGGCACCGGCGTGCAGCAGCGCGACAACCGGACCATCACGTCGTCGAGCCCCTCCACGTGCACGCCACCGGTCGGCTTGCGGCGGCGGTGCGGCGAGCGGACGGTGACCGGCAACCGCTCCTCGCCCTGCCCGTCGCGCAGCTCCCGGGCCAGCCGTTGGGCCACCGACTTGCCCGACACGTGGTTCTCGCCGATGGCGATGAGCAGGGCGTCGGCGTCGGTGTAGGACAGCTGCGCGGCGATGTCGCTGATGGCCGGCCCGCTCATGATCTTCTGGACCGGCAGGCCCTCCCGGCGGACGGCACGCGCCAGCTCGTCCTTGCCCGACTCGAGCGCATCCTCGCGGCGCTCCCGCGAGAACCACTGGCGGATCTTGTTGCGAGCCCGGGGGGTGACGGCGATCCCGAGCCAGTCGCGCGACGGCCCGTGCTCGACCTTCGACGTGAAGATCTCGACCGTGTCGCCCGAGTGCAGCTTGGAGTCGAGTGGCTGGAGCCGACCGTTCACCCGGGCGCCGATGCAGGCGTGGCCGACCTCGGTGTGGATCGCGTACGCGAAATCGATCGGCGACGCCCCCGCCGGGAGGGTCACGACCTTGCCCTTCGGCGTGAACACGAAGACCTCGTCCTGCTCGAGATCGAGCTTGAGGGACTCCATGAACTCGGCGGGATCGGCGGTCTCGGACTGCCAGTCGACGATGCGCGACAGCCACTGGATGTCGTTCGGCGAGAGGTCGTCCTTGTAGGCCCAGTGGGCGGCGATGCCGAACTCGGCTCGGTGGTGCATCTCGCGGGTGCGGATCTGCACCTCGAGCGCCTTGCCCTGGGGCGCGACCACGGTCGTGTGCAGCGACTGGTACAGGTTGAACTTCGGCATCGCGATGTAGTCCTTGATGCGTCCCTGCACCGGCTTCCACATCGCGTGGATCGAACCGAGGGCGGCGTAGCAGTCCTCGACGCGGTCGACGAGCACCCGGATGGCGACCAGGTCGAAGATCTCGTCGAAGTCCTTGCCCTTGACGACCATCTTCTCGTAGATCGACCACAGGTGCTTGGGCCGGCCCGACACCTCGCCGTTGATCTTGAGCTCTGTGAGCCGCTCCCGCACCGCCTGCAGCACCTGCTCGAGGTAGAGGTCGCGCTCGGGCGAGCGGGTCGAGACCATCTGCTCGATCTCGGCGTACTGCTTCGGGTGGAGGGCGGCGAAGGCGAGATCCTCGAGCTGCTGCTTGATCTCCTGCATCCCGAGCCGGTGGGCCAACGGCGCGTAGATGTCGAGGGTCTCCTGCGCGGTTCGGGCCTGCTTCCACGTGGGCATCGCGGCAATGGTCCGCATGTTGTGGAGCCGGTCGGCGAGCTTGATGATGAGGACCCGGAGGTCCTTCGCCATCGCAACGAGCATCTTGCGCATCGACGCCGCCTGCTGCGCCTCGCGGGAGTCGAAGGAGATGCGGTCGAGCTTGGTCACACCGTCGACGATCGACGCCACCTCGGCACCGAAGGTCGAGGTGATCTCCTCGATCGAGACGGCGGTGTCCTCGACGGCGTCGTGCAGCAGCGCGGCGGCGATCGAGACGTCGTCGAGGCCGAGCTCGGCGACGATGGTGGCGACCGCCAGCGGGTGCTCGACGTAGGGCTCGCCCGAGTTGCGGATCTGCCCGGCGTGGGCGTTGGCGGCGGTGGCGTAGGCCCGGGAGATCATGGCCGTCGCACCCTTGGGGTGCCGGGCGCGGTAGACGGCGAGGAGCGGCGCAACCTCCTCCGCCGGTGGTGGCGTGCGCCGCCACGGGAGGACGCGGTCGACGGTGGCCACCTAGTACTCGATCAGGGAGACGAGGGCCCCGCCGCCTCGCCCGCTCAGGGGACCGTCGGCTCCCAGCAGCTTCGCTCGGCCGCCGAGGAACGAGAGCTCGATCAGGAACCCGAGGCCCACGACCTCCGCCCCCAACCGCTCGGCCAGCCGGACCGTCGCCGCCGCGGTCCCTCCGGTGGCGAGCACGTCGTCGATGATGAGCACGCGCTCGCCGGGCCGGACCGCGTCGACGTGGATCTCGAGCAAGTCGGTCCCGTACTCGAGGGCGTACTCGACCTGCTCCACCTGCCAGGGCAGCTTGCCGGCTTTGCGGACGGGCGTGAACCCGGCGCCGAACCGGTAGGCCACGGGCGCGGCGACGATGAACCCCCGGGCCTCGATGCCGAGCACCCGATCGATGTGCTCGCCGTCCCACGTGCCGGCGAGGGCGTCGATGCAGGAGCTGAACGCCGTGTGGTCCGCGAGGAGGGGCGTGATGTCCTTGAAGGTGACGCCCGGCCGCGGGAAGTCCGGGATGTCCCGGACCAGGGCGGTGAGATCAGCCGGGGTGGTCGTCACCCCGCCAACGCTACTTCCGGCGCCCCTGCTTCTTGCGGCCCCTCGCCTGGATGGGCGGGGGCGCGCTCGGGGGCGGTGCCGGGCCGCGATCCGGGGGCGCGGCGGACACGGCGGAGGGGGTCTCCACGGCGGCGGTCACCGGCGGCGCGGCCCGGCGGTCGAGGCGCTCGACGCGCTCCCGCATCTGCCGCCACCGCTCCTCCCGCTCCTTCAGCAGCGCCAGCGCCGGCGACGCGATGAAGATCGACGAGTAGGCGCCGGCCGCCAGGCCGATGAAGAGCGCGAGGGAGAAGTCCTGCAGCGTTGTCGCCCCCATGACGAGGGAGCCCAGCACCAGGAGCGAGAGGATCGGGAGGAGGGCGGTGATCGACGTGTTGAGGGTCCGCATCAGGACCTCGTTCATGGAGTCGTTCACCATCCGGCTGTAGGTCCGGCCTCCTGCGATCGCGAGGGCCTTCGCGTTCTCGTCGATGCGGTCGAACACGACGATGCCGTCGTAGATCGAGAACCCGAGGATGGTGAGGATCGCGACCACGGTCGCCGGCGTGACCTCGAAGGAGAAGATGCTGTAGAGGCCCACGGTGACGAGCACGTCGTGGGCGAGGGCGAGGACGGTCGCCGCCGCCATCTTCCACTCGAAACGTAGCGTGATGTAGAGGGTGACGAGCAGCAGGAAGATGATCAGCGCTCGTTGCGCCTTGCTGGAGATCTCGTCGCCCCACGACTCGGAGACCGACTGCACCGTGACCTCGTCGAGGGCGACCCCGGCCTCGGCGGCGATCACCTCCGAGATGCTGGCGACATCGGTGTCGTCCTCGACCTGGGCGCGGATGCGGAGCCGTTCGCTGTCCCCGGTACCGACCGTCTGCACCGTGGCGCTCAGCCCCTCGCCTTCGACCACACCGCGCATCGACGCCACATCGGAGTCGCCGACCGGGACCTGCCAGGAGACCCCACCCTCGAACTCGATGCCGAGGTTGAGCCCCCGCGTGGTGAGCGAGCCGACCCCGACGAGGATGAGCAGGCCCGAGAGCGCGAACCACAGCTTCCACCGGCCGATGAACTCGACGTTGGTCTCGCCGTTGTAGAGCTTGTGCCAGATCGAAGGGGTGCTCACGAACCACTCCCGCTGATGGGCGCCGCCGTGGTCATGCCGATGAAGGCACCTGCGGTGAACCGGCGGCGCCGAGCCAGCATCGCCGTGGCCGGTCGGGTGTAGAGCCAGAACACGATCAGGTCGAGGATGGTGGCCAGGCCGAGGAAGAAAGCGAAGCCGCGCACCGGACCGACGGTGAGGAGGTAGAGGGTGGCGGCGCCGATGAGCGCCGCGGTGTTGGCGATGATCGTCGTGCGGAGGGCGTGGCGGAACCCACGGTCGACGGCGACGCGGAGGGTCGACCCCCGGCGCAGCTCGTCCTTCAACCGCTCGAAGTACACGATGTAGGAGTCGACGGTGATGCCGATCGACACGATGATGCCGGTGACGCCCGACAGCGACAGGGCCAGGCCCTGGGTCTCACCCAGCCAGGAGATGACCGACCACTGCAGCGCGGCCCACACGCACAGCCCGGAGATCACCACGAGGCCCAGCAGCCGGTAGTAGAGGACCATGTAGAGGAGGACGATGGCGGCGCCGACCGCACCGGCGACGAGGCCGGCACGGAGCGAGTCGCGCCCCAGCGACGCCGAGACCACCTGCGCGTCCTGCTGATCGAGCTGTACGGGCAGCGAGCCGTAGCGGAGCACGAGCGCGAGGTCCTTCGCCTCGCCCTCGGAGAATCCCCCGGTGATCTGGATGCGGTCCCGCTCGAAGGTGGGCTCCTGGATCTGCGGGGCCGACACGACCTCGCCGTCGAGGGTGATGGCGAGGAGGCCCGACGGGCACGTCGGCTGCCGGGCGAAGCACTGACCGGCGAGCTCGTTGAACCCGTTGATGCCCGCCGAGGTCATCTCCAGGGCCACCGCCCACTGGGAGATGCCGTCGAACTCGGCGCGGGCGGTGGCGATGCCGCTGCCGAACACGGTGGTGGGGCCCAGCCGGTAGCGGAGCGGGTCGTCCCGATCCGGGAGCACGACCTCCTCCTCGGCTCGGTCCTCCTCGCGATCGGTGGTCGCGATCGGCGCCGCGGTCGTGGTGGTGGTGGTCTCGTCCCCGGCCGCCGTCGTCGTGGTGGTCCCGTCCCCGGCCGCCGTGGTCGTGGTCGTCCCGTCCTCGTCGATGCCCTCGGCGCCATCGGGGGGAAGGACCTCGAGCACCGGCCGGAAGCGCAGCTCGGCGGTCTGGCCCACGATGTCGAGGGCGCGCTGCTGGTCGCGCACGCCCGGCAGCTCGACGAGCACGGTGTCGCCCTGGCGGACGATGTCGGGCTCGGCCACGCCGAGCGCGTCCACCCGGGAGCGGATGATCTCGATCGCCTGATCGATGGCGTCGGACGGCGTGCCGTCGGGCGGTTGCAGCACGACGGACGCCCCGCCCTGCAGGTCGAGGCCGAGCTCGGGCGAGCTGCCGGTCACGAGCGTGGCGATGAGCGACCCGAAGGCCAGCACCACGATGAAGATGAGCGATCCCGCCCGGCGCTTGCGCACTACTCGTCGGTGGGATGCTCGGGCATGATGCGCCGCGTCACGGCGGCACGAACGACTCGGACCTCCATCGGCGTTCCCCGCCCGACGTCGAGGACGATCTCCTCGTCGTCGAGCGACGTGATGCGTCCCACCAGGCCGCCGGCGGTGAGCACGACGTCGCCCAGCTCGATCGAGGCGACCAGCTCGCGCTGCGCCCGGAGTCGCTGCTGCTGCGGCCGGATCGTGAAGTACCACATGGCGCCGAACAGCAGGATGAGGATCAGGAAGCCCATAGGTCGGCGGACCAACCTAGTGGACTACCGCCACACCTCCAGGATCCCGGCCCGGAAGGACTCGTAGGTGCCGTCGTCGATGGCGGACCGCGCCGCGCGCACGAGCGACAGCAGCCAGTGCAGGTTGTGCACCGTGAGCAGGCGGCCCGCCGTCGGCTCCCCCACCTGCAACAGGTGGCGGAGGTATCCGGCCGACCATCGCTCGCAGGTCGTGCACGGGCACGCCGGGTCCGACGGTCCGGTCTCGGACGCCCAGCGGGCGTTGCGGAGGTTGATCCGCCCGGCAGCGGTGAGGAGCGTGCCGTGGCGGGCGAGGCGGGTGGGCAGCACGCAGTCGAACAGGTCGACACCCAGCCCGATGGCCTCGACGATGGCCACGGGATCGCCGACGCCCATGAGGTAGCGCGGTCGGTCGGCGGGGAGGGCGTCGAGCGTGGCGGCCAGCGCCGGCAGCATCTCCTCCCTCGACTCCCCGACCGAGAAGCCGCCGATGCCGTAGCCGTCGAAGTCGAAGGCGACGGTTCGCTCAGCGCTCTCCCGGCGCAGCGCCGGATCGGTGCCGCCCTGGACGATGCCGAACAGGAGCTGGCCGTCGCGGCGCGGGGTGGAGCGGGCGCGCGCCGCCCAGGCCGCGGTCCGCTCGACCGCCACCCGGACGACCTCCTCGGGCGCCGGCAGCGCCGGGCACACGTCGAGCACCATCTGGATGTCGGCGCCGAGCTGCGACTGGACCTCCACGGCCCGCTCGGGGGTCAGGCGGTGGGTCGAGCCGTCGTAGGTCGAACGGAAGGTCACGCCGTCGTCGTCGACGTGTGGCGCGAGCGAGAACACCTGGAAGCCGCCGGAGTCGGTGAGCACGTGGCCGTCCCACCCCATGAAGCGGTGCAGTCCGCCGAGCTGCGCCACCACGTCGGCGCCCGGGCGCAGCATCAGGTGATAGGTGTTGGCCAGCACGACCTCGCAGCCGAGGGCGGCGAGGTCGACGCTGGTGAGGTGCTTCACTGCACCGCGCGTCCCGACCGGCATGAAGCACGGGGTCGAGAAGGTGCCGTGGGCGGTGGTGACCGTCGTGCGCCGGGCAGTCATCGGCGACGTTCCAGCTACAGCGTCGCCGACGGGTCGGGACGGGGATCGTTCGGCGGTCATCGGCGACGTTCCAGCAACAGCGTCGCCGACGGGTCGGGACGGGGATCGTTCGGCGGTCATCGGCGACGTTCCAGCAACATCGCGTCGCCGAAGGAGAGGAAGCGGTAGCCCTCGGCGAGCGCGATCGCGTAGAGGTCACGCCACCGGGGCCCGATGAACGACTCGATCAGGAGCAGCAGCGTCGACCGCGGCAGGTGGAAGTTGGTCAGCAGCACGTCGACCACCCTCCAGTCGTACTCGCCATGGATCAGCAGGCGGGTACGGCCGGCCGGCTCACCGGTTGCCGCCGCCGATTCGAGCGCTCGCACCGTCGTGGTGCCCACGGCGACGACCCGCGCCGCGCGCTCCACGGCGGCCAGCGTGGCGTCGGGGACCGCGTACCGCTCGGCGTGCACGGCGTGGTCCTCGATGCGCGCCGCCGTCACCGGCCGGAAGGTGTCGAGCCCCACGTGGAGGTCGACGGTGACCACCTCGATGCCCCGGGCCCGAAGACCGTCGAGCACCGCGTCCGTCAGGTGCAACCCGGCGGTCGGTGCCGCCACCGACCCGGGTTGGCGTGCGTAGACCGTCTGGTAGCGGTCGGGGTCAGCGAGCGGCGTCGTGATGTACGGCGGGAGGGGCACCTCGCCGTGACGGGCCAACGCGGCATCCACGTCGTCAGCCTCGACCCGCACCCGCCGGCTCCCGCCCTCCAGGCGGTCGCCGATCCGCACCACGAGATCGCCGGCGTCGATCACCGTGCCCGGCGGGAGCCGGCGGCCGGGCCGCACCAGGGCCTCCCACCACCCCTCGCCCACCTCCTCGAGCAGCAGCACCTCCACCGCCCCACCGGTCGCCTTGCGCAGCCGAAGACGGGCCGGGAGCACCTTCGACTCGTTGACCACGACGACGTCGCCCTCCCGGAGCAGGCCGGGCAGGTCGCGCACGTGGTGATGGGCGGGGACGTCGTCGCTCCGGTCGACGAGGAGGCGAGCGGCATCCCGGGGCTCGACCGGCGTCTGCGCGACCGCGTCGTCGGGTAGGTCGTAGGTCGGCGCGGCCACGACGGGAATCTTCGCGAGCCGACCGCAAGATCACGACTTCCTACCCGTTGGAGATGCCGATGCGTCGCCTTCCCCTCCTGTTCCTCCTGGGTGCCGCCGCCCTGCTCGGAACCCTGCCGGTCAGCGGCTCGAGCGCCCTCCTCGGGGGCGTGCTCACGCCGCCGCCGACCGCCACCTGGACCCTCGCCGGCGTGCCCTGCAACCTCATCGAGGTGCCAGCCGCCGCACCGGTCGGGGTGGGCACCTGTCCCGGCGTGCGGCCCGGCGCCATCGTCACCTCCGACGGCGGGCAGTGCACCCTGAACTTCCTCTTCCAGGGCGGGGACGGCCGCCGCTACATCGGGACCGCCGGGCACTGCATCCTCGGTGACAGCCCCATCGGCGGCGACGCCGGCGAGGCGTCGTGGTCCCCCGGGACCGGGCCCGAGGCCCGCGACGCCAGCGGCGCCCGCATCGGCGAGTTCGCCTACGCCGTGCTCCAGGACCCCAAGGACTTCGCCCTCATCCGCATCGACGCCGGTGTGGCCGCCGACCCCCAGCTGTGCCACTTCGGCGGGCCCACCGGGATCAACAGCGACACGCCCGGCCTCGACGACCCCACCGTGCTGCAGCTCTTCGGCAACGGGGTGGCCATCGGCACGGTCCTGCCGGCGCGGTCGCTGGTCGCGCTCGGGATGCCGAGCCCCGACCACGTGTTCGCCGAAGGCGTGGTCCTCCCGGGCGACTCCGGCAGCGGCGTGACGAGCAGCGACGGCCGCGCCGTCGGCGTCGCCGTCACCGTCGGCGTTCACACCGCTTCGATCGGTACCAGCGGCATCGATGCCGGCACGGTCGGCATCACGCGCCTCGCCCCACAGCTCGCACGGGCGTCGGCGGTCCTCGGGACCAGCCTGACCCTGCAGACCGCCCCGACCCTCTGACCCCGGGGGACGGGTGGTACCCGCGCCCCGGCCGCTCCTGCGGCCGGGGCGTGATGGGTTTTCGGGCCCGGCAGGGGGACAGGGGGCGTGCGCCGAAAGAGAGGACGGAGACCGCGCCCGGGCCCGGGCGTGGCTCGCCGTCACGCACAGGGGAGGGTCAGGTGGCGATCACCGCGGAGGACATCGACCTCGCCGCGGACCGCGAGCTGGTCGAGCGATGGCAGGCCGGTGAGCACGAGGTCTTCGACGATCTCTACCGCCGCTACTTCACCCGCCTCCGCTCCTACTGCCAGCGCCGCGTCGGTGACCGCGACACGGCCGAGGAGATCGCCCAGGAGGCCTTCGTCAAGGCGCTCCAGGCCCTGCCCCGCTTCGCCGGTGACCGGCGGTTCTACCCCTGGGTGACCGTCAT
>Ga0247717_1000331_pt1 | contig 14829 bp, 19 predicted proteins | sample 24E_NmetaG_FD_189047 | JGI IMG/M metagenome (GOLD analysis project Ga0247717, IMG submission 189047) | Soil microbial communities from hillslope of Landscape Evolution Observatory, University of Arizona, Oracle, AZ, United States - 2-4-E_N | ecosystem: Engineered > Artificial ecosystem >... | reverse complement strand
GCTCAAGGAGGTCCAGGCGATGGAGGCGGCCGAGCTCGAGGCGTGGGTGAAGGAGAACGGCGAGCGGGGCTCCGGGCGCAAGGAGCTGGTCGCCCGTCACCGCCGCCAGGCTCGACGTCACCGCTTCGAGGAGCTGCGCTTCGGGCTCGCCACGCTCACCGGTCGCTACCGCGAGGCGCTCGCCGACGGGACGGGTCCCGACGCCGGCGCGGTCATGACCGCCACCGCCGCCATCGACGACGCCGCCGAGGCGCTCACCCGCAACCCCAACGAGACGCTGCTCCTGCAGTCGCTGCTGCTCCGGCTGCCGTCGCTGGCGACGACGGCGCGGTCGTGAACGCCGTCGGGGCCGGGAAGGGCCGCTGGTAGCCTGGCCGGTCCCGCGCCCGAGTAGCTCAGTCGGCAGAGCATCTCACTCGTAATGAGAAGGTCAAGGGTTCGATTCCCTTCTCGGGCTCCACGGCTGGCGAGTCACCGTTCCGTGTCGATCTTGCGTGCCGTCGGCACGCAACGGCGACACAGAACACCGGACTACGGCTCGACGACGATCCAGCCGCGGCGTTGCAGCTCGGCGGCGAGCTGTTCGGCGGGCAGGTCCCGCAACGTCCGCTCGACGGCGGTGAGGCGCACCACCGGCGCCGGGGTGGCGGGCTCGCCGCTGCCGCTGCCGCTGCCGTCGCCACCGGCCCCGCTCGCCGCCTCCTGCAGCCGCTCGATGAGCTCGGTCGCTTCGTCGCGGGTGAACTTGCCGCCGGCCTGGCGCTGGGTGAAGCCCATCGGGCCGCGGGCGTCGCGGAAGTCGACATGTCCCGCCTCCTGGAGGAGCGCGAGCAGCTCCGCGACCTGTCTCGCCGTCGCCGGCGGTCCCGACTGCTGACCGAACGCCATGGGTCGCAGTCTGGCACCGGGGTGTGACGGTCTCGGCGCCGAGGTCGGTGCGCTGCCGGGTGCGGGGTACGGTCCCCCTCGATGGCCGACCAGGAGCGGTTCGCCGACCAGGCGATGGAGCACATGGACTCGCTCTACGCCGGCGCGCTCCGGATGACCCGCAACCCGGCCGACGCCGAGGACCTCGTGCAGGAGACGTACCTGAAGGCCTACCGCGGCTTCGGGGGCTTCCAGGAGGGCACCAACCTCAAGGCATGGCTGTTCCGGATCCTCACCAACACCTACATCAACCGGTACCGCCAGCAGAAGCGCCGCCCCGAGGAGACCGACCTCGACGACGTCGAGGACTTCTACCTGTACCGCCGGCTGGGGGGCATCGACGAGGCTCGCATCAGCAAGAGCGCCGAGGACACCCTGCTCGAGCTGTTCACCGACGACGAGGTGAAGGACGCCCTCGAGTCGCTGCCGGAGAGCTTCCGGATGGCCGTGCTCCTGGCCGACGTCGAGGGGTTCGCCTACAAGGAGATCGCCGAGATCCTCGACATCCCGATCGGTACCGTCATGAGCAGGCTGCACCGAGGAAGAAAGGCGCTGCAGAAGGCGTTGTACGACTTCGCCGTCGACCGAGGCCTGGTCGACCGAGCCGACGACGAGCACGCGGAGGAGCCCGCAACCCGTGGCTGAGCCCGATCCCAAGCCGGAGTGCCGCCAGGCGCTGGAGGAGCTCTACACGTTCCTCGACGGCGAGCTCACCGCCGAGAGCCGGGAGCACATCCGGGGCCACCTCGACGACTGCAACCCCTGCCTCGAGGCCTACGATTTCGAGGCCGAGCTCCGCATCGTGATCTCCACCAAGTGCCGGGAGTCGGTCCCCGAGTCGCTCAAGGAGCGGATCCGAGCCCAAATCCTGCGCGAGTCGTAGACCTCTCTAGGATCGGGACCATGGTTCTCGCCGGGGAGGTCTGGCACTACTGGATCGGGGTCCCGCTCGCCGTGGGCGCCGTCCTTGCGGTCATCGCGACCGTCATTGGGTACTTCGTGAAGATGAACTCGCTCAAGTACCCAAGGAAGTAGTGGATCCCGTCGCCTGGGACCTGGCCGAGCGTGTCGCCGTCCGGGTCGCCGGCCGGGAGCCCTTCGCCGATTCGTACCACCACGACTCCCTCGTCCCCGACTTCGCCGAGCTGACCGCCGAGGCCGAAGACCTCGTCGCCGAGGAGACCGGGCTCCGGTCGCTCGCCGGCCCCGCTCGGGCCCGGGTCACCGACCGTGCCGGCTGGGTGCGGGCCAACCTGACCGCGTTCCGGCGGATGCTGTTGCCGGTCACCGAGAAGCTGGCGTCGCGGCTCGACGAGGAGGCGCTGAGCGCCAAGGTCACCCGGTCGGTCGCCGGCGTCGAGATCGGCACCCTGCTCGGCTGGATGTCGACCCGCGTGCTCGGCCAGTACGACCTCCTCATCGTCGAGGAGGAGGGCGACGCCGATCAGGACTTCGTCTACTACGTCGGCCCCAACGTGCTCGCCATCGAGAAGCGCTATGGGTTCCCACCCCGCGAGTTCCGGCTCTGGCTCGCGATCCACGAGGTCACCCACCGGGCTCAGTTCACCGGGGTGCCCTGGCTGCGCCCCCACTTCCTCGGCCTCGTGCACCAGACCCTCGACAGCGTCGAGCCCGACCCCCGCCGGCTGCTCGAAGGCATCCGACGCGCCGTGAGCGAGGTGCGGGCCGGGCGCAACCCGCTCGACGAAGGCGGGCTGGTGGCGCTGTTCGCCACCGACGAGCAGCTGGCCGTCATCCAGCAGATCGGCGGGATGATGAGCCTGCTCGAGGGCCACGGCGACGTGACGATGGATCGGGCCGCCCGCCATCGCATCCCGTCGGCGCCGCGCTTCAGCCGCGTGCTCAAGCACCGCCGGGCGAGTGGCTCGCCGGGGGCCAAGCTCGTCCAGCAGCTCATCGGTCTCGAGGCGAAGCTCAACCAGTACGCCCAGGGCGAAGCGTTCATCGCGGCCGTCGAGGCGGCGGGTGGGCGCGCCCTGCTCGACACGGCCTGGGAGGGGCCCGACCGGCTCCCGAGCCTGGCCGAGATCCGAGATCCGCGGCAGTGGATCGAGCGCGTCGGCGAGCGTGCCGCGTAGCCTGGCTCGGCATCGTCAGGAGTAGCCCAGAGAGGCTGTGGTGGCAACGATCCTCGTGGTCGACGACGAACCGGACATCCGCCAGCTCGTCCAGCTCAACCTCGAGCTGGATGGCCATCGCGTCATCACGGCGGGCGACGGCAACGAGGCGCTCAAGGTGCTCGAGACCGAGATCCCCGACGTGATGCTGCTCGACCTCAACATGCCCGAGCTCGACGGCTGGGCGGTCCTCCAGCGCATCAAGGAGGCGGGCGACACCGACATCAGCCGGATCCCGGTGCTCATGCTCACCGCCTACGACACCGCCGACAACCGCGTGCGCGGCGGCATCGAGGGCGCCATCCGCTACCTCACCAAGCCGTTCTCGCCCGTCGCGCTGCGCGACGAGATCCGCGGCGCGCTCGAAGGCGACCCCGAGCCGGTCAAGCGCCGACGGGCGCAGCAGGCCGCGCTCGAGCAGCTGGCACGCATGGAGAAGGGTGCCGACCCGCTGGCGGGCTCGCCCTTCACCCGCACCCGCCTCACCCGGCTCGAGCACCGCCCGACCCCGGCACCGGAGCCGAAGCTGGTCACCGACGCCCGCCACAAGCTGGACGACCTCACCGAGAAGCAGCGCGATCTCCTCGAGCGGCTGTCGTCGGCCGCGTCCGTGAGCGATGCCGCCACCGACCTGGGGGTCAGCCGGTCGAACGTCTACGCCAGCCTGCGCCGGATCAGCCGGAAGCTCGGGATCGCGTCGGTCCCCGACCTGCTCGTCCTCGTCCGCGACGGCTCGCTCCTCGGCGAGGCCTGACGACCCGTGGCGGTTCGTGTCGGCTGCCGGCACGAAGCGCCGTGAAGCGCGGCGCCCTGCTCGACCGGTGCACGTTCCCGGCTCCCGGCTCCACGGCGGTCGCCGCCGTCTCCGGTGGTGCCGACTCGCTGGCGCTCCTCGCCCTGGCCGTCGACGCCGGGCTGCGCGTCACCGCCGTCCACGTCGACCACGGCCTCCGGCCGGGCTCGGCCGACGAGGCCGATGCCGTGCGGGCGGCGGCGGTCGAGCTCGGCGCGGCGTTCCGGGCCGAGCGGGTCGAGGTCGAACGGGGACCGAACCTCGAGGCGCGGGCCCGTGCGGCGCGACAGGCGGCGCTCCCACCGGGCGCGATGACCGGGCACACCGCCGACGACCAGGCCGAGACCGTGCTGCTGAACCTGGTGCGGGGAGCCGGCACCGACGGCCTTGCCGCGATGCGTCAGGGACCGACCAAGCCGATCCTCGCCCTGCGACGGTCGGAGACCCGCGCGCTGTGCGCGGCCCGGGGCTTCACCCCGCTCGAGGATCCCAGCAACGCCGACCCCGCGCACCGGCGCAACCGGATGCGCCACGAGGTGCTGCCGCTCCTCGACGACGTGGCGGCGCGGGACGTCGCCGCCGTGCTGGCCCGCGGGGCGTCGCTGCTGGCTGAAGACGCCGCCCTCCTCGACTGCCTCGCCGAGCGGATCGACCCCACCGACGCCGCCGCCCTGGCGGAGGCGCCGCCGGCGCTGGCGCGGCGGGCGCTGCGGCGCCTGCTCGGTGGCGACCACCCGCCCGACGCGGCTGCCGTCGGGCGGGTGCTGGCCGTCGCCCGCGGCGAGCGGCTGGCCACCGAGGTGGCCGGCGGTCTCCGAGTCCGGCGCACCGCCGGGCGCCTCGTACTCTCTGCACCGTGACCCGCCGCCTCCCGCCGCCCCACGACGAGAACCCGCGACTGGGCGAGCTCGTCATCAGCGAGGACGACCTCCAGAACCGCATCGCCGAGCTCGGGAAGCAGCTCACCGCCGACTACGCCGGCCGCCCCCCGCTCCTGGTCGGCGTGCTCAAGGGTGCGTTCGTGTTCATGTCGGACCTCGCCCGGGCCATCGACCTCCCCGTCGAGTTCGACTTCATGGCGGTGTCGTCCTACGGCAGCGCCACCAAGACCAGCGGCGTCGTCCGCATCGTCAAGGACCTCGATCTCGACCTCACCGGCCGCCACGTCCTGCTCGTCGAGGACATCGTCGACAGCGGCCTGACCCTCGCCTACCTCCGCCGCAACCTGCTGGCCCGCGGCCCGGCCAGCCTCGAGGTCTGCGCCCTGCTGGTGCGCGAAGGCAACGACAAGGTCGATCTCGACCTCAAGTACGTCGGCTTCCGGATCCCGCCGGCGTTCGTCGTCGGCTACGGCCTCGACGTCGCCGAGCAGTACCGGAACCTCCCGTTCGTGTGCGTCTACAACGAGGAGCCGAGGGGCGCTGTCTGAGGGGGCGCCGGTACCCTGAGGGACTCTCCGACCCTCGAGGTGCCCCGGTTGCCCAAGCTGTTCCGAAGCGTCGCCTTCTGGATCCTCGTCGCCCTCGCCGTCCTCTTCGGGGCCACCCAGCTCTTCGGCGGCGGTGAAGGCCGCGAGTCGCTGCGCTATGACGAGTTCGCGGCCTACGTTGCCGCCGGCGAGGTCACCGAGGTCGAGATCAAGGACAGCAGCTCCAAGATCCACGGCCAGCTGAGCACCGGCGAGCGGTTCGAGACCACCTTCGTGGCCGAGGCCGGCGACCGCGTCACCGCCCTGCTCGACGATGCCGGCGTGCCCTACAAGGTCGACGGCAGCGGCAGCTCGCTGTGGCTCTCGCTGCTCTTCAACTTCGCCCCGATCATCCTGCTCGTGGTCCTGTTCTTCTTCCTCATCAACTCGATGCAGGGCGGGGGCAGCCGGGTCATGCAATTCGGCAAGGCCAAGGCCAAGCAGGTGTCGAAGGACGCGCCGAAGGTGACCTTCGCCGACGTCGCCGGCTGCGACGAGGCCGTCGAGGAGCTGCAGGAGATCAAGGAGTTCCTCGAGTCGCCCGCGAAGTTCCAGGCCATCGGGGCGCGCATCCCGAAGGGGGTGCTGCTGTTCGGGCCGCCGGGGACGGGCAAGACGCTCCTCGCTCGGGCGGTGGCCGGTGAGGCCGGCGTGCCGTTCTTCTCGATCTCGGGGTCCGACTTCGTCGAGATGTTCGTCGGCGTCGGCGCGTCACGGGTGCGCGACCTGTTCGAGCAGGCCAAGACGAACAGCCCCGCGATCATCTTCGTCGACGAGATCGACGCGGTCGGCCGCCACCGCGGGGCCGGCCTCGGCGGCGGGCACGACGAGCGCGAGCAGACGCTCAACCAGCTGCTCGTCGAGATGGACGGCTTCGACGTGAAGTCGGGCGTCATCCTCATCGCCGCCACCAACCGACCCGACATCCTCGATCCGGCCCTGCTCCGGCCCGGGCGGTTCGATCGTCAGATCGTCGTCGACCGGCCCGACCTGGAGGGTCGCAAGGCGATCCTCAACGTGCACGCCAAGGGCAAGCCGCTGGCCAAGGAGATCGACCTCGACGTCCTCGCCCGGCGCACCCCCGGCTTCACGGGCGCCGATCTCGCCAACCTGATGAACGAGGCCGCGCTGCTCACTGCCAGGCGGGGCGGCAAGACCATCTCGATGCGGGCCATGGAGGACGCCATCGACCGCGTGATCGCCGGCCCCGAGCGCAAGAGCCGCGTCATCTCCGAGGAGGAGAAGGCCGTCATCGCCTACCACGAGGCCGGCCACGCGCTCGTCGGTCACGTCCTGCCGAACACCGATCCCATCCACAAGGTGTCGATCATCGCCCGGGGCCGGGCCCTGGGCTGGACGCTGGCGCTGCCCACCGAGGACAAGCACATGCAGCGCCGGAGCCAGCTCACCGACGAGCTGGCCATGCTCCTCGGTGGCCGCACGGCGGAGGAGATCGTCTTCGGCGACCCGACCACCGGCGCCCAGAACGACATCGAGCGGGCCACCCAGATCGCCCGGGCGATGGTCACCGAGTTCGGCATGGCCGACACCATCGGGCCCCAGCAGCTGGGAAGCCGCCAGGGCGAGCCGTTCCTCGGGCGCGACATGGGCGGCTCGGCAAACTACTCCGACGAGATCGCCGCCCTCATCGACGACGAGGTCACCAAGCTCATCGACGGCGCCCACACCCAGGCGGCCCGCATCCTCACGAAGCACCGGCGCGTGCTCGACAGCCTGGCCGAGGCCCTCATCGAGCACGAGACCCTCGACACCCCCGAGCTCATGGAGATCCTGGAGGTCGCGGGCAAGAAGGTCAGCGCCGTGACCGCGCCCCGTCCCGCGCCGCGCCCGGTGCGGGAGGCGAAGCCGGTCGCCAAGCGGCGGCCGGTCCGCCGCCCGCGCCCGGCCGCCGGGACGGCGTAGCGGTGGCCGTCGATCGCGCCCGCGTCGAGGCGGCCGTGCGCGAGATCCTGCTCGCCGTCGGCGAGGATCCCGACCGCGACGGCCTGCTCGACACGCCCGCCCGCGTGGCTCGCATGTACGACGAGGTCCTGGCGGGCATCGGCCAGAACGCCGAGGCCCACCTCGAGGTGACCTTCGACGCCGACCACGACGAGATGATCATGGTGCGCGACATCGCGCTGGTGTCCAACTGCGAGCACCACATGATCCCCTTCATCGGCAAGGCGCACGTGGCGTACATCCCGGGCAAGGACGGCCGCATCACCGGGTTGTCGAAGCTGGCCCGACTCGTCGACGTCTACGCCCGGCGCCTGCAGGTGCAGGAGCGGCTCACGTCGCAGATCGCCGACACGCTCGAGCGCGAGCTCGAGCCCCGCGGCGTGTTGGTGGTGATCGAGGCCGAGCACCTGTGCATGTCGATGCGCGGCGTGCGCAAGCCGGGTTCGACGACGGTGACCTCGGCGGTGCGGGGCCTGTTCCGGGAGAGCGTCGCCACTCGGGCCGAGGCGATGAACTTCATCCACCGTGGAAGCTGAGCCGGACCTGACCGACCCGGCGAGCGGGGATCCCAACGCCCGGCGCATCGCGCTGGCGGTGTCGTGCCGCGACACCGACGTCATCCCGAAAGTGGCAGGCGCCGGCGACGTCCGGGACGGCGTCCAGGTGATGCACAACGGCCTGCTCGTCGAGGCCGACGGCTACCAGGGGCCGTGGATGACCGAGATCATCCGCCGGCTGCGCGGCCACCACGAGCCGCAGGAGGAGCTCGCCTTCCACGCCGTGATCGAGCGGCTGGCGGCGTCGGAGACGAACCCGGCGGTGATCGAGCTCGGGTCGTGGTGGGCGTACTACTCGCTCTGGGCGCGATGCCGGATCCCGGGCGCCCGCTCGTTCTGCGTCGAGCCCGACCTGCCCTACCTTGAGCTCGGCCGCCGCAACTTCGAGCTCAACGGGCTCGACGCCGTGTTCCACCACGCCGCGGTGGGCCAGCTTTCGCAACCGCCGCAGCCGTTCTTGTGCGAGAGCGACGGCCGGGACCACGACGTGCCGTTCGAGAGCCTCGGCTCGTTGCTCGATCGCTTCGGACTCGCCCGCGCCGACCTCGTGCTGGTCGATGTCCAGGGCGCCGAGACGCCTCTCCTCGACGGCGCCCGCGAGCTGCTGCGCGGCGGTGCTGTGCGCTTCATGGTGATCTCCACCCACCACCACGCCATCAGCGGCGACCCGCTCACCCACCAGCGCTGCCTCATGCTGCTGCGCGAGCTCGGCGCGCACGTCGTGACCGAGCACACTGTGGCGGAGTCCTTCACGGGCGACGGCCTCATCGTCGTGTCCTTCGACGAGCGCGACCGCGACCTCACCGTCGTCACCTCCCACTGCCGGGTCGGCGACTCCCTCTTCGGCGACCCGCTGTGGGACCTGGCCGGGGCTCGCGACGAGGTCGCCGGCCTCCGCGCCCAGCTCGCGACCGCCGCGGCCGAGCCCGCGCCGGCTCCCGCTCGCCGCCGGTTCCGGCGACGATGAGCGTCGGCGATCGCGGCTGCGTGGTCATGGGGGTGCTCAACGTCACCCCCGACTCCTTCTCCGACGGCGGCCGGTACCTCAACCCCGAGGCGGCCTTCGCCCATGGGCTCGCCATGTGGCGCGACGGGGCGGCGTGGATCGATGTGGGGGGTGAGTCGACCCGGCCGGGCGCGGCGCCCGTCGACGCCGCCGAGGAGGCTCGGCGAGTCGTGCCCGTCGTGCACGCCCTGGTCGCGGCGGGCGCGCGCGTCTCGATCGACACTCGCCGGGCGTCCGTCGCCGAGGCGGCCATCGCCGCCGGCGCCGGCATGGTGAACGACGTGTCGGCCTCGCTGCACCGCGTCGCCGCCGCCGCCGGCGTCCCCTGGGTCGCCATGCACATGCAGGGCGAGCCGGGGTCCATGCAGGACGAGCCGCGGTACGGGGATGTCGTCGCCGAGGTCGGCACCTTCCTCCGAGAGCGAGCCGCGGCGGCGCTCGACGCCGGCGTCCCCGAGGTCTGGATCGACCCCGGGATCGGCTTCGGCAAGACCGTGGCCCACAACCTGAGCCTCCTCCGCCACCTGCCCGAGCTGGTCGAATCCGGGCATCCCGTCCTGGTCGGAACCAGCCGCAAGCGGTTCATCGGGGCCCTCACCGGCGGCGCCGCCGAGGACGATCGCCTGGAGGGAACCCTGGCAACCTGCGTCTGGGCAGCCGCCGCAGGGGCCAAGATGGTGCGGGTCCACGACGTCGCCCCCACGGTGGAGGCGATGCGGATCACCCAGCAGGAGGTCGACCTGACGTGAAGGGGAAGTGGGCGGCGGGGATCGTGCCCCGCTACTTCACCTGGATCATCACCGACCACCTCGCGATCTGCGAGCGGCTCGGTGGCTACGGCTCCAACCACCGGAAGGTGCGGCGCCAGGAGGAGATCATCTGGGTGCGCGAGCAGGGGTTCACCCGCATCGTGAGCCTGCTGCCGTCGCCCCACAACCTGCATCACTACGAGGAGCTCGGGGTGGCGTACCGGCACCTGCCGTTCGGGCCCCACGACGACCCGACCGAGGTGCTGCCCCCGATCTGGGACGACCTGCAGGCGCAGCTCGCCGCCGGCGACAAGCTCATCGTCCACCACGACGAGCTGGGCGATCGCCTCCTCGGGGTGATGGGTGGCTACCTGATCCGCACGGGTCTCGTGCCCGAGCCGCCCCGGGCCACGGCGATGATCGAGAAGCTCGTCGAGCGCCAGATGGGCCCGGCGGGCCGCGAGCTGGTGGCGGTGGCGGCTCGTGGGCGGCCCTGACCACATCGAGCTGCGGGGCCTGCGGATCGAGGCCATCTGCGGCGTGCTGCCCCACGAGCGGACCACGCCCCAACCGCTCGAGCTCGACGTCGACCTCGAGGTCGACCTCGGTCCCGCGGGGATGACCGATGACCTAGCGGCGACCGTGGACTACGGGGCGGTCACCACCGAGGTCGAGCGGGTGGCGACGACGGCGCGACCGCAGCTGCTCGAGCACCTCGCGTCGCAGGTCGCCGCCGCCGTCCTCGCCGGCGACCGCCGGATCGCGGCGGTGACCGTTGCCGTGCGCAAGCTCGAGCCGCCCGTCGCCCAACGGCTGTCGACGGCCGGGGTGCGGATCCGCCGGGTCCGGTGACGCGCGCCTTCCTCGCCCTCGGGTCGAACCTCGGCGACCGCGGGCAGCACCTGCGGGACGCGGTGGCGGCCATGCCCGACGTCGTGGCGGTGTCGCCGGTCTACGAGACGGGCCCGGTCGGCGACCCCGACCAGGGTCGATACCTCAACGCGGTGGTCGAGCTCGACACCGAACGCACGCCGAGGCAGCTGCTCGAGCTGTGCGGCGAGCTGGAGCGGGCGGCCAAGCGCGTGCGCACGCGCCGCTGGGGCCCGCGCACGCTCGACGTGGACGTGCTGCTCGTCGGCGACGAGGTCGTCGACGAGCCCGACCTGCAGGTCCCCCACCCGCGGATGTGGGAACGGGCGTTCGTGCTCGTGCCACTGGCCGACCTCGCGCCCGATCTGGTGCCCGATCCGCCGACCGACGAAGGAGTCGTGCGGGTCGACGGGGTACTCTGAGGGGGAGCGAACGGCACCCACGACCCGGGTTCACCGGGCCGGGGGCCGGAACGTGGAGAGGAAGCCCGTTGCCCACCCTGCGCGTCATCGGGCCCGGACGAGCCGGGACCGCGGTGTCGAGAGCCCTCGAGGCGAGCGGCTGGACCGTCGCGGCCCCGCTCCGGCGGGGAGAGGATCACCGCGCCGCGGCTCGCGGCGTCGACCTCCTCCTCGTCGCGACGCCCGACGCCGCGGTCGCCGACGTGGCGAGCGCCGTCGCTCCCGAGCCCGAGACCGTCGTTGCCCACCTCGCCGGCAGCCTCGGTCTCGACGTGCTCGCGCCCCACCCCCGGCGGGCGTCGATCCACCCGCTCGTGAGCATCCCCGCGGGCACCACCGATGTGCGGGGCGCGTGGTTCGCCGTGGCGGGCGACGACCTCGCCGGCAAGGTGGTGGCCGACCTCGGCGGCCGGCCCGTCGTCGTCGAGGACGCGGCTCGAGCGACCCATCACGCGGCCGCCTGCATCGCGTCCAACCACCTGGTCGCCCTGCTCGGACAGGTGGAGCGGGTCGCGGCCGAAGCGGGCGTGCCGCTCGAGGCGTACCTCGACCTTGCACGACAGTCCCTCGAGAACGTCGCCGCCGTCGGGCCCCGAGCAGCCCTGACGGGGCCGGTCCGCCGGGGCGATCACGAGACGGTCGAGCGTCATCGGGCTGCCCTGGCCGCCGACGAGGTGCCTGCGTACGACGCCATGGCCGCGCTCGCCCGCCGACTGGTGCCCGGCACGTGATCGAGGTCCACGAGACCATCGCCGACCTGCGGGCGGCGCTGGAGTCGACCCGCCGCGCCGGGCGCAGCGTCGGCCTGGTGCCGACGATGGGCGCCCTGCACGCCGGCCACGCCTCGCTGATCACCCGGGCGGCATCCGACTGCGACGTGGTGGTCGTCACCGTCTTCGTGAACCCGCTGCAGTTCGGTGCCGGTGAGGACCTCGGCGCCTACCCGCGCTCGCTCGCGGCCGACATCTTCCTCGCCGACGAGAGTGGCGCCGCCCACGTGTTCGCGCCGTCCACCGGGGAGATGTACGGCGCCGGCCCGGTGACCACGGTGGCGGTCGACGGGCCCCTCACGAACGTGCTCGAGGGTGCGAGCCGGCCCACGCACTTCGACGGGGTCACCACCGTCGTCGCCAAGCTGTTCGCCATCGTCGGAGCATGCAGCGCCTACTTCGGTGAGAAGGACTTCCAGCAGCTCGCCGTCGTGCGGCGGATGACCGCCGATCTCTCCTTCCCCGTGCGCGTGGTGGGCTGCCCGACGGTGCGCGATCCCGACGGGCTCGCGCTGTCGTCCCGCAACGCCTACCTCGAGCCCGACGAACGCCGCGTGGCACCGCTCCTGCACCGCTCGCTCGTGGCGGGCGCCGACTGCATCAGGGGCGGCGAGCGCCAGCCGGCCGCCGTCACCGAGGCCATGGCATCGGTCATCGCCACCGAGCCGATGTTCGACCCCGACTACGTGGCCGTCGTCGACGCCGCCACCTTCGAGACACCCGATCCACTCGAGGGGGACCTGCGGCTGCTCGCCGCCGCCCGCCTCGGCAAAGCCCGACTCATCGACAACCTGGGCGTGACCGTCTCCGCCGGCCCCAGCGGCCGACTCAGCGGGCAACACGGCGCGCACCGATAGGGGGTACCTGCCATGCGCCGGCGCATGATGAAGTCCAAGATCCATCGAGCAACGGTCACCGGAGCCGACCTGCACTACATCGGGAGCATCTCGCTCGATCCCGACCTGATGGCGCTCGCCGACATCCGCGAGCACGAGCAGGTCGCGGTCCTCGACATCGACAACGGTGCCCGGTTCGAGACGTACGCGATCGTCGGCGAGACGGGAGAGGTGTGCCTCAACGGCGCCGCCGCCCGGCTCGTCGCGCCCGGCGATCGCGTGATCGTGATCACGTACGCCGACTACGAGGACGCCGAGCTCGACGGGTTCGAGCCGACCGTCGTGCACGTCGACACCGACAACCGACCCGTCGATCCCAGCCTCGTGCCCCGGTCGCGCACGTACGTCGAGTTCCACGCGTGACCGGGTACGGCCGGACGCTCCGCGCGGCGGCTGCGAGCGGGACCGGCGGCGCCACTACCGTCGCCCCGTGCCCGCCCCGCTCGACCTGCTGATCCTCGGCAGCGGCGTCGCCGGGCTCAGCGCCGCGGTCCGTGCCGCAGCCGGACCCGGCATGCGGGTCGGGGTCCTCGCCAAGGCCGAGCTCGAGCAGACCGCCACCCGCTGGGCGCAGGGCGGCGTGGCCGCCGCGCTGTCGACCGAGGAGGACTCGACCGACCTCCACCTGGCCGACACCATCGCGGCCGGCGCCGGGCTGTGCGACGTCGACGCCGTGCGCGTGCTCGTCGAGCAGGGGCCGACGCGGGTGCAGGACCTCATCGCGCTCGGCGCCGTGTTCGACACCGACAACGAGGGCAACCTCCTGCGGGCGCGCGAGGGCGGTCACTCCATGCCCCGCATCGTCCACGCGGGAGGTGCGGCCACCGGCTGGGAGATCGAGCGGGCCCTCGTCGCCGCCGTGCACGAGACGGCCGCCGCGGTGTTCGAGCGATGGTTCGTGCTGGACCTTCTCGTCGAAGGCGGTCGGTGCCGCGGCATCGTGGCCCTCGACGAGCACGGCGGGCGTCAAGAGGTGCGGGCGAGCAACGTGCTCGTCGCCACCGGCGGCGCCGGTCAGCTCTACTCGGTGACGACCAATCCGGTCCAGGCCACCGGCGACGCCGTGGCGATGGGCCTGCGCGGCGGGGTCGCGGTCGCCGACATCGAGTTCATGCAGTTCCACCCCACCGCGCTGCACCACCCGTCGATGCCCCGTCCGCTGCTGTCCGAGGCGCTGCGGGGCCACGGCGCGCTCCTCCGCGACAGCGACGGCGAGCGGTTCGTGGACGAGCTGCTGCCGCGCGACCAGGTCAGCCGGGCGATGACGGCCCGCATGCTGGAGCACGGGGTCGACCACCTCTGGCTCGACGCGACCGGCCTCGAGCAGTTCGGCGCCCGGTTCCCGACGATCAGCGCCACCCTGCGGGAGGTGGGCCTCGACCCCGCCACCGACTGGCTGCCGATCGCCCCGGCCGCCCACTACGTGTCGGGCGGGTTGGTCACCGACCTCGACGGGGCCACCTCGCTGCCGGGCCTCTGGGCCGCCGGCGAGGCGGCGTGCACCGGCGTGCACGGTGCCAACCGGCTGGCGTCGAACTCGCTGCTGGAGGGGATGGTGTTCGCCCCCCTCGTGGTCGAGGCCATCGACGCCGGGCGGGACGGGCCGGTCCCGACCGGGGCCATGCGAGCGGTGTTGGGCGGCGACCAGACCGCCATCCCCGGCCGGCCCCTCTCGGTGCGCCTGCCGCGTCCGGTCGACGTCGACGCCGCGCCCGAGGCCGCACCGAAGCTCCGTGACCGGCTCCAACGGTCGATGACGGCGGGGGCCGGCGTGCTGCGCTCGGCGGCGTCGCTCGCCGCGACGCGGGCCGCGATCGACGAGATCGCTGCGGCGATGCTGGCCAGCGGCGAGACTGCTCCCGAGATGGCCGAGCTCCGGAACCTCCTCGACGTGGCCGCCGCGCTGGTCGCCGCCGCCGATGCCCGCACGGAGAGCCGCGGCAACCACTGGCGGTCGGACTACCCCGACACCGATCCCGCGCTGCGGGCGCGTCTGGTGGCGTCGTGAGCCGCGAGCCGAACGAGCTCGACCCCCCGGTCACCGCCGTGCGCGCCGCGGTGACCCGGGCGCTGGCCGAGGACCTCGAGCCGCTCGGTGACGTCACGTCCGCGATCCTGCCGGCCGACCTGGGCGGCGGCGCCCGCATCGTCGCCCGCGACGAGGGCGTGCTGGCGGGGACGGCGAGCGCAGAGGAGACCTTCCGCCAGGTGGACCGCCGGATCACCGTGGAG
>Ga0247717_1000330_pt1 | contig 14834 bp, 12 predicted proteins | sample 24E_NmetaG_FD_189047 | JGI IMG/M metagenome (GOLD analysis project Ga0247717, IMG submission 189047) | Soil microbial communities from hillslope of Landscape Evolution Observatory, University of Arizona, Oracle, AZ, United States - 2-4-E_N | ecosystem: Engineered > Artificial ecosystem >... | reverse complement strand
TTGTCCAACCCCGACACATCCGGGACCACCCGCACCACCCGCTCAGTCACCAGGGAAACCGGCGCGGAAGCAAGGCGGCACGGACGAGGGGTTTCCAATGGCCGGGGGCCGCCGGCAGCCGCCGCAGGCGGCCTCCCCGGATGGCGGCCGACGAGCCTTCAGGGCGGAGGCCCGGCGGCTCCGCCGCCGGGCCGGAGCACCGTCGAGCTCGCCGAGCAACCTCCGGTTGCGACGGCGACGGGCCGCCGGGCCGGAGCACCGTCGAGCTCGCCGAGCAACCTCCGGTTGCGACGGCGACCGGCCTACAGGCCCAATGCGAACTTGAGATCCTTCAGCCGGGAGAGGCTCTCCCAGGTGAACTCCTTGTCGCTGCGCCCGAAGTGGCCGTAGGCGGCGGTGCGCCGGAAGATCGGCCGCCGCAGCTTGAGGTCGCGCACGATGGCGGCGGGGCGCAGGTCGAACACCTCGTTGACGGCGGTGCCGATCCTGATGGGGTCGACCTGCTCGGTGCCGAACGTCTCCACCATCACCGACACGGGCCGGGCCACCCCGATGGCGTAGGCGACCTGGATCTCGCAGCGCCGGGCGGCGCCGGCGGCGACCACGTGCTTGGCCGCCCACCGCGCCGCGTAGGCGGCCGACCGGTCGACCTTGGTGGGGTCCTTGCCGGAGAAGGCGCCGCCGCCGTGGCGGGCGGACCCACCGTAGGTGTCGACGATGATCTTGCGCCCGGTGAGCCCGGTGTCGGCGTGGGGGCCGCCCAGCTCGAACTTGCCGGTGGGGTTGGCCAGCACCCGGAACTTGTCCGCCGCGAACTGCTCGGGGAGCATCGGGTGGATGACGTGCTCGACCAGGTCGGGCTTGAGCAGCGTCTCCAGGTCGAGCCCAGGCTGGTGCTGGGTGGAGATGAGCACGGTGTCGAGGTGGACGGGACGGCCGTCCTCGTACGTGACCGTCACCTGGGTCTTGCCGTCGGGCCGCAGGTACGGGAGAACCCCCGCCTTGCGCACCTCCGAAAGGCGCTGGGCCAGCCGGTGCGCCAACCAGATTGGGAGCGGCATCAAGTCGTCGGTCTCGTCGCACGCGTAGCCGAACATCATCCCCTGGTCGCCGGCGCCCTGGGTCTCCAGGTCCTCGTCGCCCCCGTCGGCCACCCGCTGCTCGAGCGCCTTGTCCACGCCCTGGGCGATGTCGGGCGACTGCGGGTCGATGGAGGTGATGACCCCGCAGGTGTTGCCGTCGAAGCCGAAGGACTCCCGGTCGTAGCCGATGCCGCAGATCGTCTCGCGGACGATCTTCGGGATCTCGACGTAGGCCGTCGTGGTGATCTCGCCCGCCACCACGACCAGACCGGTGGTGAGGAGCGTCTCGCAGGCCACCCTCCCCATGGGGTCCTCGGCCAGGATGGCGTCGAGGATGGAGTCGGAGATCTGGTCCGCCATCTTGTCGGGATGGCCCTCCGTGACGGACTCGGACGTGAAGGTGGATCGGCTGCTCACGGAACGCTCCTCGTGAGGAGGACGACGGCATCGAGCACGGCGCGCGCCACCTCCCGCTTGTCGGTCAGGGGAACAGTCTGCTCGGTCCCGTCGGCGCCGACCAGCACGACCTCGTTGGTGTCGGCGTCGAACCCGGCCCCGGGCGCCGACACGTCGTTGGCGACGACCAGGTCGACGCCCTTGTCCGCCAGCTTGCGCCGGGCGGACGCGGCGAGGTCGGACGTCTCCGCTGCGAACCCCACGAGCACCTGGCCCGGGCGCCGGTCGCGACCGAGGGCGGCCAGGATGTCGGGCGTCGGCTCCAGGACGATCTCGGGCACGCCGTCGGCCTTCCTCAGCTTCCCGGCGACGGGCGCCCGGGGGCGGAAGTCGGCGACGGCGGCGGCCATGATCACGACGTCGGCGTGCGCGGCAGCGGCGAGCACGGCATCCTCCATCTCGGCCGCCGTCTCGACGCGCACGACGTCCACCCCGGCCGACGCCCGCCGGCGGGTGGTGGTGACGAGGGTGACGGCCGCGCCCCGGGCGGCCGCCTCGTCGGCCACGGCATGGCCCTGCTTGCCCGACGACCGGTTGCCCACGAAGCGCACGGCGTCGATCGGCTCGCGGGTGCCGCCCGCCGTCACCACCACCCGCCGCCCGGCCAGGTCCCGCGTGCGCGCCAGCACGCCGGCGACGGCGGCCACGATGTCGACCGGCTCGGCCAGGCGGCCGGCGCCCTCGTCGCCGCCGGCCAACCGGCCCACACCCGGCTCCACGACGGTGACGCCGCGGCGGCGCAGCACGGCGACGTTGCGACGCGTCGCCGGGTGCTCCCACATCTCGGTGTGCATGGCCGGGCAGGCCACCACCGGCGCCCGGGTGGCGAGCAGGGTGGCGGTGAGCAGGTCGTCGGAGATGCCGGCTGCATAGGCGCCCAGCAGGCGGGCGGTGGCGGGCGCCACCACGATCACGTCCGCCGCCCGTCCGAGGGTGGTGTGCGGGATGGGGTCGGCGTCGTCGAACAGCGACGTGCGGGCCCGCTCGGAGGCCAGCGCCGAGAACGTGACCTCCCCCACGAAGCGGGTGGCCCCCTCGGTGAGCACGGGCGACACGAAGGCGCCGGCGTCAACGAGGAGGCGGCACACCTCCACCGCCTTGTAGGCGGCGATCCCCCCGCACACCCCGAGCACGACCCGGCGGCCCCGTACGGCGGCCGGGTCGCCGGGCGCCCCGATGTCAGCCCTCCTCGGGGGCCCCGGCCGGCTCCTGGCGCTTGTAGCGGATCTTGTCGGCGGCGATCTCCTCGAGGGCGATCGACAGGGGCTTGCGCGAGACCGACGTCACCTGCGGGGGGACGATGGCGCCGAGCCCCTCACCCAGCTGGTTGAAGTACGAGTTGATCTGGCGGCCCCGCCGGGCGGACAGCGTGACGAGGGTGAACTTGGAGTCCACCTTGCCGAGCAGGCTCTCGACGGGCGGGTCCATCATCGTCTGGCGGCGGCGCTGGGCCATCGGCTCTCTCCATCTCGGGGTGCGGTCGCTTACGCGGCGCCCGCCGGGGTCACGGGCCCGGAGGCGCGGACCGGCGGGAACGAAGCAGTATACCGGCCAGCTCGTCGCCGGCCCGCTCGAGGTCGTCGTTGACGACCACGTGGTCGGCGAGCAGCCGTCCCTGCGCCTCCTCGTGGCCGGAGATGGCGAGCCGGCTGGCGATGGCGTCCTCGTCGTCCCCGCGCTTGCGCATGCGGGCGGCCAGCTCCTCGTGCGACGGCGGGACGACCAGGACCACCACCGCCTCGGGATGGCGCTCGCGCACCTGGGCCGCGCCCTGCACGTCGATCTCCAGGACGACGTCGGCCCCGGGCGGCGCGCCGGGCCACGGCGTGCCGTAGAGGTGACCGTTCGCCTCCAGCTCCGCCCACTCGAGGAACCCGCCCTCGTCGACGCGACGCTCGAACGTGGGCCGGTCGACGAAGACGTAGGCGTCGGCCGGCTCGCCCGGCCGGCGGGGCCGGGTGGTCCACGACCGGCTGATCCACACCCCGGGCACCTGCTCGCGCAGCCGCGACACCAGGGTCCCCTTGCCGACGCCCCCGGGCCCGGAGACGACGAGGATCAGGGCTTTCCGAGCTCCTTGAGCAGCCGGTCGCGCTGCTGCGCCCCGAGCCCCTGGAGGCGGCGCGTGGCGCTGATGCCCACGCTCTCCATGACCCGGCGGGCCTTCACCTTGCCCAGCCCCGGCAGCGACTCGAGCACGGCGACGACCTTGGTCTTGCCGACGACCTCGTCGCGATCGGCCAGCTCGAACAGTTCAGCGAGGTTGACGGAGCCCATCTTGAGCTTCTCCTTGAGCTCGGCTCGCTGGCGCCGGGCGGCGGCCGCCTTCTCGAGAGCGGCCTTGCGCGCCTCCGGGGAGAGTTCGGGAGGGAGCGGCACGCCGGGCACCCTAGCGCGGCGCCTGCGGCGCGTCCTGTGCCCGCTGGCGGCGTTCCAGGGAGAGCGGGCCGACGACTTCGGCGGCCGCCTTCGCCCGGTCGGCGGCCGCCGTCACGGCCCGGCCGATCACCAGCAGGTCGGCGCCCACGGCCAGCGCGCCCTGCGGTGTCGAGGTCCGCTTCTGGTCGTCGCGACTGGCGCCGGCGGGACGGATCCCGGGAACCACGGTGACCAGCCGCGGTGCGAGCAGCTTGGCCTCCCTGACGTCGGTGGCGGCGCAGACGATCCCCCGGCAGCCCGACTCGACCGCCGTCTGCACGCGCTTGCCGAGGACGTGGGGCGGGGCGTCGTCGTCGCTCGTGAGGACGGTGACGGCGAGGGCGATGGGCGGCGGCAGGCCGGCGTTGCTGGCGCCGTTGGCGAAACCCTCCACGCCCGCCCGCAGCATCGGGGACCCGCCGGCGGCGTGGAGCGTCACGTACGTGGCGCCCAAGGCGCCGACGACGTGGGCGGCCCGGCGCACGGTCGTCGGGATGTCGTGCAGCTTGAGGTCGAGGAACACCCGGTAGCCGCACTCGACCATCTCCACCACCGCATCCGGGCCGGCGGCGCTGAAGAGCTCGAGGCCGACCTTGGCCACCCCGAACCACGGGCGCACCTCCTTGGCGATCCGGGTGGCCTCGACCAGGTCGTCCACGTCGAGGGCGACGGCCAGCCGGTTGCGGACGTCGGCGTCGCGACGGGGAAGGGTCTCAACCTGGGTCATGGCTGGCTCCGATCAGATCAGCGAGTCGGGTGACATTGTGGCGCCGGCACCACTCCCGAAGCTCGTCGAGCACGCGGACCGGCGCGCGGGGGTCGGCGAAGGTGGCCGTGCCGACCTGAACGGCCGACGCCCCGGCGACGAGCAGCTCCACCGCGTCGGCACCCGTCGCGACGCCGCCCACGCCGATGATGGGCGCCTCGGGGAACGCGGCGCGGCACTCGTGGACGGCCCGCACCGCCACGGGGTGGATGGCCGGTCCCGAGAGGCCGCCTCCTCCAGCGCCCAGCACCGGCCTGCGGGTCACCGGGTCGATGGCCATCCCCATGACGGTGTTGATCAGGGTGAGCGCCGACGCCCCGGCTCCCAGGGCGGCTGACGCGATGGACGCCAGGTCGGTCACGTTGGGGCTCAGCTTGGCCCAGAGCGGCCGGCCGCAGGTGAGTGCCGCCGACACCGCATCGGCCGTCGCCGAGGCCGAGTGGGCGAACACCGATCGCCGCTCCTCCACGTTCGGGCACGACAGGTTCACCTCCACCGCGACCACCGCGGGCGGCGCGTCGGCCAGCATGGCCGCCGCCTTCCCGTACCCGTCCACCGACGTCCCCCAGATCGAGGCGACGACCCGGGCCCCGGTGGCGACCAGGGCGGGCAGGTCCCGCTCCATCCACCCCTCCACCCCCGGCCCCTGGAGCCCGACGCTGTTGAGCATGCCGGCGGCCGTCTCGTGCACGCGCGGCGCCGGGTTGCCCGGCCACGGGGAGGCCGACAACGACTTCACCACCACGGCCCCGAGCGTGGAGAGATCGAAGTACGCCGAAAGCTCGGCCCCGTGCCCAGAGGTCCCCGAAGCGGTGAGCACCGGGTTGGGCAAGGAGACCGCCCCCACGCGCGTCGACAGGTCCACGGCAACGTCCCGATGCGATCGCCTCACCGACGACCACCGACACACCCCGGCCCGGCCCCGTGCCGAAAGCGACCCGAAACCGGTGCCGTCCCCGATCCAGGTCCGGCCGGGCGGGCCCCACCACGGGACGAGGGAACCACCGACGAGGCACGCCGCCAACCCCCCACCCAGCGCGCCTCTCGCGTGGCGGCCGAGCCGGTGCGCCAGCCGCCCCGGTGGCCCGTACGGGAGGGGTCCCCATGGGTGGGGCCCCAGCGCAGCTGGGGAGGACCCATAGGGAGGGGCCCGTGAGGGACGGGACCCGGGCGGCCCGGGCGCGCCAGGCCCGGCGAACCTAGAGCGGGAGCCGTAGCTGGTCCCCCTCCAGGAACTCCTGGAGCGACCGCACCGACAAACCGTGCTTGCCCCAGTCGGCGATCCCGCCGGCGGCCGCGCGCGCCGCTGCCACGGTGGTCAGGCACGGGACGTTGTGCACGTTGGCCGCCGTGCGGATGTACGCCCCGTCGGCGCGCGGGCCCCGGCCGCGTGGCGTGTTGACCACCAACTGGACCTTGCCGCTGGCGATGAGGTCGACGGCCGTCGGCCCACCGCCGGGGTCGCCCACCTTCCCCACCACCGTCTCGACCGGCACGCCCTGGTGCTCGAGGAACGCCGCCGTCCCGGCCGTCGCCGCCAGCGTGAACCCCAGCTCGTAGAACCGGGCGGCGGCGGCCAGGCCGCCCTCCTTGTCGCGGTCGGCCAGCGAGAAGAAGACCGCCCCCGACTCGGGCAGGCGGTCCCCCGCCGCGATCTGGCTCTTGGCGAAGGCGAGCCCGAACGTGGTGTCGATGCCCATGACCTCGCCCGTCGAGCGCATCTCCGGGCCCAGCACCGTGTCGACGTCGGGGAACCGGCTGAACGGGAGCACCGCCTCCTTGACGCTCACGTGGCCGCCCTCGACCGGCGGGCGGAGGATGCCCTCCTCCCGCAGCTGCGCCAGCGTCGCTCCCGCCATCACCCGGGCCGCCACCTTGGCCAGCGCCACGCCCGTCGCCTTGGAGACGAACGGCACCGTCCGGCTGGCGCGGGGGTTGGCCTCGATGACGAACACCTGCCCGTGCTTGACCGCGTACTGGACGTTGAGCGGGCCGCGCACGTCGAGGGCGGTGGCGATGTCGCGCGTGTAGCCCTCGATCACCTCGACGACGGCGCGGGGCAGGGTGGGGGGCGGGATGACGCACGCCGAGTCGCCCGAGTGCACGCCCGCCTCCTCCACGTGCTCCATGACCCCGCCGATCACGACCTCGCCGGTGGCGTCGCGCACCGAGTCCACGTCGACCTCGACGGCGTCCTCCAGGAAGCGGTCCACCAGCACCGGCCGCGACGCCGACAGGCCGCCCTCGCGCCCGAGCGAGCCGAACCCTGCCATCTCGGCCATGGCCCGGCGCAGGCCGTCGTCGTCGTAGACGATCTCCATGGCCCGGCCACCGAGCACGTAGCTGGGGCGCACCAGGGCCGGGTAGCCGATGCGCTCCACGATGGCCAGGGCCGCCTCGACGGTCACGGCGGTGCCGCCCGCCGGCTGGGGGATCTCCAGGCGGGCGCAGAGCGCGTTCCAGCGCTCGCGGTCCTCGGCCAGGTCGATCGACTCGGGGCTGGTGCCGAGGACGAGCTCGGGCGGGAGGACGCTCGCCAGCTTGAGCGGCGTCTGCCCCCCCAGGGCCACGATGACGCCGGCCAGCTCGCCGCTGGCCCGCTCCGCCTCCACCACGTTGAGGACGTCCTCGGGCGTGAGGGGCTCGAAGTAGAGCCGGTCGCTGGTGTCGTAGTCGGTCGAAACCGTCTCGGGGTTGCAGTTGACCATGATCGTCTCGAAGCCGGCGTCGCGCAGGGCGAAGCTGGCGTGGACGCAGCAGTAGTCGAACTCGATGCCCTGGCCGATGCGGTTGGGGCCGGAGCCGAGGATGATCACCTTGCGCCGGTCGGACGCCACCACCTCGTCCTCGTCCTCGTAGGACGAGTAGTGGTACGGCGTGGCGGCCTCGAACTCGGCGCCGCACGTGTCCACCGTCTTGAACGTGGCGCGCACGCCGGCGCCCAGGCGGGCGGCGCGTACGGCCGCCTCGTCGGTGCCCCAGAGCCAGGCCAGCTGGGCGTCGCCGAAGCCGAGGCGCTTGGCCCGCCGCCACGCCCGCGGCGCCATCGACCCGAGTGACGCGGCCTCCAGCCGGCGGCGCTCCTCCACCACCATCGACAGCTGGTCGAGGAACCACGGGTCCACGCTGGTGGCCGCGGCCAGGCGCTCGACGGTGATGCCGCGCCGCAGGGCCGCCTCCAGCTGGAAGGGGCGGTCGGGCGTGGCGAGGGCGGCCATGCGCACCAGGTCGTCGTCGTCCACCCCGTCGAGGGCGGCCTCGGCCGGGTCGCAGTTGAGGCCCAGGCGGCCGTGCTCGAGCGACCGCAGCCCCTTCTGGAGCGACTCGGGGAAGGTCCGCCCGATCGCCATCGCCTCTCCCACCGACTGCATGCGGGTGCCAAGCACGCCGCGGGTGCCGGGGAACTTCTCGAACGCCCAGCGGGGGATCTTGGTGACGACGTAGTCGATGGTCGGCTCGAAGCTGGCCGGCGTCTTGCGGGTGATGTCGTTGGCGATCTCGTCCAGCGTGTAGCCGACGGCCAGGCGGGCGGCGATCTTGGCGATCGGGAACCCGGTGGCCTTCGAGGCCAGGGCGCTGGACCGGCTCACCCGCGGGTTCATCTCGATCACCACCATGTCGCCGTTCCCGGGGTTGATGGCGAACTGGATGTTCGACCCACCGGTCTCCACGCCGATGCGCCGGATGCAGGCGAAGGCGGCGTCGCGCATGTGCTGGTACTCGACGTCCGACAGGGTCTGGGCGGGCGCCACCGTGATGGAGTCGCCGGTGTGGACGCCCATCGGGTCCACGTTCTCGATGGAGCAGACGACCACGCAGTTGTCCGCCCTGTCGCGCATCACCTCCAGCTCGTACTCCTTCCAGCCGGCGATGGAACGCTCGATGAGGATCTCCGACACGGGGCTGGCGGCCAGGCCGGTGGCGGCCATCCGCCGCAGGTCCTCCTCGGAGAAGGCGATGCCCGTGCCCGCTCCGCCGAGGATGTAGGACGGCCGGATGATGAGGGGGAAGCCGATGTCCCTCCCGACCCCCAGGGCCTCTTCGAGGTTGTAGGCGAAACCCGACGGCGGGACGGCCAGGCCGATCTCGGTCATGGCCTCCTTGAAGCGGTCACGGTTCTCGGCCGTGCCGATGGCCTCCGGCTTGGCGCCGATCATCTCGACGCCGAACGCCTCCAGCACGCCCCGCTCGTGGAGGGCGATGGCCAGGTTCAGGGCGGTCTGGCCGCCGAGGGTGGGCAGCACGGCGTCGGGCCGCTCCCGCTCCACGATGGCGGCCAGCACGTCCGGGCTCAGGGGCTCGACGTAGGTGCGGTCGGCGAACTCGGGGTCCGTCATGATCGTGGCCGGGTTCGAGTTGGCCAGGATCACCCGGTAGCCCTCCTCCCGGAGGACACGGCAGGCCTGGGTGCCGGAGTAGTCGAACTCCGACGCCTGGCCGATCACGATCGGCCCCGAGCCGATGATCAGGATGGACTCCAGGTCGTCCCTACGCCCCACCGCTGATCAGCTCCTCGAATTGCGCGAACAGGTAACGGGCGTCGTGGGGCCCCGGCCCCGCCTCCGGGTGGTACTGCACGCTGAAGGCGGGCGCGTCGCGGCAGCGCAGCCCCTCGACCACGCCGTCGTTCAGGTTGACGTGGGTGACGTCGGCCGACGACAGCGATCCCCCGCTCACCGCGTAGTTGTGGTTCTGGCTGGTGATCTCCACGCTGCCGTTCGCCAGCCGCCGCACCGGGTGGTTGCCCCCGTGGTGGCCGAACTTGAGCTTGTACGTCTCGGCGCCGAGGGCGGCGCCCAGCAGCTGGTGGCCGAGGCAGATGCCGAAGACCGGCACCCGGCCCAGCAGCTGGCCGATGGCGTCGATGGCGTAGCCCACCGCCGCCGGGTCACCCGGCCCGTTGGACAGGAACACCCCGTCGGGACGGCGGGCGAGCACGTCGGCCGCCGGCGTGCTTGCGGGGACGACGTCCACGGTCGCCATCTCGCCGAGGTGGCGGAGGATGGTGCGCTTGATCCCGTAGTCGTACGCCACGACCGACCGCGGGCCGTCGCCCACCCGGTACGGCGCGGCCGTGGTGACGGCGGCGACCAGGTCTACGCCCTCCGTCCCCGGCTCGGCGGCCGCCGCCTCCTTCAGCGTCCGCTCGTCAGTGGTGCCGAAGGCGCACGCCATCGACCCCGCCTCGCGGAGGTGGCGGGTCAGGCGGCGGGTGTCCACCCCGGTGATGCCGGCCACGCCGTGGCGGGCGAGGAAGGCGTCCAGGGACTCGGTGGAGCGCCAGCTGCTCGGCCGCCGGGCCAGGTCGCGCACCACGACGCCGCGGCAGAACGGGCGCACGCTCTCCTCGTCCGCCGGGGTGACCCCGTAGTTCCCGATGTGCGGGTAGGTGAAGGCGATGACCTGGCCGGCGTACGACGGGTCGGTGACGACCTCCTGGTAGCCGGTCATCACCGTGTTGAACACCGCCTCGCCGGTGGTGACGCCGCCGGGCGGCTCGGCCCCGAACGCCTCGCCCTCGAACGTGGTGCCGTCGGCCAGCACCAGCAACGCCTCGGTCATGCCGTCCTCTCCCGCTTCTCGCACCAGGAATCGACCGCCAGCGGTCGATTCCTGGTGCGGGAACCGTGCCGGGTCATCGCCGGGCCTCGGCGTCGACCACCACGGGCTCGCCCCGCAGGACCGTGTGGCGGACGCGTCCGGTGAGCTTGCGGTTGGCGTAGGGAGTGTTGCGGCTGCGGCTGGCCAGGCGGGCGGGGTCGACGACCCACGCCTCGGCGGGGTCGAGCACCACCAGGTTGGCGGGCGTCCCCTCGGCCACCGGCCCGCCGTGCTGGCCGGTGAGGCCCGCCACCGCGGCGGGCTGCCACGACAGGTAGGCTAGGACCCGCTCGACGGGCAGGTCCAGCTCGGTCAGCGCCAGGGCCAGCGCCGTCTCCAGGCCCAGCATGCCCGGGGGCGCCTGGTCGAACGGCGCCTCCTTGGCCTCCTGGGCGTGGGGGGCGTGGTCGGTGGCGATGGCGTCCACCGTGCCGCCGGCCAGCGCCGCCCGCACGGCCGCCACGTCCTCCGGCCCCCGCAGCGGCGGGTTCACCTTGAACACCGGGTCGTAGCCGGCCACGTCGGCGGCGGTCAGCGTGAAGTGGTGGGGCGTGACCTCGGCGGTGACGGGCAGGCCGCCCGCCCTGGCCGCCGCCACCAGGGCCAGCGACCCGGCCGTGGAGAGGTGCTGGAAGTGCACGCAGCCGCCGGTGAGGCGGGACAGGGCGATGTCGCGCATCACCATGACCTCCTCGGCCTCGGCCGGGATGCCCGGGATGCCGAGCCGGCTGGACCACTCGCCCTCGTGCATGTGCCCACCGGCGGCCAGGGCCTCGTCCTCGCAGTGCTGGGCCAGGGTGACGCCGAGGGCCGAGGCGTACTCCAGGGCCCGGCGCATGAGCCGGCTGTCCTGCACGCCGTCCCCGTCGTCGGTGAAGATGCGCACGCCCAGCGCCGCCATCTCGGCCAGGGGCGCCAGCCGCTCCCCCGCCCGGGCGACGGTGATGGCCCCCGCCACCCGCACGTCGCACACCGCGGTGGCGCCGAGGTCCCGCACCTGGCGGACGACCGCCGCGCTGTCGATGGGGGGGTCGGTGTTGGGCATGGCGACGACGGCCGTGAACCCGCCCAGGGCGGCGGCGCGCGCCCCCGTCTCCACCGTCTCCGCCTCCTCCCGGCCCGGCTCGCGCAGGTGGGTGTGGAGGTCCACCAGGCCGGGGGCCACGACGGCGCCGCCGGCGTCCAGCACGGTGGCACCGGCCGGTGCGTCCACCGACTCGGCCACGGCGGCGACCACGCCGTCGCGCACGAGGACGTCGGCGCGGCGCGACCCGGTGGCGTCCACCACCGTGCCGCCCCGGATCACCAGCGTGGACGGGCGGTCAATCGGCAAGCGAGGCTCCCGATCCGAGGAGGAGGTAGAGGACGGCCATGCGCACGGCGACGCCGTTGGCGACCTGGTCGGTGATCACCGCGTTGGGGAGGTCGGCCGCCTCGGCGGCGATCTCCACGCCCCGGTTCATCGGCCCCGGGTGCATCACCAGCGCGTCGTCGGCCAGCAGGGCGGCCCGCCGCCGCGTCAGGCCGTAGGTGGCGGTGTACTCCCGCAGGGACGGGAAGAGAGCGTCGGTGATGCGCTCCTTCTGGATGCGCAGCACGTAGACGACGTCCACCTTGGGGATGACCTCGTCGAGGTCGTGGCTCACCGTCACCGGCCACCCGGCCAGGCTGGGCGGGAGGAGGGTGGGCGGGGCGACCAGCGTGACGTCGGCGCCGAGCAGCGTGAAGGCGGCGACGTCGGAGCGGGCCACCCGGCTGTGGGCCACGTCGCCCACCAGGGCGATGCGCAGGCCCTCGACCCGGCCCCGCCGCTGGCGGATGGTGTAGCAGTCGAGCAGGGCCTGGGTGGGGTGCTCGTGCCAGCCGTCGCCGGCGTTGACCACCGACGCGTCGACCCACCCGGCGATCTGGCGGGGGACGCCGGCCGACGAGTGGCGCACGACCATGGCGTCGACCCCCATGGCCTCGATGGTCTCGACCGTGTCGCGCAGCGACTCACCCTTGCTCACCGACGACGACGACACCCCGAACGTCATGGTGTCGGCCGACAGCCGCTTGGCCGCCGTCTCGAACGACAGGCGGGTGCGGGTGGAGTCCTCGTAGAAGAGCGACACCACCGTCTTGCCCCGCAGGGCGGGCACCCGCGGGATGGCGCGCGAGCTGACCTCCACGAACGAGTCGGTGACCCGGAGGATCTCGTCGATGCCGTCGGCGCCGAGGTCGCCCACCGACAGCAGGTGGCGGCTCAACGCCGCACCGTCCCGAGCCGGACGCCCGACTCGCTCACGTCCACCAGCTCGTCACGCGCCGTCGGCAGGTTCTTCCCCACGTAGTCGGGACGGATCGGGAGCTCGCGGTGGCCCCGGTCGACCAGGACGGCCAGCTGCACGGCCCGGGGCCGCCCGTAGTCGTTCAGGGCGTTGAGGGCGGCCCGCACCGTGCGCCCGGTGAACAGCACGTCGTCCACCAGCACCACGGTCAGGCCGTCGAGGTCGAAGCTGATGTCGGTGACGGCCTCGGGGAGCAGCGGGCGCAGGCCGATGTCGTCCCGGTAGAACGTGGCGTCGAGGGTGCCGACGGGGACGGCCGTCCCCTCGATGCGCTCGATCTCGGCGGCCAGCTTGCGGGCCAGGGGGACGCCCCCCGTCTGGAGGCCGACCAGCACCACGCCTTCCACGCCGTGGTTGCGCTCCAGGACCTCGTGGGCGATGCGGGTCACCGCCCGCCGCAGGTCGTCCGCCGACATCACCTGGGCCTTGGCGACGAAAACGCCCCCACGAGGGGGCGTCAGCGCACGTTCACGTTCGGCCATTCACCACGGCCATGCCGCTTCCTTCCTGTCCGTGCGAGCCTCTCGGGACCCGCTTCACGGTCAGGGACCGACGGTAGCAGGTCCCCCGCACACCGGCGGGTACTTGCCGAGCACCTCCAGGCGGCGGCAGCTGTCGTCGCTCGTGGAGGCATCGCCGGCCCGCTCCGCCGACACGGCGCGCACGAGCAGGGCGCCGGCGCTCCAGGGGTTGCGGTCGAGGGCGCGCTCGGCGGCGTGCCGGGCGGCGGCGTCGCTCCCCCACTTCAGCTCCAGCGTGGCCAGGTTCGCCCAGGCGTCGGCCGACGTGGGGTCGCGCCGGGTGGCCTGGCGGGCCAGCGCCACCGCCTTGCGCGCGTGAGCCTCGTCGTGGAGGCCGTGGAACGCCTCGATGCGGGAGCCGGCCTGGGACACCTCGGGCCAGGCCGGGAGCAGCGCGGCGGCCTCGGCATAGCGCGGCGGCGACGTGTCGAGGGTCGCCTGCCGCAACCCGGCCTCGCCCACCAGGAGGACGCCGGCCGCCGCCACCGACGCGGCCAGACCGAGAGCGGAGACGACCCGCCACCCGAGGGCGGGCGGCGCGTCGGCGCCGCCCGGGGACCGACGGTACGAGGCGCCCAGGGCGAGCAGGGCGAGTGGGGTGAGGCCGACGGACTGGGGCTCGAAGAGGGTGAACAGGGCGGCCACGGCGGCGAAGCCGAGCAGCGGACCGGTCCGGCGGCGGACCGAGGCGAGCAGCCAGGCGGCGAGGAGGCCGAGGCCGAGCAGTCCCGTCGTCGTGGCGTACTCGACCACCCAGTTGTGGGCGTCGGCCGCCACGTTCACCCCGCCCTCGCTGACCTCGGGAGTCGTGCGGTGACCGGTCGCCTCCAGGAAGCGGCCCGGGCCCCATCCGAGGACGGGGCGCTCCAGCGTCGCCTCGGCGCCCATGCGCCACAGGCCGCCCCGCACGTCGAGCTGGCGGGTGGGCGCGCCGACGGTGCGGTCGGAGGCGGTGACCGCCGAGTCGGCGGCCCACGCCGAGGCGGCGAACATGCCGACGCCCGAGGCGGCGAGTACGACGACGGCACGGCGCCAGCCCGAGCGGCGCACGGCGGCGGCCAGGACGAGCACGGTGAGGCCGAGCGCCGACCGGCCGCCGGAGAGCTGGGCGGCGCCCGCCAGCAGGGCGACGGCACCCGTCCACCAGCCCAGGAGCCGGCGCTCGGCGCTGCGGCAGCAGACCAGCCACAGGCCACCGGCGACCAGGGCGCCGAGGTGGACGGGGTTGCCCATCAGGCCCGACGACCGGCCGGGGCTGTCGAGCGCCGGCGGAACCATCTCCGCCGCCTGGAGCCAGGCCACCGCCGCGTTCACCAGGGCGCCGGCCACGACCGCGGTCGCCATCTGGCGGCGCTGCGCGGGCCCGGCGGTGGCGCCCAGCCCCCACGCCGCCACCAGGGCGGCGACGAAGAGCAGCCCCGTCCCCCAGTTTGCGCCGCCGACGAGGGTCGCCATCGGGAGCCGGGACGCGGCGGTCGCCGCGGTCGCGGCGCCGAGGAACAGGACCGCCAGCCGGGCGGCGAGCTCGCCGCCCCGGGCGAGCCGGGCCACGGCGACCAGACCGGGACCGAGGAGCAGAAGGGCCACGGCCGCCTTCGGCGCCCAGAACGAGTGGTACAGCTCGGACGAGAAGGCGACCGGCAGCAGCATGGCCGCCACC
>Ga0247717_1000329_pt1 | contig 14844 bp, 11 predicted proteins | sample 24E_NmetaG_FD_189047 | JGI IMG/M metagenome (GOLD analysis project Ga0247717, IMG submission 189047) | Soil microbial communities from hillslope of Landscape Evolution Observatory, University of Arizona, Oracle, AZ, United States - 2-4-E_N | ecosystem: Engineered > Artificial ecosystem >... | reverse complement strand
CCACGAGGCGCAGCGGCTGGGCGCGCACGCCACGCAGGACCGGTACCTCGACGCCGCACTGCGGTGCTTCGCCCGCTACGGCATCACCCGCACGACCGCCGCCGACGTCGCCGCTGAGCTCGGCGTGACGCGCGCCACCGTCTACCGCCACGGCGGGTCCGTCGACGCGCTCGCCCGGGCGTTGTTCGTCCGCGAGCTCCATCGGCTGCTGACCCGCATCCCCGCGCACATCGGAACCGAGCCCGATGCCGACACCGTCGTCGCCATCGTGACCCTCGTCGCCGAGTCGGCTCGGGCCCATCCCGTCCTCGCCAAGCTGCTGGCCGACGAGCCCGAGCGGGCCCGGTCGATGCTGCTGTCGGACCTCGAGTCGATCGTGGAGCAGACCGAGCCGTTCCTGGCGCCGCTCCTCGCCCCCGTGGCGCCGTCGAGCTGCGCGCGCACGCTGACGGCGTGGTTGGTGCGGACCGTGGTCGTGCTCCTGCTCGCGCCCGTCCCCGGTGACCTGCGCGCCTACCTGGACCTGACCGTGCGCCCGGTGCTGGTCGCCGCGTCCGTCAACCCCCCGACCCCGACCGAGGAGGCATCCCCGTGAACCCGATCGCCACCATCGCCCGCACCGCGTCGACCGTCGTCGGCGCACCGCTGCGCATCGGCGCCGCCGTATTGGGCAGCCCAGAGGAAGCACGCCGCGATCCCGCTGCGATGCGGCTGCGGACGCGCCGGCAGGACGGCTGGACCGCCACCGAGGTCCTGCTCGCGCCGCACCGCACGACGGTGCGCATCCAGCGCGACGGCGATCAGGACGAGGTCGTCGGCGAGTCGCTCGCCTACGGGGCCTACGCCGCCCGGGTCGCGGCCGCCGCCGGGGTGCCGCTGCGCCACAGCCGGTGACAGCGGTCCTCGCCGACGACCGGCCGCCGACCACCGCGTCCATCGATCTCGGCGGCCTCGGACCGTCGGAGCTGCGCCGGCTGGTCGAGATCCTCACCGTCCTCGCCCGGCACGGGGCGATCGTCGTCGCCCGGCACGGCACGACGATCGCGGTGCGGCCGCGGGCGGGCGGTGGGCGGGCGCTGGCAGTCGCCCTGCGGCGCAGCTTCGCCGACCTCGGTCCCACGTTCATGAAGCTCGGCCAGCTCGTCGCCTCGAGCCCCGGGCTCTTCCCACCCCGACTCTCCGAGGAGTGCCGGCGCCTCCTCGATGCCGCCCCGCCGATCCCCGCCGCCGTGGTCCGCGCCACGATCGCGCGCGAGCTGGGCGCGCCGATCGAGGTCCTGTTCGACGACTTCGACATCGAACCCGTCGCCGCGGCGTCCATCGCCCAGGTCCACGAGGCGCGCTTGCGAGACGGCCGCCGCGTGGCGGTGAAGATCCGCCGTCCCCGCCTTCGCCACCGGGTCGAGCGCGACCTGCGGCTGCTGCACCAGCTGGCCCGCGCGCTCGAGCGGGCCGGATCGCTCGGCCGGTCGGCGAACCCGGTGGCGATCATCGACGACTTCGCCGCCACCCTGCGCGCCGAGCTCGACCTGCGCCTCGAGGCCGCCGCCATGCGGACGTTCGCGACGACGCTCGCCGGCTCACCCGACCGCGACCGGATCGTGATCCCGTCTCCGGTCGACGATCTCGTCAGCGAGCGGGTGCTGGTGATGGACTTCGTGGACGGCGCGCCAATCGACGACGTCGAGCGCCACCGCCACCTCGACCTCGAGGACGTCCTGCGCGTGGCGGTGCGCGTCTGGCTCGAAGGCGTGCTGCTGCACGGGTGCTTCCACGGCGACGTGCACGCCGGCAACCTCTTCGTGGCCACCGACGGGCGGGTGGCCTTCCTCGACTTCGGGATCACCGGGGTGGTCGCGCCGGCCACGCGGTCGGCGCTCGCGACCCTGCTCCCGTCGGTGCTCGTCACCCGCGACTTCGGCGCCGTGGTCGACTCGCTGTTCGACCTCGGCGCCGCGAGGGGGCCCGTCGACCGCGACGCCGCCGCCCGCGACCTCGACGAGCTCGTCACCCCGCTGGTCGGGCGCGCCCTCGGCGACATCGCGTTCGGCGAGGTGCTCGACCAGATCATCCGCGTCGCCACGCGCCACCGGATCCGCCTGCCGCGCGAGCTCGTGCTCGTGGTGAAGCAGCTCTTGTACTTCGAGCGCTACGGCAAGGCGATCGCGCCCGACCACCAGATCCTGTCCGACCCCGCGCTCCTCGCCCTCCTGGGCCGAGCCGGCTGACCCGGGAGCCCCACGTGCACGAACCGACCATCCTCGACCGGGTCGCCTCGTCGGCATGGGTGGCCGAGGGCGACGGGCTCCTCGACGCCGTGAAGTCGTGGTCCGCCGCCGTGGACGAGCGCGGCGGGCTGGCCGACCGGGCCGCGGCCGCCACCGCACCGGGCCTCGTGCCGCCCGCCCGCGCCCTCCGCTACGGCGCGGCGCTGGAGATCGGCCGGCTGCGGTTCACCGTCGGCTCGCTGCTGCGCGACCCGATGCGCCCCGTGCGCGACCCGGGCGGGTGGGCCAAGGAGGGCGTGGCCGAGATGCTGCGCCACCAGCTCGGCCTGCTCGGCGCGCCGGGGGCGGAGATCGCCCGCATCATCGCCGCCAGCGAGGGCCTGCTCCCCGGCGTGGTGGTGGACGAGATCCGCCGCCACCCCGTGCGGGTGGCGCCGCTCCCGGCCGACGCGGTCGCGACCATCGCGGCGCGCGCCTTCGACGGTCGCGTCGACGAGGTGAGCGATCACCCGCTCACCGTCACACCCGTCACCCAGGTCCACGCCGCCCGGCTCGACGGGGGGCGGCGGGTGCTGGTGCGGGTCCGCCGTCCCGGTGCCCGCCGCGACGTGCTCGCCGACGCCCGCATGACCGCGGCGCTGACGCGGTCGCTCGAAGCGCTCGTCCCGCCGCTGCGCGACAGCCATCCGCTAGGGTTCGTCGAGTTGGCCGTGCGCCAGGCCGTCGAGGAGCTCGACCTCCGGCGCGAGGCGCTGGCGCTGGTTGGGTTGGCGATGGCGCTTGAGGAGGTCGGCGCCACCGGCGTCACCGTCGCCCGACCGGTGGCGGACCTGGCCACGTCCCGTGCGCTCGTGCTCGAGGAGCTCCCCGGCGCCCGCTCGTTCGCGTCGGCCTCGGACCGGCTCGACCCCGACGCCGCCATCGCCGCGGTGATCCAGGCGTCGCTCGAGGCCGGACTGGCGGTGGGCGTGTTCCATGCCGACATCCGCCCCGAGCATCTCGTCGTCATGCCGGACGCGTCGCTCGGCGTGGTCGGCTGCGGGACCCTCGGTCGCTTCGACCTCACGACCCGCCGCGCCGCGTTCGGGTTCCTCACCGCGCTGTTCTCCGGCGACCACCGGGGCCAGGTCGACGCGATGGTCCTCGGTGGTGCCGTCCCCGACGGCATCGACACCGAGGCGCTCGTCGCCGACCTCGCGGCCGCGCCCGCGCTGTCGCCCGCGGCGATGCTGTCCGGCGGCGGCGACACCATCACCGGCGCGCTGGGCGACGCGGTTCGCATCCTGCTGCGCCATCGCCTGCGGCCACCGGTGGACGTGACGATGTTCGTGCGCAACGTGTTCGCGTTCCGCGAGCTGCTGGCGACGCTGGCGCCGGGCACGTCGCCGTTCCTCGCGCTCATGCCGCTCGTGCAGCGGTTGCCCGACCTGCAGGCCCGCTTGGAGCCGGTCCGGTGATCGCCACCTCCGTCGCCGATGCCGCCGTCTCCGCCGCCATCGGGCTGCCGGCCACCGTCCGGCTCGGGCTCTCGCCCCGCGGCGTCATCGGCGGGCACGCCGACCGGGTGACGCTGCGCCTCCGCGACGTCACCGTCGCCGGCCTCGTCCTGGAGGTCGTGCACGTCGATGCGCGCTGCGCGTGGATCGCGCCCGGGTGGCCGCCCCGGCTGCGCGCCGGACCGATCGAGGTTGCGGTGACGCTGACCCAGGGTTCGCTCGACGACTGGCTGCTCGCCGACGCCCTCCCGTTCCGGCTCCGGCTCCGCGAGGGCGGGCTCGTCGTTCGCACCGGCGCCGCCGGCATCCGGCTCGCCGAGCTCCACGCCGGCATCGCCGTCGAGGACGGCCGGGTCGTCGTCGTGGCCGAGCGGGCCGACGTCCTCGGCGTGACGATCCCGGCGCCACCGGTGCGCATCCCGCTGCCGCTGCCCCCGCTGCCCCGTGACACAGTCCCGACGTCGCTGGTGGTGCGGGACCGCTCGGCCACGATCGGGTTGCGCGTCCCCCGCCTCGACGAACCGCTGACGCCAGCGCTCGCTCGCCACCTCGGCGCCGCGACGATGCGACAAGATCGTCGATCTGTCTTGACAGGCTGAGGGCGGTGGGGCACAGTGTCCGGATGACCGAGACGTCCGATCTGTCCCTCGGCAGCTTCACCGATCACGGCCCGTGGCGGATCGATCCCGCCGCGCTGGACTGGGCCGATGGGCTGGGCGAGCTCCGCACCGCGGCCCGCGCCGAGGTCCCGGTCCTCATGCGGCGCCGGCGGGTGCCACCGCTCGGCCGGTTCCTCATCACCGGCGTCAGGCTCACGTGGGCGCTCGGCGCCTGGTGGTGCACCTACCGGCGGCGCGGCGGTGACGAGTCCATCGCCGGTCTGTCCCGCCGCCTCCGCCAGGCCTTCGAGCGGCTGGGCACGACCTACATCAAGCTCGGCCAGATCATCTCCTCGGGCCAGGGGCTGTTCCCCGACCCGCTGGTCGAGGAGTTCAAGCTCCTGCGCGACCGGGTGCCGGCCGAGCCGTTCGCCACCGTCCGCCGGGTCGTCGAGGAGGAGCTCGGCCGGCCGCTCGAGTCGGTGTTCGCCACCTTCGAGGAGCAACCCGTGGCGGCGGCGTCCATCGCCCAGGTCCACCGGGCGACGCTGCGCTCGGGTGAGCACGTCGTGGTCAAGGTCCAGCGCCCGCAGGTGCAGGAGCTCGTCCGGCGCGACATCGCGGCGATGTCGTGGATCGCCCCGCTGCTCATCGGGCGCATCCCGGTCACCGCCCTGGCCAACCCGCCGGCGCTGGTCGAGGTGTTCGCCGAGACGATCCTCGAGGAGCTCGACTTCCGGCTCGAGGCCGAGAACATGCTCGACATCGCCCGCGTCTTCGCCGAGACCGGCCAGCGCATCATCGTCGTGCCCCGACCCCACCCCGAGCTCGTCACCCGCCGCCTCCTCGTGATGGAGCGGCTCGACGGGTTCGCGTTCGACGATGTCGCCGGCGTCCGCGACGCCGGGATCGACGCCACGGCCATGCTCCGGGGCGGGCTCATCGCCTTCCTCGAGGGGGCGCTGTTCTACGGCGTGTTCCACGGCGACCTCCACGGCGGCAACCTGTTCATCCGCCCCGACGGCCGCATCGCGCTGCTCGACTACGGCATGACCGGCCGGCTCGAGGAGCACAACCGCCTCGGGTTCGTGCGCCTCCTCGTCGGCGCCGGCATCAACGACGTGCGCGCCCAGCTCGAGGCGCTCCGCGACCTCGGCGCCCTGCCCGCCGACACCGACCTGCGGGCGGTGATCACCGATCTCGGCCTCGACAAGCCGCTCACCATCGCCGACCCGAACGCCATGTCCGCCGACGAGCTGGTCGGCGAGCTGCAAGCTCTCATCAAGGCACTGCTCGGTTACGGCGCTCGGCTCCCGAAGCCCCTCATGCTGTTCGTGAAGAACATGCTCTTCCTCGACGGGGCCATCGCCCTGCACGCTCCCGAGATGGACCTGTTCGCCGAAGTGATGAGCATCTCGGCCTACTTCACCGAGACCCACGGGGAACGGCTCGCGGCCGACGCCGGCATCGACCCCGACTCGCTCGTGGTCGATCTCGACAGCATCAAGGAGTCGCTCGGCCTCGCCGACGACTCGCTCAGCTACGCCGACCTGATGGAGCGCCGCCAGCTCATCCGCCAGCGGGTGCGCAGCGGTGCGCGCCGGGGCAAGCGGGCGTCGTGACGTCCCGCCCGATCGATGGAGGCACCGTGACCGACCAGCTCACCTATGACGCCGAGGAGCTCCTCGCCAGCCACGACTACACCGAGCCCCTGGTGCTCGCCGGCCGGCGCATGCACGGCGGCTTCGATGCCGACGGCACCTACCGATCGCCCCGCACACGCAACCGGATCCCGGCGATCAAGGCGTGGCAGGCCAAGCTGGCGGTCGACTCCGGCGGCATGCCGCTCCTCGATTGCCCCTCCGACTTCTTCGCCTCCTTCTACCCGAACGTCGACCAGACGACCTACCTCCTTTCCGAGGCGGTCCGGACGCCGCTCGCCCACGTGCTCACCCACATCGGCACCATCGAGGGGTTCGGCTCGATCATCCGCTTCGTCGAGCTGGGCGACCTCCAGGCCCGCTTCGTCGAGCCCATCGAGGGAACGGCGATGGCGCACCTGCAGCGGGGGCTGTACGAGGCCCACGCCCGGGACGAGTCGGGTTTCGAGGACGAGGGCGGGCATCAGCAGATGTGGTACCTCGTGCGCGACCTCGCCCTCGAGGATCCCGACGTCGGCGACCCGCTGGCCCTCACGATGAAGACGATGGCGGCCGACGGCGCCGGCAGCGAGGTGATGACCTCGATGGCGCAGTCCCTCGGCGGCGCCGTGCGCGTCGTGCCCGAGATCGACGAGCAGATCGAGGTCGCCATCACCCGCATGACCGGGCTCCTGCTCATCGAGCTCCTGGCCGAGAACACCTTCCGATGGGCCGAGCAGGTCGTCGGCGACGAGCGGTACTGCGCCAACGCCGCTGACGCCGCCCGCCTCGTCAACTACATTCGCATGGACGAGGCGCCGCATGTCGAGTACCTGCGCACGACGCTCACCGAGATGCGCGCTCGCACCTTCGTCGGCGTCGACGGCCAGCATGTGCCCGGCACCGAGGTCATCGACGCCTGCTGGGACTACTCGATGAAGGGCATGTTCGGGCTGGGCGGCAAGCGCCAGGGCAACCGGGCCATGTTCCTCTCGGTCGTCGAGCGCGAGCTCGAGCACCACCCGCGGCGGGCCACAATCCTCGCGAGCTTCCACGACCTCGAGACGGCAGACCCGGTCATCGACGAGCCGGCGCCGGCGAAGGTCGGCGCCGCGCCGTCGTACTGAGCCGGGGACGCGACGCGACCGTGAGCGAGATCGTCGACATCTCCGCCATGGGGGCAAGCCTGCCCGCCGTCCCGCCGCCGGCGCTCGACCCGTACCTCGACGCCGCCGCGCGGTGCCTCGCCCGGCACGGCGTACGCCGCACCTCGGTGCACGACGTGGCGCGCGAGCTCGGCGTCTCGCGGGCCACGGTCTACCGGCAGGTGGGCACGATGGACCGGCTCGGCGCGCTGCTCTTCGCCCGCGAGGTCCATCGCATGCTGCAGGCGCTGCCGGCTCAGGTGGCGGGGCTCAGCGGGGTCGACGCCGTGGTGCGCATGGCGGCGCTGGTGTGTGACGCGGCGCGCCAGCACCCCGTCCTGCGCAAGGTGCTGGCCGACGAGCCCGAAGTGGCCGGCTCCTACCTCACGCTCGGGCTGCCGGCGGTGATCGAGCGGGTGCGCCCGGTGGTGGTCCCGCTCCTCGCCGCCGGCGCCGCCGCCGGGGAGCTCACCGACGCCGATCCCGAGGTGCTCGCCGACTGGCTGGTCCGACTGGTGACCTCGGCGGTCCTCGTCGCCCCGCCGGTCGACGCCGATCGCTACTTCGAGGCGGTGCTGCGCCCGGTCCTCACCCCGCGGGGCTGACCCGCAGCGGCCCCCGCGCCGGACCGCGCCACGGCGACGTCGCGGGTGCCGAGGTACGATCCCACCACGGCGGGATCGGCCACGACCTCGGCCGGGGTGCCGTCGGCGATGACGCGGCCGAGTTCCATCGCCACCAGGCGGTCGCAGGCGGCGATGAGGAGCGGCACGTCGTGCTCGACCACCACGACGGCAGCGCCGGTGGCGTCGCGCAGGCGCCGCAGCAGCGGCGCCATCGCCTCCGTCTCGCGCTGGGCGAGGCCGGCCCCGGGCTCGTCGAGCAGCAGGACCTCGCCCTGCTGGGCGACGAGCGAGCCGAGCTCGACGACCCGCCGGGAGCCGGTCGAGAGCTCGGACGCGAACTTGTCGCCAAACGCCCTGAGCCCGAGGGCGGCGACGAGCACTTCGACCTGGCGGGCGGCGAGCGCCTCGGACAGCACTGACGCCGGCAGCCGCAGGGCGGCGGCGGCGAGGTCGCGGGAGACGGTGAACCGCTCGAGGGCGACGGCGAGGTTCTCCTCGACGGTCAGCCCGGGGAACAGGCGGGCGTCCTGGAACGAGCGGGCGATCCCCCGCACGGCCCGCTCGGCGGCGCCGAGCTCGCTGACGTCCTCCTCCCCCAGCAGCACCCGGCCCCGGTCGGCGCGAAGCGAGCCGGCCAGCAGGTCGAGCAGCGTCGTCTTCCCTGCGCCGTTGGGCCCGATGATCCCGACGATCTCGCCGGCCCGCACCTCGAGGTCGACCTGGTCCACCGCCCGGAGGCCGCCGAAGGACTTCGTCAGCCCGGTGGCGGTGAGGGCCGGTCGGCCGAGGGCCGGCGCCGGCCGCGGCGGTTCACCGTCGGTTGCGGCTGCGCCGATGAAGACCGACCGCAGCAGGTCGTCCCGGCCGAGGAGATCCGCGGTCGGCCCGGTGAACCGCACCTCGCCCTTCTCCATGAACACGGCGCGCTCGGCGAGCTCGAGCGCGATGTTCACCGATTGCTCGACCAGCACGACCGTGGTGCCGCCCGCGGTGAGGCGGGCCACGACGTCGAGGAGCTCGGCCACCACGATCGGCGCCAGCCCGAGCGACAGCTCGTCGAGGAGGAGCAGGCGGGGCCGGTTCACGAGCGCGTTCGCCAGCGCCAGCATCTGCTGCTGGCCACCGGACAGGAGCGCGGCCTGGGTGCTCGACCGCTCGGCGAGCGCCGGGAACAGCGAGAGCGACCGCTCGACGGCGGCGTCGAGGGCGGCGGGGTCGTCGCGGAGCAGCCAGCCTGCCATGCGGAGGTTCTCGGCGATCGAGAGCCCGCCGAAGACGCCCCGCCCACCGGGCATGAACCCGATGCCGCGGCGGGCGAGGTCGGTCGGGTCGGCGCCGGTGACGTCGGCGCCGTCGTAGGTGATCGAGCCCCGGCTCGGCCGGTTGAGGCCGCAGACCGCCCGCAGCAGCGTCGACTTGCCGGCGCCGTTGGTCCCGAGCAGGGCGACGATCTCGCCCTCGTCGACCTCGAGGTCGACACCGAACAGCACCTGTACCGGCCCGTAGGAGACGTCGACCGCCTCGCAGCGCAGCAGCGGCGCGCTCACCGGCCGCCTCCGGGGCCGACGGTCTGCTCCAGGCGCTCGAGCCGGGCCCGCAGCTCGTCGGCCTCGGCCCGCAGCCGCGCCAGCTCGCCGTCCTCGCTGGCGCCGGCCGGCGCCCGGAGCGCCTCGAGCGCGGCCGGGTCACCGAGCAGGTCGCCGAGCGTGCGCGCCCCGCTCGCCGGGTCGGCGGCGGTCACCCGCCGATCGGCGACGAGGCTCGGCACCAGCAGGTCCCGCCGGGCCGCGACCCCCCGCAGCAGGAGCTGCCGCATGCGCAGCACCACCTGGCCGAGGCCGCCGGGGAACACGAGGAGGAGCACGAGCACGCCGCTTCCGGTGACGATGAGCTGGAGCCCACCGCCAAGGGCGTACTGCGCCCACCGCAGCGCCACCGCGCCGACGACGGCGCCGCCGACGGAGGTGAGCCCGCCGATCACGACCATGCTGAACGCCTCGAAGCTCTGCGCCGGGCTGAAGGTGCCGAAGTTGATGCCCTGGAGCACGAGCAGGTGCAGCGCGCCGGCGAGCCCGGCCAGGCTGCCGGCGAACCCGAACGCCATGAGCTTGACCCGCACGGCGTGGACGCCGCGGGCGCCGGCCGCCGGCTCGTTGTCGCGCACGGCGATGAGCACCCGGCCCGGCCGGGCGCTGCGCACGGCGCGCGCCACCGCGAGGGCCAACCCGAGCAGGGCGAGGGCGAAGTAGTAGAGGGTGCGCTCGTCGGCGAGATCGAACCGGGTCAGCACCACCGGCCGGTCGACCTGCTGGGGCAGGATGGTGGCGAAGTAGGCGGGGTTGAGGAAGTAGCTCGACAGCGCGACCGCGAACGCCAGCGACGTGACGCCAAGGAACAGGCCGCGGATGCGCAGCGCCGGGAGGCCGATGAGCAACGCCGCGGCGGCGCCGCCGCCCATCCCCGCGCCGAGGGCCAGCACCAGGTCGCCACCGCGGTCGAGGACGTTGGCCGCGGCGACGGCGCCGACGCCGGCGAGCGCGAACTGGCCCAGGCTGAGCTGGCCGCTCCACCCGGTGAGGGCCACGAGTGACACGCCCACCACGGCGTAGGTCACGGAGATGGTGCCAATCACGCTGAGCTGGCTGACGCTGAGCACGGCGGGCACCGCCAGCGCGGCCGCAGCCGCCGCAACGAGCAGCACGCGGCGGCCCCACACCACCTCGGGAAGGTGACGCAGCTCGCGCGGGACCGGCGGGGTGTCGGCGGCGCCGACCCAGCTCGACAGCGCGCCGTCGTCGGCCCGGCTGAGGCGGTGGCGCTGCAGCAGCAGCGCACCGAGGATCACGACGAGGAGGGCGACGTCGGTGAGGCTGCTCCGCGAGGTGTTCCAGAACGTCGCCTGCTGGAGCACGCCGATGCCGACCCCGGCGGCGAAGGCGCGGGGCAGGCTCGCCATGCCGGCGACGACGGCGGCGGCGAGCGCCGGCAGCAGCAGCGCGGGGCCGGCGAGGACCGTCGGCGGCAGCGGCTGGATCGGCGCGGTGAGCATCACAGCCAGCGCCGACAGCAAGCCCGCGATCGCCCAGACGATCGTCGACAGGCGCCGCACCGGGATGCCGAGGGTCATCGCCCGCTCGGCGTTCTCCGACGCGGCACGGATCCCGGTGCCGGCCGCGGTGGCGTGGAGGAACCAGCCGAGCGCGAGCACGACGACGGGCACGATGACGAAGATCACCACGTGGTTGCCGGTGAAGCGCACCGGCGAAATCGTGAAGCTGGCCGACAGCGGGGTCGCGAAGCTGTTGGTCACCAGCGGCCGGCCGAACCAGGTCGGGATCACGAGCTCGATCCCGCCCAGGATCTGAGCGAGGCCGATGGTGGCGAGGGTGAGGATCAGGCGCGGCGCCCAGAAGAACCGGCGCACCACGAGGAGGTCGACGGCGGCGCCGCCGGCGGCGGCGGCGGCCAGCCCGAGGGGCATGCACAGGAACCAGCTCCAGCCCCAGTCGGCGAACAGCATCACCGCCAGCACGCCGGCGGCCGCGCCGAGCGCCGCCTGGGCGAAGTTGACGATGCGCGATGCCCGGTACACGAGCACCAGGCCGATGGCGGTGAGCCCGGTGAGCGAGCCCAGCGCGGCGCCGAGCACGACGATCCCAAGCGGCAGCCCGTCGGGCAGCGCCGCGTGGAGCACCGGCCACCCCGCCGCGATGCCGGCGGCCCACCGGGGCGCGGCCGGCGCGGCGCGCAGCCGGTCGAGGACCGCGCTCACGGCTGGATCGGCAGCGTGATCTCACCGGCGGGCCACTCGTCGCCGATGAAGCGCTGCTCGAGCGAGCGGACGTACTTGCCCGGCTCGTTGTTGAACGGGCTGACCGTGCCGTGGTCGAACCACACCTCGCGGGCGTCGTCGGTCGCGGTCCAGTCGCCCGGCCCGAAGCTCCAGGTGCCGGTCTCGCCGGTGGTGGTCGGGTAGCGGAACATGCCGTCCTGGAACGTCTCGGGGATGAGGTTCGGCCCCGCCATGTGCACGCCCAGGAAGAACATGAGCACCGGGTAGTAGAGGACGTCGTGGATGAACGCGGGCTCGTCGTCGCGGACCGCCTTGTACGCCCGATACGACTCGGCCTGCACGCCGGAGAACACGTCGTCGAGGAAGCTGAGCCCGAACGCGTGCCGCCACTGGTCGGGGTCGTAGATCTGGCCGAGCAGGTCGGCGTCGGTGAGGGCGGAGCCGGTGACGATCCACTCCGGCCGGTAGTCCTGCTGGGTCGCCTGGGTGGTGAGGAACAGCGGCAGGATCGGGTCGCACACGCACACCACGCTCGTGATGCCGCGGTCCTTGAGCTGGGCGACCATGTTCGCCGCCTCCGACGACAGCGCCAAGAAGTCGAGCTTGTAGTCGATGCGGTGGGCGAAGGAGAACCCCGCCGACTGGAGCTTGGCGTCGCCGGCGTCGGCGCACTCCTGGTACCAGGGCTCCTCGGGCGTGATCATGGCGAAGCTCCGCTGGCGCTCCCGCATCGCCCGGTCGCCGGCGTAGCGGGCGTTGAACGGCGCGACCCGCTTGACGAGCCAGCCCACGAGGGTGTCGGCCAGCCGGCTGCAGTCGACCAGCGCGCCCCAGGTGTAGGGGGCGTGTTCGGCGTACCAGCGCTGGGACATGTGCACCGGCGGGATGGCGATCACCTTCTGGCGGACCAGCGCCTCGGCGTAGGGCACGGTGAGCACGCTGAGGTCGGCGAAGGCCCGGATCTCCTGGCCCACCCGCAGCGCGTCGGCGTTGGCGCCCTCGGCGCCGCCGCCGAAGAACTCCGAGAGCTGGTCGCCCTGGCCCTTGTAGAACACGACCTCGGCCGTACGGCCGTACACCTGGAACTTCTCGTTGAAGTAGTCGAAGTAGGCGCGGATCGTGCGCTGGATGTCCTCCTCGGTGTCGCGGATGTTCGCCTTCTCCGCCACCTGGCCGGCGACGGCGAACACGCTCGGGAGCGCCCCGGTCCTGAACGTGACGGTGATCTTCTCCGCGGTCACCCCGAGCGACGTGTCGCCGCCGTTGTCGCCCTCGAAGGTCAGGCACGGTGGCGAGTACGGCTCGCGGGTCTGGCGGTCGCCGCCCTCGCACGTGGCGGCGGCGGCAACTGTGCCGAGCCCTTCGGGCGCCGTGGGCGCCGCGCCGTCGACGGACTCGGGGGCGGCCGCGCTGCTGCCGCCTGCGGTGGGCCCGTCGCTCGGTCCATCGTTGCCGATCAAGCCGGCGTCGCCGGTGTCGCGCGCCTCGGGCGCCTTGGACGGCACGAGCGCGACGAGCAACGCCAAGAGCACGAGGATCGCGGCCAGCGGGGCGTAGCCACGCAGCAGCAGCCGCTGGGCGGGGTCGACCGCTCGCGCCCTCATCAGCCCGCCCTCGAACCGCCCGGGGCCCGGGCGAGCACGGCAGCGATGCGCCGGCGGTCGGCCGCCGCGAGGGCGCCGGTGGCAGCAAGGCCGCCGAGGAGCAGGAGCCCGGCGTTCACGTCCTCGCCGAGGACCGCCGAGATCAGCTCCTGCACCGGGGGCGGCAGCACGCTGGCGGGAGGCGCCGGCGGCGCGCTCGGCGGGGCCGGCGAGCGCGCCGGCGCCGGGGGTCGTGGCGCCGCGAAGGCCTCCCCGGCGTCGAAGGGCTCCTGGGCGCCGGCGAGCGGCGCGTACTGGTAGGTCTCGGTCGGCCGCCGCACGAGGGTGGCGTCGGCCCCGCCGAGGTCGAAGAAGGCGCCTCCCCGGCCGGTCGCCGCGGCGAGGCCGACGTTGGCGACCGTGATGGCGAGGCCCGTCTCGGGCACGCCGCCGACGAGTGCCGCCTCGAGGTCGTTCACCGCGCCGGCCAGCGCCTGCTCGTAGAGGGGGCCGAAGAACCGGGCGGCGCCCGGCGAGTCCTTGAACGACACCCGCAGCGGCGAGATCCGCCCACCCTGGTCCGAGACCGCCGCCGCCGGCGGGAGCACGCTCAGGCCGGTCGGCGCGAGCTGGGCGTTGAGCTCGTCGAACACCATCGCCAGCTGGTCGGCCGAGCCGGTGTCGTACCGCCGGCCGCCGAGTGTGGCCGACCCGAGCCGGAACGTCGCGGTGGCCGGACGGCCCAGCTCCTGGCGGACCTCCCACTCCAGGCCGCGGAGCACCGACACGGTGCCGAACGCCTCGATGCGCAGCTCACCCAGTGACACGAGCCCGGCGGCGTCGACCGGGCTCGACATCGCCTCGGACACCAGCCCGCTGGCATGGAGGACCGCGGCGCCGAGATCCAGCTCGGCCCACCCGCCCTCGGTCCGCGCCCGGCCCTCGCCCGCCTCGGCGGCGGTGGCCTTCTCGTGGCCACCGCCGAGGGCCACCAGCCCGGCGTCGACCGTGGGGAACACCGGCGAGCGCTCGTCGCTCGGGGTCGAGCGGGAGTCGGCGCGCGCCGCAGGCGGGAGCGTGAAGCTGCGGGCGACGTCGCCGAAGCCGAGCCCGACCCGGTCGAGCGTCGGCGTGTTGGTCAGCGCCAGCGCCCCCAGGGCTCCGAGCAACCCGAAGTCGGCGGCGGCGGCGCTGGCCCTCGTCACGTCGCCCTCGATGCGGGCGCCCGACGCGATCACCTTCACCGGCAGCGCCAGCCGCCCGGCGAAGGGGGCGACGGTGACGGCCTGGCTGTTGGCCTGCCCCGCGAGCTCGCCGCCCGCGGTCACGACATCACCGCCTGTCTCTGCCCCGCCGGCGGCGCCAGCGTTCGCACCGGCGAGCGCGCAGGCGCCGGCTGCGGTGACTGCGGCGATCGCCGCCCTGCGAGCGAGTCCAACCCTGGCCACGGCACCCCCCGGTTCCGTCGCGCAGATGCGACATTGATGCCTCAGTGTCGCATACCGCTCCGAAGCATAGCAAGTGACCTCATCGTTACGAACCGCAACGTTGGCCGTGCGCCCGCGGGGGCGCCGAGCCGTCAGGTGAACGTGAGCCCCTCGAAGGACCCCGAGGACCGCCAGCCGTCGATGTACTGGAAGAACCCCAGCGCGCCGGTCGGGTAGCCGAGGAAGTCGTAGCGTTGGGTCGGCGCGGGCGGCTGGCCCTCGTTGTTGTAGTAGCCGGGTGTGCACT
>Ga0247717_1000328_pt1 | contig 14864 bp, 10 predicted proteins | sample 24E_NmetaG_FD_189047 | JGI IMG/M metagenome (GOLD analysis project Ga0247717, IMG submission 189047) | Soil microbial communities from hillslope of Landscape Evolution Observatory, University of Arizona, Oracle, AZ, United States - 2-4-E_N | ecosystem: Engineered > Artificial ecosystem >... | reverse complement strand
GGCGGGGGGCGGGCGGTGCCGGCGCAGCGGGAGCGGACGGCGTGGGGAGCGGCGCGGGACGCGCCGCCGGCGCAGGTACCGGCGCAGGTACCGGCGCAGCGGGAGCCGGCGGGAGGAGCGGCGCAGGACGCGCCGCCGGGCCCGGGTCCGGCCCGGTGGTGGCCGACGGACCGGCGAGTGGCGACGGACCGGCGAGTGGCGACGGACCGGCGAGTGGCGACGGACCGGCGAGTGGCGACGGACCGGCGAGTGGCGACGGACCGGCGAGTGGCGACGGACCGGGGGCGCCTGGCGGCGCCGGCGAGACGGGTCGCCCGTGCCGCCGCTCCCCCCCCGACGACGCCCGCGAACGCCGGAGGGCAGCAGGCCGGAGGAGGGCGCTGGCCGCGGCACGGGTCGGCACCTCGGGCTCCGGCCAGGCCGGGCGGGGCTCCGGCGCCGCGGCCGGCGCGGGCTCAGGCTGGTCGGGCGGGGCCGACGAGCCGCCGGCGCCGTGGTGCGCCATGCGCCGGCGCTCCACGAAGGGCAGCAGCCGCTGCGCCGGGCCGGCACCCACGAGCACCACGCCGAGGGCGGTCGCACGGAACCGTCCGAGCATCTCGGCGGCCCGACGCGCCGCGGACGTGGAGGTGACGCCGGCCCGGCACACCACCACGACGGCGTCGGCAGTGGAGACGAGGTCGACGGCGTCGCTCGCCACCAGGAGCCCCGGCGTGTCGACGATCACCACGTCGGCCGAGCCCCGCGCGGAAGCGACGAGGGCGGCACCCAGCTCGGCCGCCTCGTCGGCGTCCTCGCGGAGCCAGTCCGCGACCACGCTCACGCCTCGGACGGCGGTCGGTCGCGCCAGGTCGGCGGCGCGCACGTGCCGTTCCGTGGGTGACACGCGCACGGCGCCGCCACGGGCGCCGAGACGTGCCGCCGTGTCGGGGTTGGCGAGGTCGAAGTCGAGGACGAGCACGGAGTGCCCGGCGCGGGCGAAGCTGACGGCCAGGTTGCAGACCACCGTGGTCTTTCCCTCGGCGACGCCCGGCGACGTGACCAGGAGCACCTCCGCCCCGGTGGCGGTGGCCGCCGGGGCCGCGGCCCCGGCGACGCCGGGATCGGGCGTGAGGGCGCGCGGGGCCATGAACCGCACGGACGAACGGAGGGTGCGGAAGGCCTCGGCGAAGTGCGGTGGTGGGTCGGCGTCGGGTCGCGGCAGCGAGAGACGGCGCTGCTCGCGCCAGGGCAGGAGTGGCACCTCGGCCACCACGGGGAGGGCGAACGCCGCCTCGGCGTCCTCCTTCGTGCGGAGGCGGGTGTCGACGCGGTGCAGGAGGAGGACCACCCCCACCCCCAGGGCCAGGGCGACGGGCACGAGCAGCATGATGCGCCCACCTCGCGTCGCCGGCGCCCGGATGCCGCCCTGCGCCACTCCCAGCGGCGTGGCCTCCTCGAGGGTCACCAACCCGCTCAGCGTGGGATCCTGCGAGGCGAGGGCCTGTACCTGTTCGTACGCGACGCCGAACTGGCGGACGACCGCCTCGTACTGCGCCTGGGCCAGCGCCCGCCGGTCCTCGCGCAACGTGGGGATCTGGGCCTGGAGCTCGATGCTCTGGCGCTGGAGGGCCTCGGCGCGCGCCGTCGCCACGTCGATGAGGCGCTGCTGGCGCGCCCGCTCCCGCTCGTCGAGGTAGGCGACCGTCTCCGCCGCGAAGGTGTCGGCGAGGCGAGCGGCCGTGGGGCCGTCCTGATGGGTGACGGTGATGCGCAGGGCGCGGACGTCCGTCTCCGTCTGCACGTCCACCGACGTGGCCAGCACGGCGGGGGGGACGTCGAGACCGAGCTTGTCGACCACGCGGCGGGGGACCTCGCCGGTGCGGGTGAGGAGGGCGGCCCGGTTCAGGTCGACGCTGCGGCCGTCGGAACCCACCTCCTCCTGGATGAGCGTGTGGGTGGCGGTGTACTGCTCGATGCCGGACCGCTCGATGGGCGCGGGCTGCTCGGGAGTCGTCAGCCACGTGGCGATGACGCCGGCCAAGCCGGCCACGACGATCACGTACCAGCGCGCACGGAGCGCCCTCAGGTAGTCGATCGGCTCCATGATCCGCTCCGTTCGAGGGCCGCCAGGTCGAGCGTGTCGCCCGCGGCCGACAGGTCGGCGACGTCGTTCTGTCCGGCCAGGCGCAGCAGGGCGTCAGCCGCCTCGGGCTCTCGCCCGAGCCCGAGCATCTCGTCCAGCCGGCGCAGGCGCGCGTCGAGCTCCTCGCGCGTCAGTGGCGGCGGCAGGACCCGCACGATCGAGGCGTGGGCGGTGGGCTGCACCCGCTCCTCGGGGTTGCACAGCTCCTCGACGAGCTTCTCGCCCGGGCGCACGCCGGTGATCCGGATGGGGATCTCGGTCCCCACCTCGTAGCCGGACAGCCGGATCATCCGGTGGGCCAGCCCCAGGATGTCCACCGACTCGCCCATCTCGAGCATGTAGACGCCCCCGGCGTCCGCCAGCGCCGCCGCCTGGAGGACCAGCTGGACCGCCTCCTCGGTGCTCATGAAGAACCGCGTCATCCGCGGATCGGTGACCGTGACCGGGCCGCCGGCGGCGATCTGGCGGGCGAACGTGGGGATCACGCTTCCCCGGCTGCCGAGGACGTTGCCGAACCGGACGACGGTGTAGCGGGCGCCGGGCGGCGACATGGTGAGCACCACCTGCTCGCCGATGCGCTTCGACGCGCCCATGACGCTGGCGGGCCGGACGGCCTTGTCGGTGGAGATGAACACCAGGCGGTCGACGCCCGCCCGGCGCGCCGCCTGGACGACGTTCACCGTGCCGAAGACGTTGTTCTCGATCGCCTCGCGCGGGTGGTCCTCGAGCAGCGGCACGTGCTTGTGGGCGGCGGCGTGGAACACCAGCTCGGGCCGGTGGCGGTCGAACAGCTCGGCCACGCGCCGGGCGTCGCGGATGTCGGCGAGGACCTGGACGACCGGGCCTTCCAGTCCGCTGGCGACGTCGTGGAGGTGGGTCTCGTCGTGGTCCAGGAGGACGACGGCTGCCGGGTCGCAGGCGACGACCTGGCGGGCGATCTCGGCGCCGATGGAGCCGCCGCCGCCGGTGACGAGCACCCGGCGCCCCACCAGCAGGTCGCGGACGCTCCCCAGGTCGGTCGACACCTGCTGGCGGCCTAGGAGGTCCTCGATGCGCAGCTCGCGGGCGTCTCGCACCGAGACCCTCCCCCGGATCAGGTCCTTGACCCCGGGGAGCACCTTCAGCGGCAGGTCGGCCGCCTCGGCGGCGTCCGCCGCCCGGCGCACCAGCGCCGTGTCGGCCGACGCCACGGCGAGGAGGGCCTGGTGGAGCTCGAAGCGCTGCGCCACCTCGGGGAGCTCGTCGATCGAACCGACGACCGGGACGCCGAGGAGGGAGCGGTCCCGCTTGTGCGGGTCGTCGTCGAGTACCACCACCGGGGAGAGGCCGTCGGCACGGTTCCGCTGCATCTCGCGGACGACGCTGGCGGCCGAGTCCCCGGCGCCCAGCACGGCCACCCGCAGGCCGGACTGGTCTCGCCCCGACCGCTGGAAGGCGAACAGCCGCGACTGGAAGCGCAGGAACCCGACGAGGACGGTCGCCGCCGAACCACCGAGAGCCACCACCGACAGCGGCATGGTCTGCGGCCCGAGCAGCTGGGACGCCAGGAGCAGGGCGGTGGCGAGGCCGCCGGCGAGGAGGACGCCCCGCGCCTCCTCGACGCCGGCGTGGCGCCAGATCCGCCGGTACAGGCCGAGCATCCAGTTGCCGGCGAGGTGGATCGCCATGGCCAGGACCACGAACAACGGGAAGCGGTCCCAGAACTCGGGCGGGACGGCGCCGTCGAAGCGGAGGACGAGCATGGCGGCGTACGCGCCGGCGGTGACGAGGGCGTCGATGAGGACGAGGGTGATGTCGCTGCGGGCACGGATGGCCAGCCGGGCGGCCCGGAGCCCGAGCGACGGAGGGCGCCCCGCTGCCCCCTCCGGGGCGTCATGCCGGTCCCCCGTCACCGGCCGTCGCTCCCGGCGGCCGCGCCGACGCGCCACTCGACGAAGCCCTCCGACGCCAGCGCGACGACGACCCGGCGGAGGTCCTCCACGGCGTCGGCCCGGTCGACGTTGCACGCCAGGCACACGGCGCCGACCATCTCGGCCACTGTCGTCTCGCCGTCGCACAGCTCCCACACGGCGGCGGCCGTCTCGTTCATCTCGCACCGGTCGCCACCCTCGTCGGCCAGGACGAAACCGTGGCCTCGCCGGGCGAGGCGCAGGCTGGCGGCCCGCCGGGGCCGGGCCTCGAGGAAGCGGTCGACCTTCGTCACGACGCCCCCATGAAGCGCTCGATGAGCCCGAACTCGACGGCGACGGCCGCGGCCTCGACCCGGGAGTGGACGCCCAGCTTGGAAAGGACGTTCTGGGCGTGGGTCCGGGCGGTGTGCGGGGAGATCACGAGGGCCCGGGCGATGGAGTGGTTGTCCATGCCCTCGACCATGAGGGCGAGGATCTCCCGCTCACGCCGGCTCAGCCGGGAGAACCGGTCCACCGCCCGATCCGCCTCGCGGCCCCGCTGGATCAGGCGGCGGAGGAGCAGCCCGAGCATCCCCGGAGGGATGCTCGCCTCGCCGGCGTGCAGCCGGCGGATGTCGGCGCTCAGGCCGGCGATCCCGCCGCTCCACTCCGAGTAACCGTCGCCGCCTGCCTCCACGGCGGCCAGGAGGCGCTCCTCGTCGGGGTGCTCACTGACCACCAGGACACGGGTGACGAGATCGGCGGACTTGATGAGGGCGCAGGCCTCCACACCACCGCCGGGCGGCAGCTGGGCGTCGAGGAGCACGACGTCGGGCCGCACCCGGTGGGCCTCGGCGACCGCCTCCTCGGTGTCGGCGGCCTCGGCGACCACGACGACCCCGTCCTCGGCGTCGAGCGCGACCCGCAGGGCGGTGCGGACGAGCGCACGGCCGTCGGCGACGAGGACCCGGGCCGCCCTCTCCCGGGTCGCCGCCGTTCCCCGGCCGTCGCCGTCCGGCCGGTCGGCGGCGGCGGCGGCGGAAGGCCCCGGGGCACCTCCCAGGCCGACCCGGCGGGCGAGGGCGGCGGCTTCGAGGCGGGAATGGACCTGGAGCTTGACCAGGAGGTTCTGCACGTGGGCCCGCAGCGTGTTGACGGACAGACCGAGCACGCGGGCCATCTCGGCCGGCGGGTGGCCGGCGACGAGCAGTCGGAGCACTTCAGTCTCGCGCTCGGTGAGCCGGGCGACGGCGGAGCCCTCGGGGTCGTCCTCCTCCGGCGCCCGGCGTCGAGGCACGCTGGTGGGCCGGAGGCGGCCGTGCTCGTGGATCCGGCGGAGCGACACGGCCAGGTCGTCGGCGTCGAGCGTCCCTCCCAGCGTCGCCACCGCGCCCTGGACGGGCCGGTGCCGTTCACCTCGGGCGCCGGCCCGGACCAGTTCGATCATCACCACGCCCGGCCATCGCCGCTGGATGCGTGGGCCGAGGTCAGGCGGGTTGTCGTGCCTGCCGGCGTCGACGAGGACGAGGTCCGGGCGCGACCCGGCGTCGGCCTCCCGCTCGATGTCCTCCACGGCGTCCCACGCCGCCTCGAACTCGCTCTGCGCTTCGAGCAGGCGGGTCAGCGACTCCCCCAGCAGCGGGCACGGGCTGACGACACGAACGCACAAAGTGCCCACTCCCATTCACCGCCCCCCAGATACTGCGATCCGCCGCGAATCGCGTCTTAGCAGTCAAGTCCTCGTCGCCAATCGCGGCAACCTGCAAAAGGCGTAGGCATCCTACGCAATTTGCATCAGACGCGGACGAGCGACCCGGGCAGGTCGCCGCCCGGGTCGCTCGTCGTCAGTTGTCGGGTTCAGCTCAGCAGCGGGGCGCCGCCACGCAGGTGCACCCGGGGGCACCGGCGCTCGCCTCGCCGGCGACGACGTCGATCCCGAGGCCCGGGACAACCACGTGGAGTGCGCGCACGGTGAGCCGTCCGTTGTTGCAGGTCTGCTCGTTCAGGGTGATGGTGGCGCCCGTGATGCTGATGACGCTCTGGCAGTTGGAGGTCAGAGTGACCGGATTGCCGTTGATGGTCAGCGCCACGATGGTGCTCGAGCCCTCGAGCCCGTTCGGGCCGCAGCGCACCTGGCCCCGCAGCACCGACGCGGTGATGAGGACGACGCCCCCCACGTTGACGCTGGCCGGCTGGCCGGGCGTGTTGGGGTTGGCGACGAGCTCACCGGTGGCGGTGCACTGGTCGCTGTTCGCCGACCCGCAGGCGACGCCGGCGGCGAGGACGTTCCCGACATTGGTCACCACTGCGCAGGTCTGGCTGGGACCGGTGGCGACGCCGAAGCTCACCGGGTTGACCAGCGGCAGGTTGACCCTGAGTCCCGTGGCGGCCGCCCGGCAGTCCGGGCAGCACTGGTACAGCGCGGTCTGCGCATGGGCGCTGCTCATGGAGAGGATCGTGGGGGCCGCCCAGGCGACGCCGCCCACCATGGCGCCCTTCTTGATGAAGTCTCTGCGGGTCTGCTCCGTGGTTTCCATGACCAACACCTCCGCCTCGTGGTTGTCGAGGCGACACTACGGAGCGGGGGGCCACGCCCGCCTCTGACGATCTGCGTATTTTTTCTGGTACGCACCGCTCGGTATCCTCCCCTCAGCGGGCCGCGAGGCGGCGGTACAGCTCCTCCAGGTGCCGCACAGTCGACACCACATCCAGGTCGTGGGCTCGCCGTAGGGCGGCAGCCGACATCGCCGCTCGCCGGCCGGTGTCGAGGACCAGCCGCTCGAGCGCGTCGGCGAGGAGGTCCGGCCGTCGCGGCGGCACGAGTATGCCCTCGACGCCGTCGGTGACCACGTCGGGGACGACGCCCACGGTGGTGGCGACGACGGGCAGGCCCATGGCGAGTGCCTCGAGCACCGCCAGCGGGCCGCCCTCGTGGCGTGAGGCGAGCACGAACAGGTCGCAGCCGGCCAGGAGGTGGACGGCGTCCTCCCGGTAGCCGAGGAAGCGGAACCGGTCCCCGAGCCCGAGTGCGGCGTGCAGCCGTCGCAGCTCCTCCTCCATCGGGCCCTGACCGACGGCCAGGAACCGGACGGGGAGGCCGTCGCCGAGCAGCCGGCGGGCCGCCTCGAGCAGGTCGGGGTAGCCCTTCTGGGCCCGCAGGTTCGCCACCGTGCCGACCACCACGTCGTCCTCGGCGACGCCGAGCTCGCGGCGGACCTCGCCCCGCAGCGACCGGTGCACACGCACCGATTCGAGCGGGATGCCGTGCAGCACCACGTCGACGCGGTTCCGCACCGCCGATGCCATCGACTGCCGCACCCGCTCGGAGACCGCCACGTGGGCGTCGTCGAGGCGGGTGGTCAGCGCGTTCAGCGCCCGTGTCGGGACCGGGTAGTCGCTCCAGACGTTGTGCTCGGTCGAGACCATCAGCGGGCGGCGGCCGGGCGACAACGACCGCACGACCATGCGCCCGACGCCGGCCACGTAGGGCGAGTGGAAGTGCACGACGTCGAAACGGCGGGCGTCGAGCAGGCGGCGCAGCCTGAGCGCCCACCGGGGATCGAGCTCGCTGCGGGCGCCGAGGCGGTGGACAGCCACGCCGGTGGCGCCGAGCTGGTCGTGGAGCGTGCCGGCCCAAGCGAGGACATAGGCGGCCTCGCAGTCGAAGCTCGCGCCGTCACGGGCGGCCGCCATCCAGCACAGGAGCCGCTCGATCCCGCCGACCTCGAGCCCCTTGGTGACCCACAGGACCCGGAGCCGGCGACGGCGCCCGTGGTCGTCTCCCGACGGCGTGCCTGCTGCTCCGGGTGCGCTCACGATCCCGGCGCCCTATGTCGCCGCCTACCGGGCCCGCCGCCGGCACGCACCGGGTGCTCAGGAGGTCGCCGCGGACGGAGCCGCCATGGCGCCCCGCCCTCGACTCGACGCCGGGCCGGAAATACCGACGCAGGTCACCGACGACGACCCGTCGCCGCCCTGCGGTCGTCGGCGCGCACGGCCAGCCCGTCGGGACGTGCGCCCGCTGGCGTCGCCCGTGCCGCCGGGAGCAACATGGCGCCCATGGTAACGGCCGCCCCGCTCCCGCCCGTCGCACGACGCCCGCAGTTCGGGCCTCGGAGGCGGCCGCCCGCACCCGCCACGAACCTCACCGCGTGGAAGGCGGACGGCGACGCGGGGTGAACCTCCCTGCTCGGCTCCTGGAGCGTCTCCGGTGCCCGGCGTGCGGGCAGCGTGTCGTCCCGGGCGACGTCGACATGCGGTGCCCGGACGGGCACCGCATGTCGACGCGCCCTGGCTATCTGGACGCCTCGTCGCCGGCAACCGATCCCGACGTGGCACGGACGTTGGCGAGCTTCGGGTACGAGTGGACGAGGTTCGATGCGGTCCATCCCGAGGACGAGCAGTTCTGGGAGGTCTACTTCCGAGACGTCCCCCTCGACCGCCTACATGGACGCGTCGCCCTCGACGCCGGCTGCGGCAAGGGCCGCTTCACCTACTTCACCGCTCGGCACGTGGACGCGATCGCGGCGGTGGACGGCTCCGCGGCCGTCGAGGCAGCAGTCAACAACCTCTCGGCGAGCGCCAACGCGCTGGTCGTCAAGTCGGATGTCCGGTCCATGCCGTTCGACGACCGCTCCTTCGGCTTCATCTCCTGCCTCGGGGTGCTCCATCACCTCCCCGATCCCGAGGACGGGTTCGCCGAGCTGGTGCGGCTCCTCGAGCCGGACGGGTTCCTGCTGATCTACGTCTACAGCCGGGCCACGACGAGGGGGCTGCGAGCCGTCGGCCTCGCTGCGGCACGAGCGCTGCGCAGGCTGACCGTGCGCGTCCCGCACCCGGCGCTGCGATCCGCCAGCGCCGTGGTCGCCGCCATCCTGTGGGTGACGCTCGTGTTGCCGGGGCGTGCCGTTCCCGGGCTCACGCGGGCGTCGCACCTCCCGCTGGCGGCCTACCGCTCGAAGCCGTTCCGCAGTCTCTGGCTCGACACCTTCGACCGGCTGAGCGCCCCGCTCGAGGCCCGCTACCTCTGGGAGGACATCGCCCGATGGTTCTCGAGCGCCGGTCTGGAGGTGCTCAACGCCCGTGATGAGGCGGGATGGTTCGTCGTCGCTCACCGCCCCGCGGATGTGCCGCCGGACGCGCCTCTGGGAGGCTGACCGCGGCTGGCTGCGGCTTCGGAGACCACCGCCGCCAGCCGGTCGGCGACGATGGACACGTGGTAGCGCCGCACGGCGTGCTCGCGGCCCGCGGCGCCCAACCGGGCCCGCAGTCCCGGGTCCGCCAGGAGTCGCTCGAGCGCATCCTGCCACTCCTGCGGTGACGTCGCCGTCAGGTGCGTCACCTCCGCCTCGCCGACCTCGACGGCGGCGCCGACGGGGCTGGCGACGAACGGGACGCCGACCGCCATGTACTGGACCGACTTCAACGCCGACTTTCCGGCCGTCCAAGGCGTATCGGCCATCGGGTACAGGCCGACGTCCAGCTGCTGGAACTCTGCGACCTCACCGCCGAGCGTCCACGGGACGCAATCGACGTGGAGCTCGCCGACGGTGAACGAGTCCCGGCCCGAGCCGATCACGCGGAGATGGAACGGCCGGCGGAGCGCCACCTGCGCGAGCGCCGGCAGGAGCGCCTCCAACCAGGGAAAGGTGGAGTGGGACCCGACCCAACCCACGACCGGCATGCGATGGAGCCGATCATCGGTTCGCGGGCGGAACCGATCGGTGTCGACGACGGTGGGAATGATCGCCGTACGTGCTCCGAGGGAGCGGGCATAGTCGGCCAGTACCGTGCCTCCGCACGTCACCACGGCGGCGCGGCGAATGAGGGTGTCGGCCTTGCCGGGCGACCTCAGCAACCGGGCGACGCGGCCATAGATGGGGCTCGTGTGGCCGATGTAAGTGGCATCATCGAGGTCGAGGACGAGTGGGACGCGCCCGATCGCTCGGGCAGCGAGCTCGACCACCGGTGGGCCGACCAACGCCGCCTCGCGCTGGACGAGCAGCACATCGGTCGACCGGGCACGCCACGGCACCGTGCACAACCGGGCGGTGCCCCGGAGCAGGCCCCGGGTAGTCGACGGCCAGGCCGACCGGTCGTAGAGAGTGGCGAACGTGGCGTCGTCGAGGAAGGTCACCACCTCGAGCTGGACCCCTCGGGCGGCGAGCGGCTCGATGAGCTGGACCAGCCGGTACCGGGTCGCGGCCGCCGTCAGCGGGTACGCGGCAACCCCTAGGACTCTCAGCACCGTCCCGGCTCCGACCTCGCGGCGGCGCCCCTCTCGCGGCGCCGTCGACCCGTACACTCCGCGCCATGGCCGGTCCTTCGCGACCGACAGGCGGTCGGCTCGTCCTGTTGTGCACAGACTGTGACGCCAGCCGGATCGTCTACCACCGCCTGGGCTCGCACTTCCCGGACGTGGTGGTGGTCGTCGAGGACCCCGTTCCCCGGACAAGGCTCCTGTGGCGCCGGCTCCGACGGCTCGGCGCCGCCACGGTGCTCGGGCAGGCGCTGTTCCTGGCGCTCGTCGTGCCGGTGCTCCGGCGGACCGGGCGGGCGCGGATCGAGGAGATCAAGCGGGAGTTCTCCCTGGACGACGGACCGTTTCATGCGGTCCACCGGGTGCCGTCGGTCAACGACCAATCGGCCCGAGCCGTCGTCGAGCGCCTTCAGCCAGCGGTCGTCGTCGTCTGCGGGACTCGGATCATCTCGGCGGAGACGTTGCGAACGTTCACCGCACCGGTGGTCAACTATCACGCCGGCATCACGCCGGCGTACCGGGGGGTGCACGGCGGGTACTGGGCGCTGGCCGAGGGGCGCCCGGACCTCGCCGGCTCCACCGTGCACCTCGTCGACGCCGGGATCGACACGGGCGGCATCCTCGCGCAGCGAACGATCGCGGTGACGCCGCGCGACTCCTTCGCCACGTACCCCTACCTGCACGTGGCGGCCGCCCTGCCGGCCATCGTCTCGGTCGCCGGGCGCGCCCTGGTGGGCGAGCCCCTCGCCGTGCAGGAGCCGGTCGCCGACCTGCCGTCGAAGCTGCGGAGCCACCCGACCGCCTGGACGTGGGCACGCCACGCGCTCCGTGGCGTGCGGTGAACGCCGCGGACGAGAAGGGTGCGCGGCTACGAGAGCCGGTTCCCGGACTGGGTCACATTCGTGGTCCTGGCGTCCTGCTTCACCGCCTCGGCGGCGCCGAGGAAGGCGTTGTCGACCACCGACACGTTGTGCGAGTTCACCAGCCCCACCCCGGCCAGCGTGCCGCAGTCGCCGTTCGTGAACCTGATCGTGTTCCCGGAAACGACGATCTCCTTGACGCCGATGAAGTCGAGCCCGTCACCGTAGGCGAGCATCTGGTTGTCGCGGACGGTGTAGCCGGTCCGAAACAGATCGTCATGCGTCTCGACGTAGACCGGCGGGCGGCACGTCACGAGGGGACCGTTCATCACGTTCCGCTCGACGGTGATCCGCCCGACGTTGGGATCGTACCCGGACCCCACATTCGCCACCATGGAGAATCGCAGGGCGCCGAACGTGTTGTCGAGGATCCGGATGTCGAGCCCCTTCTCCGTCGGGTCGTTCAGCTCGACGTCCACGCCGTTCATGTTGCTGTCGCCGATATAGTTGCGCTGGATGAGCGCTCCCTCGACGTGGCTCAGCGCGATCGCCTGACGGCCGCTGCGCTCGAACCTGGAGTTGACGACGGTGACGTTGCGGGCGGGCGGCGACTGGAACACCCCGAGGCGCTCGTCGTACTGGACGCCAAGCAGGTCGCCGTAGGTGTCGGAGGCGGCGACGCCGTCCAGCGTGATCCCCTGGACGGCGTCGATGGAGTAACCGTGCTGCCACTCGAGGGGCGGGTAGTACGCCGTGCCCGTGATCCCCGCCGCCGGGTTCGACCCCTGCACCACCATGTTCCGAACCGTGAGATCGGCGCCTGACTCGAAGCGCCAGTTGGCGCGGTGACTGTGGCCGACGGTAACCGCACGGAACGTCGAGCCTCTGCCGTCGATGACGAGGCCGTCCCGGTCGCGCACGAGGATCGTGTCGTCCTGGGCGTAGCAGCCGCCGACCGCGAACTGCAGCGTCGCGTTGTCGGGAACCGAACGCATCCACGTCATGATCTCCCCCTCGACGGGGCGCGAGCAGTCGGCCGGGATGGACGAGGGGACGGTGTGGACCTCCCCCGACGGCGGCATCGTCGTGGTCGTGGTGGTCGTGGTCGTGGTTGTGGTCGTGGTGGTAGTCGTGGCCGGGGTGGACGTCGTGGTGGTCGCCGTGTCGGGATACGAGACGCTCAGGCTGAACTTCGGCGATCCGGGCCAGGTGCCGTTGCCACGCACCCGCAGCTGTTGGGTTCCCCCTGCCACCGGTGCCTGCACCACCAGCGGGCTGGTGGAGGAGGTCTGCTCCGCCAGAACGGCCCCCGAGGCGTCGAGCACGGTGAGGGTGACGCTCGGGAGCCGTGAGAACGTCAGCGTGGCGTCGAGCGTTCCGGCGCCCGTGACGAGGGTGAACGTCTGTGTCGGGCTGGCGGTGCTGAGCCGCCCGCTGAAGACGGTCGTCCCAGCGGCGGCGGTATCGGCGCCGGCGAGGCCCGCCGCGACCGTCGCCAGGAGGACCGGCAGGCTCCAGCGCAGCCGTCTCCGGCGCGGGCATGGGGACGTCTGAGGTCCGGACGTGGCGTGGTTCCCGCGGCCCATTGAGACCTCCCTGTATCCGGACAGCACGGTCGGTCCCTGCCAGTGTGTCTCACCGTGGACGCAAACGGAAAAGACCGCGAACCGTTTTTCGGGCATGCAAGGGCGGATATTGGACGAGAAACCCGACTTCTCGGACGATCCGCCGGGCAGTCGCGTCCCAGGTCAGCCGGCGGACTGCGTCGCGGGCTGCGACGCTCAGCGCGTCGTGTTGTCTCCACGCCGCCACCGTGGCGTCAGCCATGGCCGACGCCGACGGCGCCGAGGGTAGGCCGCCGCTGCCGACGAGTCCGCCGAGCGGTCCGTCCGCCGCGAAGACGACGGGGGCACCGAGGCGGAGGGCTTCGCCGGCGGCCAGGCCGAAGCCCTCGTACCGGCTCGGGGCGAGCACCACGCGGGCACGGCTGAGCACCTCGGCGATCTCCTCGTCGGCAGGAACCTCGAGGACGCGGATCCTCGGGCCCATGCGGAGGTGGGGCGCGGCGCCCAGCACCACGCCCTCGGCGTCGAGCCGCGCCACCGCCTCGGCGGCCGCCCGGACACCGAGCTCGACCCGCTTGTGCGGGGCCCGCCCGCCGAGCACGACGACCAGGCGGCGTTCGGCGGGCGGCGGCGCAAGGTGGTCGAGGTGGTCGGTCCCCTCCCCTATGACCGCGATCCTTCGCTCGCCGACGAAGGACGCGACCTCGTCACGCACGTGTTCCGTCGGGACGAGCACGAGGTCCCATGTCCGGAGGACCGCTCGCTCCAGGTGGGCGGCAAGCGACCCGCTCCGGGCCCCTGCCCGCCGTCGCAGGTCGTGGACCACGCCGACCATGGGCACGCCGAGCAGGCGCGGTGGCCAGTGGAACGTGCTGACGACGGCGTCGAAGTGCTGGCGGCGGTGGTCACGACCGAGGTCGCGCACACCGGTGACGAGCGCTGCCAGCCGCGACGCCCCCGGAGCGGGATGGAGCCGGTAGGCCGACACCTCGGCGATCGATGCGAGCGCCGGCTCGAGGCAGGCGCCGAACCTCTGCACACCACCCCAGCCCTCGATCTGCGCGGGGAGGATCAACGCCAACCTCATGGGGACGCCCACGCGCGGCGATGCCAGCGGTCGACCGACACGACGCCGACCACGAGCGGCACCACCGACGCCACGACGAGCAGCCCCGACTTGACGGCGGAGTCCGTCGCCCACCCGGAGGCCACGGCGCAGGCGCCACCCGCGACGACGGCAGCGATCACCGCGTGGCCGGCCAGGGCGGCGCGGGTTGGCCGCGCGGCCACGAGCATGGCGACGTTGACCCCGCCCACGGCGAGGAGGAGCGCTACGCCGGCGCCGACGAGCGACGCCCGCCACACGAGGAGAGGGCTCAGGACGGCAACGGCGGCGAGGGCCGCTGACGCGGCACGGGCGACGACGGGGGCGGCTCCCCCGCTCTGCAGCACTCGGTCCGGTAGGCCGCACGCGCTGTTGAGCCCGTACGCGGCGGCCAGGACCGCGAACGCCGTCACGGGAAATCGCAGGTCGGGATAGGCGAGCCTCCAGCCGACCCACGCCAGATGCATCCCCGCGACGACGGGCAGCGTTGCGGCCACGGCGATGGTGAGATTGAGCCGCGAGATCTCGGACCGGCGTGCCGGCGTCCGCTGGAGGCGAGCGAAGGCCGGCAGCGCGAACGTGCCGAGGAGAGGCCCGACGAGCCCGACGAGGTCGAGGATCCGCACCATCGCCCCGTAGCGGCCGACGGTGGCCGGGCCACTGAGCGCCCGGAGCACCACGATGTTCGTCAGCCCGAGAAGCGGCCATATCGCCTGTGACAACAGGAAGGGGCCGGCCGTCCGGACGAGGTCCCGCAGCGTCGTTGCCGTCGGCGGCCCGGCGGCTCCTCGGGGCGACCGCCGGAGGAGGAGGAGCGCGGCCGGTTGCGCCGCGTAGGCGAGGACGTACGGTCCCCAGCGGCTCACGCCTGCGGAGGCGAGGGAGCCGACCACCGCCAGCGTGGCCAGGGCGCCGCCCGCCTGCAGGAGGGCCAGCTGCCAGGCGTCGCCCCCCACCCGAGCAAGCGCCGTCCTCCCTGCCGTCGCCGCCGATGCCGACACGAACAGCGCCCCTCCGAGCGCCGCCACCAGGCCGTCGCCATCACCGCCGCTGGCGGCCCA
>Ga0247717_1000325_pt1 | contig 14936 bp, 15 predicted proteins | sample 24E_NmetaG_FD_189047 | JGI IMG/M metagenome (GOLD analysis project Ga0247717, IMG submission 189047) | Soil microbial communities from hillslope of Landscape Evolution Observatory, University of Arizona, Oracle, AZ, United States - 2-4-E_N | ecosystem: Engineered > Artificial ecosystem >... | reverse complement strand
CATCGTGCCCGCGTGGCGACGGGTCGAGAGAAGCGCTGCCGCGCCGGCGACGGAGCCCGCGACGGCCAGGAGCGCAGGAAGAGGCCCAGGGACATCGCCCGGGCGTTGGAGAAGCCACGCGACCGCCCCCGTGCCCAACGCCAGGACCGCGCACGCCGTCACGGGGGACGCCCGCATGGCGACGGAAACCCTTCCGGCCGGCCTAGTTCTTTGCGGTTTGGCTCAGGCCGCCGCCGGCGGCAGCGGGTTGCTCAAAGCGCCGAAGGACCAAGAACCAGAAGGCAAGCGTGAAGGCAAGAAAGAGCGCCCAGCCTGCGTGCTGATGGGCCTCCTGCAACGCGCGTCCGCCCCATTCGCGGCCGACCACGGCCAGCAGCACGAGCCGCGCGACGTTGGCCAACCAGACGCCCGCAAGCCCAAGCAGCGCGTAGAGCGCAAGGCGTCGGGGCGGAAGGTTGCGCTCCCACGCGAAGAGGCCCAGGAGGCCCAGGAAGAGGGCCGCCGGATAGAAGCCGGCGCACACGACGCCCACGGTGAGGAAGAGCGTGCCTCGGTCGGTTGCAAGCGCGACCGTCTCGCCGCGCACGGACGCGGGGATGCCAAGCAGCGAAAGGGTGCCCGCCATGGGATCCACGAGCGCGTGGCGAAGGTACCACCGAAGCGGCGAGTCGCCCGCGCCCGACTCGAGCAGGGCCTGGAGCGCCCACGCGGCAAGGGGCGCAAGGAGCAGAGGAAGGCTGTACGCCACAAGCGTGTCGACCTTGAGCGGTCCCGCGCGGCGTTCGAGGAACGGCGCGAGCGCAACGAGCGCAAAGCCGTAGGCAAGAAGCGCAAGCTCGGGGGCCGAGAAGGCCGAGCCCGAAGCGAGGTTGTACGCGAGCACGCTGCCGAAGCAAAAGAAGCCCAGCGCAAGGACGAGGTTCCGCCGAAGCGGCTTCGACGGGCTCGGGGCGCGCGCCGCGCGCGCAAGCGGCGCAGCGGCCAGACCCAAGCCGACGGCCACGAGGACAAGCGCCAGGGGCGCGGGCGTCTCGTGGTCGAGGACGCCCGTCAAGGAGAGAAGGCCGTAGCCTGCCGCAAGCAGGCCCGCCACAAGACGCGCACGCTCGGCCGCCGGCGCCATGGGGTTGGCTCAACCCTCCGGCCGGCGAGCGCCCCACGCGAGGGCCCCCGTGCACGCAAGCGCCAGGGCCACGCCAAGGGCCGGGTCGGGGAGGAACGGTACGGCCGTCGCTTCGACGAAACAGCACCCCTCCGACTCGCCAAGCTCGTTCGAGGACGTCACGCGGTAGCGGTACGTCGTGCCTGGCGTCGTGCTCGCGTCGAGGATGTGCGGATGCTCGGGCGTGCTTTGGGCAAACAGCTCGAAGGGGCCGTCGCCCTCGGCGCGGTAGAGCCGGTCCACCTCGGCCGTGAAGTGGCTCGACCACGTGACCATGATGCTCGCGTCCTCGTGCGCTTCGGCGTTCACGCTCGTGGGACACGGCGGCGGCGCCGTCGCCGGCGGGCGGTTCGATTCGTCCTCGTCGTCGGGAGACTCGCAGCCGGGGTCGTCCGGGTAATCGACGAGGCCGTCCTCGTCGTTGTCGAACCCGTCGGAGCAGTGGGGTTCGAATTGCGCGGAGACCGTCGCGGCGCCGGCAAGGAACAAGAACAGGGACGCAAGGCTCGGCAGGACGAGGGGAGAACGCGGAGGCATACGAGGAGGGGTTCGTCGGTGACGCTCAAAGCGGTGCTGGGACGCCGATCGGCCGCCACATTAAGAAAGAGAAACGGGGGCCCGGAGGCCCCCCTCGAAGAACCTAGCTGCGGCGGCGCAAGGCCACCCAGGCGCCCGTTGCGCCCAGCGTCGCAATCGCGGCGGCCCACGGGCTCGTGAAGAACGGGATCGCCGTGGCTTCCACCTCGTCGCAGTCCTCCGACTCCTCGTCGCCGATCACGGTCGTCACCGTGTACCGGTACGTCACGCCGACGACCGTGTCCGAATCCACGAACGACGTGCCCGTCGTGTTTCCGAGCAGGACGAAGGGTCCGGCCCCGACGGCGCGGTACACGTTGTACGAGTCGGCGTCCGTCGCGGCGTCCCACGTCAGAAGGATCGTCGTATCGGAGCGCGCCTGCGCCTCGAGGTTCGTCGGGCACTCCGGCCCCGGCCCGTTGCCGTTTGTCGTCACGATGTAGCAGAAGGAGGCCTGGCTGATGCTAAAGGGACGGTTGTTGTTCGGGTTGATCGGCGCTCGAAGACCCGTGTCGGCGTTCGTGGGCGGGTCGTACGTGTACACGTTGGCGTTCGGGCCGCCCTTCACGATGACCGCGTGAACGCCTTCGCTTGCCACAAAATCGAAGTGCGTCCCGTTGAAGTTCGCGATCGTAACCACGATCGTGCCGTCGGTGAACACCCCATTGGCCATGGGTTCGATCTTGAACTCCACGAAGTCCGAATCGAGGTCGGCACAGCGGGGGTTCCCCGGCGTCACGGTCTGCGCGGAGGCCGGAAGCGCCAGAAGCGCCATGGCCAAGCCCAATCCAACTGCCATTCCTGTTCGTACGATGCGTGCGTTCATGGGATCGCCGCCGCTTCTCCGCCACGGGGCAGGATAGGGTTTCCGGCACGCGCCTCGGACGGCGGGGCGGCGAGGGGAAAAAGAGGATCCTGGCAACGCGAAACGTTCGACGAAAAAAAAGAACGGGCGCCCGCGGACGCGGGCGCCCGTACGGGAAACGCTCTACGGCCGCCGGCGGAGGAACGCGTAGGCGCCCAAGCCGCCCAGCGCGGCTCCCGCGGCCGCAAGCGGGCTCGTGAAGAACGGGATCGCCGTCGCCGACGCGGTGGCGCAGAACTCCGCGGTCACGCGCCGCCCGTCGAAGTGGCGAACGCCGTAGTCCACGACCGTACCTACGGGGTAGGGCCCGTCGACCACGGTCGACCCGTCCAGCATCTCGGTCACATGCTCCCAGTCGCCCCCGTCCACGGAGCGGTAGAGCACGAAGACCGCGCCCTCGTTCATCACGGTGACGGAGATCGTTCCGTCGGCGTTGGCGACGGCTTCAAGCTCGGTCGGCGGACACTCGGGCGGCGGGGGCGGACCTCCGTTTCCACCGTTGCCATCGTCCTCCTCGCAGTCGGTCCAGAACATCTTCGCCTTCGCGAAGTGGCCCTCGTCCACGTACGCTTCCACGCGGTAGTGGCCCGAGGGCAGCGAGAAGGGTCCCGCCTTGAAGTGGAAGCCCATGGGCGTGTCCTCCGCGTCGGCCTCCCAGTCGGCGCGCAGGACCTCGGACTTGTCCCCCGTGGGCGGCCACTCGTAGAACACGAGCCAGCCCTCGTCGTTCGTCATCTTGAAGCCCTCGATCCAAAAGTCGCAGTCGACGCGCGGATCGTTTCGCTGCGGGGGCGAGACGACCTCGTCGTCGTGCACCTTGATCGTTCCGTGGTTCGGGTTCTCGTGCGCCGCAGCCGGCACGGCTGCAAGCGCCACCGCGAGGACGATCCCCGCGGCCCAGGCTCTCGTTGCGATTCGTGGTCGCATGCTCCAACCTCCACGCGACCCGGGGTTGGGGAAGGAGGATAGCCGTTCCGGCACACCGATCGGCCGCGCAAGTCCGTCCGCCGGCGACGCTCCCGCGTTTTGCTCCGAGGGCCCGCGCAAGGGGCAAGATTGAAATCGTCCTTGCGCCTTCGCGCGTGCATGGCCCTGCGGTCCCGCAAGCCCAACGCGGCGAGGCTACCCCGATCCCTCGTCGAGGGGCCGCGCCGGCGCCTCGAGAGCTCCTTCGCGCGGCAGTTCCTGCGCAACCCCGTGGCCGTGGGAACGCTCTTCCGCTCCGGCCCGTTCTTGGCCAAGCGCCTCACGGCCGAGGCGCTGCGCCACAAGCCGGCCACGATCCTCGAGGTCGGCTGCGGCGACGGCGCCATCACGAAGACGCTTGCCAAAGGCGCCGCGCGCGAGGGCATCCGATTCCTTGCCGTCGACATCAACGCGGCCCTCCTTTCGAAGAATCCTGTGCGCGGCTCGCTCTTCCAAGGCGACGCCTCCCGGCTTCCCGTCCGCTCGGCGGACGTCATCGTGTGCGGGCTTCCGCTTGCGCTCTTGCCCAAGGAGAAGGTCCTGGAGATCCTCCGCGAATTCCGGCGCGTGGCGCCCAACTTCGTCGCCTTCCAGTACTCGACCACGAGCTTGAAGCTCATCCGGCAAGTGTTCCCCAACGCGCGCGTCGTCACGTACGTCCTGGCAAACGTGCCGCCGGCCGTCGTGATCTCCGGCTCGGCCCCGGCAGCACGTTAAAATAGAACCATCCCGATCGGCCCCCCCATGCATTGCGCGCAGTGCGGAGAGTCGCTCGCCGCGGGCCACCGCTTCTGCCCGCAGTGCGCCGCGCCCGTGCCCGGCGCAAGCGCTGCGCCCGCGCGTCTGCACATCGACGAGCTCTCCGCCAACTGCCACCACTGCGGGCAGGAGGGCCGCTACGGGGACCTTCGCCGCTGCGGCGTCTGCCACGAGCGCTTCTGCGTCACCTGCGTGGCCGAGTGCTCCGAGTGCAAGGAGGCCGCCTGCCCGGCGTGCATCCTCGAATGCACGACCTGCGGCAAGGTCGGCTGCGCCGACGATTGGGAGCACTGCGAGAGCTGCCACGCGCGCGCCATGTGCAAGGAGCACGCCGAGTACTGCTCCGACTGCGGCTACCCCGCGTGCCGCCAGTGCCTCTCGCCGTGCAAGAAGTGCGGCGACGACGTGTGCGGCATGTGCGTCGAGGAAGGGCACGGCACGGCAAAGTGAGGATGTATACAGATGTATACGAATGTATACATCAGGCGCGCTTCCACCGGGCGCACGTCTGGACGAAGTGCCGGTGCACGCGAAGGTCGCCCGTGAGCTCGGGGTGGAAGCACAAGCCAAGGACGTTTCCCTGCCGCGCGGCCACGATCGTCTTGCCCAGCAGGCCCCACGGCTCGCAGGCGCCCCACGTGCGGACGATGGCCGGCGCCCGAATGAACGCCGCCGGAACCGAACCCAATCCGGCGAGGTCCACGCTCGCCTCGAAGCTCTCCCGCTGCCGCCCGAAGGCGTTGCGGTCGACGGCGAGGTCCAGAAGGCCAAGGAGGCGCGTTCGCGTGTCGGAGACCTGGCGGTCGCCTTCCTTGGCGGCGAGGATGAGCCCCGCGCACGTGGCAAGGAGGGGGAGGCCCTCGTCGCGGGCGCGGGCGACGAGGCGGTCGTGGAGCCCGGAGGCGACAAGCAGGCGCGAGATGGCCGTGCTCTCGCCGCCGGGCATGGCCAGGCCGTCCACGAGGTCGAGATCGGCGGGCGTCCGGACCGGAGCGACGGACCCGCGGAGGCCCTCGGCCAGGAGGGCGGAGGAGAGCGCGCGCTCGTGCTCGGAGACGTCGCCCTGCACGGCGAGCACGCCAAGCCTCAGGTCGAAGCGGGGCCTCGCGCGGTTCGTCACGTTTCCGGCCATCGGCTTGCGCGATAAAGCCCTTGCGGCGCTCGGGTGTCGCTTGGTTTCGAGCGAGCAAACGCCTTTATGGCCGCGGGGCCCTCCCATGCGAGGAGCGCATGGCGAAGGTCCGTTGGTGCGTCGTTTGCCGCCGCGAGAAGCCCGTCCACGGCGTCTGGTACCTTCTGGATCCGCGCGCCCCGTCCTTCGCTTGCGAAGGCTGCTTCGTGGCGGCCGAAGAGATTAAGCCCCTGCCTGCGTAGCGGGCGCTGCCATGAGCCTCCTTTGGGACACCTTTGGCGCCGTCGGCCTCGTGCTTCTGGTCTCGGCCTTCTCCGCAAACGCCTTGGGCCGCATGGCTCGCGACGGCGTCGCCTACACGGGCATGAACTTGGGCGGAAGCGCCATCCTTGGCGTGTACTCTTGGTATCTTAACGCGCCCATCTTCGTCGTCCTGGAGGTCGTTTGGGCTTCGGTGGCCTTGGCGGGGCTCGTCCGGGCCCTGCAGGGCCGGGTCGATCTCGCCTAGCGGCGGGCGGAGGCGGCGGCGCGTCGCGCCGGCGCCCCTGCCCGGCGTTTCCGCGGGGCCTTCGTGCGCGCTTTTGCCTCCGGCTCCCCGAAGAAGAGAACGTAGCCGTCCGGATCGTCCATCATGAAGGCGCGTTCGCCCTGCTCGGTGTCGAGCGCAAGCTCGATGCGGGCGCGGGCTTTCTTCGCCGCGCGCCAGACGCGCTCCACTTCGGGCGTCTCGAAGTAGAGGACGACGCCGGCGCCCAAGGGGCCCGACAGCCAGTCGCGCACCTCCTCGTCGGCCCACGGGCTGTCCTTGGGGAAGAGGCTCACGACCGCGTCGCCCAGGCTCGCCTCGACGTACTCGACGCCGCCCTCCGTGCGTCGGGCCGTCTCGAAACCCAGCTTCCGGTAGAAGCGCTCGCTTCGGCCAACGTTTGTCACGTTGAGCACCACGTTGAGGGTCGTGGCCATGCGCAGGGGAAAGGCGTTCCCGTTCATGACCCCTCGGGAAGGTCGTGTCGCGTTCGGTAGTTTCTTGGCCTACGCGGTTTTGGTCCCATGGCCGGCGGTGCGCCGGCGCGGGCCCGTGGTCTAGTGGTCATGACGTCGCTCTTACAAAGCGAAGGTCGCTGGTTCGAATCCGGCCGGGCCCATGGCTACTGCACGTAGATCGCCGGTCGTCCCGGCATGGCCTGCTTGGCCTTGCCCGCCGGGTCGGGGCCCTCGCCGGCGGCATGCACCTCCCACGTCGCGGGGATCTCGGCGGACAGGAATGGAAGCGCCTCGCGCAGGATCTCGAGCTCGGGCAGCGGCTTTGCGCGTCCGGCAAGCGCGGCTGCGCCGCCGGAGGCCATCTCCTTTCCGAGCTTTTGGGCAAGCGCGGGCAACTCCTTCATGCGCGCGCGAAGCTCGGGGTCCTGCTGCGCGGCCTTCATGAACGCACCCACGTCGAGGCCGCCCTTTCCGGGATGTAGAACCGCAAGCGAGAGGGCCGATCGCTTCCACGGCTCGGCCACGTACAGCACGACGCGGGAGGGCGAGAGTCCCGTGACCTTGAGGATGGCGCGAACGTCGTCGAGAACCTCGCGGAGGTACGACTCCGCGCGCTCGGCCTCCTCGTCGCGCGCCGCCGGATCGGCGACCGGCCAGGGCGCCTCGATCACGCTGCCTGCGTTGCCCAGGCGGCTCCACGCCTCCTCGGCAAGGTGCGGGACGAAGGGCGAAAGGGCGCGCGCCTGCGCGGAGAGGAACACGTCGCGCAGCGCGCGCGAGGGGTCCTGCGCGCTGCGGCGCACGTACCACGACCAAGCCGACGCAAGATCGAAGAACGCAAGCTTGAGCGCGGTGCGGAAGTTGAGCTTCTCCATCTCGGCGTCGAGGTCCGCGAGGATCCGGTGAAGGGCGCTGGCGAAGGCGCGGTCGGCGCGCGTGGGCGCCCGGTCGGAGGCGGGCGGGGGGTTCGCGTAGACGTCGAGCCACGCCGCAAGGCGCCGGCCGATCGTGGCGGCAAAGTCGCGCTCGAAGCTCGCGTCGTCGAGCCCCTCGCCGGCGTTGGCAAGCGCCATCCGCACGGCGCTTGCGCCGTACTGGTCGAGCGCCTGGCGCAGCGTGACGAAATTGCCGGCGCTCTTGCTCATCTTCTGCCCGTCCACCATGACCCAGCCGTTCACGCCCATGCCGCGGGGCCAGCGCTCGGGCTCGTCGGGCCAGATGGCCACGTGGTTGAAGACGGCGAAGGTCAGGTGGTTCTGCAGAAGGTCCTTGCCGCTGTTGCGAAGGTCAAACGGGTACCAGTAGGCGAACTCGCGGCGGCACGCCTCCGCGACCTCGCGGGTGACCGTGCCGCGCGCCGCGTTCGCGGGGTTTCCGCGGCCCAAGAGCACGAAGCCGAAGAAGGCGTCCGTGAGATCCTTCGGGTCGACGGCGAAGGCGGGCTCGGCGACGCTTGCGTCGAGAAGGTGCGCGAACGTGTAGTAGGCCATGTAGATCGTGGAGTCGGAGAGCGACTCCACGACGCGCGACTCGTCCATGGGAAGACGCGTGCCAAGGCCGGAGTCGCGCGCGCAGGCCCAGTCGCGCAGCCAGTCGACCACGTAGTGGAACTGCTTTCGCGCGACCTCGGGGTGGATCGTCATGCGGTCCAGCGCCTCGTGCGTCTTCTCCTTCCACGCCGGATCGCCGTACGTGAGGAACCACTGGTCCGAAACGATCTTCACGATGCCCTCCGAAAGGCAGCGGCACACGACGGGGCCCGTGGGCTCGAAGTAGCGCTCCGCGTCGCCGCGGGAGAGGAGCCACTGCGCCACCTTCGCCTTGGCCTGCGCGACGGGAAGCCCCGCGAACTCGCCGGCGCGCTCGAGCATGCGGCCGTTGTAGAAGCCCGCCTGGTACACGGTCTCCGTCGCCTTCTCGAGAAGCTCCACGTCGCGCTGGCCTTGCACGCCAAGGCGCTTGACCTCGGCGGGCGCGGGAAGCGTTCCCGCTTCGCCCGAGTCGATGACCGGGATGGGCGAAAGAGCGCGGACGGAGGCGGCGTCGAGGCCGAACTCTGCCATCGCGCGTTCGTCGCGCTGGAGGTCGGAAAGCGCCGCGAAGTCGAACGGCGCGTCCGAGGGGACGCTCGTGACGATCCCGGTTCCCTTGTGGGGCTTGAGGAAGGAGGCCGGAAGCACGAGCACCGCTTCCTCGCGGGCGGGCGCATGGACGCGCGCGCCGACGAGCGCGCGGCCCGCGACGCGGCCCTTCTCCGTCACGCGATCGAGCTGATGAGGGAGCTTCTGCGCGCACGTGGGGCTTGCGACCCACGTTTCGCCCGCCACGTCGAGGACCGCGTAGTCCATGTCGGGGTCGACCCACGCGTTCGTCTGCGCGAACATGGTCTCGGGCCGCAACGTGGCGGCCGGGAGCACGGTGCCCGCCGGAAGGCCCGCAGCCGGCGCGGTCAGGCGCAGCTTCACGAGCACGTACTCCTGGGGCGTTTCGCCCTCGCCCTCGCGCCGGTCGTGGTCGGCGATGGGCTGGCGGTCCTTGGGGCACCAGATCACGGGGTGGCGGCCCTTCCCCACGTAGCCGCCCTCGGCGAGCTTCGTGAACTGCCACCGGATGAACCGGTCGTACCAGGGATTCCGGTCCGTCGTGAAGAACTGGCGGCGCCAGTCGATCCCAAGCCCCAGACGCGAGACGTCCTTCCGCCACTCGGGCGGGAACACCTCCGCAAAGCGCCACGGCTGCGCGAACTTCGCGACCTCCTCGTCGGAGAACCCCTGCTCGCGCAACATGCGCCACTGGGTCTGCTCGCCCTCGCGCACGCGGTTGGCCGCCGCCACGATGGGCGTGCCCGTGAGGTGGTAGGCGAACGGGAAGAGCACGTTCTTGCCCTTCATGCGCTGGTGGCGCACGGCGAAGTCCACGCGCGCCATCGTGAAGGCGTGACCGACGTGCGCGTACGCGTTCATGTACGAGTACGGGTAGGTGGCGAAGAACTTGGGCCGCGCCGGATCGACGGAAGGCTCGTACGCGCGGCGTTCCTGCCACGCGCGCTGCCAGCGTTCCTCGATCGCGTCGAACTCGGCCATCGTCACCGGAAAACGGACGGCCCTCTTAAGGGATGCCCCGCCCGGACGGCGCTAGAACGTCTCGCGGAAGCGGTACGCGCTCCGGTCGGGACCGGGGAGGGCGGAAAAGCAGTCGAAGCACGCGTAGGTGCGGATCCGCCGCTCGAAGCCTTGAAGGCCGGCGATGATCTCGGCCGCGAACCAATCGCGGATGCCCTCGGCCTTCCCGCACTTGGCGCACGATCGGGCAAGCGGCGCCCCCGTCGAAACCGCTCCTCCCTGCATGGGTTCGCGTAGCCCTGGCTTTCAGAAAAACCCTTCGATCCGGGGTTTCACGGTTTCGTCTCCACGATCCATCCCGTACGCTCGCTTTCCGGGAGATCGTAGTAGCAGGGGGGACAGGCGTAGACGCGGCGGGTCTCCGCTGCGGCGAAGAAGGACTTCACGCGGCGGATGCCGGAATACCATACGCGGACGCCGTAGTCGCGCCCGCAGACGAAGCACGACCGGCGAACGACCGGGGCCGGGGAACGGAGCCACGCCACGCCGGCCGGAAGTCCGGCGGGATTTAAAGCTCCGCCGGTCCCGCGTCGTTTCCTGCGCAATTGCGCAGTAAACTTCGCGTCCCTTCGATCGTTCCACCCATGACGAAGAATATCGGAGCGCTTAATAGAGAACCGCGACTATCGCAACCGACAGGGCGGGAACCCATGACCTTCGAACTGACCGTGGTCTCGAACACGCCCATGACGGCCGTCAACGACCTCGAGACGGTCTCGATCGCCTTCCTGTACAACGTGGGCTACCTGCCCAAGGGATACGATCCAAAGACAAACGTCGAGAGCGTGAAGCAGAGCGTCCCCTACAAGCTCTTCCTCAATTGCTTCCTCAAGCGCCCGGAGAAGGCGTGGTCCATCGAGGAGCTCGTGACCGTCCTTCGCACCTCGCGCCCGACCGTGTACCGGCACCTCAACAAACTCAAGAGCTACGACCTTCTCGAGGAAGTGAGCCTCAAGGCCACGGAGGACTCGAACACGAAGAAGGGGTACCGCATCCGCTACGGAAATCTGGCCAAGGCCTGGAACTTCTCCGAGGCGCACGTGAAGGTCGCCATGGAAGGGTACCGCAAGACGGTGGACCACCTGCAGGAGCTCGCGAACAAGGAGATCGCGCGCCAGACGGCCGCGACGGCCCCCCCGGAGAACGGCGAAGCGCCCCGCGAGGAAGCCGAGCCCGTTCCCATGGCTCGCGTTCGGCGGGGCGCTTGACATGGCCGGCCACGACTTCCACATGACGCCCGAGGGCCGCTATCGGGTGACGAGCCTTGCCAGTCGCGACGCCGTGATCACCACGCTTGGCCTCTTCAAGGGCTTTGCGCCCATCGGAAGCGGCGACGGGCTCGTCTTCGAGCTTGTCGAGGGGCCGGAAAAGGGCCGGCTCCGCATCGTGCCAAGCCACATGATCGTCTCGATCGACGTGCTCGACCCCATCACGCCCAAGGCGCAGCCCGCCCGCGTCGAAAGCGAGACGGACCGCCTCTACGGGTGAGCGCGGGGGTCGTGCAACGCCGAAGGCACGCTTCGATCGCCTCGCCGCCGTCTTCTTCGACTTCTCCGGCACGCTGCTCGACGAGGACAGCGACCACGAGGCCCACCGCCGGCTCATGCAGGCTGCCGGGCGGCGCTTCGACGTGAAGGTGGACGCCGACGAGCTCGTGGGGCAGTACCATTTGGCGTGCGCCGACCTACTGGCGCAGGAGACGGCCGCGGGGACGCCGGGCCCCGGCGCGGGCTCGGGCCTCCGGCTGTACACGGCCGCGCTCCTTGCCGTGCTGTCGGTCCACGGCGCACGGCTTGGCGCGCGGGACGAGGCGTGGCTCCAGGAGGAGTACCACGAGGCGCACCGTCGGCACGTGCGCCTGCACGACGACGCGCGGCCCGCGCTTGCGGCGCTTGCGGGCGCCGGGGTGCACGTGGGGCTCGTGACGGACGTGGACGCGCCCTTCTTGGATTACCACCTGCGCTTCCTCGACCTGGAGGGCGCCTTCGACAGCGTGACGACGGCCTCCGACGCGGGCGCGCTCAAGCCCGATCCGCGGATCTTCCGGCTCGCGCTCTCCCGCGCGCGCGTGCCGGCCGGGCGCGCCGTCATGGTGGGCGACAGCCTGGAGCGAGACGTGGACGGCGCCCTTGCCGCCGGCCTTCGCGCCGTCCTCGTGGACCGCTACGGCGCGAGACGAACGGACGTTCCGCGCGTCCGGTCGCTCAGGGAGCTTCCGCGCGCCCTCGCGCGCCTGGACGGCCTCCAGTCCGAGCGCTAGGTCCGCGCCAACCGGTGCGGCGACGTGGGATACCAGACGAGAAGCTCGAGCTGATAGAGCTGCGGCCGGGGCTTGAACGTCACCGGCCCGTTCTCCGTCAGGACCTGCTTCACGACGTCGAAGTACTCGATGAGCCGACCCGCCATCTCGATCTCGGTGGGCAGCGGAACGCCGTTGTCGTCGGTGGTCTGCCGCCACCGGATGACGGCCTCGGCAAGGTAGGTGCCGTAGAACGGGTGCAGCGTCGTGTCGTACATGTGCGTGTAGCGGCCCGACGGCTCGGTGAGTTGCGACTGCCAACGGATCGTGCTGTTGTTGGCCCAGACCACCGTGACGGAGCCGTCGTACGCGCCCACCACAAGGTCGACGGATCGGTTGACAAGCGGGTCGTAATCTCGAAGGGCAAACGCCGTGACCCACTGGATATCGGAAAGCGGTTGGGGCGAGCAGCAGTACTGCGTTGCCGACGCGGCAGAGTAGGCGGACAATTTGGAGGAGAGGGGGTTCGCGTAGACCACGGCGCGGTCCTCGTAGCCGCTAAGGCCGGTGCGCGGCGTGGCCTGTATCATGGAAGCGCCCAGCGGGATTTCCTTGTGAAGCGTGCCGTTGAGGCCAAAGGCGACGTGCGTCTTTGTTTGGACGGCGCGCGACGACGGCGACCGGGGCGTAAGCCCCTGCGGCGACGGGTTGTGGATCAAATCCCCGGTTCCCGGGTTGATGCGGATCCAGGGGTTCGGGTCCGTGGCGATCTCGTTGGCGATCGACCGCTCGTAAGCGATGACGACGTCGGGGCTGGGCTCGGCGGTGAAGTTGAGGCGCGCGTCGAAGGCAAGAGCGCTCGTGTACCACCGCTGCCAGCGGGGGGCGGGCGCCTGGGGAAGGCTAAGCCCAACGCCCGTCGAGCCCCAATCCGCGTTCGTTCCGGGCGCCATGGCGTCCATCGTGCTGAAGTCCTCCATGTACGTGCCGCGCACGCTTCCGTTGCCCGCGTCCGTGATGTAGTCGACCTTCACGGACGGAAGGACGCCGATGCGCGGGAGCTCGTTCCACTGGCTGTTACGGCCAAACTCGATCCGCCAGAGGAGCGCGCAGCCCTGGGGGCACTTTGATTGGAACGGCAGGCCCGTCGCGAAGTTTGTCTTGAAGTTGGGCGTGACCTTCCGCCAGGTCTTGCCGCCGTCGTTGGAGAGGTGGTACGTCAAGCAGTTGCAGGGATCCAACCCCTCCGTGACGCGCGGGGTGACGTTGAGCCACGCTTCCCGGATCCAGCCGGTGAACGAGCCCTCGGCGGCGGCTACGCCGACGGCCGTGGCGTTGGCGGCAAAGCCGCCGACGAAGTGGACGCGATTGGCCGGCCCCGAGGCGCCCGTTGTCGGCCTGGAAAAGCTCGTGGCCTGGCCGTCGTTGCCGTTGCTTTGGAGGATGTAGCTCAGATTGCCCCACTGCGCGACGCCAAAGAGCTTGTACGAGTTGTCGTCGCGCGCCGGACGCAGCTCCAGGGGGCAGGCGGTCACGTTCACCGTGCAGGCGAGGTAGGGAAGCCACGTGAGTCCCCCGTTTGTCGTTTGGTACGCGATGCCGTAGGCGATGGCCCAACCCCGCTCGCCCTCCAGCGAGAGCCAGCGCGGCAACGAGTACGTGTCTGTCTTCCAACCCGTGGTCACGTTCTGCCAGGTGAATCCGTTGTCGGTGCTTCGGATGATGCGCGCGCCGGTTACGTTTGTCACGAGGCCCAGTACGAGCCCGTTCGTGGTGGCGGCCAGCGCGCGGATGGTTTCGGTCTTGTTGTTGATCGGGACCGTCACGTTCTGCCAGGTGGCACCCCCGTCGCTCGATGCGGCAATCACGGCTCCGGTGGTGCTCGAGAAGAGCGTATGGACGTTCGTGTGGGTACCGGCGGCCAGGATGCGGTCGTTGGCCACGTAAGCCACGTCCGTGAAGCTATACGAGTACCACCCCTGCGGATCGGCGATCGTGCGGTTCAGCCACGTCGTGCCGCCGTCGTCGGAGACAAGAACACGGGAGCCGGCCACGGCCACGACCCGGTTGTCGCGCGAATCCGCGGCCACGTAGTTGCGCGAGTCGGGCGCGATCATCTCGCCGTAGTATCCGGTCGCGGGGTCGTAGATGGCGACAATTCCGCGGACATCGCTTCCGCTCGAAGGGCAGCTCTGCGCCGAGCAGTTTGAGCTTTGGCCCACGGCCACGACGCGCCCGTTGTCAAGCACTTCAACGTCACGGACCATGCGCACGCGGCCGCCGGTAAGCCAGTTCACGCCCAGCTCCGTGACCTCCGAGAAGTCGGAGCCGGAGAGCTTCAACAGCGTCGAGCGGGTGCCCACGTAGGCCGTCATGGAATCGGCAACGGCGATGGACACCCAGCCGCTCTCGAAGCCCTGCTCCTTGAAGTGGAACATCTCCAGGGGCGTCGTCCCGTCGTACACGACGACGCGGTCGCGCGTCTCTTCGGGACCGTCCACCTGCACGACGACCTCGCCGATGCCGTCGCCGTCCAAGTCGACAATCTCCGCGCGCACGATCGTGTCCGGGTAGCGCGCCGTCAGATTGAAGGAAGCCTCCCAGAGCTTGTGGCACGTCGCCGTGAAGCCGGCGAGGGTCTTCTCGGTCGCGACCACGAACCCGTTTTCGGCTTCGGGCGCGTTGGCTGCCGTTGCGTAGACGCCTAGGCGGCCCGCCGAGACGGAGACGATCCGCTCGCGGGGGAAGCTTCCGTGGCAGCCGCCGCCGTCCATCTGGTGCACCGTCACGTTGCCTTCTTGGCTGGCGAGGCCGGCGGCGATCACGTGGTCGACGAACCCGTCGGCGTTGTAATCGGCCACCGCCAGGGCGCCTCCCTCGCTAAGCGGCGGCGCGGGAAAAACGTGGGGACCCGAGCCGTCGATCACGCGGTACATGAGGACGCTGCCGTCGCTTGAGAGCACGAAGGCGTACTCGTAGGTGCCGGGGTGGAGGGGGAAGCGCAGCACGGACTGCGCAGCGGTGGAGATCGTGCCCGCCGCAAGGTCGACGGGAATCCCGTCCGGCAGGAGTCGGTTCCAGCTTCGATTGCCGGTGTTCCCATCGAGCAGGGAGACGTACCCGTCGTTCGT
>Ga0247717_1000324_pt1 | contig 14953 bp, 9 predicted proteins | sample 24E_NmetaG_FD_189047 | JGI IMG/M metagenome (GOLD analysis project Ga0247717, IMG submission 189047) | Soil microbial communities from hillslope of Landscape Evolution Observatory, University of Arizona, Oracle, AZ, United States - 2-4-E_N | ecosystem: Engineered > Artificial ecosystem > Mesocosm... | reverse complement strand
GCTCCCGTCCACCCACGCCTTCACCGCCGCCCGCACCGTCCTCGACGGCGACCCGTTCCCGTGGGACCGCATCGCCGTGGCCTTCCTGCTCTCCATGCTCCGCGTGTTCCGGTCCCGGGGCTACGTGACGCGCTACAGCTGACGTTTCGACCTCGTTCGTTCGCTTCGCTCACTCCACTCGGTCGAGTTTCGATCGAGCTCCGCCAGGCGAGCCTACGGCGGCGAGCACGGCCACGGACCTGGCCGCCGGCCGCCGGGAGCCGCCGGAGGCGGCCTCCCCCGGCTGGCGGCCACCGGCTGGGCGCAGCCCGGCCGAAACAGGCCGTTCAGAGCGCGGGCGGCCGGCTCCGCCGGCCGCCCCGCGCCCCGCCAACTCGCCGAGCAAGCTCCGCTTGCGACGGCGACTAGAGCCCGAGCTCGGCCCGGATGGCGGCCCCGTCGGCGTCCACCGCGGTGGGCACGGCGATCTGGCCGATGGCGATATCAGGGTCCTTGAGGCCGTGGCCGGTGAGCACGCACACCACGGTGGAGCCGGCGGGGACGCCCACCTTGAGCAGGCCGGCGACGGACGCCGCCGAGGCGGGCTCGCAGAACACCGACTCGTAGCCGGCCAGGAACCGGTACGCCTCGAGGATCTCCTCGTCGGTGACGGCGCCGATGCCCCCGCCCGACTCCGAGGCGGCGGCCGTCGCCCCGTACCACGACGCCGGCTTGCCGATGCGGATGGCCGTGGCGACCGTCTCGGGGTTCTCGACGGGATGGCCCTCGACGATGGGAGCCGCGCCGGCCGCCTGGAACCCCATCATGGCGGGCAGCTTCGACGAGTGGCCCGCCTCCCGGTACTCCAGGTAGCCCTTCCAGTAGGCGGTGATGTTGCCGGCGTTGCCCACGGGGATGAAGTGGTGGTCGGGGGCGTCGCCCAGGGCGTCCACCACCTCGAACGCCGCCGTCTTCTGGCCCTCGATCCGGAACGGGTTGACCGAGTTCACCACGGTGACCGGCGCCGTCTCGCCGAGGTCGCGGACGATGTCGAGGGCGACGTCGAAGTTGCCGCGGACCTGGAGGACCTTGGCGCCGTGGATGAGCGCCTGGGCCAGCTTGCCGAGGGCGATGTGCCCGGCCGGGATGAGCACCGCGCAGGTCAGGCCCGCCCGCGCCGCGTAGGCGGCGGCCGACGCCGACGTGTTGCCGGTGGATGCGCACACGACCGCCTTGGCCCCGTCCTCCACCGCCTTGGAGATGGCCATGGTCATCCCCCGGTCCTTGAACGACCCCGTGGGGTTGAGCCCCTCGTACTTGAGGAACACCCGGGCGCCGACGCGGTCGCTCAACCGGGGCGCCGGGATGAGCGGCGTGCCGCCCTCGTGGAGCGTGACGACGGGGCTGGCGGCGGTGACCGGCAGGAACGACCGGTACTCCTCGATCACGCCCCGCCACGCCGGCCGGCCGGGGGTGGCGCTCACTCGGGCCCCACCACCCTCAGCAGGCTGCCGACCCGCTTGACCGCGTCCAGGTGGCGCAGGTCGTGGAGCGTGGCCTGGACGTCGCGCTCGCGCGCCCGGTGGGTGATGAACACCAGCCGGGCCTCGTCGCCCAGGCCCTCCTGCTCCATGGACCGGATCGACACGCCGTGCTCGCCGAACACGGTGGCGACGGCGGCCAGCACGCCGGGCCGGTCGACCACGTCGAGGTTGAGGTAGTACTGCGACGACAGCTCGTCGATGGCCCGGAACCGGCCCTGGCGCAGGGTGCCGGTGCGCCCGCTGCTCCGTGAACGCAGGTTGTGGGCGGCGTCCACCAGGTCGCCCAGCACGGCGCTCGCCGTCGGCAGCCCGCCCGCGCCCCGCCCGTAGAGCATGAGCTCGCCCACCGCCTCGCCCTCGACGAACACCGCGTTGAACGAGTCCCGCACCGACGCCAGCGGGTGGGTGACGGGGATCATGGCCGGGTGGACCCGCACCGCCACCGCGTCGTCCACCTTCTCGACGATGGCCAGCAGCTTGACGACGTAGCCGAGGCGGCGGGCCACGTCGATGTCGCCCGGGGTGATGCCGCTGATGCCCTCGCGGTAGACGTCCCCGGCGACGACGTTCACCCCGAAGGCGATGCTGGCCAGGATGGCGGCCTTGGCCCCGGCGTCGAAGCCCTCGACGTCGGCGGTGGGGTCGCGCTCGGCGTACCCCAGCCCCTGGGCCTCGGCCAGGGCGTCGCCGTAGGAGGCGCCGTCCTCCGTCATGCGGGTGAGGATGTAGTTGGTGGTCCCGTTGACGATCCCCATGATGCGGGTGATGCGCTCGCCCGCCAGCGACTCGCGGAGGGGGCGGATCAGGGGGATGCCGCCGGCGACGGAGGCCTCGTAGAGCAGGTCCACGCCGGCGGTGGCGGCCGCCTCGAACAGCTCGGCGCCCACGTTGGCCAGCAGCTCCTTGTTGGCGGTGACCACCGGCTTGCCCTGCTTCAGCGCCGCCAGAACCAGCTTGCGAGCCGGCTCGATGCCGCCGATCAGCTCGACCACGACGTCCACGTCGGGGTCGGACACCACCGACTCGGCGTCGTGGGTCAGGCAGCCGTCGGGCAGCTCGACGACCCGCTCCCGGGCCACGTTGCGCACGGCCACCCGGCGGACCTCGAAGCGCAGGCCCGTCCGGTGGGCGACACCGTCGGCGTCGCCGGTGAGGAGCTGCACGAGCGCCCCGCCGACGTTGCCGCAGCCGAGCAGGCCGATGCGGACGGGTTGGAGGTCGGGGGCGTCCATCCTCGAACGGTAACCCCGATGGCCGGGCGGGGGGAACGTGGCGGGATGGTCCCTTGCGACGGCTCTGGCGGCCATATCGTGGTGTCAGGACCATGGGGAGGCGTTCGGGCATGACGCTGGAGACGCTCGCTCCCGGCGACCGGGTCGTCACCGGTCCCGACCGACGGCTGGTGGACGGCCTGTGCGTCCTCGCTGCCACCGCCGGTGTCGCCACCCTGGCCGTCGCCGTCGCCGCGTCCGACCCGGCCTGGGGCCACCTCGGGCGCTCGCTCCTGTTCGGCGTGGGCGTCGCCGCTCTCCAGGTCGTGCCGCTGCGGGTGTCGCACGAGGGCCAGGGCGAGAACCTCAACCTGGAGGAGGCGTTCATCGTCCCGATGGCCCTCTACCTCACGGCGGCGGAGACGCTGACGGTGCTCGGCCTCGCCGTGGTCGTCGGCGAGGCGTGGCACCGGCGGGGCTGGTTGAAGGGCATGTTCAACGCCGGGGTGATGGTGTGCGCCGCCGGCCTCGGGGTGGGGGCCAGCCGCCTCATCGGGGCGAGCGCCGGGGACCTGAGCGACGTCGGGCTGGCCGGCGCCGCCGTGGGCGCCCTGGTCTACTCGGCCGTGTCGATGGTGCTCGTGGCGGGCGTGATCGCCACCGTCCAGCGGACGCCGTTCACAGACGTCGTGCGCGACGGCCTCGAGGTGCGGCTCGTCACCTGGACGACGTCCATCGCCCTCGGCGTCCTCCTGGCCGCCGGCCTCGAGGACCGGCTCTGGCTGATCGTGGTGATGGCGGTGCCGTTCTCGATGTTCCAGGTGGCGTTCGGCCGGGCCTTCAGCTCGTTCAACGAGCGACGCGACATCGAGCGGCTGTACGAGGCGGCCGGCTCCATCCGGTCGAGCATGGAGCCCGAGCAGGTCGTGACGGCCGTGCTGACGTCGGCCCGTCGGCTGCTCGACGCCACCGAGGCCCGGCTGGTACCCATCGGGACGGAGCCGGCGCCCGGCGCCCTGCGTGCCGAGGTGAGCCCCGAGGCCGCCGTCGAGGTGACCGCCCGGCGCGCGGGCGGTGCGTGGGAGGAGAACGACGAGGGCCTGCTGCGGGCGCTGGCGTCGGTCGCAGCCAGCGCCCTGGCCAACGCCACGCTGTTCGAGCGCCTGCGCGCCGTCACCAGCAGCCTGGCCGAGGGCGTCGTCTCCCTGGACCCCGCCGGCGTGGTCACGTTCGCCAACCCGGCGGCCGAGCGCATGCTCGGCCTCGGGGAGGGCCGGCTGACGGGGCGGCCGCTGCACGACGTCGTCCACGCCCACCCGGGCGTCCACGGCCCCTCGCCGCGGGACTGCAACCTGGCCGCCCGGCTGGCTTCGGGCGGGACGTGGAGGGACGACGACGACACCTTCGTCCGGGCCGGCGGCGACCCGCTGCCCGTCGCCGTGTCCGCCTCCCCGGTCCTGGTGCGGGGCCAGGCCAGTGGCACCGTCATGGCCTTCCGGGACATCACCGAGCGCAAGGCCCTGGAGGACCAGCTCACCCACCAGGTCTTCCACGACTCGCTCACCGGGCTCTCCAACCGGGCGCTGCTGGCCGACCGGCTGGAGCAGGCCCACCTGCGTGCGTCCCGGAGCCGGTCGCCCTACGCCGTGCTGTTCATCGACCTGGACCGGTTCAAGGTGGTCAACGACAGCCTGGGGCACCACGCCGGCGACCAGCTGCTGGTCGGCGTGGCCGAACGCCTGCGGGCCAAGGTCCGGCCCGGCGACACCTTCGCCCGCTTCGGGGGCGACGAGTTCGTGATGCTGCTCGTCGACATGGGCGACGACTCCGACGCCGAGGGCGTCGCCCAGCGCATCCTCGACGACCTGGCGGCCCCGTTCCACGTCCAGGGCCGCGACGTGCCGGTGTCCGCCAGCATCGGCGTGGTCGTCGGCCACCCCGGTCACACCAGCGCCGAGCAGTGCCTCCGGGACGCCGACGTGGCCATGTACCGCGCCAAGTCCAAGGGCAAGGCGCGCTACGAGGTCTTCCGGCCGGGCACGGAGGCCGAGGAGACGGCCCGCCTCGACCGCGAGCTGGCCCTCCGGCGAGCCATCGAGCAGGGTGAGCTGGCGGTCCACTACCAGCCGGTGGTCGAGGTGGGGACGGGGGCCGTCGCCGGGGTCGAGGCGCTCGTGCGGTGGGACCACCCGGTCCACGGGATGGTGGCGCCGAGCGACTTCATCCCGCTGGCCGAGGAGACCGGCCTGGTGGTGCCCCTCGGGCGGTTCGTCCTGGAGGAGGCGTGCCGCCAGCTGAAGGCGTGGACCGACGAGGACCCCGCCCGGTCGCACCTGGTCGTCGCCGTGAACCTGTCGCCGCAGCAGTTCCGCCTCCCCGACCTCACCGAGCAGGTGGCGGAGGTCCTCGCCGCCACCGGCCTGGACGCCTCGCGCCTGTGCCTGGAGGTCACCGAGAGCGCCATGATGGCGGACGCCGACGCGGCGACCGTCACCCTCAAGCGCCTGAAGGCCCTCGGCACCCGGGTGAGCATCGACGACTTCGGCACCGGCTACTCGTCGCTCGGCTACCTCAAGCGGTTCCCGGTCGACTACGTGAAGATCGACCGCTCGTTCATCGGCGAGCTGCGCGACGGCGACGTCGACACCGAGATCGTGCGGGCCGTGATCCGGCTGTCCGCCGCCATCGGGATGCGGGCGGTAGCCGAGGGCGTGGAGACCGAGGGCCAGCTGCGGGCGCTCCGGGAGCTCGGGTGCCCGCTCGTGCAGGGGTACTTCCTGGCCCGGCCCCAGCCGGCCGACCAGGTCGTCCACCGCCTCTCGTAGCGCGCGACCCGCTCCGAGCGACGCGAACGAACGAGGTCGAAGCGCTACGGGCGGTCGAGGCGGAGCAGGTCGTCCAGCGTCTCCCTGACGACCACGACCCGGGCCCGGCCGTCGCGCACGAACAGCACGGGCGGGCGGGGAACCTTGTTGTAGGTGGATGCCATGGAGTGCCCGTAGGCGCCGGTGACGGGTGTGGCCAGCACGTCGCCCACGGCCAGGTCGGCGGGCAGGCAGGCGTCGCGCACGAGGACGTCCCCCGACTCGCAGTGCTTGCCGACCACGGTGGCCATGAGGGGCCGGTCGGCGCCCGTGCACCGGGGCAGGAACGCCTCGTACCCGCTGCCGTAGAGCACCGGCCGCGGGTTGTCGCTCATGCCCCCGTCGACCGCCACGTACGTGCGGATCCCGGGCAGGTGCTTCACCGTGCCCACCCGGTACAGCGTGACGGCCGCCGCCGCCGCGACGGCCCGCCCCGGCTCGGCCGTGACCCGCGTGCCGGCAGGGACGCCGGCGGCCGCGCAGGCGTCCCTGACGGCCGCCGCCCACGCCGTGATGGACGGCGCCTCCTCACCGGCCACGTAGGCGACGCCCAAACCCCCGCCGATGCACAGCTCGGGCAGGCCGAGCGGCGCGAAGAAGGCGGCCAGCACCTCGACGGCCTTGTCGAACGACGCCAGCAGGAACACCTGGCTGCCGATGTGGGCGTGCACGCCGACCAGGCGACCGGGCGCGTCGGCGCCGGTGAGGCGGGCGACGGCCTCGGCGGCGGCCCCGCTGGCGACGCTGAAGCCGAACTTGGTGTCCTCCTGGCCCGTCCGCACGTACTCGTGGGTGTGGGCCTCGACGCCCGGCGTCACCCGCACCAGCAGGTCCGCCCGCCGGGCGCCGGCGGCGACCAGCCGCTCGAGGCGGGCCACCTCGTCGAACGAGTCGACGACGATCCGTCCCACGCCCGCCTCCAGGGCACGGGCCAGCTCGTCCTCCGACTTGTTGTTGCCGTGGAGGACGAGACGCCCGGCGGGGACCCCGGCGGCCAGGGCGACGTGCAGCTCGCCGCCGGTGGACACGTCGATGCACATCCCCTCCTCGGCGACCAGGGCGGCCATCGCCGTGCACAGGAACGCCTTCGACGCGTACGCCACGCCGTCGCCGAAGGCGCCGACCGCTTCGCGGCAGCGCCGGCGCAGGTGCTCCTCGTCGTAGACGAACAGCGGCGTGCCGTGCTCCTGCGCCAGGCCCAGGACGTCGACGCCGCCGATGGACAGGCGGCCGTCGGCACCGACCTCGGCGGTGAGCGGCAGGAGCGACGGCGGGAGGGGGGGGATGGTTTTGACGCTACCTTTCGGTCCCCGCGACGAAGGGACCCGCATGGCCGACCCGATCGACGACCTCAAGCCCCGGTTCGCCCGGGCCATCGAGGCGGCCTTCGGTCCCGAGCACGCCGGCACCGACCCCGTGCTGCGCCGCTCGTCCTCCGAGCGCTTCGGCGACTACCAGGCGAACGCGGCGATGGCGCTGGCCAAGTCGGTCGGGCGCAACCCCCGCGAGGTGGCGGCGGCCATCGCCGAACGCCTCGACGTCGCCGGCGTCGCCGGGCCGCCGGAGGTGGCCGGCCCCGGCTTCCTCAACCTCCGCCTCCTCCCCGAGTACCTGTCGGCGGCCGTCGGTGCCCTGGCCGGCGACCCGCGGCTCGGCGTGGGTCCGGCGGAGCGGGCGCAGACGGTGGTGGTCGACTACTCGTCGCCCAACGTGGCCAAGGAGATGCACGTCGGCCATCTCCGCAGCACGATCATCGGCGACGCCATCGTCCGCGTCCTCGAGCACCTCGGCCACCGGGTCGTCCGCCAGAACCACCTGGGCGACTGGGGCACCAACTTCGGGATGCTCATCGAGCACCTCGACGAGGTCGGTGCCGAGGCGGCCGCCGAGCTCTCGGTCAGGGACCTCGAGTCCTTCTACCAGGAGGCGAAGCGCAAGTTCGACAGCGACCCGGCGTTCGCCGAGCGGGCCCGCCTGCGGGTGGTGGCGCTCCAGGGCGGGGACGAGGACGCCCGGCGTGCGTGGCGGCTCCTCATCGACCTGTCGACGGCCTACTTCTCGACGGTCTACGGGCTCCTGGGCGTGCGGCTCACCGACGACGACATCGCCGGGGAGAGCTTCTACAACGCGATGCTCGCCGACGTCGCCGAGGAGCTGGAGAGCAAGGGGCTGGCCGTGGTGGACGAGGGCGCCCTGTGCGTCTTCCCGCCCGGGTTCACCGGCAGGGACGGGAAGCCGTTCCCGCTGATGGTCCGCAAGAGCGACGGCGGGTTCGCGTACGACGCTACCGACCTGGCGGCCCTGCGCTACCGGGTGTGCGAGCTGGGCGCCGACCGGGTCGTCTACGTGGTCGACGCCCGCCAGGCCCAGCACTTCGCGCTGCTGTTCGCGGCGGGCGAGATGGCGGGGTGGCTGGGCGACGGCCGCCGGGCGGAGTTCGTCCCCTTCGGCACCGTGCTCGGGCCCGACGGCCGCCCGTTCAAGACCCGGGCGGGTGGCACGGTGAAGCTCATCGCCCTGCTCGAGGAGGCGGTGGAGCGAGCCGACGCCGTCGTCCGCGAGAAGAACCCCGAGCTCGACGCCGAGACCCGCCAGGAGGTCGCCCGCCAGGTGGGCGTCGGCGCCGTCAAGTACGCCGACCTCAGCAACGACCGGCTCAAGGACTACGTCTTCGACCTCGACCGGATGCTGGCCATGGACGGGAACACCGCGCCCTACCTCCAGTACGCCCACGCCCGCATCTGCTCCATCTTCCGCAAGGCCGCAGAGGTCGGAGCCCAGGCGGCGACCTCGGCGGTGACCGTGACGGCGCCGGCCGAGCGGGCCCTCGCCCTGCACCTCCTCTCGTTCGAGGGGGTGGTCCGGAGCACGGCCGACACGCTCCAGCCCCACCGCCTGTGCACGTACCTGTTCGAGCTGGCCGGCGCCTTCACCACCTTCTACGAGCACTGCCCCGTGCTGCGCGCCGACACGGAGGAGCAGCGTTCGTCACGGCTCGCCCTGTGCTCCCTCACCGCCCGGGTGCTCCGCCAGGGCCTCGACCTGCTCGGCATCGAGGCTCCCGAGCGGATGTAGCGCCGACTGCGTCGAGTACATGACAGCCCATTGCATCGGGACCGGTCTGCGTTCGTCGACCGCACGTCTCTGGTCCCCGGGCGCCGGCGTGCGCAAGGCTCGGTACGAGCTCGGCGGATGTCGCCCGCCGTAGACGACGCGACGACGAGGACGGCGGCCACGCGCTCGATGGTCGTCGGACCTGATCAGCGGTGGGCGCCCGCGGAACCGAGTTCGGGGGTCAACCCCGTCGGGCCGCGAGTGGGCCGCTGGTGCCGCCGCCCCGGACGGCGTCACGGTCGAACTGGGCGGCCTCGGTGGACCCTTCGAGCGCGAGCGTCGCCGTCCGGCCGCCGGCGACCACGCTCGCCACCCGGTCGAAGTAACCGGCCCCGACCTCACGCTGGTGGCGGGTCGCCGTGTACCCCTCGGCCTCCATGGCCAGCTCTCGTTCCTGGAGCCCGACGTACGCCGACATGTCGGCCTCGGCGTACCGGGAGGCGAGCTCGAACATCGAGGCGTTCAAGGCGTGGAACCCGGCCAGGGTGATGAACTGGAACCGGTACCCCATGGCGCCGAGCTCCTTCTGGAACCGGGCGATGGTCGTGTCGTCGAGGTGGCGCTTCCAGTTGAACGACGGCGAGCAGTTGTAGGCCAGCACCTTGTCGGGGTGGTGGGCGAGGACGGCCTCGGCGAAGCGGCGGGCGTCGTCGAGGTCGGGCGTGGAGGTCTCGCACCAGATGAGGTCGGCGTACGGGGCGTAGGCCAGCCCGCGGGCGATGGCGGACTCCATGCACGCCCGCGTCGCGAAGTAGCCCTCGGGCGTGCGCTCGCCGGTGAGGAACCGGTGGTCCCGCTCGTCCACGTCGCTGGTGACCAGCTCGGCGCCGAGGGAGTCGGTGCGGGCCACGACCAGGGTCGGGACGCCGGCGACGTCGGCGGCCAGGCGGGCGGCGACGAGGGTCCGCACGTGCTGGGACGTCGGCACCAGGACCTTGCCGCCCATGTGCCCGCACTTCTTCTCCGACGCCAGCTGGTCCTCGAAGTGCACCGCCGCCGCGCCGGCCTCGATCATCGCCTTCATCAGCTCGAAGACGTTGAGCGGGCCGCCGAAGCCGGCCTCGGCGTCGGCCACGACGGGCACCATCCACCGGCGCGACAGCGACCCCTCGGCCCACTCGATCTGGTCGGCCCGGCGCAGGGCGTTGTTGATGCGCCGCACCATCGACGGGACGCTGTTCGCCGGGTACAGGCTCTGGTCGGGGTAGACGTGCTCCGAGAGGTTGGCGTCCGCCGCCACCTGCCAGCCGCTGAGGTAGATCGCCTGGAGGCCGGCCCGCACCATCTGCACGGCCTGGCCGCCGGTCATGGCGCCCAGCGCGTGCACGTAGTCCCCGGTGTTTAGCAGCTCCCACAGCCGGGCCGCCCCGGCCCGGGCCACCGTGTGGTCGACCGGCATCGAACCCCGCAACCGGACCACGTCGGCCGCCGCGTAGTCGCGCCGGACGCCGGACCACCGCGGGTCCGCGGCCCAGGCCCGCTCCAGGGCGGCCCCCTCGGTGCGGAACCGGTCGTCGCCGTTGTGCACGTCGCCTCCTGACGTTCGTCGTGTCGGGGCCGTCAGCCGAGGAGCCGGCCGGCGGGAAGGGTGAGGAACTCGACGAACGGGTCGTCGAGGGCTGCGGAGAGGAACAGGGCCCGGGCCGCCGCGAACGGGCGGGTGACGAAGTCGTGGCCGCCGACGGTGGCGCGGAGCCGGTCCATCTCCTCGTCCGCCAGGTGGGTGACGAGGTGGCGGGTGACGACCTGGCCCTCGGCCAGCCGGACGCCGTGGTGCACCCACTGCCACACCTGCGATCTCGAGATCTCCGCCGTCGCCGCGTCCTCCATGAGGTTGTCGATGGCCGCCGCTCCGACGCCCCGGAGCCACGACTCGAGGTACCGGATCCCGACGCTGACGTTGGTGCGCAGCCCCTGCTCGGTCACGTGATCGCGGCAGATCCCCACGCGCAGGAGGTCGTCGGCCGTGACATCGACGTCCTCGCGCGTGCGGCCCAGCTGGTTCGGCCGGTCGCCCAGCACGCCGTCGAAGACGTCGCAGGCGACGGGGACGAGGCCGGGATGGGCGACCCACGTGCCGTCGAACCCGTCGCCCGCCTCCCGGACCTTGTCGGCCCGTACCCGGGCGAAGGCCTCCTCGTTGGCGGCGGGGTCACGGGGGTTCGGGATGAACGCCGCCATGCCGCCGATGGCGTACGCCTTGCGGCGGTGGCACGTGCGCACCAGCAGTTCGGTGTACGCCCGCATGAACGGCACGGTCATCGTCACCCACGACCGGTTGGGGAGCACCAGGTCGGGATGGCTCCGGAACTTCTTGATGACGCTGAAGATGTAGTCCCACCGACCGGCGTTGAGGCCGGAGGCGTGGTCGCGCAGCTCGTAGAGGATCTCGTCCATCTCGAACGCGGCGGGCACCGTCTCGATGAGCACGGTCGCGCGGGTGGTGCCGTGCGGGATGCGCAGCTCCTCCTGGGCGGCGGTGAAGACGTCGTTCCACAGCCGGGCCTCGAGGTGGCTCTCCAGCTTGGGCAGGTAGAAGTACGGGCCCGAGCCCCGGTCGAGCAGCTCCCGGGCGTTGTGGAAGAAGGCCAGCCCGAAGTCGAACAAGCTGGCCGGCACCGGCTCGCCGTCGACGAGGACGTGGCGCTCCTCCAGGTGCCAGCCCCGGGGGCGCACCACCAGCGTGGCCGTCTCCTCGTTCAGCCGGTAGGTGCGGCCGGGCGCCTCGAAGGTGATGGTGCCCCGGACGGCGTCGCGGAGGTTGGCCTGGCCGGCGACGACGTTGGCCCACGTCGGCGACAGGGAGTCCTCGAAGTCGGCCATGAACACGCTGGCGCCGGAGTTCAAGGCGTTGATCATCATCTTGCGGTCGGTCGGGCCGGTGATCTCGACCCGGCGGTCGAGCAGGTCCTTGGGCGGCGGCGCCACCGTCCAACCCTGCTCCCGGATGGGGCGGGTGGAGGGCAGGAACCCGGGCCGCTCGCCGGCGTCGAAGCGGGCCTGGCGCTCGGCCCGCAGTGCCAGCAGCCGCCTGCGCTCGGTGCCGAAGCGCCGCTGGAGCAGGGCGACGAAGTCGAGCGCCGCCGGGGTGAGGACGTCGGCCTCGGCCGGCTCGCCCGTCCCCCGGATCTCCACCCTCCCGGTCTCCGCCACGGTCGTCACGTGCCCTCCTCCGCTCCGGCCGCTCGGTCCGCCGCCGGTGCAACTTCGTCGCTTCCTGCGGTTATCGCAGATCCGCCTACCTCGATCACGGATAAGATCAGATGAACTTTCGATGTACGGCGAGAGAGAGGAAAGTTCTTCATGGCCACGGCCAGCGCCGAGACGCTGATGTTCGGGCAGCGCCTGCGTCACCTCCGCCGCAGTCGCGGGCTCACGCTCGACGCCCTGGGCGAGAAGGTGGGCAAACCGGCGCCCTACCTGTCGCTGGTCGAGAACGGGCGGCGGGAGGCCCGGCTGTCGCTGATCGAGGGGCTGGCTGCGGCCCTGGGCGTGACGGCGTCGGAGCTCCTCAGCGGTCAGCCGCCGTCGCGTCGGGCGGCCCTGGAGATCGAGCTCCAGCAGGCCCAGGAGGACCCGCTGTACCGCTCGCTGCGGCTCCCCTACCTGAAGCCTTCGGCCCGCGTCCCCGACGACTTCCTCCACCACGTCGTCACCCTCTTCCACGCCCTCGAGGAGCGGGCCGCGGCGGCGCCGGCGCCCGAGGCGCCCCGCCTGGCCAACGCCGAGGTACGGGCCGAGATGCGCTCACGGGACAACTACTTCGCCCACATCGAGCGGCTGGCGGGCGAGGCGCTGGCGGCCGTCGGCTACGACGGCAGCGGCGCGGTGGCCGAGCGCACCCTCTCCGACCTCGTCGCCCACTTCGGATTCGACCTGCGGCGCGTGCAGGACATGCCCGTGTCCACCCAGGCGGTCGCCGATCTTCGCCACCGCCGCATCTACATCCACCAGCGCAACGCCCTGCCCACGCGCGTGGCCCGCTCGGTCGTCCTCCAGACGCTCGGCCACTTCGCCCTCGACCACGGCGAGCCGGCCGGGTTCGGCGACTTCCTCCGCCAGCGGGTCGAGGCGAACTACTTCGCCGGCGCCGTGCTCGCACCCGAGCGCCCGGCCGTCGAGCTGATGAGCCGGGCCAAGCGGGAGGGCGACCTGTCTCCCGAGGACCTCAAGCAGGTGTTCTACATCTCCTACGAGATGGCCGCCCACCGCCTCACCAACCTGGCCACCCACCACCTGGACGTCCCCGTCCACTTCGTGCGGGCCGACGACGAGGGCGTCGTCTGGAAGGCCTACGAGAACGACGGGATCCCCTTCCCCACCGATGCGGCCGGCGCCATCGAGGGCGAGCGAGTGTGCCGGTGGTGGGGCACGCGGCAGGCGTTCGGGTCGCTCGACCGCTTCGCCGTCCATGCCCAGTACACCGACACCCCGGCCGGGCGGTTCTTCTGCTCGACGAGCGTCGAGATCGACCGCCACCCGAACGAGGCGATCAGCATCGGCACCACGGCCGCCGCCGCCCGCTTCTTCCGGGGCCACGAGACCACCAACGAGGCGGAGTCAAGGTGCCCGGACGGGCCGTGCTGCCGTCGCCCCGAGCCCGAGGCGGCGGCCCGCTGGAACGGGCGGGTGTGGCCGTGGGTGCGCGTGCACCGCTACGTCATGGCCGCCCTGCCGCCGGGCGTGTTCCCGGAGGCCGACGCCAGCGAGGTGTACGACTTCCTCGACCGCCACGCGCCGGTCACCGGCTGACCCGGCGCGCGGTCCGGGCGGTGCGGAGCCTGCCGGCACCGCTTCTGGCACCAGGAATCGACACCATGGTGCCGATTCCTGGTGCCAGACCCGGGGTGCGGGCGGTGCCGACGGTGCCGGCGTGCCGACCGTGCCGGCGGGCGGGGTCCTCAGCTGGCGGGGCCGATCAGCTCCTCGACCCGCTGGAGGAGGAGCAGGGGGTCGAACGGCTTGGTGAGGTACCCGTCGGCGCCGCTCTCGTCGCCGGCTCGCAGGTCCGCCTCCTGCGCCTTGGCGGACAGGAGCATGACGGGGATGTCCGCCGTGTCGGGATCGGACTTCAGCTCCCGGGCCACGTCCAGCCCGCTCATCTTCGGCATCATGATGTCGAGCACGACGATGTCCGGCCGCTCCGCCCGCGCCCGGGCGAGGCCTTCCAGCCCGTCGCTGGCCACCAGGACGGTGTAGCCCTCCATCTCGAAGTTCACCCGGAGGAGCCTCTGGATGACAGGGTCGTCATCCACCACCAGAACCGTCGCCACCGCAGCCATCCTAGGCGTCGCGGGCCGACCGCCTAGGATTGGGAGGCCCGCCCTCGTAGCTCAGCGGATAGAGCATCGGCCTCCGGAGCCGGGTGCGCAGGTTCGAGTCCTGCCGAGGGCGCCACATTCGGAACGGTGACCGTCGCTACTTCGACGGGACGAGGGCGGCCACGGCCACGCCCTTGTCGGCGGCCGAGCCGAGGAAGCGGGCGTCGCCGAAGGAGAACACGCCGCCGTCGGTGGCCACGAACCGGTAGCCGGCGCCCGAGGGCGTGGCCACCATGGCGGTGATGGGCCGGTTGAGCGTGAGCGCCCCGGTCGAGCCGTGGAACGGGGCGTCGCCGAAGGCGAAGATCCCGCCGTCGGAGGCGACCAGCCAGTAGCCCCGGCCCGACGGCGTGGAGGCCATGCCCACCACCGGCTTGTTGAGCCTGATCGCCCCCGTCGAGCCGGAGAACCGGGCGTCGCCGAAGGCGAAGATGCCGCCGTCTGAGGCGACCAGCCAGTACCCGTCGCCCGAAGGGGTGGCGGCCATGCCGACGATGGGCTGGTTGAGCTTGATCGCTCCCGTCGACCCGAAGAACCGGGCGCCGCCGAAGGAGAAGATGCCGCCGTCGGACGCCACCAGCCAGTACCCGTTGCCCGAAGGGGTGGCGGCGATGCCGACGACAGGCCGGCTGAGGGCGAGGGTGGCGGCCGAGCCGTGGAAGGCGGCTGCCCCGACCGTGTGGATGCCGCCGGCGGAGGTGGCCACCCAGGCGCCCGACCCGTCGGGCGTCGCCGCCGCGCCGACCACCGGCTTGGCCGGGTCGACGGGAAGGGCCGCCGTCGAGCCGGTCGCGCCGGTCTCGCCGAAGGTGAAGGTCCGCCCGTCGATGCCCACCACCCGGTAGCCGCCGGGACCGGCGACCGCCGGCGCCGACGGGGCCGGCGGTCGCCGGTCCCGGCGGCTACCGGGTGGTGGGCAT
>Ga0247717_1000322_pt1 | contig 14961 bp, 16 predicted proteins | sample 24E_NmetaG_FD_189047 | JGI IMG/M metagenome (GOLD analysis project Ga0247717, IMG submission 189047) | Soil microbial communities from hillslope of Landscape Evolution Observatory, University of Arizona, Oracle, AZ, United States - 2-4-E_N | ecosystem: Engineered > Artificial ecosystem >... | reverse complement strand
ACCGTCGACCTCGCCCCCTGGCGGTTCGCCACCCTGCGCCTCGACGACTGACTACGTCTTGTGGCACTTCCTTTCGCCTGGCGAAAGGAAGCGCCACAAGACGAGGGATCAGGATCGGCGGACGCGCCAGATGGGCACGCGGCCGATGCCCTTGAAGGTGCGGGGGCGGAGGCTGCGCCAGGCGTAGGCGGGGTCGGACCCGAGGGCGTCGTGGACCGATTCCGACACGACGACCGAGCCGGGCCGGGCGATGCTCACGATGCGCGACGCCAGGTTGACCGCCGGTCCGTACAGGTCGCCCTGCAGCTGCAGGACGCTCCCGTGGGAGAACCCCACCCGCACGTCCTCCATGTCGTCGGACTGGCTGTAGCCCTCGGCGAGCGACAGGGCGATGTCGACCCCGGCCTTGAGGTCGGTCACCGAGAACATGACCTCGTCGCCGATCATCTTCACGACGCGGCCGCCCATGCGCACCACCGTGTCGTGGGCCAGGGCCTCGAACCGGCTGACGAGGTGCGCGAGCTCCTGCTCCGGCACCTCCTGGGCGAGGGCGGTGAACCCGACGAGGTCGGCGAAGCCGACGCCGAGGACGAGCTCCTCGGCCTCCACCGTCTCGACCGCCCGCCCGAAGGCCGCCGCCGCGTGGCGCCGCCACATGTAGCCGAGCAGCCACGGCGTCATGTCGACCACCTGCTGGTCGATCATCACGCCCTCGTCCGAACCGAACCGGCGGGCCCGGTCGATCGCCACCTCCAGCTGGGCGTCGGCGATGCGGGCGATGGACGACGCCATCGTGCGGGTGAGCTGCACGAGCAGCTCGGTCTCGACGGAGCCGGACCGGATCAGGTCACCGGCATAGCGGAGCGCCTCGACGTCCTCGTCGGTGAACTCGTCCTCCTCGGCCCGCAACGGGAACCCGAGCGCCACCCACAGCCGAGCGGCGAGCTCGGGATCGATGCCCGCCCGCTCGGCCAGCTCCGCCGCCGAGTACCGGCCCCCGCCTGCGTCGCTCACGACGTCCTCCGGAGCGACACGGGGCTCACGTGGCCCGGCGGCGGCACGGGCGCCAGGAGCGCCTCGCCCGCCCGCTCGGTCGAGGACCACGACGCGTCGAGTCCCGGCGCGGTGATGCGCACCGGGCGATCGTCGCCGGCATGGCGGACGAGCTCCCACAGCACGGCCGGACGGTCGCCGTGCCACCGCACCGCGTAGGACAGCCGGCCGTGGTGCGTCGGGGCGTCGTGCACCTCGATGCCCTGGCCGAGCCACGACTCGGGGACGAGCGTGCACAACGCCAGACCGTCGTCGACCTCTCGCACCAGCAGGTTCCGCACGAAGGTGAGCACGTCGGCCGCCGCCCAGCCGTGGTGCCCGTCGCCCATGCACCCTCCGGGCAGCCGGGGGTGCACCGCCTCGGGCCAGGTCCACGTCGGCGTGGCCACCCCCAGCAGCCACTCCAGCCGGTCGAGGGCGCGGCGGTCGCCCGCCTCGAGCTCCACGAACGCGAGCTGCAGGGTGAGGTAGGTGCCCAGGCCGGTGTGGCTGATGCCCTGGAAGAACGCGTCACCGCTCAGGAACCGCTCGCGCACCACCTCGGCGGTCGCCACGAGGCGCGGATCGTCGGCGGCCATCAGCCGCAAGGGCCATCCGGCCGCGAGCGAGCCGATCACACCGGGATCGATCCGCCGGCGGGGGCCCGCGGGCATGGCCAGGGTGTCGAGGCGGGCGGCGGTGATCGCCAACGACCGGTCGATGTCCGCCTCCATGTCCGCCGCCATCCGGGCGGCGTCGGCGCTGGCGCCGTGCTCCCCAACCGCGCCGAGCACCTCGGCGGCATCGAGCAGGCCGCGCAGCCCCCAGAAGTCGTCCCAGTAGAAGCGGTCGAAGGGCCCGAGGTGCTCCGCCGACACGCCGGGCGGCAGCAGCCCCCGCACCGACTCGTCGGCCTTGTCCTTCCTCGACCCGCGCTTCCGCTCGATCCACTCGGCGCCGAGCGCCACCGACGGCGCGAGGTCGCGGGCCAGGGCGTCGTCACGGTGGAGGCGCCAGTGCTCGGCGATGGCGTGCAACGCGCACCCGTTGGCGTCCCACTCCCGAGACTGGCTGAAGAAGAACCCGTCAGCGTGCTGGCGATCGGGGTACGAGCGCAGCACCTCGGCGACCTCGCGGTCGTAGCCGTACCGGTCGAGCGCCCCGAGCAGGTAGGCGGCATCGCGGAACCAGAACCGGTGGTAGGTCGCGGGCCCGGGCGTGATCTCGTCGCCGTCGTGGAGCAGGAGGAGGAACGCCCGGTTCGCGGCGACGCACGACGAGAGCCGGTCGTCGGGCAGCTCGAGTCGCATCCCGCGCTCGACGTGGGTGCGCCAGCCGCGGGCGACCTGCGTGGCCGACGGGATCGACGCCGGCAGCGACGGCGCCTTCGACGCGCGCCGGCGGGCCAGGCCGCGGCGCCGCGTCCGGCGGGCGGCGACGAGGGGGAGGCCGACCCGCAGCGTGGCGGTGTGCGGGAGCGGGAACACGAAGGCGGCGGTGGCCATGCCCGCCTCGTCACGCAGGTCGGGAGGAAGGGTCTCGCCCGCCGCTCCCGTGGTGACGATCTCCGCCACATCGCCATCGTGGAACGTCGAGGCCGCCATCCGCGCCGGCCGCCGCGGGAGCAGGAGAGCGACCCGACCATCGACGGTCACCACCGTGTCGTCGTGGAGATCGATGCGCTCCACGACGGCGAGCCCCTCGGGGTTGCACGGCCGGACGGCGAGCGCCACGGCGAACGGCAAGCGCGACCGGTTCTCGATCTCGACGACGACCAACCCGTGCTCGCCGCCCTGGACGCCGAAGACACGGTGCACGGCGTCACCGCCCGGGACCCGCATGGCGGTCTCGACCACCGGCATGTCGTCGATCAGCCGCTGGCGGACAGCCACCTCGCGGGACGGCAGGTGCCAGCGGTCGTCGGCGCCGATCCACCAGTCGAGCGACCACCCGTCGAACCAGGGCGTGACGAGACCCCGCGGATCGACGATGGCCTCGTGCCGGCCGCCGATGTTGCCGACCGCCGTCCAGTTCCGGGCTGTGACGTTGGTGAGGAACGGCAGGTGGCCGCGCGGCACGAACGCCGGCGACGCCGGATCGAGCTGGCGCTCGAGCCAGTAGGGCCACACCCAGTCGGTGCCGATCTGCGCGGCCGACCGCGTGCGGAGGGCGCGGAACACGGTGCGGGCGCCCACCGGGAGCATCTCGCCGGGCGATTCCACCTCGAAGTGCTCGCCGAGGCGCTGGAACGTCGTGAGGTGCCGGGTGATGTCCTCGGTGATGCGGAACCGGCCGAGGGCGCGCCGCAGCAGGAACGTGCGCAGGCTCACTCAGCGGATCCCGTGCAGCTCGTGCCCGGTGGGGCGCTGCATCAGCGCGGCGAGGGCGTCGCCCACGGACACGCCGCGGTGGCACACTGCCTCGACCTGCTCGGCGATCGGGAGCTCGACGCCGACCTTGGCGGCCAGCTCACCGACCACCTTCGAGGTCTTCACGCCCTCGGCGACCATGTTCATCTCGGCCACGATCTCGTCGATCGCGCGACCCCGGCCGAGCTCGCGGCCGACGTGGTGGTTGCGGCTGAAGGGGCTCATGCAGGTGGCGAACAGGTCGCCCATGCCCGCGAGGCCCGAGAACGTGAGCGGGTCGCCGCCGAGGGCGACGCCCAGCCTGGTCAGCTCGGCCAGCCCGCGGGTCATCAGCATGGCCTTGGTGTTGTCGCCGAAGCCGAGCCCGGCGGCCATGCCCGAGGCGATGGCCATCACGTTCTTCAGGGCCCCGGCGATCTCGCAGCCGACGATGTCCTCGTTCGTGTACACCCGGAAGCCCGACGAGTGGAACAGCGGCTGCAGCCCGTGCGCGATCCGCTCGTCGGCCATGGCGATCACGCCGGCCGCCGGTTGGCCACTCATGATCTCCTTGGCGAGGTTGGGCCCGGTCAGCGCGCCCGCCGGGTGATCGGGCAGCACGTCGTTGATGACCTCGGTCATGCGCAGGAGCGTGCCCTGCTCGATGCCCTTGCTCAGGCTGAGCAGCGGCACCCAGGGACGGACGTGGGGCGCCGCCTCGGCGAGCACGTCGCGGAAGCCGTGCGAGGGCACGGCCATCACGACGACGTCGGCGGCCCCGACCGCCTCCTCGAGCGATGCCGTGGCCCGCAGCGCCGGCGGGAGCTCGAAGTCGGGAAGGTAGGTGGTGTTCGTGTGGTCCCGGTTGATCTCCTCGGCGACCTCGCCGCGTCGGGCCCACAGCACCGTCGGGCAGTTGCGCGCCGCGATGCAGGCCACCGTGGTGCCCCACGACCCTGCACCCACGACGGCGACCCGCATGGCCATGGGGAGACCCTATGTACGCTCGGCGGCCCATGCGATACGCCGTCGTCGTGCCGGTCAAGGCGTTCGCGCTGGCGAAGGCCCGGCTCGCACCGGCGCTCGACGCCGAGGAGCGCGCGAACCTGGCCCGGCGCATGGCCGAGCAGGTCCTGCGGGCGGCCGGCGACCTCGCCGTGACCGTGGCCTGCGACGACGACGACGTGGCGGCGTGGGCGCGCGCACGCGGTGCGGCGGTGGCGTGGACACCCGGCACCGACCTCAACGGGGCGGTCACGGCGGCGGTGGAGCAGCTGGCGGCGGCGGGCGTCGACCGGGTGGTGGTGGCCCACGCCGACCTGCCCCGGGCCACCGACCTGTCGCCGGTGGCGGCCGTGCCCGCCGGAGCCGTGCTCGTGCCCGACCGCCACCGCCACGGCACGAACGTCCTCGCCGTGCCCGCGGGCGCCGGGTTCCGCTTCGCCTACGGGCCGGGGTCCTTCGTCCGCCACCGGGCCGAGGCCGACCGGCTCGGCCTCGCGGTCACGGTGCTCGAGCCCGACGACCTCACCCTCGACATCGACGACCCGGACGACCTGGACCACCTGTGCGGCTGAACCGGCCGGTCCCCCGCTCCGCCCTGGCGATCGTCGCCCATCCCGACGACGCCGAGTTCCAGTGCGGCGCCACGCTGGCCAAGTGGGCCGCCGCCGGCGCCGTCGTCCACCACCTCGTGTGCACCGACGGATCGAAGGGGTCCTGGGAGCCGAGCGAGGACACCGCGGCGCTGGTCGCCCTCCGGCGCGACGAGCAGCGGTCGGCGGCGCGGGCGCTGGGGGCGACGGGCCGGCAGGTGTTCCTCGACGCGGTGGACGGCGAGCTCGACACCTCGCTGGCCCGCCGGGCCGAGGTGTGCCGCTGGATCCGGACGCTGCAACCCGAGGTCGTGCTCGGCCACGACCCGTGGCGGCGGTGGCGGCTGCACCCCGATCACCGCAGCGCCGGGTTCCTCTGCACCGATGGCGTGGTGGCCGCCCGCGATCCGCACTTCCACCCCGAGCTCGGCCTCCCCCACCACCGCCCGTCGGCCATCTTGCTCTTCGAGTCCGAGGAGCCCGACCACGCCGAGGACGTCACCGGCTTCCTCGACGCCAAGGTGGCCGCGCTCCTCGAGCACCGCTCGCAGTTCGTCACGACGCACGGCATCACCGATGCCGGCGACGGCGGCCAGGTCGAGCGCTTCCGCCGGCACGTCGAGGAGCGCCTGGCAACCGTGGGTGCCCGCGTCGGCGTGCGCCACGCCGAGGCGTTCCGGCTCATCGACCGCGTCTGACCGGCTCCTGCGCCCACCCCTCGCCGTTCTGGGACCGATCGCGCCGGGCCGGCGTACCCGATCGGGCCCAGAACAGGGTGCAAAACGGGGCGGGGCCTGAGGCACGCCCCCCCGACGCGCCTCAGGCCTCAACCGCTCCCTCCCACCTGCAGCTGCCTGCGGGGGAAGATCGGGGCCCATGATCGCCGCACCCGTCACGCTGTGTCAACGGCCACCTGCCGTACGTGACACCATCGCGGCGTGCTCCCGGACGGGACCTACGACGCCCTGATCGTCGACGCCCACACCGACGCCGACGGCGCCGTGCACGTGGAGGTGACGATCACCATCGGGCCCCACAAGGGCGACGTCGTGCTCGTGCAGGGGCGGTTCCCGGGCACCGACGAGCTGGATCTCCTCGCGGCGCCGGCCACCCTCGTCGTCAGCGACGGTCGGCCGGATCTGCGGCTCGACGCCTGACGGCGAGCCCGGCGGCCAGGATCACGACGAGGAGCAGGACGCCGGCCCCGATCACGAGCATGTTGCCCGGATGGTCGCCGACGATCCGCTGGACCTCCTCCTCGGTGGTGGAGGTGGTCGCCTGCGCGAGCACGGCGAGAGCGAAAAGGCCGGACATGGGCAGGCACGGTAGGCGACCATCGCGCATGGTCCTGCAGTCGTGGCCGTTCTTCGGTCTCTCGATCACGACCCCGCGCCTCGAGCTCCGCTACGTCGATGACGACCTGGCCGACGGCCTCATGCAGCTGGCCGCCCGCGACGGCGTGCACGCGCCCGACTTCATGCCGTTCACCGTGCCGTGGACCCGCTTCGAGCCCCCGCACCTCCAGCGCCAGGGCATGCAGCACTACTGGCGCGGCCGCGCCGCCCTCGCCCCCGAACGGTGGACCCTGCCGTTCGCGGTGTTCGACGACGGCACCCTCGTCGGCGTGCAGGACCTCGCGGCCGAGCACTTCTCGGTGACCCGCAGCGTGACGACGGGCTCGTGGCTGGGCCGCTCCCACCAGGGCCGCGGCATCGGCAAGGAGATGCGGGCGGCGGTCCTGCACCTCGCGTTCGCGGCGCTGGGCGCCGAGGTCGCCCACACCTCGGCCTTTGCCGACAACGGCCCGTCGCAGGGCGTGACCCGCTCGCTCGGCTACCGCGAGAACGGGTGGCAGGTCGACGACCGCGAGGGGGCCGCCGTCCGCCACGACCGCTTCGTGATGGAGCGGGCCGACTGGGAGCGGCGCCGACGCGACGACATCAGCGTCGAGGGGCTCGAGCCGTGCCTGCCGATGCTGCTGGGCACGGGCACCGGCATGGGCCCCGGCGAGGCCGATCAGCCTCCCCGGGACACGACGACCTCCTCCGTCTAGCGTCGCCCCATGTCTGAAGCCGTCGATCGGTACATCAAGCTCGCCGACCAGTTCGGAGCCCGCGTCGAGGCCGCCGCCGACGACTCGTGGGGGGCGGCGGCCCCCTGCGAGGGGTGGACCGCGCGCGACGTCGTGCTCCACGTCACCGATGGCCAGCGCAAAGTGGCGGCCGCCATCACGGGATCGGGCGAGCCGGAGGCGACACCCGACGACGCCGACCCCAAGCAGGTCTGGCGGGATGCCTTCTCGTCGGTGAAGGAGGCGCTCGGCCAGGAGGGCGCGCTGCAGAAGACGGTGTCGGGCCCGATGGGCGAGATGCCGGTCGAGATGATGGTCGGGCGGCTGATGTCGAGCGACATCCTGGTGCACACCTGGGACCTCGCCCGGGCCGTCGGCGGCGACGAGCGCCTCGACCCCGACGCCGTCACCCAGGCGTTCAAGGGGCTCCAGCCGATGGACGCCATGATCCGCCAGCCAGGGGTGTTCGGCCCCAAGGTCGAGCCGCCCGAGGGCGCGGATGAGCAGACCCGCTTCCTCTGCTTCCTCGGCCGCCAGGTCTGATCGACCCGACGGCTGGGCGCGCTCAGCGCTCGGACGGCTCAGCGTGCCGGGAGGGCGGCACGGAGGCGGGCGGCGTGGTCCTCGTAGTCGTCCGTGCTGTCGTACTTCACGCGGGGCCAGAAGAACCCGCGCAGGCCGTCGCCCTTGGTGCGGGGCACGACGTGGACGTGCAGGTGGGGCACGCTCTGGCTGACCGTGTTGTTGGCGGCCACGAAGGTGCCCTGCGCGCCGAGCGCGTCCACGATCGCCCGCTGCACCCGCTGCACGGTCCTGAACAGTGGCGCGAGGAGCTCCTCGGGCACGTCGACCAGCGTCTCGTGGTGCGCTCGGGGCACCACCAGCACGTGACCCTTGAACACCGGTGAGGTGTCAAGGAAGGCCACGACCCGCTCCTCGTCCACCACCTTGGCGGCGCCGGCCGCTCCGGCGATCACCTCGCAGAACGGGCATCCCTCGGCCATCGCCCTAGTGTTGCCGCCGGTGCTCGCCGCCATCCCCTACACCACGTTCCCGTCGATCGACCTCGGCGTCGTCTCCATCCGCACGTTCGGGCTGATGGTGGCGATCGGGGTGATGGTCGGCGCCGTCATCGCCTCCCGCCTCGGTGAGCGGTGGGGCGTGCCGTCCGACGACACGATCGGCCTCGCCACCCGCCTCGTGGTGGCCGGGGTCATCGGCGCCCGGCTGACGTGGGTGCTGACCCACCTCGACCAGATCGACTCGCCGGTCGACGTGATCGCCGTCTGGGAGGGCGGCCTGCAGTTCTCCGGCGGCTTCCTCGCCGGGATCCTCGTGGGGATCCCCACCTTCCGGAAGTGGTCGCGGGCCACACGGTGGCGGATGCTGGATGGCATGGCGCTCGGCCTCGCGGTGGGGCTCGCCATCGGCCGGATCGGCTGCTACTCGGTGGGCGAGCACCTCGGCGGGCCGACGGGGTTCTTCCTCGGCACCCGCTACGACGGCGGCTCGACCCGTGAGGGCCCGCTCCGGGTCGGCGAGACCATCCACAACACCTCGCTCTACGAGTTCCTCTTCCTGCTCGTGATCGCCGCCCTCCTCTGGTGGATCCTCCGCCAGCGGCCGGTGGCGGGCTCGCTGATCGGGTGGTTCTGCGTGCTCTACGGCGTGGGCCGGTTCTCGACCGACTTCCTGCGGGCGTACGACGACACCGTGCTCGGCCTCACCGGCGCGCAGTGGATGTGCGTGGCGCTGGTCCCGGCGGGGCTCTTCATCCTCGCGCGGGTACGGCGATCGCTCGCCAGGGAAGGCGCCTACGACGATGCGGTCGCGATCAGCGCGCCGTACACCGAAGAGTCGTCGGAGTCGACCACCGGGTAGCCGCCCTCGCCGGGCGTGCCCTCCCAGTGCATCTCGATGCCGGGGTTCGCCATCGACCGGTCGCCGACGAACACGTGCGGGCTCCCCTGCACGTCGTCGCTCCGGGCCTCCTCCAGGTCCTCGGCGACGCGGCGCCGGGGGCGGCCGCTGCGCACCGCCTCGAAGAGGGCGTCGACGTCGAGGCCGTCCACGGTGCCGGCGACGTCGGCGATCACGTGCTCCATCGAGATGCAGCGGCTGTCGACGAACAACGCCCGGCGCAGCGCGAGGTCGAGGGCGGTCGAGGCGGCGAGCGACTGCTCCTTCGCCGCCTGCACCGCCTCGATCGCGGGAAGGGTCGTGACCGGCCACTGCCAGTCGGGCTGGCTCCACAGCCGGAAGCCGAAGCCCGGCTCGAGGGCCCCCACCACCGGGACCTCGGCGTCGAGCACCTGCTTGGGTGTGGACCGGTGGTTGAGCAGCTCGAGCGGGAAGGCCCGGTGATCGATCTCGACCGGCAGCCCGGCGCGGCGGCACTCCTCGTGCCACCGCCACACGGCGAGGGTCGCCCACGGGCAGCCGACATCGCTCCAGAAGGTGACGCTCACACCCGCCGGTCTACCCCACCCCCTCGCTCTCGCTACCGGAGAGCGCGGTAGACCGCGCTGTCCGGTGCCGAGAACGGATCACGAGGGCTGCTTGGTGACGCGCAGGTAGGGCTTCTTGGCGTCGTAGGAGCCGAACTTGGCCTTCGCGTCCTCGTCGTTCACCGAGTTGGCGATGATCACGTCCTCGCCCTGCTTCCAGTTGGCGGGGGTGGCGACGGAGTGCTTCGCGGTGAGCTGCAGCGAGTCGATGACACGGATGAGCTCGTCGAAGTTGCGGCCCGTCGACGCCGGATAGGTGAGCGACAGCTTGATCTTGTTGTCGGGACCGATCACGTACACCGAGCGCACGGTGAGCACCTCGGCGAGGTCGGTGCCCGCCGAGGCCGGGAGCATGTCGTACTTCTCGGCGATCTCGTGGGTGGGGTCGGCGATGAGCGGGAAGTTCAGCTCGTTGCCGGTGACGTCCTTGATGTCGCCGGCCCACTCGCCGTGGGAGTCGACGGGGTCGACCGACAGGCCGATGACCTTCACACCCCGCTTGTCGAACTCCGACTTCAGGCCGGCCACGGCGCCGAGCTCGGTCGTGCACACCGGCGTGAAGTCCTTGGGATGGGAGAACAGCACGGCCCAGCTGTCGCCCTTCCACTCGTGGAAGGAGAGCTTCCCCTCGGTGGTGTCGGCGGTGAAGTCGGGGGCGTCGTCGTTGATCCGGATGGACATGCCGGCGAACCTAGCGACCCGCGGACCGAAATGCGACCTGTCAGGTCGGGATTTGCGGTGGATCGGTCTCCAGGTAGACGGCGACCGCCCACGCCACCGCCTCGTCGAGGGTGGCCAGGCCCCGCTCGTGGAGCACCATCGCCCGCTCGACCGGCGCCATCGTGCCCGCCGCCACCGACCGGTCGAGGCGGGCCACGAGCCGGTCGTGGGCCCGGCGCTGGTCGTCGGTGACCGAGGTCCACGACGCCACCCGCCGGACCCCGGGGTCGCGGTCCCAGCGCTCGATCTCGCCGTCGACGGCCACGACGAAGGTGTGGCTGACGGGGGCGGGGCCGACGACCCGGTGGGGTCCCACGACCGGACGCTCGTCGGGGAGCATGCGGGCCGCCACGCCCCGCCGCTCGAGCAGGAGCACGAGGCTGCGCGTGTACCACGACGCGCCGGCGTAGCCGCCGCCGTGCACGACGACCTGGGCGGGGTCGTCGCCGACGGCCGCGAGCACCCCCGGGAGGAGGGCGGCGAGCACCGCGGTGTCCGCCTGCCGCGGTGTCTCCCCGCGGGCTGCGACGGCCGCGCTCACGCTGCTGGCCCCGATCAGGGCGGCGACCGCGAGGGCCGTCACCTCCCGGCGCCGCCAGGTCGCGGCCGCCCACGCGACGACGACGGCGCTCAGGAGGCCGACGACCCACGTCCACCGCAACCGATAGTCGAAGGCGAGCCCGACGGTGCGCCAGACGGCCACGACCGCGAGCGCGAACGTGAGCCCGAACGCGGCGAGGAGGCGCAGGCCGTCGCCCTCGCCACGCCGGCGGAACCACCACGCCGAGAGCGCAACGAGCGGGACGAGCAGCGGCCGCGGCGTCTGGTAGAGGAACACCGGCTCGCCGGTCAGCCACAACGGCTCCCGGTGCGCCACCAGCCACTCCGGCGGGACCTCGAGCTGCCCGCTGACCACCCGCCAGCCCTCGAGGACGGAGTGGGCGTCGTCGCCACCGTGGCGGAACCAGTCGTAGGCCACCCCGAGGTTGCCGGTCGTGCCCGTCACCAGGTCGACGACGACCGGCGACCAGACCAGCGCCAGCAGCCCCGCCGCCCACGCCGCCGCCGGCCACGTGTCGCGGCCGCGGGTCGCGGCGAGCCACGCGGCGCCCACCGCGAAGAGCGGCACGGCGAGCACCAGGAAGCCGACGTGGGTCTGGGCCAGGAACGAGGCAGCGACCGCGCCCACCGGCAGCGCCCACGTCTCGCCGCACGCCATGGCCCAGACCAGGAACACCAGCAGCCCGAAGGGGAGCACGGTGACGTAGGTGTTCCACGGGTCGCTCACGAAGTCGACGCCAAGGGTCCGAACGACCAGCGCGCACGCGGCAAGCGTGACCAGGAGCAGCGGTACGCCACCGCGGCGCCTCGCCACCACCGCCATGCCGACGATGGACGTCGCGTTGATCAGCAGGGCGCCGAGGTTGACGGCGATCGACGCGCTGCCGGCGAGCCGGTACAGCGGTGCGAGGACGTAGAAGTACAGCGGGCCGGGGTGCGACCAGTCGTTGCGGGAGTAGAGGCCGGTGAGCACCGGGTGCGTGCCGATGTCGCGGACCCGCATCTCGATCAGGGCGTGGTCGGAGACGGGCAGGTAGTCGCCGGCGCCGAGCACGAGCGCGACGGCGGACACCCCGAATGGCAGCAGCACGATGCCGAGCGCCGCCCGCGTCCAGGTCCGCTCGGTCACGATGGTGCCGATGATCGCAGGTGAGGATCGGCCGGTGGAGATACGGGAGATACGCGACGACGAAGCCGACGCGCTGGGCGCACTGACCGTCGCGGTGTACGAGGCGATCGGCGCGACGGAGGGCGGCACCTACGTCGAGCAGCTGCGCGACGTGCGTGGACGGATGGAGACCTGCACGGTGCTCGTCGCCGTCGACGACGGCCGAGTCGTCGGTGGCGCGGCCTACGTGCCCGGTCCCGGCGGGCCATGGGCCGACCTGTGCACCGAGGACGAAGCGGAGTTCCGGATGCTGGTCGTCGATCCCGACCACCAGGGCCGCGGGATCGGCGAGGCGCTCGTCCGCCGGTGCGTCGACCTCGCGGTGGACGCCGGCAAGGCTCGTCTCGTCCTGCTGTCCAACCACATGATGGTCGCCGCCCACCGTCTCTACGAGCGGCTCGGCTTCGTACGAGCACCCGAGCGCGACTGGTTCATCAGCGACGACGTCGATCTCCGCTGCTTCGTGCTCACCATCCACCACCCGCCGCGCGGCTGAGGTCACGATTGCCGTCAGTGGTCCGGTGCTCACCGACGACCGAACGAAACGGCGACCTGGGGGTCCTGTGCCTTCGTCTGTCTCCTCCTCTCCGACTGCGCGCGCCCGGAAGCAGGAGGGGGTGAGCCGAGCCTCCCGCACGAAGCGGCCGCCGAGCAGGACCTACGTCCTCGACACGTCGGTGCTGCTCTCGGACCCGCTGGCGATGGCCCGGTTCGAGGAGCACGAGGTGGTGCTGCCCGTCGTCGTGCTCACCGAGCTCGAGTCGAAGCGCAACCACCCCGAGCTCGGGTGGGCGGCCCGCCAGGCGCTGCGGGCGCTGGAAGACCTGCGCCTCGAGCACGGCTCCCTCGTGCAGCCGCTGCCGATCAACGACGCCGGCGGCACCCTCCGGGTCGAGCTCAACCACCAGGACTCGACCGGGCTCCCCGCCGCCCTGCAGACCGCCGACGGCGACGGTCGCATCCTCGCCGTTGCCCGGAACCTCGCCAACGAGGGGCGGTTCGTGACGGTCGTGACGAAGGACCTGCCGCTCCGACTGAAGGCGAGCATCGTCGGGCTCGAGGCCGACGAGTACCGCAACGAGCTCGCGTCCGACACGAGCTGGCCGGGCATGGTCGAGCTCGAGGTCAGCCAGGCCGACATCAACGCCCTGTTCGCCGAACGGGTCATCGACCTCGACGCCGCCCGCGACCTGCCGGTCAACACCGGCCTCGCGCTGTCGTCGGGCTCCCAGTCGGCGCTCGGCCGCATCCGCGACGACAAGCGGCTGCACCTCGTGCGCGGCGACCGGTCGCTGTTCGACGTGCACGGCCGCAGCGCGGAGCAGCGGATCGCCATCGACATCCTCGCCGACCCGAGCGTGGAGATCGTCAGCCTCGGCGGCGCCGCCGGCACCGGCAAGAGCGTCCTCGCCCTCGCCGCCGGCCTCGACGCCGTGCTCGAGCAGCGGACCCACAAGCGGCTGCTCGTGTTCCGGCCCATCTTCGCCGTCGGCGGCCAGGAGCTCGGCTACCTGCCGGGGTCGGAGTCGGAGAAGATGTCGCCGTGGGGCTCGGCGGTGGTCGATGCCCTCGAGGCGATCACCGGGCCGCACGTGATCGACGCCGTGCTCAGCCAGGGGCTGCTGGAGATCCTCCCCCTGACCCACATCCGGGGCCGAACCCTCACCGACTCCTTCGTGATCATCGACGAGGCCCAGAACCTCGAGCGCATGGTGCTGCTCACCGCCCTGTCCCGGCTCGGCACCGGGTCGCGGGTCGTGCTCACCCACGACGTCGCCCAGCGCGACAACCTCCGGGTCGGCCGCCACGACGGCGTGGTGTCGGTGATCGAGGCGCTGCGGGGCCACCCGATCTTCGGGCACGTCACCTTCACCCGCTCCGAGCGCAGCGCCGTCGCCGCGCTCGTCACCTCTCTCCTCGACTGACGTCGCGTCTTGTGGCGGTTCCTTTCGCGAGGCGAAAGGAACCGCCACAAGACGCGGGTCGGCAAGGGCGCGTCAGCGGCCGAGGCGGAGGACCTCGCGGGCGAGCGGGGCGGCGATCGTGCCGCCGAAGCCGTCGGCGTCCTCGACCACGACCGCCACCGCCAGATCGCCCCGGAAGCCGATGAACCAGGCGTGCGTGCGGGGCGGGCGCTCCGTACCGAACTCGGCGGTGCCGGTCTTCCCTCCGACGGGCGGCGGCGGGAGCTGCGCCCGCGTCCCCGTGCCCTGCGCGACGACCAGCCGCATGAGCTCCTGGAGGGGCCCGGCGACCGACGGGTCCAGCGGGTCGCCGGGCACCGGCGCCTCGACGGCCCGGACCGTGAGCGGCCGGTGGGCGCCGGCCGCCACCGTGGCCGCCACCGATGCCATCTGCAGGGGGGTGACCAGCACCCGGCCCTGGCCGATGGCGGCGGACGCCTGGTCGACGGCCCCGCCGGGCTCCGGGAAGCTCGACGCCATCGCCGGCACCTCGAGCGGGGGGTCGACGTTGAGCCCGAACCGCTCGGCGGCGGCGACGAGCGCCGCCCCCTCGATCGTCGTCGACAGCTGCACGAACGCCGTGTTGCAGCTCTCGTAGAAGGCGCGCCGGAAGGGGATGTCGCCGAGGGCGGCGCCTTCGGCGTTGCGGAACTCTCGGCCGCCGACGCGCGCCACCTCGGGACACGACGTCGGGGTGTCGGGCGTGGTGCCCGACGCGAGGAGCGCGGCGGTCGTGACGACCTTGAACGTGGACCCCGGGGGGTATCGGCCCTGCAAGGCCCGGTTGAAGCCCTGGACCGGGTGGCTGACGCTGGCCAGCACCTCGCCTGTCGAGGGCCTCACGGCCACGAGCGCGGCGGCGCCGTCCACGCCGCCGAGCACCGACTCCGCGGTCCGCTGCACCTCCAGGTCGATCGAGGTGCGCACGTCGGCCGACGGACGGCCCTCGATCCGGTCGAGCACCGCCACGACCGCGCCGGTGGCGTCGACGACGA
>Ga0247717_1000321_pt1 | contig 14990 bp, 12 predicted proteins | sample 24E_NmetaG_FD_189047 | JGI IMG/M metagenome (GOLD analysis project Ga0247717, IMG submission 189047) | Soil microbial communities from hillslope of Landscape Evolution Observatory, University of Arizona, Oracle, AZ, United States - 2-4-E_N | ecosystem: Engineered > Artificial ecosystem >... | reverse complement strand
GTTCCCCCCCGTGGCCGACCTCGTGCCCCCCCTGTTCGGCATCGTCGCCTGCGTCGCCGGCGGGCTCGACGCCGGGGGTCCCGACGTCCTGGCCGTGGTGCGCACGCTGGTCGGCGCCGCCTTCCTCGGGGCGGTGACCGACGCCATGCTCCTCGGCCACTGGTACCTGGTGCAGCCCGGGCTGGGCCGCGAGCCGCTGGTCGAGCTCAACCGGTGGCTGGCGGTGATCTGGCCGGTGGAGGTGGCGGCGCTGCTGTGGCCGACGGGCATGCTCTCCGTGCTGTCCGGCTCGGTCGACGACGGCTGGGGCGGGCTGCTCGGGTGGTTCTGGGCAACCTGCGCGGTGACCACGGTGATCCTCACCTTCGTCACCCGGGCCGCCCTCAAGGAGCGCGCCTACTCGGCGGTGATGGCCGCCACCGGCCTGCTGTACCTGGCCATCCTCACCGCCTTCGGGACCGACCTGGTCGCACGGGCGGTCCTCGCACCGGGGTAGCCCCGCCCCTCCCCGGGCGTCAACTCCCCGCCGGCGCCGGCCCGAGGAGCGAGGCGGGGGCCAGGATGGGCGGCCGGGGGTCGCAGCGCACGGCCACCGCCACCGCGTCGGACACCCGCCAGTCGAGGTGGAGCTCGCCGCCGCCCACCTCCACCACGACGTCGGCGGCGAAGGTCGACGTCTCGGGCGAGTGGCTGACGACGATCCGCACGAGCCGCCCCCCGAGGGCGTCGAGCGTCTGCTTCAGGGCGTCGTGCGTCATCGGGCGCCGGGCCACTCGCCCCTCTAGGGCGAAGGCGATGGCCCCGGCCTCCGGGGGCCCGACGAACACCGGCAACCGGCGGTCGCCGTCCCGCTCCTTGAGGTCGAGGAAGTGGTGGGCGGCGCCCACCTCCCCGAGCCCCACGCCCTCGAGCGTCACCTCCACCAGTTCGGCGGTCTCCACGGTGTCCTCCCTCCGCTGGGCAAGGAGGGCACGGCGGGCCGCGGTGTACGACTCGCCCGTCCGGGCGGCGCGTTCCCGTACCAGCCGCTTGAACCCCTTGCCGGTGGTCATGGCTCCTCGCTGGGCGCCGACGGGCGCGCCCTGGTCCGGCCCGAGGACTCTGGTCCCCTTCGCCACCAGCCCCACCGGGGCTCGCCGTGGTCGGGCGTCGAGCCGCGCCCGGGCTCTACGGTGCGACCGGCGCCGCCGCCCTGTCAAGGGGTGCGCGGGCCAGCACCACCACGGCGGCGAGGATCAGCAGCCCGCCCACCAGCTGGGCGGCGGACAGGCGCTCGTCGAGCACCAGGGCGGCCAGCACCACGGTGACCACGGGCTCGAGCGTCGACAGCGTGGACGCGTCGGTGGGCCCCAGCCGCGCCATGCCGGCGAAGAAGGTGGTGATGGCGACCACCGTCGACACCAGGGCGATGGCGACGACCGCCGCCCAGCTGCCGGCGGTGGCGGGGAACGCCGGGCGCTGGACGGCCACCACCACGGCGTAGACGGCGGCGGCCGCCGCCATGATCACGGCCGACGCCGGCAGGGCGCCGCTGCGGGGCGTGAGCCGGCTGCCGACCAGGATGTACGCCGAGTAGATGACGGCCGCCGACGCCCCCAGCACGACGCCGAGCGGCTCGCCCGACAGCTCGGGCCCGATGGTGAGCACGGCGCCGGCCAGGGCGACGCCCAGGGCGGCCACCCGGGGTCGGGTCAGGCGCTCGCCCAGCACCAGCACCGACAGGACGGTCACGATGGCGGGGTAGGCGTAGAGGAGCAGCGCCACCAGGCTGGCCGACGCCTTGGTCAGCGCCGTGAAGAACGAGAGCGACTGGCCCACGTACCCCAGTCCGCCCATGGCGGCCAGCCCGGCCAGGAGCCGCCCCCGGGGCCACGCCAGCCCCCGCAACCGCATCAGGAGGGCCATGAGCGGGGCGGCGATGGCGAACCGCAGGAACAGCACGGCCGTGACGTCCGCCCCGTCGTCGTAGGCCAGGCGGGCGAAGACGGCCATGGCCCCGAACGACGCCGCCGACACGGCGATGAGCACGACGCCGGCGGCGCGGGGGGACATGGGGCGCAGTCTGTCGGGCCAGCGCCGGTTCTCTGGACGGAGGACACCGGATACCGGTGTCCTCCGTCCGGAGAACGGTCGGGCGGCGATACTCAGGCGGTGAGCTCGGCCAGGAGGGCCCGGGCCTCGGCCGCGGTGGCGGCCACGCGGGCGCGGCCGGCGACGTCCCGGAGGACGGCGAGCGGGTGGCGGCGGAGCAGGTCCTTCACCTCGGCCAACGCGCCGGGGACCATCGAGAGCTCGCGGACACCGAGCCCGACGAGGGCGGCGGCGACCTCGGGGTCGCTGGCCGTCTCGCCGCACACGCCGACCCACGTGCCGTGCTCGGACGCGGCGTCGACGACGGTGCCGATGAGGTCGAGGACCAACGGCTCGCACACGTCGGTGAGCTCGGCCACCTCGGCGACCAGGCGGTCGACGGCGAAGAGGTACTGGAGCAGATCGTTGGTGCCGACCGAGAAGAAGTCCACGTGGGGGGCGATGCGGCGGGCGGCCAGGGCCGCCGACGGGACCTCGATCATGACACCGACCTCGACGTCGTCGAGCGGGACCCCCTCGTCGCCCGCCACCCGCTCCAGCTCGCTGCGGGCGGCGACGACCTCGTCGACCCGGCTGACGAGCGGGAACATGATGCCGGTGACGCCCCCTCCGGGGCGGGCGGCGTGGGCCCGGAGCAGGGCCCGCAGCTGGTCCTCGAACAGCTTGGGCCGGCGCAGCGACAGGCGGATGCCGCGCACGCCGAGGGCGGGGTTGGGCTCGGGCTCGCGGACGACGAAGGGGAGCGGCTTGTCGGCGCCCACGTCGAGGGTGCGGAAGACCACCCGCCGGCCCGGGAAGGCGGCGAGCACCTCGCCATAGTAGGCGGCCTGCTCGGCGACGGTGGGCTCGCTGCGGCGGTCCTGGAACAGCATCTCGGTGCGGACCAGCCCGGCGCCCTCGGCGCCGGCGCCCACGGCGGCGGCCAGGTCGTCGCGCCCGGCGACGTTGGCGACCAGCTCGACGAGCACCCCGTCGGCCGTGCGGCCGGGCTCGGCGCTGGCCGCCGACAGCCGGGCCCGGCGGGCCTCCTCCTCGTCGGACCGCGCCAGCAGGGCGGCGAGGACGTCGCCCTCGGGTTCCACGTGCACCTCGCCGGTGCGGCCGTCGACGGCGATGCAGCGGGCACCGGCGGCCACCGTGAGCACGCCGGCGGCGCCGACGACGGCGGGGATGCCGAGGGTGCGGGCCAGGATGGCGGCGTGGCTGGTGGGGGAGCCGGTCTCGGTGACGATGCCGGCGATGCGGTCCCGGGGGATCTCGGCCGTCTGCGACGGGGTGAGCTCGCGGGCCAGCAGGACCGATCGCCCCTCGGGGAGGTCGTAGGCGCGGGAGACGCCCGAGAGGATGCCGACGACCCGGGCGCACACGTCGTCCAGGTCGGCGGCCCGGGCCGCCAGGTACTCGCTGGACGAGGCGGCCAGCAGGGTGCGGAAGGCGCCGAAGGCGGCGGCCACCGCCGACACGGCCGAGCGGCCGGCGTCGATCAAAGTGGCCGCCTGGTCCTCCAGCTCGGGGTCCTCGGCGAAGGCGGCGTGGGCCTCGAAGATCTCCGCCTCCTCGCCCGCCACCGCCCGCATCCGGTCGGCCATGGCGTGGAGCTCGGCGGCCGCCTGCACGAGCGCCTGGTGCAGGCGGGCCTTCTCGGCATCCGGGGGGCCGGCCGGCCCCGGGTCGACGACCTCGGTGACGGGGGGCACGACCACGAAGGGGGCACCGATGGCGACGCCGGGCGCCGCCCCGCTGCCGCGGAGCGAGGCGCTCACCGGGGGCCGTCCTCGCCCAGGCCGGACTCCACCAGGAGGACGAGCGACTCGAGCACGGCGTCGGCGTCGGCGCCGTCCACCTCGATGGTGACCTCGTCGCCCTGGTGGCAGTCGAGGGTGAGCACCGACAGGACCGAGCGGGCGTTGACGGTGGTGTCGCCCTTGGTGAGGCGGACCTGGTGGCCGCTCTCGGCCACCGCCGAGGCGAACACCTTGGCCGGGCGGGCGTGCAGCCCGGTGGGGTTGGGCAGGGTGACGGTGCGGCTCGGCATCAGACCGTCACCGCCTCGCGGGGCGCGGCGCCGGCGTCGGCGTGAGCCTGGTCCCGGTGGACCGACTTCAACCCGACGACCACAGCCGCGGTGACCGCCGTGCCCAGGATCCCGGCGAGCAGGTAGCCGATCTTGCCGTCGATGAGGCCGAGCACGAAGATCCCGCCGTGGGGCGCCCGCAGCTGGGCGTCGACGGCCATCGAGATGGCCGCGGCGGTGGCCGACCCGGCGATCAGGGCGGGGATGACCCGTAGCGGGTCGCCGGCCGCGAACGGGATGGCGCCCTCGGTGATGAACGACAGCCCGAGCGGCCAGGCGGCCTTGCCCGACTCCCGCTCGGCGTCGGTGAAGAGCCGGGGGCGGACGGCCGTGGCCAGGGCCAGGCCCAGGGGCGGCGTCATGCCGGCGATCATCACGGCGGCCATGACGGCGAAGTTGCCCGAGTCGAGGGAGGCGAGGCCGAAGGCGTAGGCCGCCTTGTTGACCGGGCCGCCCATGTCGAACGCCATCATCGACCCGATCAGCAGCCCGAGCAGGACGGCGTTGGTCCCCTGGAGGTCGGTGAGCCAGTCGGTGAGGCCCGACTGGACGTCGGCGATGGGGTTGCCGATGAGCAGCACGAGGACGGCCCCGGTCACCAGCGTCCCGACGATCGGGTACACCAGCACGGGCATCATCTTGGACAGCGCCCCGCCGACGTTGATGCGCATGAGAAGCATCACCACCGCGCCGGCCAGCAGGCCGCCGGCCAGGCCGCCGAGGAAGCCGGCGCCCAGCTCGTTGGCGATGAGCCCGGCGACCACGCCGGGGGCGATGCCGGGCCGGTCGACCATCCCGAAGGCGATGAACCCGGCCAGGATCGGGACCAGCATGCTGAAGGCGATGGCGCCGATCTTGAACAGCAGAGCGCCCAGCTGGACGCGGGAGTCGAACACGGAGGACAGGGCGGGCCAGTCCTCCACCTCGGTCACCCGGGTGGCGCCGCCGATGGAGAAACCGAGGGCGATGAGGATGCCGCCGGCGACGACGAAGGGCAGCATGTAGCTCACGCCGGTCATCAGCCAGATGCGGAACTGCTCGCCGGGCGACGTCCCCGCCGGGGCGGCGGCGGCCATGGGCGACGGCCGGGCGGCGGTGCGGGACGGCGCCTCGGCCGCCGCCGCCTCCACCTCGGCGATGACCTCGGCCGGCCGGTCGATGGCCCGGCGGGTGCGGACCTCGACGCTGGGCAGGCCGTCGAAGCGGCTGCGCTCGCGCACACCGGCGTCGACCGCGAAGATCACGGCGTCGGCGGCGGCGATGGTGGCGGCGGAGATGCCGGGGCCGCCGGCGGCGCCCTGGATCTCCACCTCGATCTCGTGGCCCGCCTCGCGGGCGGCCACCTCGAGGGCCTCGGCGGCCATCGCGCTGTGGGCGATGCCGGTGGGACAGGCGGTGACGGCGACGAGCTTCACTGGATCTGCTCCTTCAGGATGGACACGACGGCCTCGGCGGTGGGGGCCTCGCGCAGGGCGGTTCTGAACGACTGGTGGACGAGCCGGCGGGCCAGCTTGGACAGCACGGTGACGTGGACGTCGTCGGCCCCGGCCGGCGCCGCGATCAGGAACACCAGGTCGGCGGGGGCGTCCTCGGCGCCGAAGTCGACCCCGCCGGGCACGCGTGCGACGACCACGCTCGGCTCGGTGACGCCGGCGTGCTTGGCGTGGGGGATGGCGATGCCCGACTCCATGCCGGTGCCGCCCGTCTCCTGCTCGCGGGCCCACACGGCGTCCACGAAGCCGTCGCGGTCGGTGAGCCGCCCGGCGGCGGACAGCCGGTCGGCGATCGCCTCGATGGCGGCCCGGCGGTCGGGCGCCTCCAGGTCGAGGATCACGAGGTCGGGCGTCACGAGCGTGTCGATGGCGACGGTCATGGGGTCTCCCTTTCGGCGGGTCAGGCGGACAGGACGAGCGAGCGGGCGGGACGGACGGCGACGGCCCCGATGTCGATGGCGCCGGGGCCGGGCACCTCGGTGCCGGGGAGGGCGACGGCGGCGGCCGCCCACGCCACGCCGGCCCGCAGGGCGTCGGCCCCCGCGCCCCCGGCGGCGAGGAAGCCGGCGAGGAGCGAGTCACCCGCCCCCACGTCGCTGCGGGCGGCGACGGCGGGCGGGACGGCCAGGACGGGCTCGGACCCGTCCACCAGCAGGGCGCCCCGGGCGCCGATCGAGACGACGACCGCGGCGGCCCCCGCTGCCCGAGCCGCGTCGGCGGCGGCGATGACGTCGTCCACCGTCGCCAGCGGGCGGCCGGCCAGCTCGGCCAGCTCCGCCAGGTTGGGCTTGATGACGTCGGGCCGGGCGGCGAGGGCGGCGGCCAGCGGGGCGCCGCTGGTGTCGACGGCGGCCCGCAGGCCGGCGCCGCGGGCGTGCTCGACGAGGGTGGCGTAGATGCCCGCCGGCGCACCGTCGGGGAGCGACCCGCAGCCGACGAGCCAGGCCGCCCCGCGCATGGCGATGATGGCGGCGTCGACGAGGGCCTCGAGCTCCTCGGGGGCGAGGGGCGCCCCCGGGGCGTTCACCTTGGTGACGGTGCCGTCCGGCTCGCTCAGGGTGATGTTCGAGCGCGTCCCGCCCGCCGTCGCGACGGTGTGGTGGGGGATGCCCCCCTCGCCCAGCAGCCGCGACAGCACGGCGCCGTCGCCACCGCCGAGGGGCAGGACGGCCAGGCTGGCGTGGCCGTTGGCGACCAGCGCCCGGGTCACGTTGACGCCCTTGCCGCCGGCGTCGATCCGGGTGGACGTGGCCCGCAGCACGGCGCCCCGCTCGATGCGGGCGACCTCCAGGGTGCGGTCGACCGACGGGTTGGGGGTGACGGTGACGATCATCGGGCGACGACCACGTCGAGACCGGCGACCCGGAGGGGGAGCAGGTCGCCGTCCTCGGCGCCGCCGTCGGTGACGGCCACGTCGAGGTCGGCCAGCTCGGCGAAGCGCACGAAGTGTTCCTGGCCGAACTTGGTGGAGTCGGCCAGCAGGACGACCCGGTCGGCTGCTCCGACCATGGCCCGCTTCACGGCCGCCTCCGCCGTGTCCGGCGTGGAGCAGCCCCGCTCGGACACCCCGTTGGCGGCGAGGAACGCCACGTCCACCCGGAGGCTGCGGAGGGCGTCCACCGCGAACTCGTCGACGTTGGCCAGCGTACGGGCCCGCAACCGGCCGCCGACGACGATGACGGTGACGGTGGGGATGGGCGCCAGCGCCAGGGCGTGGGGCACGGCGTTGGTGACGACGGTGAGCCGGCGGTCGGTGGGCCACACGTCTACGACCGCCCCCGTGGTGGTGCCGGCGTCGAGGAGCACCGTGCCGCCCTCGCCCGGGAACTGCGCCACCGCCGCCCGCGCGATGGCGGCCTTCTCGGCGGCCATGTGCTCGGACCGCTCGGCCACGGCCGGCTCCACCCGCAGGTGCTCGAGGGCGACGGCGCCGCCGTGCACCCGCCGCAGCTCACCGCGGGCCTCGAGCTCGATGAGGTCCCGCCTCACCGTCTCGGGCGTCACGTCGTGGGCGGCGGCCAGCCGGCGGACCGACACCCGGCCGCGGCGGCGCAGCTCGTCGGCGATCGACTCCCGGCGGTCCTGGGCGTCCATGATTGGAGTATGTTGGATATGGCGGCAGATGTCAACGGAAATCCCACCGGGATCCCACACCCGGGACGGTCGCCCCGGTACGTCACCGGTGCACGGGGCGGGTGCTCGGGGTCGGGTACCGTCGGGCCCCGATGGGGCCGCAGTACGAGTTCGCCACCGTGTGGCGGGTGCCCGGCACGGTCGACGAGGTGACCGACGTCCTGGGCGACGCGACCGGGCTGCCGCGGTGGTGGCCGGCCGTCTACCTGGCCGTGGACCTCGTAGAGGCCGGCGGCCCCGACGGCGTCGGCCGCACGCTCGACCTCCACACCAAGGGCTGGCTGCCGTACACGCTGCGCTGGCGGCTGCGCATCACCGAGCCCGTCACCCGTGCCGGGTTCGCCCTGGAGGCCGCCGGCGACCTCGAGGGGACGGGCCGCTGGGCGTTCGAGCAGGACGGGCCCGAGGTGGTGATCACCTACGACTGGCGGGTGAGCGCCACCAAGCCGCTGCTGCGGCGCCTGAGCTGGCTGCTGCGCCCCGCCTTCGCGGCGAACCACCGCTGGGCGATGGCCCGTGGGGAGGAGAGCCTGGCCCTGGAGATGCGGCGGCGCCGCGCCGGCTCCGAGGAGGCCCGCCGCCGGGTGCCCCCACCGCCACCGCCCACCTTCGCCCGGTGGGGGCGGGTCAGGCGATGAAGTACTTGGCCTGGGGGTGGTGGAGCACGATGGCCGACGTCGTCTGCTCCGGGTGGTACTGGAAGCCGGTCTCCTCGCTGACCTCGACGCCGATGCGGCCCGCCTCGAGCAGCTCGGCCACGGTGAGGTTGTCGGCCAGCTCGGGGCACGCCGGGTAGCCCCACGAGTACCGCCCGCCCCGGTACTGCTGGCGGAACAGGCCGGTGAGCGTGGGCCCGTCCTCGTCGGCGAAGCCCCACTCCTCGCGGATGCGCCGGTGCCACAGCTCGGCCAGCGCCTCCGCCATCTCCACGCCCAGCCCGTGCAGCAGGAGGTACTCCTGGTACCGGTCCTCGGCGAACAGGCGGGCGGTGGCCTCGGAGACGGCCGCGCCCATCGACGCGATGGAGAACGCCACGTAGTCGGGCTCGGCGCCGATCGGGCGGACGAAGTCGGCGATGCACAGCCACGGCTCCTTGCCCTGGCGGGGGAAGGAGAACCGGGCCCGCTCGGCCGTGCGGGTGTCGTCCGTCCAGATCACGACGTCGTTCCCGTCGGCGTTGGCGGCGAAGAACCCGTAGACCACCTGGGGCACGAGCAGCCCCTCGGCCTTGGCCCAGGCCAGCTGCTCGCGCAGGATGGGCCGGATGCGGTCCTTGAAGGCGGTGTCCGTCTCCTCGCCGCCCTTCTCGGGGCGGAACTGCCACTGGTTGCGGAACAGCGCCGTCTCGTTGAGCCACGTGGCGATCTCGTCGACCGCGAGGCCCTTGACCACGCGCGACCCGAGGAAGGGCGGCTTGAACACCTCGTTGTCGGTGGCCACCTCCGGCGACCGGGCGGGCGCCGGCACGCCGGCGCCGTCGTCGCCCCTCTTCGGTCGAGGTCGCCCGCTCGGCTGGCGGCCGAAGCTCGGGTCGTCCACGCCGCCCCGCTTGAGCTCCATGAGCCGGTCCATCGTCCGCAGGCCCTCGAAGGCATCCTTGCCGTAGAAGACGCGACCCTTGTAGACCTCCCGCAGGTCGGCCTCGACGTAGCGCCGGGTGAGCGCGGCTCCCCCCAGCACCACGGGGATGTGGGCCAGCCCGCGGTCGTTCAGCTCGAGCAGGTTCTCGCGCATGATGAGGGTGCTCTTCACCAGCAGGCCGCTCATGCCGATGGCGTCGGCCCCCACCTCCAGGGCCTTCTCGACCATCTCGGTGATGGCCACCTTGATGCCGAGGTTGTGCACCTCGTAGCCGTTGTTGGAGAAGATGATGTCGACCAGGTTCTTGCCGATGTCGTGGACGTCGCCCTTCACCGTGGCGAGCACGATGCGCCCCTTGCCGCCCTGGTCGGACTTCTCCATGTGGGGCTCGAGGTGGGCGACGGCCGCCTTCATCGTCTCGGCCGACTGGAGCACGAACGGCAGCTGCATCTGACCGGAGCCGAACAGGTCGCCGACGACCTTCATCCCGGCCAGCAGGGTGTCGTTGACGATGGCCAGCGCGCTCGTCGTCCGCAGCGCCTCGTCGAGGTCGGCCTCCAGCCCGTCCCTGTCGCCGTCGATGATCCGCTGCGACAGCCGGCGCTCGACGGGCCAACCCGACCGGTCCTCCTTGACCAGCGAGGTGGACGACACGCCCTCGAACAGCCCCAGCAGCTCCTGGAGGGGGTCGTAGCCGGGCCGGCGCCGGTCGTAGACGAGGTCGAGGCAGACCTCCCGGGCCCGCTCGTCGATCTTGGCCAGCGGCATGATGCGGGCGGCGTGGACGATGGCCGCGTCGAGCCCCGCCTGCTGGCACTCGTGCAGGAACACCGAGTTGAGCACGTGGCGGGCGGCGGGCGTGAGGCCGAACGACACATTAGACAGGCCGAGGATGGTGCGGACGCCGGGCAGCTCGGCCTTGATGCGGCGGATGCCCTCGATGGTCTCCACGCCGTCGCGGCGGCTCTCCTCCATGCCGGTCGACAGCGGCAGGGCGAGGGCGTCGAAGAACAGGTCGGTGGGTTCGATGCCGTAGCGCCCGACGGCGAGGTCGTGGATGGCCCTGGCCGCCCGCAGCTTCCAGTCGGCCGTGCGGGCCTGGCCCTCCTGGTCTATGCACGTGCAGACGACCGCCGCGCCGTACTCGCGGGCCAGGGTGAGGAAGCGGTCCAGGCGGGTGCCCGGCGCGTCTCCGTCCTCCAGGTTCACCGAGTTGAGGATGGGCTTGCCGCCGATCCACCGCAGGCCCGTCTCGATGACGTCGGGCTCGGTGGAGTCCAGCATCAGCGGCAGGGTGGCCTGGGTGGCGAAGCGGGAGGCGATCTCCTCCATGTCGGCCACGCCGTCCTCGCCCGTGTAGTCGACGCAGACGTCGAGGACGTGGGCGCCCTCCCTCACCTGCTCCTTGGCCATGGCGACGCAGGTCTCCCAGTCGTCCGCCAGCATGGCCTCCCGGAACTTCCTGGAGCCGTTGGCGTTGGTGCGCTCGCCGACGACCAGGAACGACGGCGACTGGTCGTAGGGGACGTGGCTGTAGAGGGAGGCGCAGCCCGGGTCGGGCCGGGTGTCGCGGCGGCCGGGGGTGAGGTCTTTGCATCGCTCGACCACCACCCGCAGGTGCTCGGGCGTGGTGCCGCAGCACCCGCCGATCACCGTGACGCCGAGCTCGGTGACGAAGCGGGCCTGGTGGTCGGCCAGCTGCTCGGGCGTGAGGTCGTAGTGCATCCTCCCGTCCACCACCGAAGGGAGGCCGGCGTTGGGGATGCACGAGATCGGGGTGCGGGCGTACTGCGACAGGTGGCGCAGGTGTTCGCTCATCTCCTGCGGTCCGGTGGCGCAGTTGAGCCCGACGACGTCGGGCCGCAGGGCGTCGATGGTGGTGAGGGCGGCTCCGATCTCGGTGCCCGGGAGCATCCGGCCCGTGAGCTCCATGGTGACCTGCACCTGGAGCGGCACGTCCCGGCCGGCGGCCGCCATGGCCCGCCGGCAGGCGATCATGGCGATCTTGGCCTGGAGCAGGTCGAACACCGTCTCGATCACGATCAGGTCGACGCCGCCCTCGAGCAGGGCGGCGGCCTGGACCTCGTAGGCGTCCCGCAGGTCGGTGAACCGGATCTGGCCGAGGGACGGGAACTTCGTCCCCGGGCCCATCGAGCCCGCCACCCAGGCCCCGTAGCCGTCGGCCACCTCGCGGGCGATGCGGGCCGCCCGGACGTTGAGCTCGTGGGCACGGTCGGCGATGCCGTACTCGGCGAGCACGGGCCCGAAGGCGCCGAACGTGTCGGTCTCCACCACGTCCACGCCGACCTCGAGGAACGACCGGTGGAGCTCGTGCACGACGTCGGGCCTGGTCGCCACCAGGACCTCGTTGCACCCCTCCAGGGCGGGGCCGCCGAAGTCGTCGGCACCCAGCTCGCGCAGCTGGAGGTTGGTCCCGGTGGCGCCGTCGAAGACGACCACCCGCTCGCGCGTCGCATCGAGGTAGCTCCCAGCCGCCACCCCGCCAGGCTACCGGCGGTCCGCGTGTGGCCCCCGGGCAGCTGTTCAGTGCGCGCCGGCGCGCCAGGTGCTGGCGCGCCAGCGCGCACTGAAATGTGGGGCGGGACCCCCGAGCGATGACCTAGCGTTCGCCGGCGTGCGGAGGGGCCGGTCGTCGCTCGCGGTGGCGGTCCTCCTCCTGTCGTCGCTCGCGGCGGCGTGCGGCGGTGGACCGGCCGGCGGCGTCGACGACTCCCCGCTCGGGCAGGTGCGCGCCCTGCTCCGGGAGCGGGCGGGCCTGCTCGCCGAGGGCGACGTGGACGGCTACCTGGCCGCCGTGGCCCCGAGCGCCGAGGAGGCGGAGCGGGCCTTCGCCGAGGGAGCGGCCGCCGTGCCGCTCGCCTACGCCAACGTCACCTTCCGGCCCCGCGGCGCCAGGAGCACGGCGACCAGCTTCCGGGACGCCGACGTCCAGCTGGTGTACCGCTACGAGGGGCTCCCGGCGGACAACCAGTTCCGGATGAGCTTCGAGTACGACGTCGAGCGCCGCGGGGAGAGGTGGCTGGTCACCCGTTCGGAGATGGTGACGGCCGGCGACGAGGGGTTCTCGGGCCCGCCCATCTGGGCCACCGGCCCCGTCGCCGCCTCCCGCAGCGACCACTTCCTCGCCCTGTACCGGCCCGGCCTCACCAACGCCGAGCGGGCGCTGGCGGCGGCCGAGGAGGCCCGGAAGGGGCTGGCCGAGCGGATCGAGGTGCTCGAGCTCGACCCGGTCAACCTCGTGCTGCTGGCGGGCAGCGAGGAGGAGTACGCCGAGCTCACGGGGCGGGCGACCGACGCCGGGGAGCTCGCCGCCGCCCGGTTCGTCTTCAACTCCCTCGGCGGTCCCGAGTCCCGCCAGATGATGTTCAAGGCCGACGTGGTGGTCGGCGACGGGGAGCCGACGCTCGGCGAGGGAGGCGAGATCCTCCCCGCCGCGCAGGTCTTCCAGCACGAGCTGGCCCACCTGGCGCTGTCCCGCCACGCCGGCCCGTTCACGCCCGGGTGGGCCGTCGAGGGAGCGGCCATGTACCTGGCGGGAGAGCGCCGGGTGGCTGCCTGGAGGGTCGGCCTGGCGTCGGGTGCCTTCGACGGGATGTCGCTCGCCGGCATGCAGCCCGGCCTGTCGGACGGCCTCCAGTACGCCTACGCCAACGCCGCCGTCCTGCACCTGATCGACGAGCACGGGCCCGAGCGCTTCTTCGACCTCTACGCCGGCTTCCGGCCCCTCCGGCCGACGCCCGAGTTCGCGCGCGACCCGATGGGGATCGTGCTGTCGACCCACTACGGTCTCGACGTCGCCCAGCTGGACCGGCTCACCCGCGCCTACATCGAACGGGCCGTCGCCGGGAGCGGCTGAGCCCGCCGGTAGCCTCCGCCGGGATGAGGATCTACACCCGCAGGGGCGACGACGGCACCACCGGCCTGTACTTCGGCGGGCGGCTCCGCAAGGACCAGCCGTCCGTGGAGGCGTACGGGACGGTGGACGAGGCGCAGGCCTTCCTCGGCCTGGCCAGGGCGGAGGCGGAGCAGGGGTCGGAGCTGGACGAGCTGCTGGTCGCCCTCGAGCGCGACCTGTGGGTGCTCATGGCCGACCTGGCGACGGCGCCCGCGAACCGCCACAAGCTGGAGCCCGGTCGCACCCTGGTGACCGAGGCGATGGTGGCGGCCCTCGAGTCCCGCATCGACGACCTGACGGAGAGGACCACCATGCCCGAGGAGTTCGTCGTGCCCGGGGAGAACCGCACGGCCGCCCGGCTCGACGTCGCCCGCACCGTCGTGCGCCGGGCCGAGCGGGCGGCGCTGGGCGTGGCGGCCGACGGGTCCCACGTGGTGCCCTACCTCAACCGCCTCTCGGACCTGCTGTGGACGATGGCCCGCTGGCAGGCGTCCGCCTTCCTCCCGGCGCGCGGCGCCGGCGGCGGGAGCCCGTCGTGAGCCCCGTCCGGTTCTCGGCGAGCGACGAGGTGCCCCACGACGTCGAGGTCCTCGCCGTGCCCGTCCTCCACGGGGCCGCGCCCCCCGAGACCACCCTCGGCTTCGAGGGCAGGCCGGGGCAGACGCAGCTCGTGGTGTCGGGTGGACGGGCGGTGCTGTCGGTCGGCCTGGGCGACCCCGACGCGCTCGACGCCGACGCGTTCCGCAAGGCGGGCGCGTGCATCGTCCGCACGGCGTGGAAGGCCCACCGGGTGGCGACCACCGTGCTCGACGCCGTGCCCGACGGGCGCGACCGCGAGGTGGCGGCCCGGGCGCTGGCCGAGGGCGCCGGCCTGGCCGCCTACCGGTTCTCGCGCTACCGCGGCGAGCCCGACGCCTGCCGCGTCGAGGAGCTCACCGTCGTCGTCCCCGACGCGGCCCACGTCGAGCCGGCGCTGGCCCGGGCGGCCCGGGTGGTGGAGGCCGTCTCCCTCGCCCGCGACCTCGTCAACGAGCCCGCCGGCTCCCTCTCGCCGACGGGGTTCGCCGAGCGCGCCGCCTCGGTGGCGGAGGCGGCCGGGCTGACGATCGAGGTGCTCGACGAGGCGGCCGTGACCGCCCAGCGGCTGGGCGGCCTGGCCGGGGTCGCCCGGGGCTCGGAGGAGCCGCCCTGCCTGGTGAAGCTCACCTACCAGCCGGCGGGCGCCCCGTCCGCCACCGTGGCGCTGGTGGGCAAGGGCGTCACCTTCGACTCGGGAGGGCTGTCGCTCAAGACGGCCGACGGCATGATGACCATGAAGACCGACATGTCCGGCGCGGCCGCCGTCCTGGGCGCCATGTCGGCCCTGCCGGCGCTGGGCGCCGCGGTGCGGGTCGTCGGGTTCCTGCCCCTCACCGAGAACATGCCGAGCGGCCGGGCCGTCAAGCCGGGGGACGTGCTCACCATCCGCAACGGCAGGACGGTCGAGGTGCTGAACACCGATGCCGAGGGCCGCCTGATCCTGGCCGACGCCCTTGCCCTGGCCGCCGAGGAGGCGCCCGACGCCATCGTCGACCTGGCCACCCTGACCGGCGCCCAGGTGGTGGCGCTGGGCCGGCGCATCAGCGGGCTGATGGGGAACGACGACGGCCTGGTCGACCGGGTCCGGGCCGCCGCCCAGCGGGCCGGACCCGGTCGACCAGGC
>Ga0247717_1000320_pt1 | contig 15019 bp, 10 predicted proteins | sample 24E_NmetaG_FD_189047 | JGI IMG/M metagenome (GOLD analysis project Ga0247717, IMG submission 189047) | Soil microbial communities from hillslope of Landscape Evolution Observatory, University of Arizona, Oracle, AZ, United States - 2-4-E_N | ecosystem: Engineered > Artificial ecosystem >... | reverse complement strand
GGGACGCGGCCTTCCTCGCTTCGCTCAGAAGTCCCCGTCGCCGCTTTGCCCGAACCGCGTTCGGGCAAAGCGGCGACGGGGACTTCTGAGCGAAGCGAGGAAGGCCGCGTCCCCGCGCGCCCGAACCGCGTTCGGGCAAAGCGGCGACGGGGACTTCTGAGCGAAGCGAGGAAGGCCACGTCCCCGCGCGCCCGAACCGCGTTCGGGCAAAGCGGCGACGGGGACTTCTGAGCGAAGCGAGGAAGGCCGCGTCCCCGCGCGCCCGAACCGCGTTCGGGCAAAGCGGCGACGGGGACTTCTGAGCCCCGCGCCGCCCCCCGCGGGCGGCGCGTCCATTCCTCTCACGCCTCCGGCGCGAGGCCGCATCCCGGGGCTCCGCGGTTGCCGCGGAGCCCGCTCCTTTTCTCCTTTGATCCCCCGCGAGCCTCGGCCCCGATCCTGGGATCAGGCACGTGATACCTTCATGACCCGCCCCGGACATGGGTGAGCGATTTGTCGCGCCTCGAATTCGACGTCGGGCTGCCCCTCGCGCTCTGGGTCGGCGGATTCCTTCTCCAGCTCGCGATCGCGGGATGGGTGCTCGTCCTCGCCCCACGGGAACCCCTCCACCGCGCGTTTGCGGCGCTGTTCGGGGCGAACGCCGTCTGGGACCTCCTCTGGGGTATCGGCAAGCTCGCGCTCAACCCCGCGACCGAGGCCTTCTTCTTGCGGCTCGTCGGCTACAGCATCGTCCCGACGTGCGCGGCGCTCCTCGTCTTCCTCTCGTATTATCCCGAGCGCCGGTTCCTCGCGAAGGTCCCCTTCGCATTCCCCGCGCTCGCGGCCGCCTCCGCGGTCGCGCTCGCGGTCCACGCGCTCGCCGTGCCGTTCTGGCACCACGTTCTCAGGAACGTCCTCGACCTCCTCTGGTTCCCCGTGCTCCTTGGCGCCGCGGTTGCGCTCGGCCTCGCGGAAGCGCGGCGGCCGCCCGCCGGGCGCGACCCTTCGAGGCTGCTCGTCGGGGCCGCCTTCACGCTCTACCCGAACTGGGTGTTCCTGGAGATCGCGACCGGGTCCTACGTGCCCACGAACCCGACGGAACCGCTTGAGATCGTTCCATGGGCGATCCACATGGGCACGTTCGTCGCCGCCGCGGTCTACGCGTTCCTCGCTTCCGTCGCCTGGCGCATCCCGTCGACCGGCCGCGGCACCGCGATCCTCCTCGCGCTCGTCTACGCTGGCCTCCTGGCTTCCGTCGCGTTCGAGCTTTCGGGCGTCGTCTCGATCCTGTTCGGGGCGATCCCCGCCTACGCCCTCGCGCGCCACCGCCTCTTCGACATCGACGTGCGGCTCCGGTGGGGGCTTTCGCGGGGCGCCGTCGCGGGGGTCATCCTGGCGGCGTTCTTCGTCGTATCCCAGCTCGCCGAGGCCTATTTTTCCGACGAGGTCGGCGGATTCGCGGGCGCCGCCATCGTCGGCCTGCTCCTCTTCTCCATCACCCCCCTCCAGCGCGCCGCGGAGCGCTTCGCGTCCGCCGCGGTCCCCGGACGAACGCCGGCCGAAGCCTCCAGGGGATCGACGCGCCTCGCGGAGGACGCCTATCGTCGCGCGCTGCGCCTCGCGCTGCGCGACCGCGTCCTCACGCGCGACGAGGAGCGCGAGCTCGCCCTCCTCGCGCACGACCTCGGCCTCCCGCCCGCGCGGGCCTTCGCGCTCCGGGACGAGGTCGAGGCCGCGAAGCCCGCCGCCTGACTCCCAAACCTTCATATCCCCCTTCAGGGTTTGCGATGCCCTGGTGGCCCCGATGGCGAAGCAGTCCTCTCCGGCGAAGAGCGAAGCGATCCAGTTCAACCGCTTCGAGCGCGCCCGCATCATCGGCGCCCGCGCCCTCCAGATCGGCATGGGCGCGCCCGTCCTCATCGACGTCGACCACGTCGTGGACCCCGTGAAGGTCTCCGAGGACGAGTACGCGCGCGGCGTCATCCCGGTGACCGTCGTCCGCCCCACGGGGCGCGCGATGCGCGACCGCAGCAAGGTCCGCGTCACCGCCGCGAAGTACCTCCGCTCGAACGTGCAGTAGACGTTCAACGCGGGGCTTCGCCTTCTCCTCGTTCCTCGACACGCCCGAGCGAAGCGGCCGATTCCCGGGCGTGCCGCGCCCAGACGCCTTCGAGCGCGTGCCGCATCGCGGCCGACGCGATCGGGTCGTGCGCGGGCGCGGCGCGCGGGGGCGACCGCGAGAGGGCGATCGCGAGCGCCGCGAGGCCGCCCCCCACGAGCACGCCGACGACGAAGATGCCGACCGCGAAGGCCGGCGTCACGCCGCGCGAGGGGATCGGGATCCCGGCCTCCCCCACGTAGCGGCTCGCGCGCGGCTCGGCGCCGTTCGCGGTGAGGTAGTCGCCGATGTTCGCGGTGACGCGCGCGAGGTTGTAGAACGAAAGCGCGTCGGCCGGTTGCGAGGCGACGAGGCTCTCCGCGAACTCGTAGTAGCTCACCGCGAGGACCGGCTCGGCGCCGCGGGCCCGCGCGGTCAGGATCGCGAGGCGCGCCTTCTCCTCCGCCGCCTCGATCTTCGCGACGGGGACCGTCGGCCCGTAGCCGGAAAGCTCGAGCGTCACCGAGGCGCGGACCTCGCCTTCGAGCGCCTCGAAGAGCGCGGCGGCCGTGTACCCCGCGGCAAGGTCGCGCTCGCCGTCGGCGAGAGACTGCCGCGCGACCGCGAGCGCGGGCGGCGCGAGTCCTCCGGCGTTCATGAGGACCGCCTCGACGTACGTCACGGTCTCGGTCGCGCTATCGAGGGCCTCCCGCGCGCGGGCACGCAGGGCCTCGGCGCCGATCGGCGCGCCGGGCGGGAAGCTCCGGCCGATCTCGAGCCACCACTGGACGGTCTCGGCGCGCTCGGCGGCGTAGGCCGCGTCGTGGAGCGCCGCAAGGTACGCCGGGATCGCGGTGGCGTTTCCCGCGATCGACCGGGCGGAGGCGAGCAACGCCTCGGCCTCGGTCGCGCGCGTCTGCGCCGCGCCGAGCGACTCCACCTCGGCGAGGCCGTCAACGGACGCGGCGCGCGCGTCCCGCGAGGCGCGCTCCACGATGGTCGAGGTTTCCCGCAGGATGGCCGTTGCCGCCGAGGCCGGGGCCGGGGACGCGAAGAAGCGGGCGGCGTAGGCGATGTAGCGCGCCTCGATCGAGGCCTGGAAGCTCCTCGACGCCGTCGTGTAGTAGGTCTCGTTCGCGAACGCCTCGCGGGCGGACCGCATCGTCACGTCGGCGGAGGCGAGGCGCGAGGCGAGGTCGGGACGCGCTTCCGCCGGGATCGAGGGCGAGGCGAGGGCCACGCGCGCGGCCTCGACGTCCGCGCTCGCCTCGTCGAGGAGCGCCGTCGCGGCGGGCTTGAGGAGCGACTTGAAGCGCGCGTCCGTGACGTTGCCCGTCACGTTCGGCTTCTCGAAGACGTGCCCCGTCATGTGGCGGAGCGCTTCCTCCACGTCGGTCACGGGCTCGCAGGCGATCCGGAGGGCCTGGCGGCAGTGCGTCGCAAGCGGCGTCGGGGCGAAGCGCGGATCCGTCGGCGCGATGACGTCCTGCCCCGCCGGGAAGAGGAAGAGCGTCGCGCCCGCCTGCGCGGCCGCGAAGGCCTTGGCGGCGACGCCGCCCACCGGCCCGACGCCGCCGTCGGGGTCCACGGCGCCCGTCATCATGACCGACTGGTTCACGGTCCAGTTCTTGAGCGCCGCGACGGCCGCGACGGTCATGACGGCGCCCGCGCTCGGGCCGCCGATGATCGGCGAGGCGGACCGCACGACGAAGAAGAAATCCTTGTCGGAGACGGGGATGTCCGTGAGGCTGCTCGCCACGCGCACGGCGAGCCGCGCGGAGCCCTGCATGTCGAGCTGCGTGAGCGGGACGGTGTCGATGAAGATGTGTCCCGACCCCCCGTCCGCGACCGCCACGCTGATCGTCGCGACGGCCCCGACGAGGCCCGCGGGCGTCTCCTCGACCGCGATCGCGTTCACGGCGACGGGGGGCCTCAGCGTGAGCGCGCCCCCGCCCGCCTGGCCGACCGCCGGGGTCGCGGGGGCAAGAAGGACGACGAGCGCGAGAAGACACGCTGAAGCGCGGAACCGGCGCATCGTCGCACGCATCCGGTCCGCCGGATTTATCTCTTAGGGTCGCCTCCCTTGGGGCGTGGATGCGTCCTCGCCCGAGGCCTCGTCCGCGTTCGCGCCCGCCCGCGAAGCGCGCGCCGAGCGCCACCCGGTGATCCTCGTCCCGGGCGCGTTCGGCCAGAACCTCGTGTACTGGAACGTCATGCAGTACCTGCTCGAACGCGACGGCTTCCCCGTCTACAGCGTCACCTTTCCGCGGTTCACGTTTTCGGACCTGCGCGAATCCGCGCGGCTTCTTGCGGGCAAGGTGGGCGCCGTCGCGGCGTCGGAGTCCGCGGACCGCGTGAGCCTCGTCGGGCACTCGATGGGCGGCCTCATCGCGCGCTACTACGCGGAGGTCCTCGGGGGCGCGAAGAGCGTGCACGGTCTCGTGTGCCTCGGGACGCCGCACCGCGGCACCTACGCGGGCCTCGGCGCGCCCGTCCTCATGGGCGCGCGCCAGATCCTTCCCGGCTCGACCTTCCTCAAGGAGCTCGCGCACGCGCGCCTCACGGCGGCGACGCGGATCACGAACATCTACAGCCGCTTCGACACCGTCGTCCTCCCGCCCGCGAACGCGCGGCTCGACGACGAGCGGGCGACGAACCGCGTGACGAACCTCGCGGGCCATTGGGGCCTTCTTGCAAGCCCCCGCGTCTACCGGTGGATCCGCGAAGCCGTGGGATAGCTCCGGCGTTCGTACCACAAACCACGACGACGCGGCCCCCGATGCCGCGGCCATGGCCAAGGCCGCTCTCCTCGTCCTCGCCCTCGTGGTCGCCCTCGCCGGTTGCGCCGCCCCGCCCCCCGGCGGCGACGGCGGCAAGCCCCCCACGAGCCCGACGCTCGGCGGGCCCGGCGCGAGCGACTGGCCGATGTACGGGCGCGACCTCGCGAACTCGCGCCACAACACGGACGAGAAGGCCTTCGACGCTTCGCGTCTCAAGGACTTCCGCGAGGCGTGGCGCTTCTTCGCGGGAGGCGCCATCACGGGCACGCCCGCCGTCGTCGACGGCAGGGTCTACGTCGGGAGCTGGGCGGGGAAGTTCCACGCGCTCGACGCCGCCACCGGGCGCGTCCTCTGGAACGCCACCGTCGGCGCGCGCGTGGACTCGTCCGCGGCCGTCGATGACGGCGTCGTGTACTTCGGCGATTCGAACGGGACCCTGCACGCGCGCGACGCCGCGACGGGCGCCGCGAAATGGTCGGTGCGCTCCGACGTCTACAACTCGACGCACCTCTGGGGCTCGCCGGTCGTCGTGGGCGACCTCGTCATCACGGGCGTCGCCTCCGACCAGGAATCGTGGCGACACAAGGGCCCGCTCGACTTCCGGGGGTCCGTCGCCGCCTTCCGCGTGGCCGACGGGAGCCTCGCCTGGCGCCACGTCCTCGCGGAAAGCGGCGAAGCGGGTTCGCCCGTGTGGAGCACGCCCGCCGTCGACCTTGCGACGAAGCGGCTCTTCTTCGGGACCGGAAACGCGTACCGCGAGCCCGCGGGCGCGACGACGGACGCCCTCGTCGCGCTCTCGCTCGAGGACGGGTCGCGCGTCTGGCTCCGCCAGATGACGAAGAACGACGTCTTCACGCAGACGAACCCGATCAGCCCGGATTGGGACTTCGGCGCGTCCGCGAACCTCTTCCGGGTCGGCGACCGGCTCGTCATGGGCGAGGGCCAGAAATCGAGCGTCTACCACGTTCTCGACGCCGCGACGGGCGACATCGTGTGGCAGCACGGGGAGGCCGTCTCCGGCGACGGGATCGTGGGGTCCACCGCGGCCGCGGGCGGCCGCATCGTCGTCCCGTACGCCGCGAAGCAGCGCGTCGCGGCCCTCGCGATGGCGGACGGGCGCGAGGTCTGGACGCGCCCGCTCGACGGCGCCGTCTTCGCGCCTCCCGCGGTCGCGGGCGGCGTCGTCGTCGTCGGCTCGACGGGCGGGACGCTCCACGCGCTTTCGCTCGCGACCGGCGAGTCGCTTGCCGCGAAAGCGCTCGGGGTCGGGCCGATCTACGGCGGCGCGAGCCTCGCCTCGGGGAGGGTCTTCGTCGGCACGCAGGGCGCGAAGGGGTTCCTCGGCGACGACGGCTGGCTCGTCGCCCTGGACCCCGTTTGACCTACTCCTCTTCGTCGGGCTCGGCGGGCTCCGGCTCGTCGGGCGGGAGCGGGAAGGGGCTCGGGGGCGCGGGCGGCCCCGGTCGAGGCTCGCTCGCAAGCGCCGCGGCCTGGGCCTCGAGGTCGGCCTCCGCGACGTCCTCGTGCATGAGGACCGCGAGCGCGCGCACCTTGTCCCCTTCGTCGAGGCGCATGATGCGGTTGCCCTGGACGTTCCGGCCGAGCACGCTGATCGTGCTCACGGGCACGCGGATGACCATGCCGCCCTCGCTCGTGACGAGGATCTCGTCCACCTCGCGGACCTCGCGGACGGCCACCACGCGTCCGTTGCGCTCCGTCGTCTGGATCGTGATGATGCCGGACCCGCCGCGGTGCTGGAGGCGGTATTCCTCGATCACGGTGCGCTTGCCGTAGCCGTTCTCCGTCACCGTGAGGAGCTGGCCCGCGGGGTCGCGGATGACGGCGAGGCTCACGACGCGGTCGCCCGCGTCGAGCGAGACGCCGCGCACGCCCGTCGCGGGTCGGCCCATGGGGCGGACGTCGGCCTCGCTGAAGCGGATCGATTGACCCTGCGCCTTCGCGAGGATGATGTCGTCCGAGCCGCCCGTGATGCGGACGCCCACGAGCGCGTCGCCCTCGTCGAGGCCGAGCGCGATGATGCCGGACGTGCGGGGGCGGCTGTACTCGGCGAGGCTCGTCTTCTTGACGGTGCCGTTCCGGGTCGCGAAGAAGAGGTACTTGTCCTCCGCGAACTCCGCGACGGGGACGGCGGCCTCCACGACCTCGCCCTGCTCAAGGCCTTCGAGCAGGTTCACGATCGCCTTGCCCTTGCCCTGGCGAGAGCCTTCGGGGATCTGCCAGGCCTTGAGCCAGTACACCTTCCCGACGTTCGTGAAGAAGAGGATGTAGCGGTGCGTCGTCGTGACGAAGAGGTCGACGACGTAGTCCTCCTCCTTCGTCTGCATGCCCACGAGGCCCTTGCCGCCGCGGCGCTGGGCGCGGTAGGTGTTGAGCGGGATGCGCTTGATGTAGCCGTCGTTCGTGATGGTCACGACGACGTGCTCGTCGGGGATGAGGTCCTCGACCTGGATCTCGCCCTCGGCGTCGACGATGGCCGTGCGGCGCGCGTCCGCGTAGGTCCCGCGGAGCTCGTCGAGCTCGGCGACGATGATCGCCTTGACGCGCTCGGGCTTCGCGAGGATGTCCTCGTAATCGAGGATCTGGCCGTGGAGCGATTCGGCCTCCTCGCGGAGCTTGCGGACCTCGAGGCCCGTGAGCTTCGAGAGGCGCATGTCGAGGATGGCCTTCGCCTGCTCGTCGTCGAGGCGCGTGCCCACGTAGTCGAGCCCGACGCCGAGGTATTCCTCGGCGACGAGGGCGGCGCGGGCCGCGTCCGGGTCGGCCGACTCGCGGATGATGCGGATGACCTTGTCGAGGTTCGCGCGCTCGCCGACCGCGAGGAGGAGGCCCTTCACGATGTGGAGGCGCGCCTCGGCCTTCTTGAGGAGGAACTGCGTCCGCCGCGTCACGACCACCGTGCGGTGTCCGAGGTACTCCTCGAGGAGGCCCTTGAGCGTGAGGACGCGGGGCTGGTTGTCGACGAGGGCGAGGTTCAGGATGCCGAAGCTCGCCTCGAGCTGCGTGTGCTTGAAGAGGTTGTTGAGGACGACGTCCGTGACCGCGTCGCGCTTGAGCTCGATGACCATGCGCATGCCTTCGCGGTCGGACTCGTCGCGCAGGTCGCTGATGCCCTCGAGCTTCTTCTCCTTCACGAGATCCGCGATGGCGGCGAGGAGGTTCGCCTTGTTGACCATGTAGGGGAGCTCCGTGAAGACGAGCCGTTCGCGGTCGCCCTTCATCTCCTCGATCTCGTGCTTCGCGCGGACGCGGATGACGCCGCGGCCCGTCGCGTAGGCCTGGAGGATGCCGGAGCGGCCCTGGATGATGCCGCCCGTCGGGAAATCGGGCCCGGGAACGAGCTTGACGAGCTCCGCGATGGAGATGTCGGGGTTCGCGGCGAGCGCCTTGAGCGCATCCACGATCTCGCCGAGGTTGTGGGGCGGCATGTTGGTGGCCATGCCGACCGCGATGCCGGAGGATCCGTTCACGAGGAGGTTCGGGAGCTTCGCGGGCAGGACCGTCGGCTCCTCGAGCGAGGCGTCGAAGTTGGGCGCGAAGTCCACGGTCTCCTTGTCGAGGTCCTCGAGCAGCTCGCCCGCGATGCGGGAGAGGCGGGCTTCGGTGTAACGCATGGCCGCCGCGTTGTCGCCGTCGACCGAGCCGAAGTTGCCCTGGCCGTCGACGAGGGGGTACCGCAGGGAGAAATCCTGCGCCATGCGGACCATCGTGTCGTACACGGCGGAGTCGCCGTGCGGGTGGTACTTTCCGAGCACCTCGCCGACGACGCGGGCGCTCTTCTTGTGCGCCTTGTCGGCGGTGAGGCCCAGCTCCTGCATCGCGTACAGGATGCGGCGGTGGACGGGCTTGAGGCCGTCGCGCGCGTCGGGAAGCGCTCTGCCCACGATGACGGACATCGCGTAGTCGATGTACGCGGTGCGCATCTCGCTCTCGATGGGGCGGTCGACGAGGGTTCCGTGGCCGCCGTTCGGAATCGTGTCGGGATTCGGTTCTTCCACCATCGCGCTTCACCTCAGACGTCCAGCACCCGCACGTCCCGCGCGTGCTCCATGATGTAGTCGCGGCGCGGCTCAACCGCGTCGCCCATGAGGAGCGTGAAGAGGCGATCGGCCTCCACCGCGTCCTCGACCGTGACCTTCGCGAGCGTGCGCGTCGCGGGATTCATCGTCGTCTCCCAGAGCTGGGTCGGGTTCATCTCGCCGAGACCCTTGTAGCGCTGGAGCCCCACCCCCTGCGATCCGATCTCCGCGAGGATCGCGTCCTTGTCCTTCTCGGTGTACGCGTAGCGCTCGGTCTTGCCCTTCTTGATCTTGTAGAGGGGCGGCTGCGCGATGTACACGTAGCCCGACTCGATGAGCGGACGCATCGTCCGGTAGAAGAACGTGAGGAGGAGCGTCCGGATGTGGGCGCCGTCAACGTCCGCATCGGTCATGATGATGATCTTGTGGTAGCGGGCCTTCGAGAGGTCGAACTCCTCCTCGACGCCCGCGCCGATCGCCGCGATCATGTCCTGGATGAGCTGGTTCTTCAGGATCTTGTCGAGACGGCTCTTCTCGACGTTGAGGATCTTGCCGCGAAGCGGAAGGATGGCCTGGAACTCGCGGTTGCGCCCCTGCTTCGCGGACCCGCCGGCCGAGTCGCCCTCGACGATGTAGAGCTCCGAGGTCGTCGGGTCGCGGCTTGCGCAGTCCGCGAGCTTGCCCGGGAGCGTCGAGGACTCGAGGAGCCCCTTGCGGCGCGTCAGCTCGCGGGCCTTGCGGGCGGCTTCGCGGGCGCGCTGGGCCTGCAGGCACTTCTCGACGATGATGGCCCCGACGCGCGGGTGCTCCTCGAGGTACGTCGCGAGCTTGCCCGCCACGATCGAGTCCACGATGCCGCGGGTCTCCGCGTTCCCGAGCTTCGTCTTCGTCTGGCCCTCGAACTGGGGCTCGGGGATCTTCAGGCTCACGATGGCGGTGAGGCCTTCGCGCGTGTCCTCGCCCGAAAGGTCGTCCTCGCCGGACTTGAGCGCCTTCGACTCGCGGGCGTAGCGGTTCACGACGCGCGTCACGGCGCCCTTGAAGCCGACCATGTGCGTACCGCCCTCGGCCGTGTTGATGTCGTTCGCGAACGAGAACACGTTCTCCGTGTATCCGTCCGTCCACTGCATCGCGACGTCGACCATCTGCCCCTGGTCCTCGCCCGAGAAGGTGATGATGTCGGGATGGAGGGGCGAGCGGCCCTTGTTGATCCATTTCACGAACTCGGCGAGGCCGCCCTCGTACTGGAAGACCTCGCGCCGGTCGCTCGTCTCGTCCGTGAACGTGATCTTGAGGCCCGAGTTCAGGAAGGCGAGCTCGCGCAGCCGCGTGACGAGGGTCTCGCCGTTGAACACGGTGTCGGTGAAGATCGTCGCGTCGGGCTTGAAGCGCTGGCTCGTGCCGTGCCCGGGCGCGGGTCCGAGGCGCTGCATGGGGGCGACCGGGACGCCGCGCTCGAGCCGCACGAACGCCTTCTCGCCGCGGTACACGACCGTCGTCTCGAGCCACTCCGAGAGGGCCGCGACCACCGAGAGGCCGACGCCGTGGAGACCGCCCGACACCTTGTAGGCGCCGCGGTCGAACTTGCCGCCCGCGTGGAGCTGGGTGAGCACGATCTCGAGCGCCGGCTTCCCGTACTTGGGGTGGATGTCGGTCGGGATGCCCTGACCGTCGTCGGAGACCGTCACCGAACCGTCCTTGTGGAGCGTGACCTCGATCGCGCTGCAGCGGCCCGCGAGGGCCTCGTCGACCGAGTTGTCGACGAGCTCGTACACGAGGTGGTGGAGGCCGCGCTGGTCGGTCGAGCCGATGTACATGCCCGGGCGCTTGCGCACCGCGGCGAGCCCTTCGAGCACCTGGATCGAGGCCGCGCCGTAGTCTTGCTGCGACTCGGAGGCCTTCTTCTCGGTCATGGAAAACGTACGCTCCTGCGGAGTCGGGGCTTATGAATGCCCGGTGCAACCCACTTATAAAGGGAAACGCCGGAATGGCTTATATAGATTCCGCGGCTGTCCCCCGATTCGGACCGCCCATGGACGCCCCCCTCGTGCTCGACACCTCCGCGCTCCTCTCCGGCCGCCCCGTGCGGCTTGCGGGCGCGACGTACGTGCCGCCCGAGGTCCTCGACGAGATGCGCCGCCCCGGCGCGAGCGCGCGCAACCTGGAGTATCTGCTCGCCGCGGGCCTCGCGGTGCGCGCGGCGACGCCGGGGGCCCTCGCGGCGGCGCGCGCCGCGGCCGAGCGCACGGGCGACCTTCCGCGCCTCTCCCGCGCCGACCTCGCGGTGCTCGCGCTCGCGGTCGACCTCGGGGCGCGGATCGCGACCGACGACTACCGCGTGCAGAACGTCGCGGTCGCGCTCGGGATCGCGCACGAGGGACGCGCGGAGCGCGGCATCACGGAGGCGTGGACCTGGGTCTATCGCTGCAACGGATGTCGCCGGGTGCACGCGACCGACCCCGGAGCGTGCCCGGTGTGCGGCGCCGCGACGCGCGCGGTGCGGGCGCGACCCGGCCAGAAGCCTTGATGCCGCGCGGCCCGCATGCGCGCTCGACGCGGAGGTCCCCTAGCTGGTCAATGGGGCGAGACTTAGGATCTCGTGCCGCAGGGCTTCGCAGGTTCGAATCCTGCCCTCCGCATGTCCGGTTCGCGCCGCGGTGCTAATGCCTCACGGGCTTGAGCTTCGGGCACTTCGTCTTGAGCTTCGGCTCCTCGACGAGCCAGGGGTCGTACGGCACGAAGCCGGTCGATTCGAGGGCCGCGCCCGATCCGGCGCCGACGCCCGAGGGGCCGGTCGCGTCGCCCCACCAGTTGCGCGTGGCGTTGCCCGGCAGCCCGGCCTCGGCGACGAGGCCCGTCGCGGACCGGACGATCGAGTTGTTGTGGAAGGCCCAGCCGCCGGCGTTGAAGATCGACGCGGCTGTGCCCGCGTCCTCGAACCGGTTCTTCTCCACGAGGCCCCGGTCCCCGAGATCGAGCCGGAGGCCGCGCGTGACGTTGGAGAAGAGATTGCCCACGATGTGGACGTCCTGCGACTTCGCAAGCCACAGGGCGGCTTCAGGGTGCCGCGAGCCCTCGAACGTGTTGCCGCAGACGAGCGCCGACGGCAGCCTCGTGGGGAACTCGATCTCCTCGCTCGCCCGGAACGCGGACGAGGCGCCCACGAAGAGGTTGTCGACGAGCGAGAAGGCCTCGTGATCGCCGTCCACGAGCACCGTCGCGTCCGCGAAACGGTTCTCCTTGAGCGTCACCGCGCGGCTCGCCTCTCCGAAAAACAGCGAATCCAGGGGCGTGCGCCGGAAGGTCGAGCCCTCCACGAGCACGTTTGCGGACGCGCGGACCGCGAGGCCCGATTCCGACCCCGCGAACACGACGTTCGAGATGCGGACGTCCTCGGACCGCAGGACGTAGACGCCGAGATACGTGAGGAGGAGGTCCGGGACCGGCGGCGTGAAGTCGGTGTCCTCGATTGCGATGCCGCGGGACGACTCGACGAAGACGTTGAACCGGTGGTCCGTGACGCGGACGTCCCGGACGACGACGTTCTCGGCCTGCGCGAGATGGATGCCGATGGGCTCCCGACATTCGGGGCCCGGTCTCGTCGCGCAGCCGGGCGCGGCCGCGACGCGTCCCGTGAGGTCCCGGATGACGACGTCCTCGATGACGACGTGCGCGGTGGTCCCTTCTAGCCGGATGCCGGCCTGCGCCGTGTGGACGATCTCCCAACCGCGGATGACGTAGGGGTCGTCGGCCGTGCCGACGCCGTCCACGACCCCCGAGAAGGGGCCGTCGAAGGCGGCGTCGCCCACGATCGTGATGCTCGGATGCGGGAGGTGGGACGGCGCCACCGCGACCGGCGCCGACGCGAAGCCGACGCCGGTCGCAAGGAGGCTCACCGCAAGGAGAACGGGCCACATGATCGCGCGCTCGCTACCGGGGCCTTATAGGTCTTTCAGTCCGCTCCTTGGCCGCCTCAATAGGAAATCCAGCCGGACGCGTACTTGAACGGCACGGGGTCGCCCGTCATCGTGACCTCCACGTGGTAGTAGTTCACGTCCCCCTCCCGGTTCGTGGCGCCCTTGTCCTTGAAGACCGTCCCGTTCAACTGGTAGGCCCAGACGCAGTCGTGGATCGATTGAAGGACGGTGCACTTCGAGGCCGTCGTGCAGTCCGCAGGTCCGATGTTCGCTCCGCTGATGGTCTGCCGGTACGTGACGCAGGCCTTCACCGCGTACTCCTTGCCGATGGAATCGATCACACGGTTCGCGACGCGCCAGCCGAAGGTGTCGGTTCCGCGGACGTCCCCGTCGAACCGAGCGTACCAGATGCACTTCCCGTAGGAGTAGGTGCTCGTGTTGACCCACCAGGGGCCCGTGTAGGCGCACTGCGGAACGCTGAACTGGGAATCCGTGTTCGCGCACGACTGCGATCCGTCGGGACAGCCTCCCGGGGTTTCCGACGCCGTTTCGAGCCCGCGGATGCCGATCGAGTACCACTCGAGGTGACCGTTGTTCCGGGTCGGCGCCGCGCCCCGGTCGATCATGACGCCCGACGACGCATCGTAGTAGACGATGTGGTTGTCGAGGGTCCGGAGGTAGTCGCCGCTCGAGGGATTGAGGGGGTCGCTCTGCAACGCCCCTCCGCCTCCGCCGAAGGTGATCGCGGCGGCGGCGCCGGAGACGATGAGCAAGGTCGCGATGCAAGCCGATAGCCGGGGGATCCTCATGGTTTCCTAGCCTCCCTGATTGTTCGTGTTGAACTCCCTGGTGCCAAGTGAAACTTCCGCTCCCTGGTCCACGATCACGTCGATCGTGTGCGGCCCGTTCGAGCGGGTCCTCGTGTCCCACGCGTAGGACCACTTCGGCGCGCGTCCCAGGTTCGCGATGGCCGCCTGGTCGTGGTCGACGACGAGGCGGATCCGGTCGACGAGATCGCCCGCGTCGGGGTCGATCGCGGTACCCGTCAGGGTCGCCGTACCCGAGAAGGTCGCCCCCTCGGCCTGGTCGAAGGTGACGACGGGGAGGGCGTTCGCGGCGCGGATCACGATGTCGTCCACGTAGATCTCGCCGGCGCCCGTCGGGGTCGAGGCATCGAGGTCGCCGATCGCGAGCCGCGTGAGGGCGCCCGCAAGCGGCAGCTCGGTGTACATCTTGTTGTTGAACTCGATCGCCCACAGCCCGCGGTTCTGGTCGACGTCGATGCGGATCGGGTACCACGTGTTGGCGCTGATCGTTCCGAGGGCGAATTGGCTCCAGGAACCGCCGTACCGCGTCCGGGCGTAGGCCTCCGTGGCGCCCGTCACGGTGTTCGAGTGCAGCGAAAGGCCGATCTCGAACGTCGAGCCGGTGCCGAGCGCGAGCGCGTACATGTGGTTGAACTGCACGCTCGGCGAGGCGGTTGCGGCCGGATCGGCGGCGGGTCCGCTCGCGGTGGTCGAGCCCACGTCGACCTCCTGACGGAGGGAGCCCGCGGCCGGGTAGAGCACCATGGCGTCGACCACGAACCGCGACGGCAGGTTGAGCGATCGCGTGACGTGGGACACCTCGTTGGGCACGCCCGTCGACCGGAGGTGCGCCGCGCGCGACCCCGTCAGGGTGAAGTTGTCCGACCAGTCGGCATGGGACGTGGGACGGTACGGGGGCTTGACCCAGAGCAGGGACGTCGTGTCGTCGAACCCTTCGGAGGCGACAAGGCGGCCGCGGTGGACGAGGAGCGACCGCCAGCGGAGGTCCGCGTCGCCGCCCCCGAGGACGATGCCGTCCGGCGCGAGCGCGCTCGAGGTCGAATAGCTTCCGACGAACGCGTCGTTGACCTTGAGTGTCCAGCGCCCGTCGAGGACGCTCACGACCAGCCTGTTGTAGGCAAGCGGCGCGAGCGACGCGCCCGTCGCGACGGACGAGGCCCCGTCGTGGACGACGATCGCATTGGAGACGCATCGGATCCTCACGACCGGATCGGTTGCGCTTGTGAGGCGGAGGAGATCGCCGTTTGCGCACCCGCCCTCGAATCGGCCGACGTCGACGCTTGCCCAGTAGGCCGTTCCCGTCGCAGGAAGAGGCGCAGAAAGCGTCGCGCTCACGGTCGATGCGCCCTGGGTGCGGACGCTCTCGACCTTCTTCCAGGGA
>Ga0247717_1000319_pt1 | contig 15037 bp, 15 predicted proteins | sample 24E_NmetaG_FD_189047 | JGI IMG/M metagenome (GOLD analysis project Ga0247717, IMG submission 189047) | Soil microbial communities from hillslope of Landscape Evolution Observatory, University of Arizona, Oracle, AZ, United States - 2-4-E_N | ecosystem: Engineered > Artificial ecosystem >... | reverse complement strand
TCGACGGGACGAATGCGGCGGAGGGCCGGGCCATCCTGGCCGGCCACGAGTCCGACCGCCTGATCAGCCGGGCCACGATGCTGGACGCGGCCCGCACGGCGGTCGAGCTGGCGGCGGGGCGGGCCGGCGCCGCCGGGGGGGAGGGCTGACCGTGGCCATCTTCGTGGACGAGACCACCAGGGTCGTGGTGCAGGGGCTCACCGGGAGCCAGGGCCGGTTCTACGGGCTGCGCAACCGGGCGTACGGCACGCAGGTCGTGGCCGGCACCAACCCCAAGAAGGCGGGCACCGACGTCGAGGGGATCCCGGTCTTCGCCACCGTGGCCGATGCGGCGCGCGAGACGGGCGCCACCGTCTCGTGCGTCTTCATCCCCGCCCCCGGGGTGCCCGGCGCCGTGCTCGAGGCGGCCGAGGCGGGCATGGAGCTGGTGGTCGTCATCACCGAGGGCGTCCCCGCCCACGACGAGGCCCGCCTGTTCAACCGCCTGCGCCGGGACTTCCCCCTCACCCGCCTCCTCGGCCCCAACTGCCCGGGCGTCATCAGCCCCGGGCGCTGCAACATCGGGATCACGGCGGGCGAGATCGCCATGGGCGGCGGCCCCGTCGGCATCGTCAGCCGGTCGGGCACCCTCACCTACCAGGCGCTCTACGAGCTGAAGCAGGCGGGCATCGGCGTCACCACGTGCGTCGGCATCGGCGGCGACCCCGTGCCGGGCACGTCGTTCATCGACTGCCTCGAGCGCTTCGAGAACGACCCCGAGACCGGCGCCGTCATGCTGATCGGCGAGATCGGGGGGTCGGCCGAGGAGGAGGCGGCCGACTTCGTGGCGTCGGCCATGACCAAGCCCGTCGTCGCCTACGTGGCGGGGGTGACCGCCCCCCCGGGGCGGCGCATGGGCCACGCCGGCGCCATCGTGTCGGGCTCCAAGGGCACGGCCAGGGCCAAGATCGACGCCCTGCGGGCGGCCGGCGTCCAGGTCGCCGCCAACCCGACGGAGGCCGGGTTCCTCATGGCCGCGGTGGTCGCCGGTCTCCAATGAAGGGCCGCCGCCTGCCGGGGGTGGGCGGACTCGCTAGCGGCCGGTCACGGCGGTGGCCTCGGCCGAGCGCTCCACCTCGTACCAGCTGGGGGCGAGCCGGCCCAGCAGGACGGAGCCGGCCTCGTCGCTGACGGTGACCCGAACGACCGGCCCCTCCAGCGAGAACGCCTCGAGCGTGACGCCCTCGAGGTCGGCCACGCCCTGGGCCACCTGGCGGGCGAACCGCTCGTTGCCGCTGCCCGACAGCTCCACGGCGGCGCTGGTGGCGACCGTGCCGGCCACGCCGTCGAGCCGGGCGCGGGCGGCGATGGGCGACCGGATGTCGAGTCCGATGGGGACCAGGACGGCGACGGCGACGAGCACCTGCCAGACCCAGCGCTGCGAGCGGCCGTCGACGGTCGCCCTCGCCGCCTGCTGGGCACCCGCCGTGCGCCGCCGCTGCTCGGCGGCCGCCTCGTCGTCGGCCCGCCGCCGCGCCTCGTCCCGGCGCATCTGCTGGTCGAGGAGCTCGGCGTCGATGCGCTCGTCGGCCTGGGTGGTGGCGACGTGGCGGGCCAGCTCGGCGACGGCGGCGGCCAGGCGGGCCTTGGCCTCCGCCTGCTCCTGCTCGGACGACGGTGCCGGTGCCTCGGGGGCGGGGCGCGGCTGCGCCCCGGGGACCAGGCGCATGTGGCGGGGGGCAGTGGGGCCCGGGCGCGCCCCTCCCGTCGCCCGGCGCGACGTGAGGTCGATGGGCTCGGCCCCACCCCGCTCGCCCTCGCCCCATCCGAGCGGGACCACCGGCGCCTCGGGACCCGAGGTGAGGGCGCGGGCGGCGGCGGCCGCCTCGGCGGAGGCGGCGTGGGCGGCGGCCGCCTGCTCGGCCGCGGCGCGGTCGGCCTCGGCCTGCTCGGCCGCCGCCCGGCGCGCCTCGGCGGCCTGCTGCGAGGCGGCGGCCAGATCGGCGGTCGCCCGCTCGGCGGCGGCCACCGCCAGCTCGGCCTCGGCCCGGGCCAGCTCCGCCCGCGCCGTCTCGGCGTCGGCGGCGGCGGCCTGCTCGGCGGCTGCCTTGGCGGCCTCGGCCCGCTCGGTGGCGACCCGGGCCGCCTCCGCCCGGTCGGCCTCCGTGGCGGCCAGCAGGGCCTGGCGCTGGCGGTCCAGCCCCGCCACCTCGGCGGCCAGCCGCTCCTTGGCCTCCAGCTGCTCGGTGCGCGCCCGCTCGACCTCGGCCCGGCCCATCTCGACCGCCTCGGCCAGCCGGCGCCGCTGCTGGTCCAGCTCGACCATCTCGGCCTCGAGACGGGCCCGGGCATCGGCGTGGGCCTGGCGCGCCCGCTCGGCCTCCGCCCGCTCGGCCTCGACGGCGTCCATCAGGCGGCGCCGCTGCTCGTCGATGGCGTCGACGTCGGCCTGGAGGGCGGCCCGGGCCTCGACGTGCTCCTGGCGGGCCCGCTCCGCCTCCGACTTCTCGGCCTGGACGTCGAGGAGGCGGCGCCGGTGCTCGTCCAGCTCGGCCATGGCGGCTTCCAGCCGGGCCCGGGCGTCGCTCTGCTCGTGGCGGACCCGCTCGACCTCGGACCGCTCGGCTTCCACCGCGTCGGCCAGCCGGCGACGCTTCTCGTCGAGCTCGGTCATCTCGGCCTCGAGCCGGGCCCAGCCGTCCAGCTGCTCCCGGCGCGCCCGCTCGGCGTGGGCCCGCTCGGCGTCCACCTCGACGGCGAGGCGCCGGCGCTGCTGGTCCAGCCGCCACATCTCCGCCTCGTAACGGGTGTCGACGTGGAGGGTCGCCGGCTCGTCCATCGCCGCCCGCGCCGACGAGTCGGTGGCCGGAGCCGGCGGCGCCGGCTCGGGATCGTCGACGACCTCGATGTCGGGGCGCACCTTGCCCTGGAGCCAGCGAGCCACCCGCTCCGACTCCGACTCGCCCCAGTCCTCCCACGGGCCGGGGACGGCGGCGCCGGCGTCGACGCCGTCGACGACCAGGACGTCGTCGTCGGGGGCCGTGGTGGGGGCCGGCGCCTCGGGGCTGGTCTTCTGGCTGCGACGTCTCATTCGATGCTCTCAGTGCGGGCGGGAGGCCGGGATCGCCGCCCCGTCGGTTCGTCGTACGGGCGGCGCGAACGTTCCCGCTCCCCCGCGCGAAATCGTGGCACGCCGGGGGCCGGGCGGAAAGGGGATCCCCCGCTTCGGCGCGCCGTCAGTCGATCCCGGTCTCGACGGCCAGGCGCTGGCACGAGCCCTCGGCCCGGGACACGTCGACGTGGCGGCGCACGACCTCGGAATCCACCGAGGCGGTCCCGTGGTCGTGGCAGCGCACGGCGAACGACGTCCGCAGGGGCAGGGGGCCGGCCGCCATGGACCACGCGTCACCGGGGCCGTTCCCGGCCGTCCCGTCGGGCACCCACACCGTGAGCCACGGCCCGTTCGCCGCCTCGGTGACCACGCCGAGGCCCTGGCCGCAGGCGCCGCACGCCAGGTCGACGACCCGGGCCTTGGCCGAGAACAGCGACAGCACGACGGACTTCGCCATGCCGTCGAGAACCGTGTGTGCCCATGTGAACGTCACCGAAGCCGATCCCCCTCGCACGATCCCGCCAATCTTCGCAGGCTCGGGGAGAACGAGCACACCGCCCGGGTTCGCTACCGTCTCGTTCCGATGATCCGCTCCGCCGTCGCCGTGCTGTTCCTCGCGTCGGTCGTGGCGGCGGGGGTCGTGGACGCCCGCCGGGAGGGCTCGGCGGCGCCCGCCGCCCTGGCCACGACGACCACGACGGGCGCCCCCACGAGCACCACGGCGGCGGCCACGACCACCACCGCCGTCCCGACCACGCCGGCCCCCGCGCCCACCACGGCGGCCCCGGCGACCACCGCGCCGGCGACCGTGCCGCCGGCGGCGGCGGGCGCCGCCAAGGTGATCGTCTCGCCCCGGGGCATCGTGCTGCCGGTGACGAGCCGGGAGGGCGACGCCTACCGCGTCATCACCCCGTGCGGGCGCAGCGCCGTGGCCACGGGAACGCCGGTCGCCGAGGCGGCGGTCGTGCTCGACGCCGGCCACGGCGGCAAGGAGCCGGGTGCCGTCGGTCCCGGCCAGCTGACCGAGAAGGAGGTGAACCTGGCCGTCGTCGAGTACGCCCGGGCGGCCCTCACCAAGGCGGGCGTGTCCGTCGTCCTGACCCGGACGGCGGACTACCGCATCACGCTGAACAGCCGGGCCGAGATCGTCAAGGCGCTGGATCCGCGGGCGTTCGTGTCGGTCCACCACAACGCCGAGCCGGACGGTCCCCGCGACGGGCCGGGGACGGAGACCTACTACCAGATCGCCTCCCACGAGTCGAAGCGCCTGTCGGGGCTGATCTACGAGGAGGTCGTGAAGGCCCTGTCGGCGTACAAGATCGCCTGGGTGGCCGACACCGACGCCGGTGCGAAGTACCGGCGCAACGTCGCCGGCGACGACTACTACGGCATCCTCCGCCGGACCCAGGGGACGCCGGCCTCGCTGGCCGAGCTGGGGTTCATCTCCAACCCCCCCGAGGAGGAGCTGCTGCGCCGTCCCGAGTTCCAACAGGTCGAGGGCGAGGCGGTGGCCCGGGCGGTCCTGCGCTTCCTCAACACCAAGGACCCCGGGTCGGGGTTCGTGGAGCCGTACCCGCGCGAGAGCCCGGCCGGCTCGGGCGGCGGCACGTCCAACTGCGTCGACCCCGCCCTGTGACACCGGCGGCAAGCGGGTACCCCGGATCGGGCGCGCCGAAGGTCCCGTCAACCGGGTCGTCCGGCGCGCCGGTCGCGTGGTCGCGGTCGCCGCCGAGCTCCGTGGGGCGCCACTGAGCGGCCGGGGTAGCGTGCGGGCGTGCCCATCGGCGTGCTCGTGTCCGGCACCGGCACGATCCTCACCGCCTTGATCGAGGAGGACCTGCCCATCTCGGTGGTGGTCGCCGACCGGGCGTGCCGGGCGCTCGGGCTGGCCGTCGAGGCCGGCATCCCCGCCCACCTCGTGGAGCGCCCGTCGTTCGGCCGGGGGTTCGACCGCCTCCAGTTCACCCACCTGGTGGTGGACGCCCTCCAGCAGCACGGCGTGCAGCTGGTCGCCATGGCCGGCTTCGGCACGGTGCTGGAGAAGCCGCTGTTCGACGCTTTCCCGGGGCGCGTGCTCAACACCCATCCGGCGCTGCTGCCGGCCTTCCCCGGGTGGCACGCGGTGGAGGAGGCGCTCGCCGCCGGCGTGAAGGTCACCGGGTGCACCGTCCACGTCGCCACCGTGGACGTCGACGCCGGCCCGATCCTGGCCCAGGAGGCCGTCCCCGTGCTGCCCGGCGACACGGTGGAGTCGCTCCACGAACGCATCAAGGACGTGGAGCGCCGGCTCTACCCCCGCACCCTGAAGGAGTTCCTCCGGTCGTGAGAGCACTGGTGTCCGTGTACGACAAGACCGGGCTGGAGGCGTTCGCCGCCGGGCTGGCCGGGCTCGGCGTGGAGCTGGTGTCGAGCGGCGGGACGTCCGCGGTGCTGGCCGACGCCGACATCCCCCACCTCGAGGTGGGCGACGTCACCGGCTTCCCCGAGATGCTGGGCGGGCGGGTCAAGACGCTGCACCCCCGCATCCACGCCGGCATCCTGGCCGACCGCTCGCAGCCCGACCACCTGGCCGCCCTGGAGGAGTTCGGCATCGTCCCCGTCGACCTGGTCGTGTGCAACCTCTACCCCTTCCGCAGCCAGCCGTCGGTGGAGATGATCGACATCGGCGGGCCGACCATGGTGCGGGCGGCCGCCAAGAACCACGACCACGTCGGTGTCGTCGTCGACCCCGGGGACTACGGCGACGTGCTGGCCGAGCTGCGCCGCGACGGGAGGCTCTCGGACGAGACCCGCCGGCGCCTGGCCCGGGCCGCCTTCGCCCACACCGCCGCCTACGACGCCGCCATCGTGGCGTGGCTGGACGAGGGCGGCGAGGACGAGCTGCTGCCGCCCACGCTCCACCTCGCCCTCGAGCGCACGGAGGAGAGGCTCCGCTACGGCGAGAACCCCCACCAGCGGGCCGCCCGCTACCGCGAGCTGGGCACCACCTCGTGGTGGGACGGCGTCGAGCAGCTGGCCGGGCTGGCCCTGTCGTACCTCAACATCTACGACACCGAGGCGGCCTGGCGCCTGGTCCACGACCTCGGCGCCGGTCCGGCGTGCGCCATCATCAAGCACGCCAACCCGTGCGGCGTGGCCGTGGCCGACGACCTCGGCGCCGCCTTCCGGAACGCATTGGCGGGCGACGAGCGGTCGGCCTTCGGCGGCATCGTGGCGCTCAACGGGCCGCTCACCGAGGAGGTGGCGGACCTCATCGCGGCGGGCCCCCAGGCCGACGTGATCGTGGCCCCGGCGTACGAGCCGGCGGCGGTGGACCGGCTGATCGCCCGGCGCAAGGCCACCCGCCTGCTCAGGGCCGCTCCGCCCGAGCCCGAGCGCCGCCACTTCCGCCAGGTGGGCGGCGGGTTCCTGGTGCAGGAGCCCCACTCGTTCGAGTCGGGTCGCCACCAGTGGCGGGTGGTCACCGGGGCGCAGCCCACCGAGGGCCAGTGGCGTGACGCCGAGCTGGCGTGGCGGATCGGCGGCCACGTGAAGTCCAACTCCATCGTGCTGGTCAACGACGGCATGGCCGTCGGCATCGGCGCCGGGCAGCAGAGCCGGGTCGACGCGGCCGAGCTGGCCGCCCGCAAGGCGGGGGGGCGGGCCCGGGGCGGGGCGTGCGCCAGCGACGCCTTCTACCCCTTCCGCGACGGCGTGGACGCGGCGGTGGAGGCCGGTGCGGCGGTCGTCATCCAGCCCGGCGGCAGCCTCCGCGACGACGAGGTCATCGCCGCTGCCGACGAGCACGGGGTGGCCATGGTGCTCACCGGCGAGAGGCACTTCCTCCATTGACCGCCCGCCTGCTGCCGGGCGGCCCGGTGGCCGACGCCGTCCTGGCCGACGTGGCCGAGCGGGCCGCCAAGGTCGCCGCCGCCGGGCGCCCGGCGGGCCTGGGGACGCTCCTCGTGGGCGACGACTCGGCCAGCGCCGGCTACATCCGCATGAAGCAGGAGAAGGCGGTGGAGCTGGGCATGCACTCCGCCCACGTCCACCTCCCGTCCTCCGCCACCCAGGCCGACGTGGAGGGCGTCATCCGCCAATGGAACGCCGACCCCGCCATCGACGCCATGCTCGTGCAGCACCCCACGCCGCCCCAGATCGACTACGAGGCGGCCATCTCGCTGATCGACCCCGACAAGGACGTCGACGGGCTCCACCCGCTCAACATGGGGCGCCTGGCCGTCGGCGTCCCCGGGCCGGTCCCGTGCACGCCCGCCGGCATCGAGGCGCTGCTCGCCTTCCACCAGGTCCCGGTGTCCGGGCAGGAGGTGGTGATCCTGGGCCGGGGCACCACCCTCGGACGCCCCCTCGCCCTGCTGCTCGGCCAGAAGCGTCCGACGGCCAACGCGGCCGTGACGGTGGTGCACACGGGCGTCCCCGACTGGCCCCGCTACACCCGGCGGGCCGCCATCGTGGTGGCGGCGGCCGGCGTCCCCGGCATCCTCCAGCCCGAGCACGTGTCGCCCGGCGCCGTGGTGGTCGGCGGCGGCGTGCGCTACGAGGGGCGGCGGCTGCTCCCCGACGTGGACGAGTCGGTGGCCGAGGTGGCGGGCGCCATCACACCGCGGGTGGGCGGCGTGGGGCCGACCACCGTCGCCATGCTCTTCCGCAACGCCGTCGAGGCGGCCGAGCGCCGCGCCGCCAGGGGCTGACGTGGCCCGCATCGCCGACCTGCTGGCATCCGGTCGCACGTACTCGTTCGAGTTCTTCCCCCCGAAGACCGACGAGGCGGAGCGCCAGCTGGAGAAGGCGCTGGCCGAGCTGAAGCCGCTCAACCCGTCGTTCGTCTCGGTGACCTACGGCGCCGGCGGCTCGACCCGTGAGCGGACGAGGGAGATCGTCCTGCGCATCGACCACGAGATGGGCATGACGGCCATGGCCCACCTCACCTGCGCCGGGCACACGCGCGCCGAGCTGACCGACATCGTCTCCGGCTACGGCGCGCGCAGGATCGACAACATCCTGGCCCTGGCCGGTGACCCGCCCGCCGCGCCGGAGGGGGGCACGGAAGCGTCGCCGGGCGACTTCCGCTACGCCCTCGAGCTGGTCGAGCTCATCCGGTCGGTGGGCGACTTCTCGGTCGGCGTGGCCGCCCATCCCGAGCTCCACCCCCGCTCCGGCGGCGACCGGGCCCACGACCGCGACCACCTGGCCGCCAAGCTGCGGGCCGCCGACTTCGGCGTCACCCAGTTCTTCTTCCGGGCGTCGGACTACCTGGGCATGCTCGACGACCTCGCCGCCCGCGGCGTCGACACGCCGGTGATCCCCGGGATCATGCCGGTGACCAACGCCGGCCAGGTGCAGCGCTTCGCCCAGCTGGCGGGCGCCGAGTTCCCTCCCGACCTGGCGGCGCGGATCCAGGCCGTGGGCGACCGCCCCGACGAGGTGCGCCGCATCGGCGTGGAGGTCGCCACCGAGCTGTGCCGGGAGCTGCTGGACGCCGGCGCCCCGGGGCTGCACTTCTACACCCTCAACCGGTCCACGGCGACGCGCGAGATCTACGCCAACCTGGGCCTGGCCGGTCGCTGACCCGCCCGTCGGGCGACCCCGTCGAGCCGCCCGTCGACAATGCGCCGCCCGATCGGTACGGTCGAAGGCCGTGACCACCGCCGACCCGCCCACCGCCGACCCGCCCGCCGCCGACTGGTACCCGGACCCCTACGGCCGCCATGAGCGCCGGTACTTCGACGGCGCCCGGTGGACCGAGCGCGTCGCCACCAGGGGCAGGCAGGCGGTGGACCCTGCGGAGGGCGTGCCCAAGGTGCCGACCGTGCACCGCAGCACCGGGAAGGTCCAACGCGACGTCTCGCGGGCCGGCCTGGCCGGCGGCGCCACCGGCGGGGGCACGCTGTTCAGCGAGCCCGTCCTGGTGGTGAACCAGAAGGCCAAGCTCATTGAGCTCAACAACGAGTACGCCGTGTACGACCGGGAGGGGCGCCAGATCGGCGCCGTGCGCCAGGTCGGCCAGTCGGTGGCCCGCAAGGCCCTGCGGGCCCTCACCAGCGTCGACCAGTTCCTGACGCAGCGGCTCCAGGTGGTCGACGCCGCCGGCCTGCCCGTGCTCGCCCTCACCCGCCCGGCCAAGGTGTTCAAGTCACGCATCGTCGTGGAGGACGGCGCCGGCCGGCCCGTCGGCACCATCGTCCAGGAGAACATGGTCGGGAAGATCAACTTCGGCCTGGAGGCCGACGGGCGGCGGGTGGGCGCCATCCGGGCCGAGAACTGGCGGGCCTGGAACTTCAGCATCCAGGACGCATCGGGGACCGAGGTGGCCCGCATCACCAAGACGTGGGAGGGCCTGGCCAAGACGATGTTCACCACGGCCGACAACTACGTCGTGCAGGTCCACCGTCCGTTGGAGGACCCGCTGCGCAGCCTGGTCGTCGCCGCCGCGCTGGGCGTCGACACCGCCCTCAAGCAGGACAAGCGGGGCTGGGGCTGAGGCCCGGCCCGGACCGCCTCAGCCCCGGGCCGGTCCCGGTCCGGAGGGCGGGACGGAGACGGCGGCGTCCGCCAGGGCGGCCAGCACGGTGTCCGCCATCTCGGGCCGGCAGATCACCAGGTCGGGCAGGTCGGCGCCCGCCGACCCGTACCGGAGGGGCGAGCCGTCGAGGCGGGACGCGTGCAGCCCGGCCGCCTCGGCCACGGCGACGGGTGCGGCCGAGTCCCACTCGTACTGGCCGCCGGCGTGCACGTAGGCGTCGCCCTCGGCCCGGACCACGGCCATGGCCTTGGCCCCGGCCGAACCCATGGGGACGATCCGGGCACCGAGGCGGGCGGCCAGCGGCGCGATGAGGGCCGGAGGGCGGCTGCGGCTGACCAGCAGGCGGACGGGGCCGTCGTCGCGCCGGGCGAGGACGGCCGCCGGGTGGCTGGCCAGCACCAGGCGGTGGGCGGGCAGGGCGACGGCACCGGCGACCGGGCGCCCGTCGACGACCAGCGCCACGTGGACGGCCCAGTCCGTGCGCCCCCGCTCGCCGAACTCCTCGGTGCCGTCGAGCGGGTCGACGATCCACGTGCGCCCCGGGCCGGCAGCCGGGACGGGGCGGCCCCCCTCCTCGGAGACGACGGGGTCCTCCGGATGGCTGCGGGCCAGCGCCCGGACGATGAGGTCGTGGGCCCGCTGGTCGCCCTCACGGCGCACGGTGGCGGGGTCGGTGCCGGGCACCTCGAGCCCGCTCCGGATCTCCAGGAGGAGGCGCCCGGCATCGGCGGCGATGCGCGCCGCGTCGGCGGCGTCGGCGGCGTCACGGGCGTCGGCGGCGTTCGTGGCCGTCACGCGACGGCCCCGAAGAACCGCCGCACGGCGGCGGCGACCACGTCCGGCCGCTCCAGGGGGCCGAAGTGGCCGACGCCCTCGATCACCTCACGGTGCCCGTGCGGCATCCGCCCGGCGTGGGCCCCGGCCTGCTCGGTGAGGAAGCCCTCGCTCAGGGCACCGGTGGCGATCATCACCGGGCAGGCGATGTCGGGGAGCCGGGCCCAGCAGTCGTGCGCCGTCGCCATCTCGTAGACGACGGCCTCGACCTCGGGGCGGCACTTGAGGCGCACGCCGCCGCCCTCCGACCCGGGCACGTCGGCGAAGCCGTGCTCCACGTAGGCGGCCCTGGCCTCGGCCGCCAGTGTGTGGAGGGGGGGCTTGGAGGCGAAGTGCCGCAGCGCGTCGGCCCGTGACGGGAACGTCGCCCGGCGGCGCCGGGCCGCCGCCGCCAGCCAGTTGGCCTCGTCGCGCCCGATGGGGGGATCGGCCGGGACGATCACCGGCTCGAAGCAGTAGACGGCGCGGAACGTCCCCGGCCGGGCCTCCTCGGCCAAAAGGGCGACCGTGGCGCCCGACGAGTGGCCGAAGGCGAAGGGCCGGTCGAGGGCGAGCCCGTCCACCACCGCCAGCAGGTCGGCGGCCAGGCCGGGCCAGTCCGGCTCGACGCCGGGCGGGAGCTCGGAGTCGCCGTGGCCCCGGCCGTCGAAGGACACGCAGCGGTGGTCGCCGGCCAGCTCGGCGGCGAGCGGCGCGAAGACCAGGCCGTGGAAGCCGGCGGCGTGCGACATCACCACCGGTGGGCCGTCCCCGCCCAGCTCGTGGAACGCGACGCTGACGCCGGCCGTCGACGGCACCCGGCCCGTCACCGGGGGCGCCGGGCCCCGTTGCCCGGTTGAGACCTCGTCGACGAACCCCTCATCCCTGCGTGCCCCCCGGGCGGGCCGGTCGACCGCCAGGGTCGAACCTATCTGCAAAGTACCGCCTCCACCAGCAGGTACGGCCGCCTCGCGCCGGCGCGGGCGTCGCTAGCATCCGCCGATGGCCGAGAAGATCACCATGGGCGCGGACGGTGCCCTGCAGGTGCCCGACGAGCCCGAGATCCCCTACATCGAGGGGGACGGCACCGGCGTCGACATCTGGCCCGCCACCCGGCTGGTGCTGGACGCGGCGGCCGCCCGCTACGGCAGGCGGGTGGCGTGGAAGGAGGTGCTTGCCGGCGAGAAGGCGTTCAAGGAGACCGGCGAGTGGCTCCCGGAGGCCACCGTCGAGGCGTTCCGCGACGGCCTCATCGGGATCAAGGGCCCGCTCACCACGCCCGTGGGCGGCGGGATCCGCTCGCTCAACGTCGCCCTGCGCCAGGTCCTCGACCTCTACGTGTGCCTCCGGCCGGTGCGGTGGTTCGCCGGCGTGCCGTCGCCGGTCAAGCACCCCGAGAAGGTCGACATGGTGATCTTCCGGGAGAACACCGAGGACATCTACGCCGGCCTCGAGGTGGAGGAGGGGACCGAGGAGGCCCGCCGCCTGATCGAGCTGCTCCACAAGGAGTTCGGCTGGGAGATCCGGCCCGACTCGGGCGTCGGGATCAAGCCCATCTCCGTCACCGGGTCGAAGCGCCTCGTGCGGGCCGCCCTCGACTACGCCGTGAAGCACGGGCGCAGGAGCGTCACCCTCGTCCACAAGGGCAACATCCAGAAGTTCACCGAGGGGGCGTTCCGGAACTGGGGCTACGAGGTGACCCGCGAGGAGTTCGCCGACGTGGCCGTCACCTGGGACGACTGCGGCGGCAGGCCGGGCGACAAGATCCTCGTGAAGGACGCCATCGCCGACATCACCCTCCAGCAGGTCCTCACCCGGCCCGACGACTTCGACGTCATCGCCACCACCAACCTCAACGGCGACTACCTCTCGGACGCCCTGGCCGCCCAGGTCGGCGGCATCGGCATCGCCCCGGGAGCGAACATCAACTACGTCACCGGCCACGGCCTCTTCGAGGCCACGCACGGCACCGCCCCCAAGTACGCCGGGCTCGACAAGGTCAACCCCGGCTCGCTGCTCCTGTCGGGAGTGCTCATGTTCGAGCACCTCGGTTGGACGGAGGCTGCCGCCGACATCGTCCGGGCCCTGGAGGCCACCATCGGCGAGGGCATCGTCACCTACGACTTCGCCCGCCTCACCGAGGGCGCCACCGAGGTGAAGTGCTCGGAGTTCGCCGCCGCCATCGCCGAGCACCTGTAAGCGGTTCCCGGCGAACCTGCACCGGGAACGACCCGGATCCGAGTCGTTCCGTGTACAGGTTCGACCCGGCGGGCGACGTAGCCTCGGCGGATGACGCCCCGCGCACCCGTCCGGGTGGCCGTCACCGGCGCTGCCGGCCAGATCGGCTACAACCTCGTCTTCCGGATCGCCAACGGGGACCTGCTCGGCCCCGACCGGCCGGTGGTCCTCCAGCTGCTGGAGATCGAGCCGGTGCTGCCCGCCCTGGAGGGCGTGGTGATGGAGCTCCAGGACTGCGCCTTCCCGCTGCTGGCCGGGGTGGAGACGACGGCCGACGCCAAGGTCGCCTTCGACGGCGTGTCGTGGGCGCTCCTGGTCGGCTCGGTGCCCCGCAAGGCGGGCATGGAGCGGCGCGACCTGCTCACGATCAACGGCGGCATCTTCGGGCCCCAGGGCCGCGCCCTGGCCGCCGGGGCGGCCGACGACGTGCGCATCCTCGTCGTCGGGAACCCGTGCAACACCAACTGCCTGATCGCCCGCACGAACGCCCCCGAGATCCCGGCCGAGCGGTGGTTCGCCATGACCCGGCTGGACCAGAACCGGGCCCGGGCGCTGCTGGCGGCCCGGGCGGGCGCCCCCGTCTCCGAGGTGCGCAACCTCGCCGTGTGGGGCAACCACTCGGCCACCCAGTTCCCGGACTTCGCCAACGCCACCATCGGCGGGCGGCCGGCGCCCGAGGTGATCGGCGACGACGAGTGGCTGCGGGGGGAGTTCCTGACCACCGTCCAGCAGCGGGGCGCGGCGGTGATCAGGGCCCGGGGCGCGTCGTCCGCCGCCTCGGCGGCCAACGCCGCCGTGGGGTCGGTGCAGAGCATCTGGTCGCCCACCGAGGCGGGGGACAACGCCGCCCTGGCCGTGGCCAGCTCCGGCGAGTACGGGGTCCCCGAGGGGCTCCAGTTCGGCTACCCGGTGGTGAGCGACGGAACGGGATGGTCCGTGGCGGAGGGCTTCGCGCTCGACGACTTCGCGCGCGCGCGGGTCCGGCTCACCACCGAGGAGCTGCTGGCCGAGCGGGAGGACGTGGCCGACCTGCTCGGTTGACGGCGGGCGTCAGACCGCCAGGCGGGACTCCCGTTCGGGGAGGGTGACGCCGCGCCGGCGCAGGTACGCCAGCTTCCGCTCGATGGCGGCTTCCCAGGCGCGCAGGTCGAGCTCGAAATGGGCCCGGTCCCCCTCCTCGTACGCGTGCTCGAGGGCGTCGAAGGCGGCGTCCTCGGCGTCGAGCAGCTCGCGGTACCGGGTCAGGAAGTGGTCGTCGATCACCTGCGCAAGCGTCACGGCGTCTCCGTTCTCTCGTCCTCGCTGGGACGTCCCGAGCGTACCGGTTCAGGGCGTGCCCGTGCCCCCGGAAGCGGGCGGGGATCGAGGACGGACGTGGGCCGCAGGCGGACCCCCCAGCGGGTGCCCTCGGCGGCGACGGCGCCCACGTAGCCCTCGGCCGGCCGTAGCGGCCGGACCCACCACCGGGGCTCGCCGTCGCCCACCCGCACGGCGGTGTGGACGCCGGGCGCCGGGCGCCCGACCACGACCCGCTCGGGCGGCACGGCGAGGCCCTCGCCCGTGGCCTTCAGGTAAGCCTCCTTCGCCGTCCACACGGCGAGGAACGCCTCCTCCTGCTCACCCTCGGGGAGCTCGGCCAGGGCGGCCGCCTCTCCAGGCGAGCAGGCGACGGGCGCCAGGTCCGACCACCGGCGTCCCGAGCGGGCGTCCTCGACGTCCACGCCGACCTCGAACGACGCCACCGCCACCACGGCCAGGTCCCCGGCGTGGGAGACGTTGAACCGGTGCGGGCCCGCCCCGAGCAGCCGCGGCTTGCCGGGGCCCTCGCTCACGGGAACGGCGGCCGGATCGAGGCCCAGGACCGCACCCAGCACGTGGCGGAGCCACCCCCGCCCCGCCGAGAAGCGCCGGGCGTCGGAGGCCGAGCGGTAGGCGTCGGCCCTCCGGCGCTCCACGGGCGAGAGGACGGCGGCGAGCCGGTCCAGCACGGGCGCGGGTACGTCCAGAGGGGCGACCCAGACGTCCACCGTGGCGTCCTCCGGCCACGCCCCACCCGACACGGCAACCAGCTTCCCCTCGTCGGTGTGCCCACCGACGCTACCGCGGCGACGACGGACGAGGGTCGCCGGCACAAGGCGGCCTTCGTCATCGTCGCTTCCCGTGGCGCGATGAGGTCCGGCTACCGGGCTCGGGCTTCGCCTCGGATCGATCCGGGTGCGACCGGTCGTGAAGTGGTGGAACCGTCACGCCCCCGGCGGTGGTCCCCGGTGGCGGGCCCGGTTGTGGAACCCGCAGGCCGGGCGGCCGTTGGCGGCCACCGTGCGCCCGCCGGCCGACCACGGCTCCACGTGGTCGACCTGGCAGCGCCCGGC
>Ga0247717_1000318_pt1 | contig 15057 bp, 15 predicted proteins | sample 24E_NmetaG_FD_189047 | JGI IMG/M metagenome (GOLD analysis project Ga0247717, IMG submission 189047) | Soil microbial communities from hillslope of Landscape Evolution Observatory, University of Arizona, Oracle, AZ, United States - 2-4-E_N | ecosystem: Engineered > Artificial ecosystem >... | reverse complement strand
GAGAGCGTCTCGTACAACAACGCGTCGCTGTCCCTGGCCGGGCGGATCATCGAGAAGGTCACCGGCCTCACCTTCGAGCAGGCGATCCGCGAGCTGCTGTTCGAGCCGCTGGGGATGAAGCACAGCTTCTTCTTCGCCACCGAGGTCATGACCCGGCGCTTCGCAGTGGGCCACGAGCAGCATCCCGACGGCTCGATCACCGTTGCCCGGCCGTGGGCCCTGCCCCGCAACGCCCACCCGGCCGGCGGGATCAGCGCCAACGCCGCCGACCAGCTGAAGTGGGCCCGGTTCCACCTCGGCGACGGCACCGCGCCCGACGGCGCCCGGGTGCTCGGCGAGAAGCTGCTGCGTCAGATGCAGGAGCCGACCGCCGACATGCGGGGCAGCGCCCTGGGCGATGCGGTCGGCATCAGCTGGCTGCTGCGCGACGTCGACGGCGTGCGTCTGGTTGGCCACGGCGGCACCACCAACGGGCAGCACTCGTCGTTCCTCATGGTCCCCGAGCGCGACTTCGCCATCATCTCGATGACGAACTGCGGGCCGAACGGTCCGATGTTCAACGACGCGCTCACGAAGTGGGCGCTGGAGACCTACCTCGGGGTCGAGGACGTCGACCCCGAGCCGCTCGTGCTCGGCGAGGCGGCGCTCGAGGAGTACACGGGTCACTACGCGACGATCGCGGTCGACGCCTACATCACCATCGAGGACGGCCAGCTCGCGCTGCGCACGAAGGTGAAGCCCGAGTTCCTCGCCCAGCTCCGGGAGGCCGGCACCGAGGTGCCCGAGGACGAGGAGCCGGCGATCCCCCTCGGCATGCTCCCGGGCGACGGCGACCGCTACATCGTCACCGGCGGGCCGGCCAAGGGCATGAGGGGCTACTTCGCCCGCGACGCCGACGCCCGCGTCAGCGGTGTCCACGCCGGCGGCCGCATGGCCACCCGCATCTCCTGATCCGTCAGCCGGCGAGGAGCCGGTAGACGCGCGCGAACAGGTCGTCGGGGACCGACTGCGGGTCGATGTTGCGGTGCTGGGCCAGCCCGATCGCCATGGCATTGAGCACCAGCGCCAGCTGCGCACCGGGCATCGGCAGCGGCTCCCCGCGAGCGGCGGCGACCTCCTCGAGCATCGCGCCGACTCGCTCGTCGTTCTCGCGCACGGCCGCGGCATAGACCTTCCGGAACCGCGCATCGCGCTGCGCGAAGTGGAACAGCTCGAGCGTGAGGTCCCACGCCCGCTTCGACACCGACCGGATGGCGGCCGGGATCTGATCACCGAACTCGGCGATCTGGTCGGCGACGGGCCGGTCGACGGTCAGGTCGTTGCCGACCTGCGGCCCCGGGACGTGCTCGTGGAGCTCGATCAGCAGGTCGAGCTTGCTGTCGAAGTTCGAGTACACGGCGCCCTTGGTGAGCCCGGCCCGCTCGGCGATGGCGTCGAGTGACGCCGCCATCGCGCCCTGCTTGGCGACGACCGCGGCGGCGGCATCGAGCAGCCGCTTGCGGGTCGCCGCCTTCTTCTCCTCGCGGGATGGCATCGGTCACACCTCGTTGACGTCGGGGCCGCGACGAATGATACTGACCGGTATCAGATACTGAGTGGTATCACAATGTCCATCGAGGAGTGAACGTGCTGGAGATCGAGCGGGTCACCAAGGAGTACCGGTCGGGCGTCCGCGCCAACGACGAGGTCTCCCTTCGCGTGGCGGCCGGCGAGGTGGTCGGGCTGCTCGGGCCGAACGGCGCCGGCAAGACCACGCTCGTCCGCCAGATCGTCGGCCTCGCCCGGCCGACATCCGGCTCGATCGTGATCGACGGCGTCGATGTCGTGCGCCATCCCGAGTCGGCCCGCGCGTCCTGCTGCTGGCAGCCCCAGACCCAGGCACCCATCCGCGGGCTCTCTCCCGTCCAGGCCATCTCGCTCGTGGCCGAGCTGCGCGGCGCGCCGCGGCGAGCGGCGCGGGCCCGGGCCGAGGAGCTGATCGACGCCCTCGCCATCGACGAGTGGTCGAAGGCGCTCGGCTTCCAGCTCTCCGGCGGCGTGGCCCGGCTCGTGGCCTTCGCCATGGCGGCGGCCGTCCCCGGCAAGGTCGTGATCCTCGACGAGCCCACCAACGACGTCGACCCGCTGCGTCGGCGCCTCCTGTGGCGGCAGGTGCGCGACCTCGCCGAGCGCGGCGCAGCGGTGCTGCTCGTCACCCACAACGTGCTCGAGGCCGAGCGGGCCGTCGACCACCTGGCGCTCATGGACGCCGGCCGGGTCGTGGCCGCCGGCACGCCGGGCTCGCTGAAGCCCGGCGCGTCCGCAGGCTTCCGGCTCGAGCTGCTGGTCGAGCCGGGCAGCTCCCAGGGCCTGCTCCCCGAGTTCGTCCGCAACCCCGTCACCACCGGCCGGCGGGTGCTCGCCGACCTCCACGACGGCGACCTCGAGGCCGCGGTCGCGTGGGCCCGCGCCGAGCGTCGCCAGGGGCGGGTCGAGGAGTTCTCCATCGGGCCCACGACGCTCGAGGACGTCTACGTCCGGCTCGTCGAGCAGGACGAGTCCGAGGAGGTGTCGGCATGATCCCCACCGACGTCCGCCCGGCATCACCGGCCCGCGCCTTCGGCATCCTCTGCCGCTGGCGGGTCGCTCAGCTCGGCAAGGAGCTGCCCCAGATCGTCGTCGCCCAGGTGCTGTTCGCCACCGGCACGGCGGTGGGACTCGGCTTCCTCATCCCGAACCTCGACAGCCGGGCCGGCGCCTACCTCGCCACCGGCGCCTTCCTCATCAACCTCCTGATCGTCGCCATCGCCATGGTCCCGGGGATGATGACCGAGGCGAAGGTGACCGGCGCCCTCGACTACCTGTGGGCGCTGCCGTTCCCGCGGCTCGTGTACCTCCTCGCCGAGCTCGCGATCTGGGGGCTGGCGATGCTGCCGGGGATGACCCTCTCGCTGGTCATCACGTCGATCCGGTTCGACTTCGACCTGCGCATCTCGCTGCTCGTCGTCCCCGCCGTGATCCTGGTGCTCGTGACCGCCACCGCCGTCGGCGCCGCCATCGGACTCCGCTCACCGTCGCAGCAGACCACCAACCTCTTCACGAACTTCGTGCTCATCTCGGTGCTGCTCTTCTCGCCGGTCAACTTCCCGGCCGAGCGCCTGCCGGGCTGGCTCCAGGCCGTGCATCAGGTCCTTCCCATCGCCTCCATGGCCGACCTCGTGCGAGCCACGTTGGTCGGCGGGATCGAGACCGACGTGGGGTCGGCTCTCCTCGTGCTCGCCGCCTGGTGCACGTTCGGGATGGTCGTCACCTGGCGGAGCGTCAGCCGGGTGCGCTGATGCCGGACGCGCGAACCGCGCGAGAGTTCGGTCTTCGATGAAGTACCCGTCCAGCCTTCCGGAGGTCGACCGCGCCGCCGCGGCCGTCACCATCGCGCTGGCTGCGGGCGTGTGCGGTGCGATCCAACCCAAGATCAACGCCGTCCTCGGTGATCGCCTCCACAGCGCGCTCGTCGCCTCCCTGGTGAACTTCGGGGTCGCGCTCGTCTTCGTCGTCGCTGCTCTCGTCCTTCGACCGGCGAGCCGACGCACCCTCGCCGGCCTGCGGCACTGGCCGGTGCCCTCGTGGACGCTCACCGCCGGCCTCGGAGGCGCCATCATCGTCGTGGCCGGAGCGGTGGCCGTCGACACGATCGGCGTGGCCGTGTTCTCGGTGGCCTTCTTCGCCGGGCAGATCACCTTCGGCTTGCTCGTCGACCGCATGGGCGTCGGGCCGGGCGGGGCGCGACCGATCACCGCAGCCCGGTTGCAGGCCGTCGCCCTCGCCATCACCGCAGTGGTCCTCGCCCAGGCCGGCCGGCCCGTGGGCGAGGTCGCGCCGGCCCTCGTGGCGCTCGTCGTCGCCGCCGGCGCCGCGTTCGCCTTCCAGTCGGCCTTCAACGGTCGGATCACCCGGGCGATCGGCGATCCCGTCGCCGCGACCGCGGTCAACGTTTCCGTCGGCATCGTCGCCCTCGCCGGCATCGTCGGGGTGCTCGCGGCGGCGGGGCGCATCGATCCGGTGTCGCTGCCGTCGGAGCCATGGCTCTACGCCGGCGGTGCCCTCGGCGTGACCGTCGTGCTGTCCCTTGCGGTGGCGACGGCCGCCCTCGGCGTGCTCCGGGCCACGCTGGCCATGCTCGCCGCGCAGCTCATCGCCGCCTTCGCCGTCGACTGGACCGTGCAGGGTGAGCCGCCGGCGATCGGCACCTTCGCCGGCGCGCTCCTCATCCTCGCGGCGGTGGCGGTCGTCGGCCGCCAGGCTCCGCCGGCGCCGGTGGCCCTCGTCCGCTGACTACGACGACACGAACGCGCCACCCCGCACGAGCGGCTGCCAGTCGTTGACCGGGCTCGGGTAGCCCTTCACGGCCTCGGTCCGGTCGACGGTGCCGGCGGCCGCCACGTGGAACACCATGGCGGCGCGGATCCCGTCCGAGACGTTGTCGGTCGACCGGTGCATGAGGTGGCTGTCGAACACGAGGAGGTCGCCCGGCCGCATGAGCGACGGGACCGCGCCGCTCATGTCGTGGTCGACGATCTCCATGTAGCCGTAGTTGGCGCTCGGCCGGCGGTCGGGCACGTGCTCGTGGACCGGCTCGGCGTGGCTGCCGGGCAGCACGTGCAGGCAGCCGTTCTCGAGGGTGGCGCCGGTGACGGCGAGCCACAGCCCGACGATGGGGCGGGGCGGGTCGAACGGGAAGTAGTAGGAGTCCTGGTGCCACGGCTGGCCCCAGGCGCCCGGGTTCTTGAAGATGAACTGCGACAGGAAGCAGTCGACGTCGTCGGTGCCGAGCAGCGTCGTCATGATCGGCAGCAGCGCCGGTGTGCGCAGGAACGCGGCGAACGGCGGGCGCCGGTGGAGCCGGAACACCTTGGAGATCCGGTCCTCGGGGGCCTGGGCCCCGCGCCCGGCGGCGAAGTCCGGCTGCGCCTCGGGAAGGATGAGCGCGTGGGCGACCGCCTCGCCCCGGTCGTGGGCCCGCACGATGCCGACGACGTCGTCGAGCATGGCGCGGCCGACGGCCTCGTCGGCGAAGCGCTCGACCTTGAAGAAGCCGTCGGTGCGGTACGTCTCGATCTGGGCGTCCGCGATATCGATTGCCACGACGCCAAGGCTAGGCAAGGGTGCCGCCATGCCGTTCGTGATGGTCTTCCGTGCCCGGGGCGCCGCGTGCCGCGGCCGGACCCCGCGGGCAGCACTTCCTCCGGCCTGAGCCTGCGCGCCGCCTCGTCGCGGCCGCCGGCGTTCAACCCGGCGACCTCGTCTTCGACCTGGGGGCCGGCACCGGGGCCCTCACCTTCCTGCTCGCCGCCCGGGCCGGGCGAGTCGTCGCCATCGAGCGCGACCCCAAGCTGGCCCGACGGCTCGCCCGCCGCGCACCGGCCAACGTCTCGGTGCACGAACGCGACCTCGCCACCATGTGGTTTCCCCACCGGCCGTTCCGCGTCGTCGCCAACCTGCCGTTCGCCGGCTCCAACGCCGTGATCCGCCGCCTCCTCCAGCGCGACGTGCCCCTGGTCGGCGCCGACCTCGTCGTCGAGCTGGGCGTCGCCCGCCGCTGGACCGAGCGGTCGGCCCGGTGCACGGTCGACCGGGTGCTCCCGCCGTCGGCGTTCGTCCCGGCGCCGCGCTGCACGGCGGCGGTGCTCCGCATCCGGTGACGGTCGAGGTGGTGCCGCCCCCGCGTCGGTGACGATCGGGTGACGCGGGTCCGGTACGACGCCGGCATGCGCAACCTGTGCCGCCTTCTGCTCGCTCTCGGTGCCCTCACGCTGGTGACCGCCGGATGCACCGACGCCGAGCCCGAGGTCACCTCGATCGACGTGCCCGAGAGCGACGTGCCCGAGAGCGACGATGACGACACGCCGTCGGAGGTCGACCTCATCGAGTCGACCACGCCCGAGGTCATGATCGGCTTCACCTGCGAGCCGACCTCCGGCCCGTGCCCGGAGGTGTCCGTGCTGGTCGACAGCGGCGACCTGGTCGTGTCGATCCTGTACGACGTCCCCGAGGGGTTCGATCCCGAGGTCGACAGCCAGTACCTCACGCTCAACCACCGCGCCGGCAACGGCGGAGTCCTCTCCTGCGGGTTCCAGGAGCCGTCGACCTACCCGCCCTCCTGCCAGGCGCTGACCTCGGCGGGGGCGCCCATCGCCACGATCCCGATCATCGACACGAAGACCACCGTGTCCGGCGAGGTGGACGTCACGCAGATCCCCGGGAAGGAGCGCCGCCGGCTCCGCATCCCGTTGACCGGCGAGACCGAAGCGCCGGGCGTCGTCCCCGCCGGGACGAGCTACGCCTTCGGCAGTGATGCCGCGTGCGACGGCGACGCCCTCCTGCTGCAGTTCGACCTGCGCTCCACCGCGGACGCGCCCGACGACCTGTGGGACGACGACTACGGCACCGTCTCCTACTTCTCGGCGAGCGTGGTGCTCGGTCAGATCGCCGACCCGTCGACCGACACCGGCTGGCGCCAGACCAGCCGCACCGACGAGACGGCGTGGTGGGACCATCCGACGGTCGAGGACGCGCTCGTGGCGAGCATGTTCCGGGCCTGCCGCTCGGAATAGACGGCGCGGGAGGGCTTGCCGTCGGCGATCCTCATCCGGTGAACGAGGTCCTCGAGCAGCTCGAGCGGGCGACGGCGGCGGTCGGCGATGCCCTGGCCCGGACCGACCTGGACGCACCGAGCGAGCTGCCGGGCTGGAGCCGGCTCACGGTCGCCTGCCACCTGCGGTTCGGGGCGGAGACGTTGCTGCGGATGACCGACGACGCCCTCGCCGGGCGGCCCGCCTCGTACTACCCCGGCGGTCGCCACCGCCAGCGGCCCGGCACGCTCGTGTCCCGGCCGGGCGAGACGCCGGCGGCGGTGGTCGAGTCCCTCCTGCAGGCCAGCGCCGCGCTGCACCACCGGTGGCGGGCGGTGACCGACTGGTCGCTCGAGGTCCGCGAGCCCGCCGACAACCCCGACCTCGGAACCGTGCCGCTCCGCCGGCTCCTGCTGAGTCGGCTCACCGAGGTCGAGGTCCACGGCACCGACCTCGGTGTCGGGCTCGGGCCGTGGAGCGACGTGCTCGTTCGCCACGCGCTGCCGATGCGCCTCGAGTGGCTCGACGCCCGGCGCTCCAACCACCGCGCCGTCGACGAGTCGATGCGGCGCCGATGGCTGCTCGTCGCCACTGACGTGCCGGTGCGCCAGCTGGTCGAGGTCGACGGGCCCCTCCTGCGGTCGACGCCGGTCGCCGCCGACGCCACGCCCGAGGTGGACGACACGGTCACCGGCACCGGCGCCGAGCTGCTGGCGCTCCTCTTGGGTCGGGCGCCGGCGCCATTCGCGCCGGCCGACTTCAACCGCGCCCTGCCCGGCCCCTGACCTCGGGATCCGAGTCGAGCTGCGCGACGAGCCGCTTCGGCGCGGTCCGGCGCCAGCTCTCCTCGACGAGCTCGGCGATCTCGTCCCAGTCCTGCTCGACGTCGAGCCGGATGCCGATCCACCCGTTCTTGCCCGTGTACCGCGGGACGAAGAAGCGGTCGGGGTCGGATCCGACGAGCGCCTCCTGCGCGCCGGGCGCGCCCTTGCAGTTCATCGTCGTGCCGTCCTCGGACGTCATCACGAAGAGCTTGTCGCGCACCCGGAACGCGGGTGCGGTGTGCCCGCCGAACGGCTTCTCCTCCGCCTCGGGCAGCGCGAGGCAGATCCGCCGCAGTCGCTCCAGCACAGCCTTCGTCGACGACCGTCCAGCCATGCGGAGATCATCCCATCGTGGCGAGGCGTCGAGCGCACCCCTCCCGGCGGCGTTCTTGGAGCAAGCAAGCGTGCTCTACACGTCTGGCTGCTCCAAGAAGCGAGTGGGGCTGCCGAGCTCAGAGTCGGACGTGCCAGCGGGCGGCGTGCATGAGCATGGCGATCACGAGCCAGCCGCCACCGAACACGGCGAGGTACGCGGCGGCGCCGTGCTCGGCGACGAACCACTCGCCCAGCCGCCGGCCGTCGACCGTGGTGCGGGCGAGCACTGGCTGCTGCAGGAAGATCGCCGTCCAGATGACCAGCGCGTTGCGACCGAGGGCGACGAGCGGCCACGTGAGGAGTTCGACGGCACGGTGGCGGTCGCGGTCGAAGGCGAAGACGAGCGCCGCGAGCAGGGCGAGGCACCACGCGGCGTTCATCGCCACGAAGGAGCCCGTCCACAGCCGCTTGGCGACCGGCTGGAACCAGAGGAGGAGCGGCAGCACGACGAGCCACCCGGCGGCGACCGCGAGAAGCGCTCCCGCTCGGATCGACACCGTTCGCGCCCGGAGCGACTGCACCAGCATGGCCGCGCCGTATCCCACGACGAACGTGGCGAGGGCACCCACGGTCGACGCCAGCCCCTCGGGGTCGTGACCGAGCCGACCCTGGTGGTACACGTGCTGCTCGCCGAAGACGGCGGTGTCGACGGCGAGCAGCGTGCCGCAGCCGTCAGGCTGGGGCAGGCCGTCGACGCAGTCCCGAGCGCTGACCTGCAGCGCCACCGCCCATGCCAGCGCCAGCGCCAGTGCCACGACCAGCGCCGCCTGCCACCGGCGCCGGACGGCGACGGCCACCGCGGCGCCGGCGAGACCCACGAGGGCGATGCGCTGCAGCACGCCGGGGATCCGCAGCATGGTGAGGTCGGCGCCGCCCGCCGTCCAGGCGTTCACGAACAGCCCGAGCACGACGAGGGTCACGAACCGCCGCACGAGGCGAGCCCACGGCATCGGCTTCCACCGGGTCTGGAAGCCGAGCCCGGCACCGGCCACGAACAGGAACGCCGGGAAGAAGACGTCGCTGTTGCCCCACCCGAACCACGCGGCGTGGCCGCGCCAGCCGGTGGTCGGCACGTGCACCAGCACGAGCAGCCAGGCGATGACGAGGCCCCGGAACACGTCGAGGCCGAGCGACCGTCCCGTCCCCGACATCGGCGCCAGCGGCTCAGGGTCGATCGTTGCCGCCGCGCCCTCGCCGCCAGGGTCGTGCACCACGCCATCCTGCCCGCTCACCGCCGCGTCTGATGATGGAACATGTCGCCTGGCGACACGTTCCACCACCAGACGCCGGGCTCGGGCGTGACGACCAGACGGTGCCCTGATCAGCCGGCGGGCTCCCCCTGGGTGTCGACCATCCAGCTCACGCCGAAGCGGTCGACGCACATGCCGAAGCCCTTCGAGAAGAAGGTGGCGCCGAACGGCATCGTGACCTCGCCATCCTCCGCCAGCGCGTCGAACGCGTTCTTGGCGACCTGCTCGTCGGGTGCCGAGAAGCTCACGGCGACGCCCGTCTTCGGGCCGCCGTCACCGGTCGGGTCGTCGGAGCCCATCAGGAACGAGTCGCCGATCTGGATCGAGGCGTGCATCACGGCCTCGGGTGGCGCGCCAGGCATGGGGTCGACCCCCGCCGGCACATCCGCGTTGGTCATGACCTGGAGCTCACCGCCGAACACCTCGTGGTAGCGGCGGAACGCGGCGGCGCACTGGCCGTCGCTGAAGAACACGTAGGGGTGAAAGCTCATGACTGGTCCTCCCTCGGACGATGCTTGCGCCGGTTCCGACGTCGGGGATGCCGCAGACTCATCGGAGACCACCGGCGTCACGGCGGCGTGGTATCCCCTCTCCGTGACCATCGAAGCCAGATTGGATGCCTTCGGGCTGGTGGTGGGCGACATGGCGGCCTCGCTCGCCTTCTACCGGGCGCTCGGCCTGGCGATCCCCGACGACGCCGACGGCGCCCCGCACGTCGAGGTCGACCTCGGTGGCGGCATCCGCCTGATGTTCGACACCGTCGAGACCGTCCGGTCCTTCGATCCGGACTGGGCTCCGCCGGCGGGCGGGCACCGGGTCGCGCTCGCCTTCCGCTGCCCCGACCCCGACGCCGTCGACGCCCTCCACGCTCGCCTCGTGGCCCTCGGGCACCCCAGCCACCGGGAGCCGTGGGACGCGTTCTGGGGTCAGCGCTACGCCGTGGTGCACGACCCCGACGGCAACAGCGTCGACCTCTACGCCGCCCTGCCCGGTTAGCGGGTCCGCTCGCCGTGGGCGTAGACGTTGCCGCCGAACGCGACGAGGCAGACGCCGAGCCGGTCGGCGGCGGCGACGGCCAGCGACGACGGGGCTGACACCGCCACGACGGTGGTGACGCCGGCCAGCGCCGCCTTCTGCACCATCTCGAAGCTGGCCCGGCCCGACAGCACGAGCACGTGGTCGTGCAGCGGGAGGCGCCCGTCGAGCAGGGCCCGCCCGATCACCTTGTCGGCGGCGTTGTGGCGGCCCACGTCCTCCCGCACGGCGACGACGTCGCCGGCACGGGTGAACAAGCCGGCGGCATGCACGCCACCGGTGCGGTCGAACAGCGACTGGTGGGCCCGCAAGGCGCCGGGGAGCGCGAGCAGCGACGTGAGCGCCACCGGCTCGGTCGCCGGGAGGGTCGGGCACGCGACGTGCACTTCGTCGATCGAGCGCTTGCCGCACAGCCCGCACGCCGCCGTCATCGCCGTGGGTCGGGCCTTCGACCCACCCGCCAACGGCTCCCGCAGCGCGACGGTGACCACGTTGTAGTCCTGCTGCTGATCGGAGCCGACGCAGTAGCGCACCTCGGCGACGTCGACCTTGTCGCGCACGACGCCCTCGCCGACGAGGAACCCCACGGCCAGCTCGAAGTCGTGCCCCGGCGTGCGCATCGTGACCGCCAGGTCGACGTCGTCGACGCGGATCTGCAGGGGCTCCTCGGTGATCACCTCGTCAAAGGTGCGCACCCCGTCGCGCACGACCTCGACCCTGGTCGCCGGTCGCCGCGTCGTCATGGAGCCCCCGAGGCCCACGAGGCGCCCGAGGCCCGCTCGATGGTGACGACAGCGGTGTAGTCGGGCACGTTGGAGCGCGGCTCGCGGTGGTCGGGGCCGGCGGGGATCAGCACGTTCCCCTCGGGCCAGTGGACCTGGATGGAGCCCGCCGGCAGCTTCTCCCGCCGCACCCGGCCGGCGAGCACGCCGGACGCCGACCGCAGCACCACGGGGTCGCCGTCCTCGAGCCCGAGACGCATGGCGTCCTTGTGGCTCAGGAGGATCTCGTCGCGACGCGCGCCGTTGAGCGGGTCGACCTCGCCCTGCACCATCGAGTTGAACTGCTTGCCTCGCCGGGTCGTCACCTCGAACTCCCCGAGCCCGAGCCGGGGCGGGTCGACGTCGACCACCGAGAACACCGCCTGCTCGATGGGCAGGTGGCGGCCGCCGTACTGCACCGCGTCACCGGTGGCCCGCAAGGTCTCGATCCCGGCGTAGAGCGGCACGACCTCGGCGATCTCCCGGCGCAGGTCGTCGCCGCCGGGCCAGGAGAACGCGCCGGCGAGGTCGGGCCGGGCCCGCTTGGCGACCTCCGCGAAGATCCGCCACTCGCTCATCGCCTCGCCCATGCGACCGACGGCGATCGGCGGCGAGTACACGATGCGGCGCTCGGTCGTGGTCTCCGTGCCGCCACCCTCCTGCTCGTAGCGGGTGGCGGCGGGCAGCACGACGACCTCGCCGCCGTCGGGTGGGTCGAGCAGCATCTGCTCGCTCAGCACGATGTCCTGGTGCACGCGCACCGGCACCCGCTCCAGCGCGGCACGGACGCGGTCGGGTTCGGGGAGCACGTCGAGGAACGAACCGCCCGCCAGGTAGAGCACGTCGAGGTCGCCGCGCTCGGCGGCCTCCACCATCTCGGGCGCCGTGAGGCCGACGTGATCGGGCACGTCGAAGCCCCACTGCGCCGAGAGCGCGGCGGCGTGCGCGGGGGTGACGGCGAGCCCGCCGGGCAGGGCCGTGGAGTAGGCGCCCATCTCGGCGCCGCCCTGGACACCGGAGTGTCCGCGGATCGGCATCAGCCCGGCGCCGTCGCGGCCGACGTTGCCCCGCGCCAGGCCGAGGTTGACGATCGCCTTCACACCCTCGACCGACTCGCGGCGCTGGGTGATCCCCATCGACCACACGAGGATGGCGGCGCCCGCGGACCCGTAGAGGTCGACGAAGGCGGCCAGCGTCGAGCGGTCGACGCCGGCGGCCGCGAGGAGGTCGTCGAGCGACCGGGTCTCGAGGAAGGCGGCGAGGTCGTCCCACCCGGTGGTGCGCGTTGCGATGAACGCGCGGTCGACGGCGTCGAGCCGGATCAGCTCCTTCAAGACGGCGTTGCAGAAGGCGACGTCGCCGCCGGGCACCACCGGCACGTGGAGGTCGGCGATCTTCGTCCCGAACAACGCCGACTCCGGGCTCGACGGCACCCAGTAGCGCTCGAGGCCCGGCTCCAGGTAGGGGTTGACCACCACGACCCGGGCCCCGTTGCGCTTCGCCTCGTAGAGGTACTTCATGAACACCGGCTGGTTGGTGGCGGGGTTGGCGCCGATGAGCACGATCAGGTCGGAGGCGAGGACGTCGGCGAACGAGCACGTGGTGGCGGCCGCGCCGATCGTCTCCTTCAGCGCCACCGTCGACGGCGCGTGGCACACCCGGGCCGCGGAGTCGACCGACGCCACCCCCATGGCCCGGGCCGCCTTGCCGCACACGTAGTACGTCTCGTTGGTGACGCCCCGCGACGTGAGGTAGACGGCGGTGCGCTCGCCGCCGGCGGTCGCGATCGAGGCGGCCGCCCGATCGAGCGCCTCTTCCCAGGTGATGCGGGTGAAGCCCCGATCGCCCCGGCGGCGCCGGAGCGGGTGGGCGAGGCGCCCGAGGTCGCGCAGGGCGGCCCCATCGAGGTGGCGAAGGGCGTCGACGTCGGCGAGGCGTGCGGGGTCGACCGCATCAGCGGTGTTCAACGCCAGCAGGCGCAGTCGGGTGGTGCAGAGGTGCACGCCGTCGATCGTCCAATCGTGGAACCCGGCGACGCCCAGGGCACACCCGTCGCACACGCCCTTGGCGAGGATGTCCCACGCCAGCTTCGGGTGGCGGCGGTTGTCCCACGCCACCCTCACCATGTCGCCGTAGTGGTTGGGCTTCTGGAGCCCGATCCCGTTCGGGCGCAGGCTCACCCAGCTCGCCCGGTTCCAGCGCACCGGTTCAGCGTACGGTCGCGGGCATGACCGCCGAGATCTGGACGACGGGCATCCCCGATCCGCGCACCATCGCCCGCCACTCGAAGGCGGCCGAGGACGCCGGCTGGGACGGCTTCGCCGTGGTCGACTCGCAGAACCTCACCGCCGACAGCTGGGTCGGCCTCACGGTGGCGGCGGCGGCCACGACGACCATCGGGCTCGGCACCGCGGTGACCAACCCGGTCACCCGCCTGCCGGCGGTGACGGCCTGCGCGGCGGCGTCGGTGCACCTCGTCTCGGGCGGCCGGGTCACGATCGGCATCGGCCGGGGCGACAGCGCCCTCTCCCACCTCGGCCGGGCGCCCGCATCCGTCGCCGCGCTGGAGCGGTACCTGAAGGTGCTGCAGGCATACCTGCGGCGCGAGGAGGTCGACTTCGCCGATCTCGGGCTGGACGACGACGTCGCCCCCGGCGTGGAGGCGCTCAACCTCAAGACCCGCGCCACCGACAGCCGCGTCCACATCGTGCCCGAGGACCTCCCGAAGGTCCTCGTCGAGGTCAGCTCGACCGGACCGAAGGTGATCGAGGCGGCGGCGCGGCACGCCGACCGGGTGATGCTCGCCGTCGGCGCCGACCGCGCCCGCGTCGAGTGGGGCATCGAGATGGCCCGGGCAGTGAGTCCCGACGTGCGCATCGGCGCGTTCGTCAACTGCGTGGCCGGCGACGACCTCGACGTCGCCCGCGACCTCATCCGGGGCGGCATGTCGACCTTCACGCGCTTCTCGACGATGCACGGCACGCCCACCGGCCCGGTCGACGACGTCGAGCGGGAGACGATGGCCAAGCTCATCGAGACCTACGACATGACGCATCACACCCGGGGCGACAGCCGCCAGGCGGCGGTGCTCTCGCCCGAGTTCATCGACCGCTTCGGCATCGTGGGTCCGCCCGCGGCGTGCGCCGACCGGCTCAACGAGCTGCTGGGCCTCGGCCTCGACAAGGTGATCATCGTCGGCCCGTCCAGCAGCCGGGGAGGCGGGCGCGATGAACGCGGCGCCGACCGGCAGCAGGCGCTGGCGGCGATGGCGCGGTTCCCGCAAGAAGTCCTTCCCCTTCTCGAAAGGTGACGTGATGAAGTTCGGCATCTTCTACGAGCTCCAGCTCCCCCGGCCATGGGAGGGGGATGCCGAGCACGACCTCGTGCAGCACGCCCTCGACCAGATCGAGCTGGCCGACCGCCTCGGCTTCGACCACGCGTGGGAGGTCGAGCACCACTTCCTGGAGGAGTACTCCCACTCGAGCGCTCCCGAGGTGTTCCTGGCGGCCGCGTCCCAACGGACCCGGAACATCCGCCTCGGCCACGGCATCGTGCAGCTGCCCACCAACCATCCGGCACGCGTCGCCGAGCGGGTCGCCACCCTCGATCTCGTGTCCAGCGGTCGGGTCGAGCTCGGCCTCGGCGAGGGGTCGTCGATCACCGAGCTGCACCCGTTCGGGCGCCGGTTCCGCGACAAGCGGCTCGTGTTCGAGGACGCCGTGCGGTGCCTCATGCCGATGTTCGGCGACGACGCCGTCGAGTACCACGGCGAGTACTTCGACTTCCCGCTGCGCAACGTGCTGCCCAAGCCCAGGCAGAAGCCGCACCCGCCCCTCTGGGTGGCGTGCAGCCAGCTCGACACCATCGAGCAGGCGGGCCGCTGGGGGTTCGGGGCGCTCGGCTTCCAGTTCGCGTCGGCCGACGCCGCCAACGCCTGGGTGAGCGCGTACTACCACGCCTACCTGCACCAGCCCGAGCGCATCACCGACTACGTGACGAACCCGAACATCTCGGTGGTGTGCGGCTTCATGTGCGCCGAGACCGACGAGGAGGCGCAGCGCCGCGCCGAGGGGTGGACGTTCTTCCAGTTCTCGCTCGGCTTCTACTCCCGGTACGGGGTGGTCGAACCGGGGACCGTCAACCTGTGGGACGAGTACCAGCAGTGGCGGGCGGAGCCGAAGAACGCGGCAAAGGCGGCCGGTGG
>Ga0247717_1000315_pt1 | contig 15095 bp, 13 predicted proteins | sample 24E_NmetaG_FD_189047 | JGI IMG/M metagenome (GOLD analysis project Ga0247717, IMG submission 189047) | Soil microbial communities from hillslope of Landscape Evolution Observatory, University of Arizona, Oracle, AZ, United States - 2-4-E_N | ecosystem: Engineered > Artificial ecosystem >... | reverse complement strand
CGGAAGCGCACCCGCATCCCCGGCGCCAACCCGAGCATGACCAGGTCGGTCATCAGCGCGATCCGCGCACCCTCGCCTGCAGCCGGCGCATGCCGCCCAGCCACCGGTCGTAGTCGTTCGCCTTGCGCTGGAAGTACTCGGCCACCTCGGGGTGGGGGAGGATCAGGAACCGTTCGGCCCGCAGACCCTCGACGACCGCGTCCGCCACCTCGTCGGGCTGCAGCACGCCGGCCGCCGCCTGCACGACCGACTGGCCGGCGTCGCGTGGGCCGCCCAGGAGCATGTTGGTGGCCACGCCCTGCGGGCAGAGGCACGACACCTTGATGCCCTGGTCGCCGTAGGTGACCGACAGCCACTCGGCGAGGGCGACGGCGGCGTGCTTGGTGACCGAGTAGGGCGCGGCCCCGATGTTGGTCAGCAGACCGGCGGCCGACGCCGTCGAGAGCAGGTAGCCCTCGCCGCGGTCGAGCATCGCCGGGAGCACCGCCCGGGTGGCGTACACGTGGGCCATCAGGTTGACGTCCCAGATGCGCTGCCACTCCTCGTCCGGGGCCTCCACACCGCCGCCGACGGCGATGCCGGCGTTCGAGTGGAACAGGTCGATGGGCCCGAGCCGCCGCTCGGTCTCGGCCACGAGGTGGACGATGTCGGCCTCGACGCTCACGTCGGTGGCGATGCCGAGGGCCCCGATCTCCTCGGCGGCCGCGGCGGTGGCGTCGCCGTCGAGGTCGGCGACGACGACGCGGGCGCCTTCCGCCACGAACCGCGCCGCGCAGGCGCGGCCGATGCCGTTGGCCCCGCCGGTGACGACCGCGACCTTCCCTCCCAGCTCCATCACACCACCCCCTGCTTGGCGGCCTCCAGCGTGGCCTGCACGACGGCCATGCGGTCGGACCCCCAGGGGAGCGGCATCAGCACCGGCGACGCCACGCCGGCCTGGACGTACGCCCGCATGGCGGTCGCGACCCCGTCGGCGTCGCCCATGATGTCGATGCCGTCGACCATCTCGTCGCTGATGGCCTCGACGGCGGCGTCGCGGTCGCCGGCGGCGTGGGCCTCGCGGACGGCGACGACGCTGTCGCCGTACCCCGCCTGCGTGAAGGCCTTGGCGTAGGCGTCGACCACGGCGTAGGAGAACAGGTCGCGCTTCGCGTACGTCAGCCCCTCCTCCCGCGCCACCACGCCGAGGTGCACGTAGGCGTGGATCGTGCAGGTGCCGGGCGGGCGTCCACCGCGCGCCTCGCCCTCCCGGACCCGCTCGATGCACCAGGGCACGAGGGAGGCCGGCAGGTAGTTGAGCAGCACGCCGTCGCACAGCTCGCCGGCGAGCCGCAGCATCCCCTCGTTCAGGGCGCCGAGCACGATCTGCGGGCGCTTGTCGCCCATGCGCACGCCGAGCCGGGATCGCGACAGCTCGTAGAAGTCTCCTTTGTGCGAGACCGACTCGCCGCTCAGGCACTCCCGCAGCACGGTGACGAACTCGCGGACCTGGGCCAGGGGCCGGTCGGTGTAGGGCGCGCCGTGCCATCGCTGCGTGACGACCGGCGAGGAGATGCCGACGCCGAGGTAGATGTCGCTCTCGGGGTGGGCGGCCTGCAGGGTGGCGGCGGACATGGCGGTGAGCATCGGCGTGCGCAGCTGGAGGGCGATCACGCCGGTGCCGAGGCTCAGCGACGGCGCCGCCTCGCCGACCAGGGCGAGGTGCGAGAACGCCTCGGTGCCGGTGGTCTCCGCCACCCAGAACGAGGAGTACCCGAGGGACTCGGCGCGGCGCGCCACCTCGGGCGCGCCCATCACACCGAGCGAGGGGAGGCTGGCGTAGGTCACGCCGAGGGGTGCAGCGGTCACGGCTGCCGACAGTACGTCGCGTTGCGTATGGTCCGGGCATGCCCGACCTCCTCACCATGTATGCCGCCGCCGACCCGGACAAGCCCGGCGTGATCGAGGGCGGCACCGTCCTCAGCTACGGCGAGTTCGAAGCCCGCGCCAACCAGGTCGCCGCCGCCCTCCAGGACCTCGGCGTGAAGGCCGGCACCAAGCTCGTCTGGTGCGCGCAGAACAGCACCGAGGTGGTCGTGCTGATCAACGCCGCCCGCAAGACCGGCGCCATCGCCGTGCCGTTGAACTACCGGCTGTCGACCGAGGAGGCGGCCTACGTCATCGACAACAGCGACGCCACCGTCGTGCTGTTCGACGTCGAGCAGACCGGCCAGCTCGAGGGCGCCGTGGCACAGTGCCCGAAGGTGACGGAGTGGGCGTCGTTCCACTGCGACGCGTCGGCGTCGCCGTCGTGGGCCACGCACCTGCCCTCGATCGCCGACGGGTTGCCCACCACCGAGGTCGAGCCTCTCGAGGGCACCGAGGACGCCGGCGGCACGATGATCTACACCTCGGGGACCACCGGCAAGCCGAAGGGCGCGCTGCGGAAGGGCCGCGCCGACGCCGCGGCCTCCGGGGGCGCGCTGGTGCAGCTGATCGGCTACGAGCCGGGGGACGTGTACCTGACGACCGGCCCGCTGTACCACTCGGGTCCGCTGGGCTTCATGGGCATCGTGCAGCTGATGGGCGGCACGATCGTCGTGCAGCGGCACTTCGACGCCGAGGAGTGGCTGCGGCTCATCCAGGACCACAAGGTGACCACGACGTTCTCGGCGCCGACCCCGCTGCGACGGGTCGTCGACCTGCCCGAGGAGGTGCGGGCCAAGTACGACTACTCGTCGATGAAGCGGTTCGTCGCCAACGCCGCTCCGTGGCCGTTCGAGCTCAAGCGCAAGTACGTCGAGCGCCTGGGCGACGGTTCGCTGTGGGAGGTGTACGGCTCGACCGAGCTCGGCGTGAACACGGTGCTGAAGCCCGAGGACCAGATGCGCAAGCCCGGCTCGTGCGGGCAGGCAGCACCGATGGTGGAGGTGGCGCTGTTCGACGAGGAGGGCAACCGGGTCGAGAAGCCGATGGAGCCCGGTGAGCTGTTCGTGCGGTCGGCCGGCGCGTTCGACACCTACTACAAGGCCGAAGAGAAGTACGAGGAGAACAAGCGCGGCGACTGGATCACCGTCGGCGACATCGCCTACTTCGACGACGAGGGGTTCTTCTACATCTGCGACCGCAAGAACGACATGATCATCAGCGGCGGGATGAACATCTACCCGGCGGAGATCGAGGCCGTGCTGGTCGCCCATCCCGCCATCGCCGACGCCGCCGTGTTCGGGGTGCCCTCCGACGAGTGGGGTGAGTCGGTGCACGCCACGATCACCGAGTACGAGGGCCAGTCGGCGACCGACGAGGAGATCCAGCAGTTCTGCCGCGACCACCTCGCGTCGTACAAGATCCCCCGCTCGATCGACCGCATGGAGGAGATCCCCCGCTCGGCCAGCGGGAAGGTCCTCAAGAAGGAGCTCCGCGCCCCCTACTGGGCCGACCGCCAGACCAACGTCTAGTTCTGTGTCGATTCACCGGCGGTATTCGACGGTGGATCGACGCAGAACGGGGGAGCGGCGGGGCATCGTGACGACCCTGTTACAGGGGCCTACGAGGGTTGACGGGAGGGGACGGCGGGGACACAGGTCGCACCCGTCACATGACCGAGCGCAGGAACGAGAGGCAGGTAGGCTGAAGCATGACCTCAACCAACACGGTCGAAGAGCCGATGGAGCTCAACATGACGGAGACACTCGAGGCGACGCAGGTCTTGGCCGATGCCCTCGCAGTCATCGACCGAGGTCTGTCCGAGATGCTCCACCGAGAGCTCGTCTCGACCGACGAGGTCGCCGACCTGCTGCTCGACGTGCGCATGATCCTCGCCGGCACCGCCGCCAACTAGCGCCCGGCCGCCAGGTCTGACCGGAGCCGCCCCACGGGGCGGCTCCGTGCGTTTTCCACCCGGTGTCTCAGGCGTACGCGAGGAGCTCGTCGAAGGACTCGACCAGGCACGCCTTCAGCAGCGCGGGATCGTCGATGGCGGCGGTGTCGATCACGCACCCCATGTCGAGGTTGCCGGCGAAGGACAGGGTGGTGAGGTTGAACGCGGTGCCGGCCATGGGACCGATCGGATAGTTCCCCTCGATCCTCGCGCCGCAGATGAACAGCTCGAACGGCGCACCCCGCACGTTCGAGGTGGTGAAGTCCACGGTGCCCACCTGCTGGCGGGCGAAGCGGGTGAGCAGCTGGTTGGGCAGCGGCGACAGCAGCCCGGCCACCGATGACGCGAGGCCCACCGCCCGTTCGGTCTTCGTGACGTTGATGGCGTCTCGGATGGCGGCGAAGCGCACCTCGGGGTCCTCGATCCCCACCGGCACGAGCATCCGGGTCGGCGTGAAGGCGTTTCCGCCGGCGCCCTTGTCGGTCCGGGTCGAGATCGGCATCGCCATGCGCAGCTCGTCGACCGTTGCGCCCTTGGCCCGGTGGTACGCCCCCGCCGCCCCGGCCGCACCGCACACGAAGAGATCGTTCACCGATCCGCCGAGGGCGCCGGCGGCGGCCTTCGTCCGGTCGAGGGGGATCGACAGGATCTCGAGGTGGCGCCGCAGCGATCGCTCGCACCAGAGCGGCGACCGGGCCGGCTCGCTCACCGCCAGCTGGCGCAGGACCGACCGCACCATCTCCACCGGGTTGCCGCCGGTGAGGGCATCGACGCCGCCCCGGGCCATCCCCAGCGGCACCCGCACCGCGCTGCGGACGGCGTCGACGGCGCTCGAACCCCCCTCGCGCTCGACGATCGCCGGCTCGGGCACGCCGCCCAGCGGCTCGGTGGCGTCGCGGGCGAGGTCGAGGAACATGGCCGACAGCCGCACACCCCCCTCGCCGTCGGTGATCGTGTGGTGGAGCTTCTGCACCATCGCCGCTCGCCCGTCGGCCATGCCCTCGACCACGGTGAACTGCCAGAGGGGCCGGGCCCGGTCGAACGGGTCGAGCGAGAGGCGGGCGGCGAGGTCGAGCACGGCCCGCTCGTCGCCGGGCGCCGGCGCGCCCACCCGGCGGACGTGGAAGTCGAGATCGAAGAACGGATCGTCGACCCACTCCGGGTTGGCGATGCCCGGCGGGTCGCTCACCCGCTGCCGCAGACGCGGCAGGGCCTCGATGGCGAGCAGCATCCGCTCCCGGAACCGTTCGACGTCGGGCATCCGGTCGAGGAACGTGACGTTGGCGAAGGTCGACCGCAGGACGGGGTCGTCCTCCAGCGCCCACATCAGCGCCTCGGTGTCGGACATGCGACGCTCGAACCGCAGGGGCGGCATGCGGCGCGACGCTAGCGACTCAGCGTGGTGTGCTTGAACTCGTTGAGCTCGGGCCAACCGCCGAGCAGCCCGACGACGCGCTCGATCGCCTTGGACGGGTCGTGGATGCCGTCGCGCGGACGGTCCATGAGGCGGACGAAGGCGGCGCGGTCGTCGACGATGAACGTGGGAACGCCCCACACCGTGTGCTCGGAGACGCCCCGCTCGTGCTCGTCGCGCACCGTCTTCAGCGGCCAGCCGGACGTGACCTCGGCGAAGGCGGCGTCGACATCGACGCCGGCCCCCGCGAGCGCCGACCGCAGCTCGTCCTCGTCGCGCTGGCTCTTGCCGTGGTCGTGGCGGATGCCGAACAGCGCGAGGTGGGCGTCGAGGAACCGGTCGGGCTGGGTGTCTCGGATGGCGATCCCCAGCTGCAGGGCCAGCAGCCCGGAGTCCTTCTCCGGCTCGTCCCACACCGACGTCTCCCCCTCGGCGACCTTGTTCTGGCTCAGGGAGAACGCCAGGAACCGGACATCCCAGTCGGCCCCCGCCCGCAGCCCCTCGACCACGTGCTCATGGGCGTTGCGGGCAAACGGGCAGCGGTAGTCGAAGGTGACCCCGAACGAGAGCGCCATACCGATCCCAACCCCTCAGATGCGCCAGATCTTCCGGACCAGCCTGCCCAGCCCGACGCCGATCAACGCCCCGGCGGCCACATCCGACCCGTGGTGGATGCGCACGTGGACCCGGCTCGAGGCCACGATGGCCGCCAGGCCGTACCAGGCGAGGCGCCGGGATCGGGGCCGACCGGCGGCGAGCAGGGTGGCGGCCATGAACCCCGAGGTGGCGTGGCCGCTCGGGAACGAGCTCGACCGGGGCGTGCGCAGCCTCCGGGTGGCGTGGGCCACCCGGGGGGGCCGGGTGCGCCGGAACAGGGACTTCACGCCGAGGTTGATCACCGCCGACTCGACCCCGAGGGACACCGCCAGCCGCACCGCCTCCCGCTCCCCACCCCCGAGGGCCCGGGTGACGGCGGCGATGTGCCACAGCAGGGAGAAGTCGCCCACCGCCGAGGCGCCGTAGAGCACGCGGTCGGCCACCGGATGGCCCCGGATGCGGTCGAACGCCCGATCGACCTCGTCGTCGAAGGCCTTGACCGCCGCGCCGAGCCGGCCCGGGAGGACCTCGGCCGCGGGACCGGGCTCGGGGCGGTACGCGCCGGGCGGCTCAGCGTCGAACACCTCGGTGATGACGTCGGCCACGCCAGGGACGTTACGAGGCCAGCGCGCTCCCGCCGAACGCGGGGCAGTGATCCCGGAACGCGCACCAGGTGCAGAGCGTCCCCGGCTTGGGCCGGAAGTCGTCTCGTTCGCAGGCCCGCTCGATCGCCGACCAGATGGCGCCCACCTTCCGCTCGAGGCCACGCGTCGACTGCTCGCTCGGGGTGGCGATGATGGCCACCGGCTCCCCGAGGTAGAGCAGCTGGATGCGGGCCGGGCGCCGGCCGAACAGCTTCTCGCACAGGTAGGCGTAGAAGTGGACACCCGTGAGCCGGCCCTGCTCGAACCGCTCGCCGGGGACCTTGCCCGTCTTGTAGTCGGTGACGACCAGCTCACCGTCCTCGTCGAGCTCGAGGCGGTCGATGATGCCCCGCAGGTGGACGCTGTCGTTGAGGGGGGTCGACAGGAAGAGCTCGAGGCCGATCGGCCGGATCGTCGTCGGGTCCTCGAGCTGGAAGTACCGGCGCACGAGCTCCTCGGCCGAGGCCCGGAACGCCGCCTCGTCGTCGAGGACGAGGCCGGCGTACTCCTCGCCGAGCATGACGTCGTCCCACGACCGCGCCAGATCGTCGAGGGCGTGGTCGAGCGTGCGCTCCGCCGGTTCGCGCCCGTAGAGCAGCTCGAGGGCGCGGTGCACGAGGGTGCCCTTGGCGGCCGGCGACGACGGCGGCTCGGGGAGCCGGTCGATCACCGCGTACTTGAAGGCGAGGGCGCAGTCGCGGAACGCGACGACCTTCGACGGTGACAGCGACGCCGGCAGCTCCAAGCCCACGGCACGACCGTAACGAGGGCCTGTGACAGTCTGGGTGGATGGGTGACGACGAGGCCGTCCTCGCCGCCAACCGGACCTTCTACGGGGCCTTCGAGGCGAGGGACATGGACGCCATGTCCGATCTGTGGGAGCACTCGGACCGCGCCGCCTGCGTGCACCCCGGCTGGGGGAGCCTGGCGGGCTGGGGCGCCATCTCGGCGTCGTGGTTCGCCCTGTTCCAGAACGGCGAGAACCTGCAGTTCATCATCACCAACGAGCGGGTGGCGGTGGAGGGCGACGTCGCCTGGGTCTCCTGCGACGAGAACATCCTCGCCGACGAGGTGGGGGGCACCGTGGCGGCCATGAACGTCTTCGTGCGCCACCCGGACCGCTGGCGGCTGGTCGTGCACCACGGCTCCTCGGTGGCCGAGCGCCGCCGCTGAGGGAGCCGGGAAGGGTCGCCGGGCCGTCCCGGCGAAGTTGACCTCCGAGAAAGGGGTCAACACATGCAGAACGCGCTCGAGCAGGTGCGAAGCCTGCGGGGCAAGACCGGCGCGGCCGCCGCCGTGGGCCTCGGCGCGGCCGCCGTGTGGCTCGTGCTGCTGGCCGTGGTCGGCGCCATCGCCGTGTCCGGAGACCGCACCGACGCCGGGACCGGTGTGTCGGCCGTGGGCGGGCTGCCGGGCCAGCAGTCGACCTCGCCGTCGGGTCCGGGCGCCCCCGGCGACGGGGCGACCACGGTGCCCGTCGGGGAGGTGCCGGCGGACGCGTCGGTGCCCCAGCCCGGCGAGCCGTCGCTCACGACCGAGCCGGGCGCGCCTGCCCCCACCGGCGGAGGCGGCGGCAGCGGTGCCGCCGGCGGGCCGGCGCCGGCCGCGGCGCCGGGCGCCCCGGGCGACTCGACGGGCGTGACCGACAGCGAGATCCGGGTCGGGATCCACGCCCCGCTCACCTTCAGCGGCGTTCCCCTGAACCTCGCCGAGGACCCGATCAAGGGCGTCTACACCTACACCGACTACATCAACAACCACGGCGGCATCAACGGTCGCAAGATCGTCCTCGACATCCAGGACGACCGCTACGACAACGAGGGCGCCCGCAACTCGGCCCAGACCCTCATCAACGACCACCAGAACTTCCTCGTGTCGGGCACCCTCGGCATCGACCAGGTCGGCATCGTCGCCGCCGAGGCTGCCAAGCGGGGCGTGCCCTACACGGCGGCCGGTGGCGTCGAGTCGGCGGCGATCCCCGGCATGTACCAGCTGAGCGCCAGCTACACGACGCACGCCCTGAAGCTCGCGCAGTTCATGGCCAAGGACGACGCGCTGAAGGATCTGAAGAAGATCGGGATCCTCGCCGTCGACTCGCAGTTCGTGAAGCCGCTGATCGACGAGTTCAAGGCGGAGGCGGAGAAGCTCGGCTTCGAGATCGTCGCCGTCGTCTACAACCAGAAGCCGGCTCAGAACCCCGACTACAACGGGTACGTCCTGCGCTTCCGGCAGGCCGGCACGCAGGTGCTCGTCCCCTTCACCGACCCGCTCACGACGCAGCAGATCGTGCAGCGCTGTGCCGCCGGTGCCGCCTGCGGGTGGACCTACACCTTCTCCAACTTCGCGCACGACAGCGACACCGCGCTCACGCTCTTCACGCCGACGTGGGCCACCCAGCGCGTCAGGGGCCTCTCCGCAGGCTGCTACTACATGGCGCCCGAGGTCGAGGGTGACAACTGCGCGCAGATGCGCGTCGCCCGTGAGCAGTGGATCGAGGCCCACGGCGAGGATGACTGGGTCGAGAACGGCTCCGGTGGCGCCACGGGATACCAGATCGTCTCCTTCCTCAAGGGCGCGCTCCAGCAGGCCGGGCGCGACCTCACCCGGGAGCGCTTCCGCGGCGCGCTCGCCGCGTACAACGGCTACGCCGACCTGATCACGGGTCCGATCACGTTCGCCGGGCGGAGCAACACGATGCACGGCGCCGAGCGGATGACCGTGCTCGAAGCGCAGTCGAACAACAAGTACAAGATGATCACGCCCGGGTTCGTCGATGGCTTCTAGATCGGGCGCGCCGGTCGTGCTCGAGTGCACCGGCGTCGGGGTGCGCTTCGGCGGGCTCGCCGCCCTCGACAACGTCGACCTCACCGTCCGCGAGGGCGAGATCGTCGGGCTGATCGGCCCCAACGGCGCCGGCAAGACCACGCTGATGGAGTGCATCTCCGGCTTCCGCAAGGTCACCGCCGGCGCCATCGCCCACCGGGGGGAGGACCTGCTGCGTCTCGCCACCGATGCCCGGGCCGACCGGGGGATCGGACGCACGCTGCAGAACGTCAAGCTCTTCCCCGACCTGTCGGTCTTCGACAACATCCGGGTCGCGCTGCACCGCCACCAGACGGTCGGCGTCGGCTCGGCCGCCCTGCGGCTCCCACGGGTCTACGCCGAGGAGCAGGAGACGGTCGATCGTGCCAACCGCGCGCTCAGCCTCATCGGCATGGAGTCGTGGGCGGAGAAGCTCGCCAGCGAGCTGTCCTACGGCACCCTCCGGTTGCTCGAGCTCGGGTGCATGCTCGCCCTCGAGCCGACGCTGCTCCTGCTCGACGAGCCGGCGTCGGGCATCAGCCAGAAGGAGACCGAGGCGCTCGGACCGCTCCTGCGCAACATCAAGGAGCGGACGGGAGCGACGATCCTCATGATCGAGCACGACATGCCGCTCGTCATGGGCCTCTCCGACTACGTCTACTGCCTCGATGCCGGCAAGAACCTCGCCGAGGGGACCCCGGAGGAGGTGCAGGCCGATCCGCAGGTCCTCGAGGCGTACCTCGGCACCACCGACGTGGTGGCGGCACCGGCCCGGAAGCGGGACGCCGATCGCGAGGTGCTGCTCGAGGTCCACGACCTCGCCGTCAGCTTCGGCAAGGTCCAGGTGCTCGATGGCGTCGACCTCCGTGTCGACCGGGGTGAGCGGATCGCCCTCCTCGGCACGAACGGCGCCGGCAAGTCGACCATCCTGAAGGCGGTCTCGGGCCTGATCCCCGTGGCCGGCGGGCGCGTCGTGTGGAAGGGCGAGGACGTCACCGGCATGCCCGCCGAGCAGCTGGTGCGCAAGGGCCTCGGTCAGGTCCCGGGTGGCCGGGGCCTGTTCCCGACGCTCACCGTCGCCGAGAACCTGCGGATGGGGGGCTTCCTCTACGGCGACGAGCGGCGGGTGGCCGAGGAGGTCGAGCGGGTCACGCGGTGGTTCCCGTGGATCGCCGACCGCGCCGACCAGCGGGCGGGCACGCTGTCGGGCGGTGAGCAGCAGCAGCTCGCCATCGCTCGGGCGCTGATGACGCGGCCCGAGCTGCTGCTCATCGACGAGCTGTCCCTCGGGCTCGCACCGGTCGTGATCGAGCGGCTGATGGACACCGTCTCCCGGCTCGTCGAGGAGGAGGGACTCACGGTGGTGATCGTCGAGCAGCAAGCGGGATTCGCGCTCGCCGCCACCGACCGCGCCTACTTCCTCGAGAAGGGCGTGGTCCGCTACGAGGGACCCTCGGCGGGCCTGCTCGACCGCGCCGACCTGCTGCGCTCGGTCTTCCTGGCAGGAGCGGACGTCGCGTGATCGAAGACCTCTTCTCCTACATCGTCATCGGTCTCAGCCGCGGCCTCGTCTACGGCATCCTCGCCCTCGGCCTCGTGCTCGTCTACAAGGGCACCAAGATCCTCAATCTGGCGCAGCCGTTCTTCGGCCTCCTCGGCGCCTTCCTCTGCTGGTGGCTCACCGCCCGGGCCGGGTTCCTGCCCTTCGACGCAATGACCCGGCCCCGCATGGTCCTGGCCGCCGTGATCAGCGTCGCTCTCGTCGCCCTCAACGGGATCGGCCTCGAGCGGTCGCTGTTCCACCGCCTGCGCCACGCGCCGCGGTTGGTCACCCTGGTGGCCACGCTGGCGATCGGGCAGGGGACCGTCGGTCTGGTCACCATCCTCTTCGCCCGCAACCAGGAGCAGGCGGAGACCCTGCGGATCATCCCCAGCGGCATCCGCCACGTCGTCGAGCTGGGCGACGTGAACCTCACCGGCGGCGACCTGCAGGTCATCCTGGTCGTGCCGCTCGTCGCCCTCGCCCTCGCCCTGTACTTCAAGCGCTCCCGGTTCGGTGTGGCGATCCGCGCCGCGGCCGAGAACGGCGACGCGGCGCGGCTGCTCGGCGTGTCGGTCGACCGCGTCGCCATGTTCGTGTGGGCGGCCGGCTCCGCGCTCGCGGCCATCGCCGGCATCCTGCTCGCCACCAAGGACGGCTCGCTGCAGCCCAGCACGCTGTCGGAGGGCTTCCTCGTCAAGGCCCTGGCCGCCGCCCTCATCGGTGGTCTCACGAGCCTGCCGGGCGCCATCGTCGGCGGGCTGGCGGTGGGCATCGGCGAGGCGGTGATCTCGGGCTGGTTCAGCGACACGATCGGCGCCAGCGAGATCGTCTTCTTCATCGCCGTCGTGCTCATCCTCGCGTTCCGGCCCCAGGGGTTCTTCGGCATCCGCGACGAGGCCGAGGACACCGCGGCGTTCGTCCCCGCCATCCGCGACCTGCCGCGCCGACTCCAGGAGACCGCCTACCCGCTGCTCTTCGGCTGGGCGGGCAAGGCCACCTTCGTGTTCTTCGCCCTGGCGGTGAGCTGGGTCACCGGCTCGGCCACCAACGACGTCCTGTCGCAGGTGATGATCCTCGCGATGGTGGGGGTGAGCCTCACGGTGGTGATGGGCTTCACCGGCCAGATCTCGCTCGGCCACTGGGCCCTGGCCGGCGTCGGCGCGTTCGCGGCGGCCAACCTCTTCGGCCGGGCCGGCGTGCCGTTCCTCGTGACGCTGCCGCTCGTCTTCCTCATCGGCGCCGCCGTCAGCCTCGTCATCGGCCTGCCGGCGCTCCGCATCAAGGGGCTCTACCTGGCGGTGGTGACCGTCACCTTCAGCTACGCCGCCGAGCTGTTCCTCTTCAAGAGCGACGTGTTCGGGGGCGGCACGAGCGGCCGGTCGATGCCCGCCCCCCGGCTCGGCCCGCTCGATCTCGACAACCCGTCGAACCGGCCCATGTTCGTGTTCACGCTCATCCTGCTGCTGCTCAGCATGGCGCTGGCCCGCAACGTGCTGAAGAGCCGGGTCGGCCGGTCGTTCGTGGCGCTGCGGGAGAACGAGAAGGCGGCCGCCACCTTCGGCGTGCGCCTGGCGCCGACGCGGCTGATCGCGTTCGCGCTGTCGGGTGGCATCGCCGCCGTCGCCGGCCTCGCGTTCGCCGTCCGGGTCGGCACCGTCAACAACACCGACTTCCACACCCAGACGTCGCTGTTGCTCGTGCTGATGGTCATCATCGGGGGCCTGCCGACCCTCTCGGGGCCGCTGCTCGGCTCCTTCGTGGTGTTCGGGTTGCCGTTCCTCCTCAAGTTCGACAACGGCTGGATCATCCCGATCGGGACCGGGATCCTGACCATCGTCGTGCTCATCAGGCTGCCCGGCGGCCTCGCCGGCGTGTTCCTCCGTGGCCGCCAGTCGGCCATCGAGACGCTGGTGGACCTGGAGGAGCAACCGGCGCCGGTACCGTCCGGCGCGTGATCCGCGTCGACGGCGTCGCCCGCTCCTTCGGCGGGCACCCGGCCGTCGACGACGTCTCCTTCGCGGTGGGCGACGGTGAGGTGGTCGGCCTCCTCGGACCCAACGGCGCCGGCAAGACGACCACCATCCGCATCGTGCTCGGCCTGCTGCCCCCGGAGCGCGGTGCCGTGGAGGTCACCCGCCCGCTCGGCTACCTGCCCGAGCACCTCCAGCCCCACGACGGGATGACCGTCCGCGGGTACCTGCGCTTCATGTGCCGGCTCCGGCGCATTCCCGCAGGAGGCATCGACGGAGCGCTGCGCGACGCGGGGATCGAGGACCTCGCCCGCCGCCCGATCGGCCGCCTGAGCAAGGGCCAGCGCCAGCGGGTCGGACTGGCGCAGGCCGTCGTCGGCGACCCCCGCTCGCTGGTGCTCGACGAGCCCACGGCATCCCTCGACCCCAAGCAGGTCGTGGAGGTCCGGCGGCTCGTCCGCCAGCGGGCCGCGGCCGGCGCTGCGGTCCTCGTGTCCACCCACCTGCTCGCCGAGGCCGCGGCGATGTGCGACCGCGTGGTCGTCCTCAGCGCCGGACGGGTGGTGGCCGTCGAGGCGCCCGGCCCCGACCTCGAACAGCGCTTCCTCCACCTGACGGGATGACGGTGGGAAGCGTGCTCGCGTGACGCTCGCGGTGCTCCGCAAGGAGCTGGCCGTGCTGTGGACCTCGCCGGTCCCGTGGGTGGCGGGCGCCGCGCTGCAGGCGGTGCTCGCCGTGCTGTTCGTGGACCAGCTGCAGGGTCGGACCCAGGCGGTGGTGCAGCCGCTGTTCCCGATCGCCGGCCTCCTGCTCGTGGTGACGGTGCCGGTGCTCGCCATGCGGGCCTTCACCGAGGAGCGGCGGACCGGCAACCTCGACGTGCTCCTCGCCGCCCCGGTGCCGGTGCTCCCGCTGGCGGTCGGCAAGTGGCTGGCGGCGTGGCTCACCGCGCTGGCCATCCTGGCGCCCGCGATCCTCCTGGCCGGGTTGACCGCGCTGTGGGGCGACCCCGACGTCGGGCCGATCGTCAGCGGCTTCCTCGGCCTCGCCCTCCTTGCCGGGGCGGTCCTCGCCATCGGTGTGCTCGCCTCGGCGGCGACCGCGTCGCAGGCGCTCGCCGCGCTGGTCACGATCCTCGCCTGCCTCGTGCTCTGGTTCGTGGGCTCGACGACCGGCGACTCGACGCTCTCGCGCTCGCTCGGATCGGTGTCGCTGTCCGAGCGGCTCCGCACGTTCGCGCAGGGCGGCGTCGACAGCGGCGACGTGGCGTTCTTCGCGGCCGTGTCGATCGTCGGCGTCGGTGCCGCCGCCCTCCGGTACCAGCGCCGGGCCGCCACGGTGCTCCTGCTCGCCGCCGGGCTCGTGGTCGCCCTGGCGGCGAGCACCAACCGGCTCGTCGATCTCACCGAGCAGGAGACGCTCACGTTGACGACGATCACCCGCGACGTGGTCGCCGCCGTCGACGACGCCGTCACGATCACCGCCTTCGTCGGTCGCAACGACCCGGGCCGGGTCGAGGCGGTGACGCTGCTCGACCGGTACGCCCGCCTGAACCACCGAGTCGGCGTGGAGGTGATCGACCCCGCCGACCGCCCCGGCGACCTGCGACGGTTCGGGATCGATCCGGTGCTCGGCGGCGTCGTCGTCCGCCAGGGCGAGGCCGTCGAGCGGGCGGCGGGGCCGACCGAGCAGGACATCACCTCGGCGCTGGCGCGGCTGCTCCGGGGCGACGACTCCGTCGTGTGCCTGACCACCGGTCACGGCGAGGTCGACCTGGACCTGCCCACCTTCGATGTCCGGCGGATCGACCTGCTGGCCACGGCGACGATCCCCGAGGGTTGCGACGTGGTGGCGGTCGCCACGCCGCAGACCGATCTCGGGGCCGCCGAGGCCGCCCTCGCCGAATGGGTCGCGGCCGACGGGAAGCTCCTCGCCCTGCTGGACCCGGTGAGCGACGTGGACCTCGCCGCGGTGCTGTTGCCCTACGGGCTCGGGGTGAAGCGGGGCGTGGTGTTCGAGGGCGACCCCGACTCGATCGTCGGCGGCGACGAGGCGTCGCCCATCATCCGGCGCTACTCGGCGGCCCACCCCGTGGTGCGCAACCTCCCGCCCACGTACTTCCCCGGCGTGCAGGAGGTCACCGTGGACGACGGCGTGCGGGTGCCGGGGCTCACCGTCGCCCGCCTCGCCGACACCTCGGAGGTGTCGTACCTGGAGACGGCACCGCTCGAGCCTCGGTTCGACCCGGGGGTCGACAGTGGTGGAC
>Ga0247717_1000314_pt1 | contig 15112 bp, 16 predicted proteins | sample 24E_NmetaG_FD_189047 | JGI IMG/M metagenome (GOLD analysis project Ga0247717, IMG submission 189047) | Soil microbial communities from hillslope of Landscape Evolution Observatory, University of Arizona, Oracle, AZ, United States - 2-4-E_N | ecosystem: Engineered > Artificial ecosystem >... | reverse complement strand
GTCGTGCAGCTCGCCCAATCCCGCGAGGGCGGCGGTGGGGTAGCCGGGAGGGATGGGAACCCCCCAGTCGCCGCCCTCGCGGGATTGGGCGAGCTGCACGACCACGCCAGGGGCGTCCTTGGGGTGGAGGAAGGCCTCCTTCCAGTGCTCGTTGGCGAGGTTGACGCCCACCGGCCGGTAGCCGGCCTCCTCGACGAGCGCCAGCGCCCCGGCGATGTCCTGCACCTTGAAGGTGAGGTGGTGCGGACCGGGGCCGTTCCGGTCGAGGAACCGGCGCAGGAAGTCGTTGGCCTCGACGTCGAGCGGCTCCAGCAGCTCGACCTTCATGCCGTTGGCGAAGCGCACCTGCTCGGACCAGAACCCGGGGTCGGCGCCCCCGCCGACCCACTCGCCGCCGAGCTCGCCGGCGTAGCGCTGCTGGCCGGGGTGGCGGTCCTCGAAGGCGAGGGCGATGTGGTCGAGGTCGATGGCGGGGATCACAGTGCCATCATCGCGTCGATGGTTCAGGTCTCCGGCTTCGATCACCTCGTCCTGCTCGTCGACGACGTCGAGCGCTCCGTCGGCTGGTACGTCGACGTGCTCGGCCTCCAGCCCGAGCGGGTGGAGGACTGGCGGGCGGGGCGGGTCTTCTTCCCGTCGGTGCGGATCTCCCCGACCGCGATCATCGACATCCTGCCCCGGGGCCCGGGGGAGCCACCCGCCGCGCGGGGCAACGTCGACCACTTCTGCCTCGTGGTCGACGACGACGTGCACGACCTCGCCGCGTCCGGCGTGTTCGACGTCGTCGATGGCCCCGACCGCCGGTGGGGGGCGCAGGGGGACGCCACGTCGCTGTACGTGCGCGACCCGGACGGCAACGTCGTGGAGCTGCGCCGTTACTGACCCGCCCCTCGCCCCGTGGTCGCTCACCGGCGAGTCGATCGTCGCGTTGGCCCGTGGCGGCCGCGCCCAGCCGCTGCCCGACGGGCTGCGCCGGGTGCCGGGTCCGTGGCTGGTCGTCGCCCTCCGCTACGAGGCCTCGCCGGTGGGCCCGTACCTGGAGCTGGCGGTGGGCGTGCCGGCGCGGCTCGGCGTCCGGATCGGCTGGTGCATCACGACGATGGTGGTCGACTCCGCAGAGGCGCGGGCCGGCGGCCGCCAGGGCTGGGGGTTCCCGAAGGAGCTCGGCTCGCTGGTGTGGTCGCGGGACGGAGCCGAGCGGTCGCTGCGGTGGGCGGAGCGGGGCATCGAGGTGCGGGGCCGGCCGAGCCGGTTCCGACTGCCGGTGCTCGTGCCGGTGCGGGCGCTGCAGCGTCGCAGCGACGGACCGGTGGTGGCACCCGGCCGGCTCCGCGGCGTCGCCCGGCCCGCCCGCGTCAGCGTCGAGGTGCCCGCCGACGACCCGCTGGCGGTGTTGGCGGGCAGCCATCCGGGCCTCACCGTCGACGGGATGCGGTTCGTGGCCCGGCCCGCTCGCCGTCCCTTCGGGATCACCAGCAGCCTGCGGGCGCCGCTGGTCGCCCCTGAGCCGGCGCTATCCTCAACCGTCCCCGGGGCGTATAGCTCAGCTGGTTAGAGCGCGTCGTTCACACCGACGAGGTCGGCGGTTCGAGTCCGTCTACGCCCACCGGTCAGCTCGTGCCGTAGTCGCGGGTGACGGTGGCGATCCTGACCCGGTACGCGGCATACCAGCGGTCGCGACCGGCGTCCTGGGCCTCGGCGTGCTCCGCCACGGCCTTCCAGGCCCGGGCGTCGTCCTCCGACGCCCAGTACGACACGGCGATGCCGAGACCCGACCGGGCCGACTCGAACCCGAGGTAGCCGGGCTGGGTGGCGGCGAGCGCCTCCATCCGGTCGGCCGTCTCGGCGTAGCCGTCGAGGTCGTCGGTCTGGACGCTCGTGAAGATCACCGCCACGTACGGCGGTCGGGGCGTCGCGGCGATCTCGGTCATGTTTTCGATCATGGCCCCGGGGGGATCGAAGCGCGGGGACATTCCTCGAGGAGGGGCCGATGGATCTGACCTGGAAGCTCGCCGGCGCGTGCCGGTTCGCCGACACCGACCTCTTCTATCCGGTGTCGGATGCCGACGCGGCACCGGCCAAGGCGGTGTGCGAGCAGTGCCCGGTCCAGGGACCGTGCCTCGACTACGCGCTCGACACCCGGGAGCCCGAAGGCGTGTGGGGCGGCCACACCTTCACGGAGCGTCGCTCGATCCTCCGCCGGCGCCGGGAGCGGGAGCGGGCCCGGCTGGCCGCCAGCGCCTGAGCTCGGGGGCCCGCACCGCCACCGCGGTGCCGACGGCCAGGAGGACGACGAGCTGCAGGGCGGCGAGCGCCGACGACCGGCACCCGTCGGGACCGGTGAACGCGGTGATCACGGCCCGGTTGACCTCGCCTCCGCACGCTCGCTCGACGAGGGTGTTCGCGAGGGCGAGCGCGGTGCACAGCACGCCGGCGCCGCCGATCAGCGGCGCCCGGTCGATCGAGTCCCGCGCCCAGGCGATGGCGCCGGCGACGAGGGCCAGGGCGGCGACGGGGATGAGCAGGACGAGCCCGATCGCCAGGAGCTCGTACGTCCGCACCGCTGCAGGCTAGAAGTTCGGTGTGGATGTCACTGCCGACCTCGACGCGCCCCACCCCCCGGGAGCGGTCTTCGCACTGGTCGAGGACCTCGCCCGCTATCCGACCTGGCTCGACATCGTGCCCCGCGTCGTGGGCGAGCCCGACGGTGCGTGGCTCGTCGACCTCCGGGGCCGGCTCGGCCCGTTCGCCCGCTCGAAGCGGCTGCGCATGGTGCGCAGCCGCCACGAGCCGCCCCGGACCGTTCGCTTCGAGCGAGCGGAGCTCGATGGCCGGTCGCACTCAGAGTGGATCCTCGACGCGACGGTGGAGGCGCTCGGCACGGGGAGCCGGCTCACGATGCACCTGCACTACGGCGGCGGCCTGTTCGGACCGGTCCTGGAGAAGGTCCTCGGCGACGAGATCGAGCGGTCGCGCCCGCGGCTGCTCGCCGCCCTCGGGGAGCGCTCACACGGCGACGGCTGACCACCGACCCCGCTCGTGGCGAAGGTGGAGCGGCAGCCCGAACAGCGTCGTGAGCAGCTCGGCGGTGAGGGTGTCCGCCAGCCGGCCCCGGGCCGCGACCCGGCCGTCGTGGAGGGCGAGCAGCGACGTGAAGCCGGGCGGGATCTCCTCCACGTGGTGCGTCACGTAGACGATCGGCGGCGCCGACGGGTCAGCGGCCAGCTCGGCGAGCGACCGGACCAGGCCCTCACGGCCGCCGAGGTCGAGACCCGCGGTGGGTTCGTCGAGCAGGATCACGCCGGGGTCGCCCATGAGCGTTCGCGCCAGCAGCACCCGCTGGCGCTCGCCGCTCGACAGGGTGCCGAACGCCCGCTCCGCGAACCGAGCGACGCCGAGCCGTTCCAGGCATGAGCGGGCCTCGGCGTGGTCGGCGTCGTCGTAGGTGTGCCACCACGGCTCGAGGGCCCCGTGCTTGGCCGTCTTCACCACGTCGAGAGCGGTGATCGTCGGACGCAGCTGATCGGCGAGGGCGGAGGAGGCCAGGCCGATGCGGTTGCGGAGCGTCCAGATGTTCACCCGACCGAGTCGGTGACCGAGCACCTCGACCTCGCCCCGCGAGGGATGGGTCTGGAACGACGCGATGCGCACCAGCGACGTCTTGCCCGACCCGTTCGGCCCCAGGACGACCCACCGTTCTCCCTCGTGCACGTCCCAGTCGATGCCCGAGAGGATGTCGCGCCCGTCGCGGGTGAGGGTGACGCCGCGCAGGCACAGCGTGGCCGTCGAGTCGCTCACGTCGTCCGCTCGCTCACGAGGAGATCGGCAGCTCGACGAGGTGAGGTCGACCGGACTCGATCGCCGCCCGGGCGGCGTCGCCGGCGGCCGCGGCGGTGTCGACCCGCGTCGCGTCCACGCCCATCGACCGGGCGAGCGCGACGAAGTCGACCGGCGGCGCATCGAGGTCCATGCCGACGAAGCGGCCGGTGCGGACGGTCTCGGCCTTCATGCCCCGCAGGTAGTTCTTGAGGATCAGGTACTGGCGGTTGTTCACCACCGCGAAGACGACGGGCAGGTCGCGGTTCGCCGCCGTCCACAGCGCCTGCGGCGAGTACATCGCCGAGCCGTCGCCCACCACGCAGAGCACCGGCGAGCGATCGCGGCCGAGTGACACACCGAGCGCCGCCGGCATGCCCCACCCGAGGCCGCCCCCGCGGCAGAAGAAGTACTCGCCGGGCCCGGCCCGCAGGTAGCCCCGGACGTACGAGCCCGTCGTGATGGCCTCGTCCACGATCGGCGTGCCGGCGGGGAGCGCCCGCAACAGGGCGTGGACCCCGGCGGCCGGTGGGATCGGGGCGGTGTCGTAGGCGTCGCGCGCCTTGGCGTCGAAGGCGGCGTCGGACTCCTCGCGCGCCGCCCGAGCCGCCGAGAGATCGGCCGGCGGTCCGAGACGGTCGGCCAGGGCAACGAGCGACGCCCGCGGGTCACCCACCAGACCGAGCGCCGTCGGCCACGTCCGCCCCAGCTGGTGGGGGTCGGGCGACAGGTGCAGGAGCTCGACGGCGTCGGGCAGGGCGGGACCGGCGGTGAACGGATACACCATGAACGCCCGCCCTCCGACGAGCAGCACGGCGTCGTACTGGCCGAGCACGCCGGCGATGGCGGCCGCGGAGGGGGGCAGGGCGTTGCGCCACAGCGGGTGCGCCGTCGGGAACACGACGTTGGAGTGCAGGGGCGATCCGTGGACCGAGCAGCCGAGGGCTTCGGCCACCGCGACCAGGGCGGGGACGGCGTCCGAGGCGGCGACCTCGTCGCCGGCCACGATGGCGAGGCGCTCGGCGGCCTGCAACCGCTGGGCCAGCTCGTCGAGGAGAGGAGCGGGCGGCGCGCTGGCCCGCTCGATCCGTGACGCCGGCGGCACCGGCGCGTCGCCGTTCTCCTCGAGCAGGTCCATGGGGATCGACACGAACACCGGGCCGGTGGGGGCGCTGGTGGCGTCGTGGAACGCCCGGCGGAGGATGGTGCCGAGCTCGCCGAGGTTCGACACCTCGTGGGCCCACTTCGAGACCGGAGCTGCCAGCCCCACCAGGTCACCGGCCAGGAGCGGGTCGTGGTGGAGGTGGCGCCGATCCTGCTGGCCGGCGGTGACGACCAGGGGCGTGCCGTTGGCCTGAGCGTTGGTCAGGTTGCCGATGGCGTTGCCGAGACCCGCCGAGGTGTGCAGGTTCAGGAACGCCGGCCGGCCGGTGGCCTGCGCGTAGCCGTCGGCCATGCCCACCGCCGTCGCCTCCTGGAGGGCCAGCACGTAGTCGATGTCGTCGACGGCAGCGAGGGCGTCGACCAGCGGCAGCTCGGTCGTCCCCGGGTTCCCGAACACGTGGCGCACGCCCTCGGTGCGCAGCACCTCGAGCAGCGCCTCCCGACCTCCAGTGGCCATCCGTCGACGCTAGGCCACCACCTCGAAGGTTGTCGCGTTCGCCCGGCGTGCGCGGGTGAGCGCGACAACCTTCGTGGTGGGGGTGCCGAAGGTCTCAGAGGGCGTACTTGGCGAGCGCGGTGAGCGCGCCGAGGGCGGCGACGGCGAGGACGGCGGTGCGGGTCTTGCCACGGTCGACGTGTCCGGCCACCCACCCGGAGGCGAGGAACCCGAGCGTGCCCGGCACCATCAGGAACAGCGATGCGCCGGCCTCGCGCGTCCCGAAGTCGCCGACGGCGACGAGTGCCACCAGCGACATCGCGGCGCCGATCACGAAGATGAACGAGAGCGTGCCCCTGATCACGGGCCCGGGCTCGTTGGCGTAGACGACGGCCATGGGCGGTCCCCCGACCGAGGACACCGTGCTCGCGAACCCGGAGACGACGCCGGCCGTGAGCAGGATCGGTGGCGTCGGCCGCAACCCGAGCCGGGTGGCGTTGAGGGCGACCGCCAGCAGCACGGCGAGGCCGACGGTCACGGTCACCCCCTCGTCGGGGATGGAGGCGATCAGCAACGCCCCGATCACGGTCCCCGGCACCCGACCAGCCAGCGCGAAGGACACGCCCCGGCGGTCGATCGTCGCCCGGTCCCGCGCCGCGACGAGGATCGTGAGCACGAGCGCGGCGGCGAGCGCGGGACCGGGCACGAGGGTGGGGTCGAGCACGGCGAGGATCGGCGCGGCGATGAGGTTCATGCCGAAGCCGACGCCCCCCTGCACGGCGGCACCGATGGCCACCACGACCGCCGCGATCCCGAGCTCGACCCCCGTCACGCCCTCACCCCACCCCGAAGGTTGTCGCGCTGGCCCGGCGTGCGCGGGTCAGCGCGACAACGTTCGGGGTCTTCGTCGTCAGCGGGCGTCGGCGGCGACGCTCGCGTGCGCGGGCGCCGGGCCGCCGATCAGGGGGAAGTGGCAGGCCACGTAGTGGTTGGGTGCCACCTCCCGCAGCAGGGGCTCCTCGGCGGCGCACCGGTCCTGGGCGGCGGGACACCGGGTCCGGAACCGGCAGCCCGACGGTGGCGCCAACGGCGACGGCAGCTCGCCCGCCACCCCCGCCTTGTCCTCGCGGACGACGGTCGGGTCGGGCACCGGGATGGCTGACAGCAGGGCGTGGGTGTAGTGGTGCGCGGGCTCGGCGAACAGCGAGTCGGGCGGGCCCACCTCGCACACCTTGCCGAGGTACATGACCACGACGCGGTCGCTCACGTTCTTCACGACCGCCAGGTCGTGAGCGATGAAGATGAGCGTGAGGCCGTAGCGAGCCTTCATGTCCTCGAGCAGGTTGAGGATCTGCGCCTGCACCGACACGTCGAGGGCCGAGACGGGCTCGTCGCAGATGATCAGCTTCGGGTCGAGCATGAGCGCTCGGGCGATCGAGATGCGCTGGCACTGGCCGCCCGAGAACTGATGAGGACGGCGGCCCACCGCCTGCTCGGGGTCGATCCCGACCGACTCGAGCACGTCGCGCACGGCCTTCTCTCGCTCGTCGGCGTCGCCACGGCCCCACACCTTGAGCGGCTCGGCGATGATGTCACCGACCCGGCGCCGCGGGTTCAGCGACGAGATCGGATCCTGGAAGATCATCTGCATCACGGGCCGCATGTCGCGCAGCCCGTTGCCCTTGAGCGACGTGAGGTCTCGTCCCTCGAAGCGCACGCTGCCCGAGGTCGGTTTCGGCAGCTGCACGATCGCTCGACCGGTGGTCGACTTGCCGCAGCCGGACTCGCCGACGAGCCCGAGGGTCTCGCCCTCCAGCACGTCGAGGCTGATGCCCGACACGGCGTGGACCTTGCGGCCACGACCGGCGGGGAACTCGACGACGAGATCCTCGACGGTCAGCAGCGCGCCGTCGCGAAGGTGAGCCTTTCCTGAACCAGCCATGTCGTCCTCAGCCCGGGATGGCGCCGACACCCTCGGCGGCGGTGGCGGCCTTCAGGCCGGCGGCGGTGCGGTTCTTCCGCAGGTTCATGTTGAGCGCCTCTTCGCCGGCCGGCGTGCCGACCGGGTACCAGCACCGGTAGAGGTGACCGGGTGTGTCGCCCTCCATGAGCGGCGGCTGCTCGTCGAGGCAGCGGTCCTGCGCGTACAGGCAGCGCGCCGCGAACCGGCAGCCGCTCGGCGGGTTCACGAGGTCGGGCGGCCGCCCGCTGATCGCCTGCAGCCTCGTGTGGCTCGGCAGATCGAGCTTGGGGATCGACTGCATGAGCGCCTCGGTGTACGGCATCTTCATCTTGGCGAACAGGACGCTGGTCGGCGCCTTCTCGACGATCTGACCGGCGTACATCACCGCGATCTCGTCGGTCCGTCCGGCGACGACGCCGAGGTCGTGGGTGATGAGCATCATCGCCATGAACCGCTCGTTCTGCTGCGCCTGGAGGAGATCGAGGATCTGGTCCTGCACGGTGACGTCGAGAGCGGTGGTCGGCTCATCCGCGATCAGCAACCGGGGGCCGCACGCCAGCGCGGTGGCGATCACCACCCGCTGGCGCATGCCGCCAGACAGCTGGTGGGGGTACTCCCGCAGCCGCCGCTCGGCCTCGGGGATGCGCACCGACTTGAGCAGGGCGAGGGCCGTCGCGCGCGCGTCGTCCTTCGACTGGCCGAGGTGGAAGCGCAACCCTTCGGTGATCTGCTCGCCGATGCGCTTCACCGGGTTGAGCGAGGTCATCGGGTCCTGGAAGACCATCGACATCTCGGTGCCCCAGTACTTGCGCATCGCCTTGCCCGACAGCCCGACGAGCTCGCGCCCCTGGAACTTGACGCTGCCGTTGCGTACCACGTTCGTCGACGGCAGGAGGCCCATGACCGACCGCGAGAGCACGGACTTGCCGCACCCGGACTCGCCGACGATGCCGAGCGTCTTGCCGCGGTCGAGCTTGAAGGAGACGCCGTCGACGGCGCGCACCAGGCCCCGCGGCGTCTTGAACCCGGTCTCGAGGTCGGTGACCTGGACGACGGGCCCCTCGTAGGCGTCCTCGACCTGGATCTCGTGCTCTCTGGTCAAAGGACCGACTCCCGGACGTCGAAGCGGGCGCGGATGACGTCGCCGAGGTAGTTGAGCGACAGGACCGTGAGGAAGATGGCGAGCGACGGCGCGAACACGCCCCAGGGCCGCCCGAGGAACAGCTGGGAGCGCAGGGTGGCGATGAGGTTGCCCCACGACGGGCTGTCGATCGACGCCGGCACGCCCACGCCCAGCAGGGAGAGCCCACCCTCGGCGACGATGGCGATGCCGATGCCGAGCAGGGTGATCTGGAGCATGGCGGGCAGGACGTTGGGGAGCACATCGCGCCAGAGGATCCGAGGCGTCTTCGTGCCGAGCAGCTTGGCGGCGAGCACGAACTCGCGCTCGGACCACACGAGGGTGTTGGCCCGGGTGATCCGGCCGAGGATGGGGATCGAGACGATGCCGATGGCCGCGCTCACGACCATGACCCGCCGCCCGTAGCTGGTTCCCGGCTGCGAGGCGAAGATCGTGACCAGCGTGAGCGCCAGCACCAGCGTGGGGAAGGCCAGCATCACGTTGAACATCCCGGTGAGGACGGTGTCGAGCTTGCCGCGGAAGTAGCCGGCGACCAGCCCGAGGAAGCCGCCGACGATCAGGGCGAAGCCCACGCCGCTCACGGCGACGATCATCGAGGCGCGCGTCCCGTGGATGGTCTTGGTCATGAGGTCGTAGCCGCTGTTGTCGATGCCCAGCCAGTGGCCGGACTGCGGCCCGAAGTTCCCGGCCACGATCGCCTCCCTCGACCGCTCCAGCAGACCGGGTCCCGGGAAGATGCCGGGTACGAGCGCCATGAGCGCCACGAGGGTCAGCCAGCCGATGGCGCACCATCCGAAGACGCCGATGCGCTTCGAGCGGGACAGCTCGACCTGGACGGGGACGGGCGTGACGGCGGCGGCGGCCACCGTGCCGGGCTCGGCCAGACCCACCTCGATGTCGGCCACCGGGGCGTCGAGGTCGTCGGTCGGCTCGCGGTCGAGGTGCTGGTCAGCCACGGCGGATCCTCGGGTCGACGACGGCGTACAGGATGTCCACCAGGAAGTTCACGATGACGTAGCCCACCGCCACGATGGCGACGAGGCTCTGGATGGCGACGATCTGGCGCTCGCCGATGGCTTCGAAGATGAGCCGGCCCATGCCGTCGAGGTTGAAGATGATCTCGATGATGAGCGCGCCGCCGATGAGGGCACCCACGTTGAGGCCGGCCGAGGTGATCAGGGTGATGCTCGACGGGCGGAGGGCGTGGCGCCAGAGAACGCGTCGCTCGCTGATGCCCTTCGACTTCGCCATGAGGATGAAGTCCTGCTGCAACGTGGCCACGAGGTCGGTGCGCAGGAGTCGCATGTAGGTGGCGATGAGGCCGATGGCGAGGCTGAACGACGGGATCGCCATCGACCGGAAGTGGTCGACGACGTTGTCGCCCAGGTGCACGTAGCCCTGCGGTGGTAGCCAGCGCAGCTGGACGCCCACCACGTAGGCGAGCACCAGCCCGAGCACGAAGTTCGGCACCGCCAGAAGGGCGAAGGCGACGGTGTTCGTGGCCTTGTCGGCCCGGGTGCCGGCCCGGCGGGCGGTGAAGATCCCGAGCGGGATCGCCAGGCCCAGCGCCAGCAGCTGAGCGTAGATCATGAGCTGGATCGACACCGGCGCCGTCGACTTCACCCGCTCGAGCACCGGCGTCACGTTGCCCTGGCGGTAGTAGCTCCCGAAGTCGCCCTTGACGAAGTTGCCGAGCCAACGGCCGTACTGCACGTAGACGGGCTCGTTGAGCCCGAGGTCCTCGCGCAGCGCCTCGCGCTGCGCGTCGCTCCCGAACGGGATGTTCACCTCGGCGAGGTCGCCCGGGAGCATGCTGAAGAGCAGGGCATTGAGCGCGGTCACCAACACCAGGACGACGATGAGCTGCCCCAGCCGTCGTCCGATGGTCGCCAACCGGCTCATCGCCCTGCCCTTCTCAGCATGTGTGCGTCAGTCCCCGGCCGCTAGCTGCGCCAGATGCCGTGGACGTAGTGCCCGGTGCCGAGGCCCGGGAAGTTCGCCCCGATGGGCAGGGTCGGACCCTGCACGCCGTGGACGTCGGGCTTGTGGGCCACGGCCCAGGTGGTCCAGGAGCCCCACACGTTGTAGACCTCGCTGGCGAACCGGCGGTTCAGCTCGATGTAGGTCTCCTCCCGGTTCTCCGGGTTCGTGCGGCCCTCGTCGAGCAGCCGGTTGATCTCCGGGTCGGCGATGCGCCCGAAGTTCACCGGCGAGCCCTCGTACCACCAGTTGTACTGGGTGTCGGGGTCGGCGCCCGGATGGTTCCGCCAGCCGACCGCCTGGAACTCACCGGCCAGCGCCTTGTTGATGGTGGTGGCCTGGTCGCCGGCGGGGGCGAGGGTCATGTCGATGCCGGCCTCGGCCATCTGCGTCTGGATCTCCTGGGCCGTCAAGGTGCCCGACTCGCTGGTCACGTAGGTGTAGGCGAAGGAGAGCTTCTGGCCGGTCTCGGCCTCGTAGGCCGCGGCCGCTTCCTTGGCCGCTTCCAGGTCGTAGCGCGGGTACCCGGTGTCGTCGGTGTAGCCGAGGACGCCTTCGGTGAACGGGCCGTTGGCCAGGTTGCCGATCCCGCCGCCGCGGACGTCGATCAGCAGCTGAGTGTCCATCGCCTGGGCGACGGCGAGCCGGGCGTTCTTGTTGTCGAACGGCGGGACCGACACGTTCAGCATCGTGTAGTTGACCTCGCCGAACAGGTCGGACTCGATGATCTCGATCTCGCCGTCCTCGGCCGCCGGCCGCAGCCGCTGGGCCAGCTGCTCGGTGTCGGAGGTGTGCATGATGTCGATCTGGCCGCTCTCGAGGGCGTTCACCCGCTGGGCGACCTCGGGGATCGGCCGGTAGGTGATCTTGTCGAGGTACGGGAGCTGGTTGCCGTCGTTGTCGGTCAGCCAGTAGTTCGGGTTCTTGACGGCCACGAACTCCTGGTTGACGGTCCAGTGGTCGAGCATGAACGGCCCCGTGCCCACGAGGTCGTTGGCGCAGCCGGTGCCGTCGGCCTCCAGCTGGGAGCGGCCCATGATGCCGACCCGCGACGAGCCCCAGAGGAACCAGTCGAAGGCGACCCACGGCCGCTTCATCGTCACCACGACCGTGTTCTCGGGTGTGGCCTCGATGCTCTCGACGTCGAGGAACACGAAGATGAACAGCGCCGGGCTGCGGCCCTCGAACGCGCCGCGGTAGGCGTTGAGGTTGTCAGCGATGATCTGGGCGTCGACCGGCGTGCCGTCGTGGAAGGTCACCCCTTCGCGGGGCGTGATGGTCCACTGCGTGTAGTCGTCGTTGGGCTCGATCGACTCGGCGAGGAACGGCTCGATCTCACCGTTCTCGTTGGGCGCCGCGAGCGTGTCGTAGATGGTGCGGGTGACCTGGATGCCCGAGATGGCGAGCTGCGCCTCCTGGAGGCAGTACCCGCCGTTGGTCTCGGCCTCGAGGCCGTAGACGAGCTCACCGCCGGGCGTCGGGGTGCCCTCGTCCTCCGCGGCGGTGGTGTCGGTTGTGTCGTCCCCGCCGCCCGTGCCTGCGTCGTCGTCATCGTCGTCACCGCCGCACGCGGCGGCGACGAGGGTGAGGGCGAGCAGGAGGGCGAGAAGACGCCAGATGGCGTTGGCCGGCGTTCCGGCACGTCGATGGACCACGTATCCCCCTGGTGCGTCGGTGGCGAGCCACGGCGGCGCCATGACCCGTCCTGATCGTTGTGACTGCCGTCACATTGAACGGCCCGGAGCGTACGCGCCAATCGGGTGCTCGTCATGGCGGGACGCAGGAACCGACCTCGATGCCGCCGAAAATCGTCCCTTCGGGCCGAGCGCAACCTAGCGTCGACAGCTGAGCCGTCGTGCGATCGCCGGGAGAAGGACACCAACCTGCAAACCGCGCTGGGCCTGGCCACCGTCGCAGCACTCATCCTCGCCAATGCCTTCTTCGTCGCCGTGGAGTTCTGCCTCGTCGCCGTCGACCGGGGGCGTGTGCAGGGCCTCGCCGCTGACGGCCACCGGCGGGCCCGAGCCACCGACCACGAGCTGCGGCGACTGTCGTTCCACCTCTCGGGCGCTCAGCTCGGGATCACCATCACCTCCCTGATCCTCGGCTTCGTCGCCGAGCCCACCGTGGCCGACCTCCTGCGGTCGAGCATCGACAGCCGAGTGCTCGCGGTCGGCCTCGCCCTCGTCCTCGTGACGGTGATCCAGATGGTCTTCGGCGAGCTGATCCCGAAGGGGATCGCCATCGCCCGGCCGCTCCCGGTGGCGCTGCGGCTCGTGGGTGCCATACGGGTCTACGGCGCCGTCTTCGGACCCCTGATCCGGTTCCTCAACGCCGCCGCCGACGCCAGCGTCCGCCGGCTCGGCATCGAGCCCCGCGAAGAGCTCCGCTCGGTGCGCACGATGGAGGAGCTCGAGCTGCTGATCCGCTCCTCGGGTGAGGAGGGTTCCCTCGAGCCCGAGGCGTTCGCGCTGCTGACCCGCACCATCCGGTTCGCCCACAAGACCGCCGCCGACGCGCTCGTTCCCCGGGTCGACCTCGTCGTGCTGGCCCGCGACGCCACGGTGGCCGACCTCCTGGCGGCGTCGGTCACCTCCGGCCACTCCCGGTTCCCGGTCATCGGCGACGACTTGGACGACATCGTCGGGATCGTCCACGTGCGGGACGCCCTGCCGGTGCCGCCGGCGGCCCGCGCGACGACGCCGCTGGCGCCCCTCGTCCGTGACGCCCTGGTGGTGCCCGAGGGGATCGACCTCGAGTCGCTGCTCACCGAGCTGCGAGACAGGACCGAGCAGCTGGCGATCGTGCTCGACGAGTACGGCGGTGTCGCGGGGATGGTCACCCTCGAGGACCTGGTCGAGGAGATCGTCGGCGACATCGAGGACGAGCACGACGTGCCCGCCGGCCCGACCGAGACCGGACCCGGCGTGCACCGACTCGAGGGCACCACCCACCTCGACGACGTCGAGGAGGCCACCGGGCTCCAGCTCCCCGAGGGCCCCTACGAGACGCTGGCCGGGTTCATCCTCGACCGCCTGGGGCACCTCCCGGGGCCCGGCGAGCGGGTGGTCCTCGACGGCTGGGTGATCGAGGTGCTGGAGATGGACAAGCGGCGGATCGCCGAGGTCCGCCTGATCGAGCCTCGCCGCCCGGCCGAAGACGGTGGTCGATGACCGCGCTCCTCGTCGCCGTCATGCTCCTGATCGCCAACGGGTTCTTCGTCGCCGTCGAGTTCGCCCTCGTGGCGACGCGCCGGGCCCGCATCGAAGAGATGGCGGAGGCCGGTGATCCTCGCGCCCGGGCGGCGGTGGCATCGGTGCGAGACCTCTCCTTCATGCTCTCGGCCTCGCAGCTCGGCATCACGCTCGCCTCGCTCGGGCTCGGCTACGTGGCCGAGCCGGCGGTCGCCTCCTTCATCGAGCGGCCGCTCGACTGGATCGCCGTGCCCCACAACCTCGTCCACCCGATCGCGCTGGTGCTGGCGCTGACGATCGTCGTGTTCTTCCACATGGTGATCGGCGAGATGGTCCCCAAGAACGTGGCCATCGCCGAGCCCGAGCGGACGGCGCTCTGGCTGGCCCTGCCGATGCGGGGCTTCACCGTCCTGTTCCGTCCGGTGATCTGGCTGCTCAACACGCTCGCCAACGGCGGCCTCCGGGCGCTGCGGATCGAACCGACCGACGAGCTGGTGACCATCGCCACCGGCGACGAGCTGGCCGGGATGCTCTCGGCGTCGAGAGCCGAGGGTCTGCTCGACGACGTCGAGCACCGGCTCATGACCGGTGCGCTCGGCTTCCCGGCCCGCCAGGTGACCTCGGTGATGGTGCCCCGCGACCAGGTGGTGTCGGTTGCCGCCGACGCCCGAGTCGAAGACGTCGAGCGCGTCGCCGCCCAGGAGCGACACTCACGGCTGCCGGTCCACGGCGCCGATCTCGACGAGCTGTACGGGTACGTCCACGCCAAGGATCTCCTCGCCCTCCCGGTCGAGGCCCGGGACGCGGCGCTGCCGGGGCGGATCGTCCGGCGGATGCTCACCGTGCCCACGGACCGCACCCTCATGGACCTCCTCCTCGCCATGCGGCGCACGCGGCTGCACTTCGCGGCAGTCGTCGACGGCGCCGGCCGCCTGGCGGGGATCGCCACGCTCGAGGACGTGCTCGAGTCCCTGGTGGGCGACATCCGAAACGATGCCGGTTCGGGGGATTCCTGACGGTCTTGGGGGAAGGAATGGCCTGATCGGGCCATGGACGTCCATCACTCGTCCGAGGTCAACCTGACAGGAACACCCGCGTCCGTGTCGAAGGTCACGGACGTACCCGTCGGTAACAACGACTCGGAACAGGGGTCAACACGATGCAACGATCGATCGCCAGGCGCTTTGCGCCGCTCGCCGCACTCGCTGCGGTGCAGCTGCTGATCATCGCGGTCGCGCCGTCGAAGGCGCCTGACAGCGGCGTCGGCGCCTTCGCCGGCGTCGGCTCCGACGTCGTCGGGTCCGAGGTGATCCCCTCGGGCACCTCCGGCGGAGCCACGGGAGCGGGTTCCGGGGCCACGACCGGCGGCACGACCGGAGCCGGTGGCGCAGGCGCCAGCGGCTCCGGTCGTGCCGCCG